>Ga0190303_1000023_pt1 | contig 65988 bp, 64 predicted proteins | sample 48700701_MG_FD_161672 | JGI IMG/M metagenome (GOLD analysis project Ga0190303, IMG submission 161672) | Hydrothermal vent sediment bacterial communities from Southern Trench, Guaymas Basin, Mexico - 4870-07-0-1_MG | ecosystem: Environmental > Aquatic > Marine > Hydrothermal vents > Sediment ... | reverse complement strand
GCCACTGAAATTCACAAAGAAGTTCCTTCAGGGCTTGGCAGAGGAAGACAAATTAAGCTTTCTCTTGAAGAAATTGATCGAATTTTAGAAGGAGGAGTGCCTTATCTGGTTGAGAAAGGATTTGGAGAAAAAGAAGATATTGAACATTGTGAACATCATGGAAGAATGGAAGAAGCTGATGCCAGCTGCGTTTCTTCTCATGCTAAAAATCGAGGTCGAGATCAGGTAGGAACTTTAGGAAGCGGTAATCATTTTTTGGAAATTCAAAAAGTGGAGGAGATTTATGAAGAAAAAATTGCCAAAGCTTTTGGACTTTTTAAAGATCAAGTTGTGGTAATGATTCATACCGGCTCTCGAGGCTTAGGTCATCAAAATTGTAGTGATTATTTAAGACTTTTGATGCCAGTTTATTCAAAATATGGCATTAAACTTCCGGACAAAGAACTAGTTTGCGTTCCTTTCAACTCTCCTGAAGGGCAGAGGTTTTTTAAAGCAATGTCAGCGGCTTGCAATTTTGCTTGGGCGAATCGACATATGATTACTTTTTACACTCGCAAGGCTTGGCAGAAAGTTTTAGGAAAAAATGCTTCTTTAAAGCTTCTTTATGATGTCGCTCATAACATTGCCAAAATTGAAGAACATGAGGTTGATGGCAAAAAAATGAAATTAATTGTCCATCGAAAAGGTGCCACGAGGGCTTTTCCACCTTTTCATCCAGAAATTCCAGAAAAATACAAAGAAACAGGACAGCCAACGATTCTTCCCGGCTCGATGGGTACTGCTTCTTATATTACCGTAGGTACCACCGAAGGAAAGGAGGCTTTTTACACCACTGCTCATGGAAGTGGACGTACTATGTCTCGTCATGCAGCAAGAAGGAGGGTTTCCGGGCAGGAAGTAATCAAAGAATTAAAGCAAAAAGGGATTATTGTTAAATGCTGGTCTCTTCGGGGGATTGCCGAGGAAGCACCGATTGCTTACAAAAATGTCGAAGAAGTAGTTGAAGTTATTCATCGGGCAGGGCTTTCAAAGAAGGTCGCTCGGTTAGTTCCATTAGCTGTTATCAAAGGAGAATAAAATGGAGTATTATGATAGATTTATTTAAACTTCATCACAATATTGAAGATAAAAACGCATATTCCTGGATTGTTGCAGATGGGCCAGGGTTATTTTCAAATTTTAAACTTCTAATAGAGAAAATTACAGAAAAATCGGGTTGTTCAATAAAGAGTTTGTCAAAAAAGGTTTCAAGTAGAATCGGTTGCTCAGATTATATGTTATTCGATATCCTTAATAGGAAGACAAAATGGATATCTCTTAATTTGATTAATGAACTTTTGTCTATATTAGAAGAGCTTGGTGAAGCTAAGGAGGCGGTAAGGTTGAGGAATAAAATTTTAGCTTCTGTAAAATTTTTAAAATCTACACCCCGTTCTCCAGTTAAAATGAAAGCGGTTAAAAAACTTTCATTAGAATTAGCGGAAGTTTGTGGAATTCATGCCGCAGATGGTTCATTAAATTTAGGTGTCAGTATAGAATCAAAACATAAAAAAGATATAACTAAGATAAAAAACGAGTTAAGCAAAGAGTTTCCTAATCTAAAAATTTCTGAATGGAAAAGAAGAGATAAGTATATAATTTGTTTTTATCTCACTCAGTTAACTCAAGATGAGGTTTTAAACTATCTTAGTAATCATAATATAAATTTTAGCGTGTCTTATAAAATAGAATTTGCAGATTTTGATAGAAGTAGCCTCCACTATCTAAGAAAACTGATTTTAAAATTATTTGGATACCAGATAAAAATAAAGCCTATGAAAGGAAAGAATGGATATTACGTGCATTTTTCAAACAAGATTATAGGAAGATATTTCAAAAATATATTCAATTTTCCTATCGGTAAGAAATCAAATACAGTTGATGCGCCTAAATTGATTAAAAATGCCTCATTTCCTATTCGAAAAGCATTTGTAAGAGGAATGATCCAATTTGATGGATCGGTAAAAAGAAACGGAAGGGTTGTGTTCTCTACCAATAGTAGGCATTTAATGAATTTCTTTTTGAATACAATCAAGAATGACAGCCTTAAGGGAACAGTATGGACGAGAAAAAATAGAAAGAAAGAATTAGCATTTGAATCTCGTCCTTCTAAAAAATGGTTAACTTATTTTATTGAAGGAACTCCAAAATACCAAAGACTTTATGGGTATCTTTATGGTTTTAAAGGAAAAGCGAAATCAATTGATGAAGTTATAAAAATTTTTGATAAGATTTTTCCTGCCAATAACAGGTCAACTTTATCTTTTGGTAAACTTATAAGAACCGCTTCGAAATTAAAAAAATTTACAAGATACCAAATTTCAAATAAACTAGGTATTGGTTATAAGTCCCTTTCAGTGATGTTAGATATTTTAGAAAAAGCCAAAATAATAAAAGTGGAGCGGGTGAAAATGGTTGATAGATTTAAAAGGAAAAGTGATAAAATTACTTTCAATAACGATATTAAAGCCTGGAGGATTCCATTGGCTGTGATTAAAGGAGAATAAGAGTTGAAATTTAAAATCAAGCTTAATATAATTTTAAAAAAGCGCCAGTAGCTCAGCGGTAGAGCACAGGTCTTATAAACCTGGGGTCGCTGGTTCGAATCCAGCCTGGCGCACCCAGCCCTCCCACCTCCCATCTCTTACTACCCACTTCTATTTTTCGGAGGGTTGCGCCGAATTGGTAAGGCACCGGTCTTGAAAACCGGCGGGCGTCATGCCCTTGTGGGTTCGAGTCCCACACCCTCCGCTTTAAGCCCGGGTGGCGGAATTTGGTAGACGCGCGGCCTTGAGGGGGCTGTGGAGGTAACTCCGTGAGGGTTCAAATCCCTCCCCGGGCATTTTTTCGGGGCATGGTGTAGTGGTAACATGCACCCTTGGGGTGGGTGTGAGCGTGGGTTCGATTCCCACTGCCCCGACAATCTTTTAGGTCTTGACAAATTTTGAAAAAATATGTTTAATTAAAGGTGGAAAATTAAAAAATAAAAGGAGGTGAGAGAATGAAAATGAAATGCTATACCATCATTCTAGGCGAGGTATGTGGGCAAGGGAGTCCTTATGATAGAGTGATTGGGGAATACGTGGTAGTAGGGAGAAAAGAGGTAAGAAAAGTGTTAAAAGAAATAAAACAAACACAATTTGGATTTGAAAACCTTCCGGTGGAGAAAACATTAAAAAAATTGAGTTGGAGAGAAATGGAGGTAAATCAAGATAGTTTTGGGAATTTAAACTACAGCGGATACTGGCTCGAGATAGAAAAAGACATCCTTGAAGGAGAAGTCGTTAAGGAAAAATATGAAGGATGGTGGTAAACGGTAAACTATTTTCAAGAATCACCAGCCCAGGCAAAGCCTGGGCTTTTTCTTTTTAAAAACTTGTTTTTCCTTTAATTTTTTGCTATTCTTTAGAAGATGAAAGGGAAAAAAGAAGAAAAAATTGAAGAATATCGGGCTGAGGCAATTGAGGTTTTAAAAGGACTTGAGCCGGTCCGAAGAAGACCGGGAATGTTTATTGGAAGCACTGATGAAGCCGGGATTTTTCATTTAATTCGAGAGTGCATTGATAATGCCATTGATGAAGCTTTAGCTGGTTATGCCAAAAACATCAAAGTAAGTTTTCTTAAAGGAGATAAGGTAATGGTTGAAGATGATGGTCGAGGTATTCCGGTTGATCTTCATCCGGTAACTAAAAAATCAGCTTTAGAGACGGTAATGTGCACCCTTCATGCCGGTGGAAAGTTTTCTTCCAAGGTTTACAAAATTTCTGGTGGGCTTCATGGAGTTGGTGTTTCAGTGGTTAATGCTTTATCGGATTGGATGAGAGTTGAGGTAAAAAGAGATGGCTATCTTTGGAGCCAAGAATATAAAAAAGGTAAGCCAATTACTAAAGTCAAAAAAGAAAAAAAAGCTTCTGGCACTGGCACCAAAGTTATCTTCCATCCTGATCCAGAAATTTTTAAAAAAGTTTCGCTTAACCCAAAAAAAGTTATTTCTCATTTAAGAGAGCAAGCTTTTTTAACTCCAAAAATAAAATTTGTTTTTTGTGATGAAAGAAAAAAGCCGGTTTCATGTTTTTCATTTTATAGTGATTCCGGGATTTTAGCTTTTTTAAAAACCCTTACTTTTGAAAGAGAAATTCTTCAAGAAGAAATTTTTTATGTCAATGAAAAATATGAAGATGTTTTTGTTGAAGTTGCTTTTTGTTATACTGATGACCTTCAATCTTGCGAACTTTCTTTTGCCAACAACATTAAAACTTCTGAAGGTGGCACCCATCTTACCGGCTTTCGAGCCGCTTTAACCCGAGCTTTAAATGAATATGCTAAAAAAAATCAACTTTTTAAAGCTGGCGAAGGACCTTTTTCAGGAGATGATGTTCGAGAAGGACTTTATGCCATTATTTCAGTAAAGTTAAGAGAACCTCAATTTGAAGGTCAAATAAAAGCCAAACTTGGCAATCCTGAAGCAAAGACTGCCACTGAAACAGTTGTTTTTAATGCCCTTCAAAAATTTTTAGAAGAAAATCCTTCTGATGCCAAAAAAATCTTTGAAAAATGCCTTTTAGCTTACAAAGCCAGAAAAGCTGCCAAAGCGGCAAAAGAAAGTATTGTTAAAAAAACTTTAGTTGAAGGTTTTTCTCTTTCAGGAAAGCTTGCCGACTGTAGCTCAAAAAATCCTGAAGAAAGAGAACTTTTTATTGTCGAAGGAGAATCCGCTGGGGGTTCGGCGAAACAAGCTCGGGACCGCCGCTTCCAAGCGATTCTTCCCTTAAAAGGAAAAATTTTAAATGTTGAAAAAGCCCGAATTGATCGCGCTTTAGCTTCAGAGGAAATAAAAGCCATTGTTCTTGCTTTAGGAACGGCAATTCTTAAAGATTTTGATATCAGGAAATTAAGATATCACAAAATCATTATTGCCTCTGATGCCGATGTCGATGGCGCTCATATCAGAACCTTACTTTTAACTTTGTTTTTCCGTTATTTTCCTCAAATCATTGAAAAAGGCTATCTTTACATTGCCCAGCCACCACTTTATTTAATTCGAATTGGAAAGAAAAACTATTATGCCTATTCTGAAGAAGAAAAAGAGATGATTTTGAAAAAATATGCTAAAGAAAAAAATGTTTTCATTCAAAGATATAAAGGATTAGGAGAAATGAACCCGGATCAGCTTTGGGAAACTACCATGGATCCTCAAAATCGAGTCCTTAAAAAAGTGACTATTGAAGATGCCAAAGCCGCTGATCGAATTTTTGATATTTTGATGGGAACTGAAGTTGAGCCAAGAAAAAGATTTATCCAAACCTATGCCCGAGAAGTAAAAAATCTTGATATTTAAAACTAAGATGGGAAGAATTTCTCAAATCTATCGACCAAAAACTTTCAAAGAAGTTATTGGTCAAGAACTAGTAGTGAGAACTCTCATCAATGCCGTCAAAACCAAAAGAATTTCTGCGGCTTATCTTTTTGCCGGTCCTCGAGGCACTGGAAAAACCACTTTAGCTCGAATTTTTGCCAAAGCTTTGAATTGTGAAAATCTGGTTGATGGGTATGAGCCTTGCAATCAATGTCAAAATTGCCTTCAGATCAATGAAGGCAAATTTTTAGATTTAATTGAAATCGATGCCGCGACTCATCGAGGCATTGATCAGATAAGAGAGCTTAAAGAAGCCATCAAATTTGCTCCTTCAGCTGGAAAATATAAAGTTTGGATTTTAGATGAAGCTCATATGCTCACTTTAGAAGCTTCTAATGCTCTTTTAAAAACTTTAGAAGAGCCTCCTTCTCATGCCATTTTGATTTTAGCCACCACTAATCCTCAAAAATTACCTGAAACCATTATCTCTCGCTGCCAAGTTTTTGAATTCAAAAGATTAACTCCTTTTCAAATTCAAAAAAAGCTTGAGCTTATTGGAGAAAAAGAAGGAGTGGAAATTACTCCCAAAGCTTCACTTTCAATTGCTTTAGCTTCTGAAGGTGCTTTAAGAGATGCCGAATCTTTAATCGAAAGACTTTTTTCTTTAGGAGTTAAAAAAATTGATGAAAAAATTTTAGAAAATTATCTTGGTTGGGTTTCTTTTGAAAAAGTTGAAGAATTTTTTGAAGCTCTTTTTGAGAAAAAAACCGATCAGGCTTTAAAATTTTTAGCTCAAATTTATGAAGGAGGCACTGATCTTGATTATTTTCTAACTTATTTTCTTAACTTTTTAAGAAACCTTTATCTTTTAAAAATCAATCCCAATTTAGAAAAAATAATTTCTTTTTCTCTTCCACCTGAAGAGACTAAAAGACTTCTTGAAAAAAAAGAAAAAGTTTCTTCGGAATTTTTAAAAAAAGCAATTGAGGTTTTTTTGAGAGCCAAAAGAGAAATGAAAATTTCTCCTTTGCCTTTACTTCCAATTGAACTTGCCATTATTGAGCTTTCTCAATAAAATTTTAAAAAAATGCTTTGGCTTCACATTTTAATTTTCCTTGCTTCTTGGGCAATTTTTTACTTTTTAAGCAGTGAAATTTTAATTGATGCTTTGATGAAAATTGCCCGTTATCTTCGCTGGCGTGAATTTGTGGTCGCTTTCTTTTTTATCGCTTTTGCCTCTTCTTTTCCTAATCTTTTTGTAGGAATTTTTTCAGCTTTTAAAAACCTGCCTCAGCTTTCCTTTGGAGAGATTCTTTCCGGAAATGTTTTTGATTTAACTGTCGCAGTAGGACTTTCAGCTCTTTTTGCCAAAGATGGACTTTTAGCCCAAAGCAAAACCATTCAAGTAAGCTCTCTTTTCACTTTGCTAGCTGCTTTACTTCCTTTATTTTTAATTTCTGATGGAAGTCTTTCTCGAAGTGATGGCATTCTTTTAATTTTATTTTTCATTCTTTACTTTTCTTGGCTTTTCAAAAAAGAAGATCGCTATCGAAAAATTTATGAAGAAAAAGAAACGCCTCCTTCTTTAAAAGAATTTTTTAAAGCTTCTTTTAAACTTTTCTTTGGCATTTTGCTTTTAATTTTAGCCAGCAAAGGGATTGTTAGCTCTTCAATCTATTTTGCCCAGCTTTTAAATCTTCCTATCTCTTTAATTGGAATTTTAATTGTTGGAATTGGCAATGCCCTTCCTGAAACTTATTTTGCTTTAGTTTCTGCTAAAAGAAAAGAAAACTGGATTGTTTTGGGAGATTTAATGGGTTCGGTAATTGTGCCTTCAAGTTTAGTTTTAGGAACAGTGGCTTTAATCACCCCAATTAAAATTTCTCCTTCATTTCCTTTAACTTTAGCTCGAATCTTTTTAGTTTTCTCTGCTATTTTCTTTTTCTTCTTTTCTCGAACTGAAAGAAAAATTACCAAAAAAGAAGGCATTTTTTTGATTTTTCTTTTTCTCCTTTTCTTCCTTTTAGAAATCAAACTAGCTTTCTTTTAAATTTTCTTGAAAGAAAAAATTCGATAAGTTAAAATTTAAAAAAAATTTTATGAAAAGAGTTAGTTTCTACATCAAAGAAAACATTTTCAAAAGCTATTTTTTGATCTCTCTTTTCCTTATCTTTACTATTGGCATTGGCTGGTTTTTCAGCTATCTTTTTGGCTCAAGATTTATTTTGTATCTTGCCGTTTTTCTAAGCTTTTTTCAAGTTTTTTTAAGCTATTTTTTCTCAGATAAGATTATTCTTTCAATGGTAAGAGCCAAGAAAATGGAAAGAAAAGATTTTCCTGAAATTTATGAAATGGTAGAAAAACTTAGCAAACAAGCTCAAATTCCAATGCCTCGGCTTTATTTGATTGAGGAAAGCCAGCCTAATGCTTTTGCTACTGGAAGAGATCCTGAGCATGCCGCTGTCGTTTTTACTCAAGGACTTCTCCAAAAATTAGAAAAACCAGAACTTGAAGGCGTTATTGGTCATGAGCTTTCTCATATTAAAAATCGAGATATTCTTCTTTCAAGTATCGTTGTAGTTTTAGTAGGAATCGTGGCTTTAATTTCTGATTTCTTTTTAAGATCACTTATCTTTTTTGGACCAAGAAGAGATGAAATGGATCGAGGCGGAAGTTTTGTTTTGATTTTAGGAGTCATTGCGGCTATTTTAGCTCCTTTGGCAGCAACTTTAATTCAACTCGCCATTTCCAGAAAAAGAGAATTTTTAGCCGATGCCTCTTCAGCTTTTCTTACCAAAAATCCTGAAGGGTTGGCAAGAGCTTTAGAAAAAATTGCTTCTGATAAAACTCCGCTTAAAGTAGCTTCCTCGGCTAATTCTCATCTTTTCATTGCCTCTCCTTTAAAGGGAGAAAAAGCTAAAAATTGGCTGGTAAAACTTTTTATGACTCATCCTCCAATTGAGGAAAGAGTGAAAGCTTTAAGAGAAATGAAAATTTAAAATTTTTATGGCAACCAAAAAGGAACTTGAAAAGGAAATTAAAAAATTAAAAAGAGAAATCAAAAAGCTTTTTTTATTTGCCTACAAAGATGAACTTACCGGACTTTTTAACCGCCGCGGTTTTAAAGAAGAGGTTTCAAGGTTTTTAGGAGAGCTTCAAAGAAAAAATGAGAAACGAAAATCGGTTTCAATCAAAGATTTGGGTTTAATCATTTTTGATATTGATGATTTTAAAAAAATAAACGATCTTTATGGTCATCAATATGGTGATAAAATTCTTAAAAAAGTTGCCTCCATTATCAAAAGTCAAATTCGAAAAATAGATATTCCGGCTCGATGGGGCGGGGAAGAAATTGTAATTGCTTTAATCGGAGCTGATGAAGAAGATTCTTATCAGGTAGCGGAAAGAATTAGAAAGTTAGTGAAGGAAAAAACCAAAGTTACTCTTTCTGGAGGAGTAGGAAGCTTTAAAAAAATTGGCAATTTTGAAAAACTTTTTGAACTTTGCGATAAAGCTTTATATCAGGCAAAGAAAAAAGGCAAGGATAAAGTAATAAAAATTAGCCAGCTTAAAAAATAACTTGACTTTTAAAAATTTTTAAATATTTTTTTAAAAGTCATTATGAATCGCTTTTTGTTTCAAGCCACCAAAATTGTTTCTGCCATTTGGGAAATTTCAGAAAATTTTCCTACAATTTTGAAAGAAAGAATTAAAGAATACAGCCTTAATCTTTTAGATGCCCTTTCTTTTGAAAATTATAAAGCAAGTCTGCTTTATTTAAAATCTTTAGAAACCAATTTAAAAGTTGCAACAAATTTAGGTTATCTTCGTTTAATTAATTATGAGATCCTTTCACAGGAACTTGAAAAGCTAAAAGAAGAAATTGTTGAGTTGACTTTTTCTTTGGCAGAACAGAAAGAACCGGATTTATCAGAAATTTTTGGGAAAAAAGAGGAAGAAATTGAAATTCCCAAAGAAATTGAAGCTGAAATTGAAACTCTTCCTTCAAGACAGCGTGCCATTTTTGAATTTTTGAGAAAAAACAAAGGAAAGGCAAAAATTTCAGAAATTTTAGAAGCTTTTCCCAATATCTCTCCAAGGACAGTTCGTTACGATCTTCAGGAGCTTTGTGCCAAAAATTATCTTGAAAGAATTGGTGAGGGAAGAGGAGTGATTTACAAAATTAAAATTCCAAAAGAGAAAAAAACAAAAAAGGATTTCGAGGTCGAAAGATTTTAAAAAGTAAAAAAAGTGCTTGCTTTTTTTCTAAAGGCTCTCCTTCTTTAGGAGGCTTCCCTAAAGCAAGGACCCTTTAGGAAAAAGGCAGGCACATTTTTTTATGGTCATCAAAAGAGCTGGGGTTCACCTTATTTGTGAATTCTGGGAAGTTCAATGCATTGACTCAAATCCAAAAAAAATTCTAAAAATTCTCAAAGATGCCGCCAAAGCTTCAGGCTCCAAGGTAATTGGAGAAAATTTTCATCAATTTCAACCTTATGGATTTACGGCGATTGTTCTTTTAGCCGAGTCTCATCTTTCTCTACATTACTGGCCTGAATATAACTATCTTGCGGTTGATATTTTTACCTGTGGCAAAACCAAACCCTATAAAGCTTTGAAAGTGTTAAAAGAAAATTTCAAACCCAAAAAGGTCCAAATTCTTGATCTTAAAAGAGGAGTAAGATAAAAATATGGCTAAAGAGCTAATTTTGGATCTTTATCAGTGTAACAAAAAGGCTTTGACTTCAAAAGCAAAGATAAAAAAGTTTGTTAAAGAAGTTTCTGATTTGCTTAAGGTAAAAAGATATAAAAGTTGCTTTATTGAGCGTTTTGGAAAAAATTCTTTTTATGGAGAAGGTTATTCTTTTTTCCAATTCATTGAAACTTCTTCTATCTCTGGTCATTTAGATGAAATTCGCCTCTCAGCCCATCTTAACATTTTCTCTTGCAAAGATTTTGATGAAAAAAAGATTGCTCAATTTAGCCAAAAATTTTTTGAAGCCAAAAAAATGAAAATGAAAGTTTTAAAAAGAATCTAAAAATTAAAAAGCCCTCACCTTATTTGGATGGATTAGGTGAGGGCTTGGTGGAGATTGGAAAGAGAGCTTAATATTGTCTACCCCCATTTTTCCCTCCTTCCATTTCAATTTTTTATTTCAATTTTTCCAAAATTTCCCTTTCAATTTCTTCAATCTCCTTTATAATTTGCTTTCCCATCATCCACTCTCCTAACAATTTTTCTCTGAAGGAATGGTTCAATTTCTCATCAATTTCGTCACTGATTTGAGAGGTAAGACTCTCAATTTTTTTTCTTATTTCTTTTATCCAAGCGATTTCTTTTAAAGAAAGTTCTTCTACTTCAATTTTCGGACCACCACTCAAATCTTGCGGAAAGAATTTTCCTATTCGTTTGATTCTTAGCAATAAAGGATGACGGTTTTCTTTATAAAGCTTCTCATATAGGTTATGCAGAATTTCATTTTTCCCTTTACTTTCATTCTTTCTGTGATTTGCTTTCACATTTAAAACTAAAAACATTTTAACCACCCCCTTTTTATTTTTTAAGGTTTCTAAAATCAGTAAGTTTATTCAAAAATTAAAAAATGTCAAGAGCTCTAAAATACCAGGGCTGGGAAGCGGTAAATTTCAGTGTTTGGATCTTTGAAGCAAAAATAATCCAGTCCAGCTTTAAGGCAAAGATGACCTAAAAATTCTTCCAAATTCCAGCCGGTTTCTTTGGCAACTTGAGGTAAAAAAAGAGCCTGAAAAATGCCTTGTTTAATTAAAACTCCATCTTCACCAAGTTTAATTTCTTTTAAATCTTTAACTTTTTTTAAATCTCCTAAGATAGAAATCTCAATTGAAATTTCTTTAAGTTCTTTTTCTTCTAAAGGTAAAAATCGAGGATCATTAAAAGCGGCTTGAAGGGCGGCATAAACGATTGCTTTTTTTAAAGGATAAATTGGTTCAACAAAACCAATGCAGCCTCGAAGCTGACCTTGTTTTTTTAAAGTCACAAAAACCCCAAATTTTTTTGAAAATTTTTCATTTTCTTTTAGCTCAATTTCTGGAATTTCTTTTTTCTTCAAAAAACTTTCTATTGATTGATAGGCTAGCTTTTTTAACTCTTCTTTTTCTTTTTCAGTTAAAGAAATCATAATTTTGAAAAATATAAACTTCCATAGCCAACTACTTGGTTTTTTTCAAAAGAAACATCACCGGAATTTTGATAGCAAAGGATTTCTCCAAAAGAATTTTCAATGTTTTTTGCCACTTCCATCAAAACCTCAACCGCGCTTCTACCACAAAGAAAAGTATCAACTTCTGGAAATTGGAGACTTAATCTTAAAATGGTTTTTTCTAAAATTTCAATTTCTTTTGATAAAATTGCTTTTAAAACTTCTTTATCAGCAACTTTAGCAATTTCAGCTGGAGGATAGTGAGAAAGATCCGAGGAAGCAACAATTAAAGTTTCTTTTTCAAAAAGATTTTCTTTCAAAAATTTTCCTAATTTTTTAATTAACTCTAAATCTTTGCTTCCAAGCAAAATTGGGACGATTTTAAAGTCAGGCTTTAAAGCCAGCTGCAAAAAAGGAATTTCAACTTCAAGACAATGTTCAAAAAGATGAGGTGCTTTTCCAACATTTTTAAAATTTTCTGAAAGTTTTTGTGAAAATTCTTCATCAACTTCCACTTCTCCTAAAGGAGTAATCCAACTTCCTTCGCTCCACAAAGAAAGACCTTCAAAAATTTGCTGGTGAGAAACTCCAATTAAAATTACCCTTTCAAAACTTTTATTTAAAACCGTTTTAAAAGAACAAGCCGCCACCTTTCCAGAATAAATATAGCCAGCATGAGGCGCTAAAACACCAAAAACTTTTCCTTTTATTTGAGGCAAAGAAACTTCTTCCAAAAAAGCTTCAATCATTTTTTTAAGAGTCTCTTTTTCTTCTGGATAAAAACTTCCAGCAACAAAAGGAGGTCTTTTTTTCATTTTTTAATTAAAGGATTTTTGACCTTGATAAGATCTTTTTCTTTGATTTCGGTTTGAGTTTCAAGAAGCATTCCAATTTCTTCTCCTTCTTTGGCGCTTTTGATATCTTCTTTAAATTTTCTTAAGCTCACAATTTTTCCTTCACCAATTTTTTCTTCTCCTCTAAAAATTTCTACTTCAAAATTGAGTTTTACTTCTCCAAAAGCTACTTTCCCTCCAACCAATTTTTTCTTTTTTTGAGAAGAAAAAACTTTAATTACTTCAAACTCACCAAGATATTTTTCTTCCTCTTTTTTCAAAATTTTCTCTAATTCTTCTTCAAGTTTCTTTTCAATCTCATAAATAATATTGCTTTCAATTATCTTTGGTTGATAAAGATCAAAAAGGGCTTTTTCAAAATCTCTTTTGCTTTCAAAAGCCAAAATAGTTGCTTTTGAGGTCTTAGCTAATTTTAAATCACTTTCTCCAATGACCCCAGTATCTTCTTTTACAATCTCAAAAACAATTTTAGGGAAAAATTTTTTTTGAACTCCCTTTACTACTTCTTTTAAAGCCTCCAGGGTTCCTAAAGTTTTTGCTTTTAAAATAAGTCGATAAATTAAAGAATCCTTAGTTGGAGTTTCAAGAAAAATTGTCACTGGTTTTTTAGCTTCTTTTTCTTTTTTAAACTCTTCCACTTCTTCTAAGTTAAAAGAAGCAAAAAATTCTTCTCCTACCAAAGGTAAATCTTCAAATCCAACCACCCGTGCCGGTGAAGAAAAGCTTAAGCTTTTTACTTTATTTCCTAAAAAGTCTTCTAAAATTCTTACTTTTCCTAAGCTTGAGGAAGTCGCGATAAATTGACCTTCAAATAAAGTTCCATCTTTAATGATTAAGGTCGCCGTATTACCTCTTTTATAATCCAGAAATGATTCTAACACAAAACCTTGAGCCGGATTTTTTGGATTGGCTTTAAGTTCTTGAAGCTCTCCTAAAAGAAGAACCATTTCTAAAAGCTGGTCAATGTTAATCCCTTCTTTAGCCGAAATTTCAACGCAAGGAATATCTCCTCCAAAGCCTTCAAGATAAATTCCTTCTTTTGAAAGCTGATTTTTGACTTTTAAAACATCAGCTTCGGGTCGATCAATTTTATTAATGGCAACCAAAACCGGAATTTTAGCTTCTTTAACATAACTGAAAGCTTCTAAAGTTTGCTCTTTTGGCCCCTCATCAGCGGCGACCACTAAAATGGCAACATCAGCTACTTTGGCACCAAAGGCTCTCATTTTTTTGAAAGCTTGGTGTCCTGGAGTATCAATGAAAGTAATTTTTTTGCCTTGATGAACAATTTCATAAGCACCAATGCTTTGAGTAATTCCACCAGCTTCTTTTTCTGCAATTTTCGTTTTTCTAATAGTGTCAAGCAAAGTTGTCTTTCCATGATCAACATGCCCCAAAACCACTACCACCGGGGGTCTTTCTATTAGCTGGTTTGATTGATTTTTTATTTCTTTTTCCATCATTTAAAAACTCTATTTAAATTTTGAAAAAAAACAAGTAAAAAAACTCCAGCGCTTTTAAAGCGCTGGAGTTTTTAAAAAGCTTGGCAAACTCCCTTTTTATTTTCGAGATTTTCTCTTAAAAAAAGGTTTCTTCTTTGGTGGATAAGCAAAATCAACCCTTAATTTCCGATCACCAAGCTCATAGTTATTAAACATCTCAATGGCTTTTTTTGCTTCTTCTTCGGTTTCCATTTCAACAAATCCAAAACCTTTTGATTTTCCAGAAAATTTATCCAAGATTACTACTGAACCTTCTACTTTTCCTGCGGCTTCAAAGATCTCTTTTAATTTTCCTTCAGTCACCTCATCAGGGAGATTGCCCACAAAAAGTCTCTTTTTCATCTAAAAACTTTAATCTTTTTACTTTTTTGTCTTTTCCCAAAGAAAAAGTTTTTAAATCTTTTTCTTCAGGAAAACGACAAGGAAGCTTAACGCCACCCCCGACCTTTCTTTTAAAGATACTCATTTTTTTCAAAAAATCAATTAAAGTTTTTTAACCATGTAAGTTTCTTTCAATCGATATCCCAATTTTCGATAATAATCTCTTACCCCGACTCCAGAAATGACCGCTATTTTTGAAACTTTAAATTCTTCTTTGGCAATTCTTTCAGCTTCTTTAATCAATTTTTTTCCTAATCCTTTATGCTGATAAGAAATGTTTCCTTTTTCTTTTTCAAAAAGAGAAGCTGTTTTTCCATAAGTATGAAGCTCCCTGATAATGGCAGAATCATTTAAAACTTCGATAAAATGCTTTTTGCCTGAAAAATAAAACGAAGGAATTCTTAATCTCAAAAAAGAAAAAAGCTTCTTTCGGTCTTTACTTTCAAAAGAAAGAAAAATTTCTTTTCCAGAAGATGACCAATAATCTTCTCGAAAAAGGTAAATTTTTTCAAAGCTTTCTAAACTTTCAGCTTGTCGGCAGCGGATACAATGACAAGTTAAATTTCTTTTTTCCATTTCTTTTTTCACTACTTCTCTTAAATTGGTAATTTTATTTCCTGCCACAATGTAGGTGGAAGGAATATCCCTAATCACTCGCTGAATTCGAACCCAGTAAGGCACTCTCTTTTTAATTTCAATTAAAAGCTCAACTAATTTTTCGGTTGAATAAGGACGATATTTTCCTTCAAGATAAAGCTTGTAAAGAGGAGCTTCTTTTAAAACCACGCAGGGATAAATCTTTAAATAATCTGGCTTAAATCTTTCATCTTCGAAAATAATTTTGAAAGCTTGAAGATCTTTTTCAAAATCAGAACCATAAAGATTAACCATCATATGATAATTGACTTTAAAACCAGCATCTTTTAAAAGCTGGGTTGCTTTGATAGTTTCTTTGACGCCATGTCCGCGCTGATTAAGTTTTAAAATTTCCTCAAAAACCGTTTGAACCCCAAGTTCAACCCTTGTAACTCCTAGTTTCCGGAGCCATTTGATTTCTTTAATATCAATACAATCCGGACGGGTTTCAATGGTAATTCCAATAATTCGGTGTTTTGCTTTTTCATTTATTTTTTGAGCCTCTTTTAAAGTGGAAGAAGTTTTTTCATTGCAAGCTTCAAAAACTTTTTTGATAAAATAGCTTTGATACCTTTTAGGATAGAAAGAAAAAGTGCCTCCGAGGATAATAAGGTCAATTTTTTCAGTTAAATGCCCGCAATTTTGAAGCGCCTCAATTCTTTTTTTGGTTTGAAGATAAGGATCAAAATTCACTCCTTGGGCTCTTTGGACTGCTGGTTCTTTTTCAAGATAACTTTTTGGTATTTTTTCCTGAAAAGGACAGAAAATACATTTTCCTTGACAAGGATAAGGCTTGGTTAGAACCGTTATCACCGCTACTCCTGAAAGAGAGCGAATTTTTTTCTTTTGAAGAAGATTTTCTAAAAAAGGATCTTTTTTAATCTTTCCAATTTTTAAAAGTTTGTGATAAACTTTTAAAAGCTCGGGATTGCTTGGCAAGGGTTGATGAAATTTTAAAGAAAACTCTTTTTTGAGTTTTTCAAGTTCCTCTTTAGTTTTTATTTTTCTTTTAGAAATTTCTTTTAAAAGCTCTAAGAGCATGGATGAAAAACTTGCTTTCAAAATTTTAAATCAGGTAAGAGATTTTTACAACCAAGCTGCGGAAAGTTTTTCTTTAACTCGACAAAAAAGATGGTTTGAATTTGAAGCTTTGTTAAAAAATCTCTCTCAAGGAAAAGAAAAAATTCTTGATTTTGGCTGTGGTAACGGAAGGTTTTCAGAGATTTTTGAAAAGGAAAGATATTTTGGAGTAGATTTTTCTTCTTCTCTTATTCAGCTTGCCAAAAAAAGATATCCTCAAAAAAAATTCTTTCTTATCGATGGCTTGCATCTTCCTTTTAAAGATGAATTTTTTGATTTTGTTTTTTCAATTGCGGTTTTTCATCATATTCCTTCTCAAAAACTAAGAATTAAGGTGTTAAAAGAAATCAAAAGAGTTCTAAAAAAAGATGGGATTTTTCTTTTAAGCGTTTGGTATCTTTGGAGCAAAATTTCAATTTGGAAATTGATTTTAAAATTTACTTTAAAAAAACTTATTGGAAAAAATAAAATGGATTTTTTTGACCTTTATCTTCCTTGGCAAGGCAAATACCTTCGCTATTTCCATCTTTTTTCAAAAAATTCTTTAAAAAAAGAAGTCAAAAAAGCTGGCTTTTCAGTGGAAAAAGTTTTTGTTTTAAAAAGAGGTAAAGAAAAAAATTTAATTTTGATTGCAAAAAAATAAAGGAGCGCTCCAGGATCCTGATAAAAAACTACTAAAGATAATAAACTGGAACGAAGTAAATTTTAGTGTTTTTGATTTTTCTGATTTCACAAAATCCTTGAGTAAGAATAAATCCTTTTTTAGGAGAGAATTTTTCTACAAAGCTATAAAAACTTTTACCAATTGAAGGTGAAAGAGAGTATTTTACCTCAATCGGAATTATCTCTCCATTTTTGTGAAGCACAAAATCTACTTCGGCTTTACTTTTTGTGCGCCAATAATTTAGTTTTGTTCCTTCTTGTCTTTTTAAAGAAGAAAAAACAAAATTTTCTACTAATTTTCCTAAATCATCTCTTTTTTCCGGCTTTCTAAAATCAAGTAAAAGATAATTTCTAAACCCATTATCTAAAAAATATACTTTTGGAGCTTTTACAAGTTCAGTTCTTGGATTTTTATAAAACGGTCTCAAGAAGTCAATGATAAAAGTGTTTTTTAAAATCTCTAAATGTTTCAAAACCTCTTGATAGTTTAAGTTAGAAACATTAGAAAGCTCTTGATAATTCAAAAGATTTCCAATTTGAGTAGAAAGAAACTCGCAAATTTTCATTAACTCTTCTTTAGTATTTAAATTCAAAAGCCCTTTAATATCCTTTAAAAGATAATTTTCTAAAATGCTTTCTAAAATTTTGAATTTTTCTTTTTCAGTTTTTGCTAAAGCAACCGCTGGATAGCCACCAAAAATAAGATATTCTTCAAAATATTTTCTTAATCGGGAATTTAGTTCTTTTCCAAAAAAATCCTTAAAGTTTATCTTTTGAGAAAAAATATCTTTAAATCGGTTTTCTAAAAGATTGAATAAAGTTTTGTTTTTAAAAGATAAAAACTCCCTAAAAGAAAAAGGAAATAAATAAAATTTTATCATTCTTCCCACCAGATATTTTCCTGTTTCAAAAGTTAGTTCCAATGAAGAAGAGCCAGAAATAATAAATTTTATTTTGGTGGTATCAAAAAGATATTTAAGCTTTTTTCCACCCTCTTTGGCATAGTGAAATTCATCAATAATTAAAACTTCATAATCTTTATAATATTCTTTAAAGTCTTCAACGTTTTCAAACAAAGCCAAATCCTTTTCTCTTTCAAAAGTTAAGAACTCTATTTTTTTTGTTTTTTTAAGTTCTGAAAACAAATATTTTAAAAAAGTAGTTTTACCTACTTGTCTTGCTCCAACGATAGCCAAAATTTCTTTTCTTTTGAGAAACGGTTTAATTATCTTTTCTAATTCCCGATGAACATACATAATTTTAGCAGGGTTAAAATTATTTTATTTTAAATTTTAGCAGGGATAAATTTTTTGTCAATAATTTGGGTAGCAAGTGAAAAGGCAAAAATAAAAAAGGAGCGCTCCTGGCGCTCCTTAAGAAAAATTTAAATTTAGAGGAGAAATCTGTATACAAACCATCCCAAATAAATACACGCTACAAAGAAAACTACCCAACTCCACAAAATTAATCTTTTTCTTTTTTTTATCATTCCTTTCATTGCAAGACCAATAGAGAGGATCATTAAAATTATCCAGATCAGATAAAAAAGCACTTCTTTCATTTTTCCACCTCCTTTTTAATTTTTTAACTTTCAAGCCTTTTCTATTAGACCAATTTTTCTAGAATTTGTCAAGACAAAAACAAAAAAGGAGCGCTTTTGGCGCTCCGAATGGAAAAATTTAAGGAGAAATAGGAAATAGACATAAAATGGCGAGAATGATGAATATTAGCGGAAGGAGACTAAACCAATTAATTTTGTTCTTTCCTAATTCCATTATTCCGGCACCAAAACTGGCGCCGGCAAGGAAAACAGCCAAAACTTCCCAGTCAAGAGGAGTTGCAGGAATAGGTAGAAATTCCATTTTCCCACCTCCTTTTTATTTTATTTTTTAATCTGCTGTGTTTATTATACAGAAATTTTAAAAGTTTGTCAAGTCCTCATTCAGGAAAATAATCTAAAGGATAAAAACCAGTAGAAGCTCCGGGATCAAAAATTTTCAAAAATTTTTTATCTTCCTCTGAAAGAGATTCAATCATTTTTTTCACTTTACTTGAAAGAATATCAACTCTTAAATAAGGAAATTTCTTTTTAGCATAGCTAATTGCTTCTTTGAGAAGTTTTTTTCCATATCCTTTTTGCCGATGTTCAGGTTTTATATAAAGCGCTACGAGGGTAGGGTCTCCGGAATAAAGCTCTCCTTCTTCAGCAATCGTGGCGATGCCTATCATTTTTCCCTCTATTTCTATTCCCACGGCTTCAGTTACACATAAAAGCCTATCTCCGGCAAGAAGCACTCCTACTACTGGATTTGGATGAAGATTTTTCACAAACTCGATTATTTCTTCTTTTGACAAAACTACTATTTTTTCCATAATTTCACCTCCTTTTTAAGTTTTTAACTAGCTTTTTAATCAAATAATTTTTTTCAAAATTTGTCAAGATTTGCTAGTTTTAAAAAATTTAATAAAATTCTCAGAAAGGTCGCATTTTTTGAATTAAAATTTTATGTTAGAAAAATTTTTTGGAAAAGTTGAAAGAAAAGTTGAAAAGGAAAAAGCGCCAATTTATGAAGTAGTTCAAATTGATCCCAGAAAGCCTTTAGAAGAGCAAAATTATGATTTTGGCATTGAAATTACTTTGCCTGGAGCCAAAAATGATTTAGACCATCATGGACCAGAAGCAACTGCCCAGACTCCTTCAGCTTGCGAGCAAGCTTTAACTTTAGAAGAAGAAAAGCTTCCTCCAGAAGGAGCTAAAATTGCTATTTTAAGACCTGACGCTGATTCTTTAACTGCTTTGGCAGTTTTGGAGTTAAGAAAAGCTCATCAAAAGATTGATGAAGAAGTGGTAAAAGCAGTTGGAATGCTTGATCGATTAGGTCCAAAATCAATGGAAAAAATTGCTGGAACTTTGTTAGAGAAAAAAGTGGTTGCCATTTGGAAGATTAGTGGTGAGGTTAATGTTCCTTTAAAAGAAAAATTAGATTTTATCAAAAAAGTTTTGGAAGGAGAGAAAGAAATTGAAGAGAAAGTAGAAAAACTTTATCAGGAAAGAAATGAAGAGCTTGAAAGAGCTAGGAAAAATTCAGAAATAAAATTAGTGGCTGGAGGAAAAGTTGCTTTTGTAAAATCAAAAGATCGCTATGCCATGAATTTGGGCTATGAAAAAGCAAATATTGTGATTGCTTTAAATCCTGAGATGCCAGTTTTAGAAAGAACGCCTGAAGGGGAGCTTAAACCAACTGGAGAGACTTATCGAAAATATACCATTGCTCGTTTAAATCAATTTGTTCCAGTTGATTTAGCTGGAGTTTTAGAAGAACTTAATCAGAAAGAAAAAGAGAAAGGAGGTTCTCCTACTTGGGGTGGGCGAGGCGATATCATTGGTTCTCCAATTGGAGTTTCTTCTAAATTAGAACCAGAAGAAGTGATTGAAATTGTTGAAAGACATCTTAAAGAATAGTGCAAAGCGTAAAGCGCAAAGCGCAAAGCCAATTGCCAATTGCTAATTGCTAATTGCGAATTGCGAATAGCTATTTTAAAGGTTGATTTTTGCCAAAAAATTGGTAAATTATTTAATATCTTTTAAAATTTTTTGCCCATGTAGCTCAGGTAGTTAGAGCGCACCCTTGGTAAGGGTGAGGTCGGCGGTGCAAATCCGCCCATGGGCTCAAAATGGCAAAAGCAAAGAAAAAAAAGCCAGTGAAATTAAAATGCAGCCAGTGCGGCCGAATTAATTACTATACTTACAAATCCAAAAGGAGTGGGAATAAAAAATTAGAATTAAGAAAATATTGCCGGTGGTGTCGAAAGCATACGATTCATAAGGAAACAAAAAAGTAGAGATACAATTGAAATACGGTGGAAATACAGTAGAAATTCATAGAAATACAGTTGAAATACAATAGAAAACAGAAAGCCAATTGCTAAAAGCTAATTGCTAACTGCCAATTGCCAATTGCCAATAGCTATTTCGGGGGCGTAGCTCAATTGGAAGAGCAGCGGTCTCCAAAACCGCCGGTTGGGGGTTCGAGTCCCTCCGCCCCCGCAAAAATTTTTGCCCCTGTAGCTCAAATGGAAAGAGCAGAGCCCTCCTAAGGCTAAGATGGAGGTTCGAATCCTCCCAGGGGCAGAGATTTTTTGAAGATTTTCTATTTATTTGATTTAAAAATTGAAGTAATTAAAACTAAAGCTAAAAAACTGGCTAAAAGATATCCGATGATTCCTAGATGAGGTTGTTTTTCTAAAATTAAAGAAGAGCCAATAATTAAGGCAGAAATAATTAAACTAAGAGAAATTCGATCGTTGGAGTCTTTGGTTTCGGTTAAAACTTTTTCCAATCTTTGAGAGTCAAAGTTTATTTTTATTTTATCTTCTTCAAATTGCTGTAAAATTTTAGTTAAGTCATGAGGCACTTTTTCAATTAATTCCAAGCTTTCTTGAAGAAAAAGGCGGCTTCTCTTTAGTAATTCTTTGGAGGTAAATTTTTTTTGCCAGAGTTTTTTTATGAAAGGTTTTGCTGCCGAGATCATATTAAAATCAGGATCAAGCTTTTTGCCAATCGTTTCTTCCATTGAAAGAGCTTTTATCATCAAAACCAAATTAGAAGGTAAAGTTAGATGATAACTAACCATTAGTTTTAATAGGTCTTCGCTCATTCTTCTAATTTCTAAACGCTTTAAAGGTAGTCCAAAATACCGGTCAAGCAGTTCTTTTAAATCTTGGCGAAATTGATTTTTGTCAATTTCTTTCATTATTACTCCAAGGCTTTCGAGGCACTCAACAATTTGGTTTAAGTTTTTATCAGTAATCGCTTGAATTAATTTTCCTATTTTAGAAATAGTGATTTCATCCAAATGACCAACCATTCCCGCATCTAAAATCACAATTGTTGCTGGTGGTTGAACTAAAAGATTAGCTGGATGAGGATCAGCATGAAAAAATCCATCTTCCAAGATTTGCTTAAGAATTGCTTCTGCTCCTCGCTTAGCTACCTTTTTGGGATCAAAAACATTTTTATATTTTTCTTGAGTAATCTCACTAACCTTTATTCCTTCGACAAATTCCATTGTTAAAACTTTAGAGGTGGAAAGCTCCCAATAAATTTTAGGCACTTTGATGCCTTCAAAATTTTTAAAATTATTTTTAAACCTTTCAAAATTGTAAGCTTCGTTAATAAAATCAATTTCTTTTTTTATTGCTTTTTTAAGTTCACTAATAATCAATTTTGGCTGATAAACCCACCCATGAGGAAGATGATTTTCTAAAAAACCAGCTAAATGTTTCAAAATTTCTAAATCGGATTCAATTATTTTTTCAATTCCCGGTCTTTGGATTTTCACCGCAACAACTTCATCATTTGGAAGAATTGCTTTATGAACTTGGCTTAGTGAGGCGGCGGCAATCGGTTTTGGTTCAAATTTTTTAAATATTTTTTCTAAAGGTTGGTTTAATTCTTTTTCAATGATTTTTTGAGCTTCAAGAATGCTGAAAGGAGGAGCTTGGTCTTGAAGTTTTTCTAATTCTTTTATAAATTCTGGAGGCAAAAAATCGGGTCTGGTGCTTAAAATTTGACCAAACTTAACAAAAGTAGGACCCAATTCTTCTAAAGCTAAACGAAGTTTTTTTGGAGGAGTGAGTTTTGGGTTTAAGCCATATTTAAATAAAATCGAAATAACTTTTTGACTTCGTTTGATTTGATTCCAGCTTTTTAAACCAAACATAAGCTCAAATTAAAAAAGGGGCTTTTAACCAAAAGCCCCCTTTTTTGTCGTTTATTTTTCAAAAGGCCAGTTTTTAGAAAAATAAGCCCAAACAAGATAACCTATCGCTGCCACAACCACAACTGCTCCTACAACAATTCCAATTACTTTAGGGTCAGCCCAGTTAATAGTTGCTAAAAGATTGTTGCCCATTTTTTTAATTTGAAAAATTCGACCTTTGTTTACTTACCGATCGGTAAGTAATTTTGCTAACTATTTTAAACAATGAAAAAGATTTTGTCAAGTAAAATATTTTAAAGGGATTTTTCAGAGATATGGATTTTTTGAGAATTTTTGATAAAATTCATCAAAAGCTTATGGAAAGAAGTTTTGCGGCTCAAATTGGCAAAGAACTTGGAAAAGAGATTCGTCTTTGCGGTTTTATTATTTCAAAAAGAGATCATGGAAGTGTTATTTTTGCTGATCTTAAAGATTTAAGTGGATATTGTCAGATAGTCTTTTTAAAAAACAAGGAATGTTTTTTAAAGGCAAAGCAGCTTAATGAATGGGATGTAGTTGAGGTTAGAGGAAAAGTTAATCTAAGACCAAAAGGAACGGAAAATCCAAAAATTGAAAGTGGCGCCTATGAAGTTGAGGTTAATTTTTTAGAAATTCTTTCAAAGGCAAACCCGCTTCCTTTTTCAGTTGATGATGAAGGTTATCAGATTTCAGAAGAGCTCCGCCTAAAATATCGCTATCTTGATTTAAGAAGACCTCGACTTCAAAGAAATCTAAAAATCAGACATCAAATTTTTAATTTTATCCGAGAGTTTTTTTCTCAAAGAAATTTTATCGAAATCGAAACTCCAATTTTATCAAAATCAACTCCAGAAGGAGCCAGGGATTACCTTGTACCTTCAAGGATTTATCCGGGAAAATTTTTTGCCCTGCCTCAATCGCCTCAACAATACAAACAGCTTTTGATGGTCGCTGGCTTTGAGAGATATTTTCAAATTGCTCGCTGTTTTCGAGATGAGGATTTAAGAGGAGATCGCCAGCCAGAATTTACTCAGCTTGACCTTGAAATCAGTTTTACTTCAGAAAAAGAAATTTTTGAGCTGATTAAAGATTTGATGTTATCTTTAATCAAAAAATTTTTCCCTCAAAAGAAAGCGAAGTTTTACCAGTTAAGCTACCAAGAAGCTCAAAAAAATTATCAAACCGACAAACCTGATTTAAGAGAAAATAAAGAAGATAAAGATGAATTGGCTTTTTGCTTTCTTAACAATTTCCCAATGTTTGAGTGGGATGAAAGAGAAAAAAGATTTGAAGTACTTCACCATCCTTTTACCTTGCCAAAATTAGTTAAAGAAGGAAAAATTATTGAAGATAAAAAAGAAATTTTAAAAGCTTTAAAAGAAAAGCCAGAAACTCTTCTTTCCTGGCAATATGATCTGGTTTTAAATGGAGAAGAAATTGGTGGGGGTTCGATTCGAAGCAACGACCCTGAAATTTTAATTTCTGTTTTTGAAGTTTTAGGTTATCAAAGAAAGGAAATTGAAGAAAAATTTTCTCATTTAATTGAAGCTTTCAAATACGGCGTCCCACCTCATGGCGGAATTGCTTTAGGACTTGATCGACTTCTAGCGATTCTTTTAAATGAGCCAAGCATTCGGGAAGTAATTGCTTTTCCTAAATCAGGAAAAGCGGCTGATTTAATGACTCAAACACCTTCAAAGGTCGAAAAAGATCAACTTAAAGAACTTCATTTAGAGATCAAAAATGAAAGTTAAAGAAAGAACTTTAGTTATCATTAAACCCGATGCTCTCCAGCGCAACCTTTTAGGAGAGATTATTCACCGCTTTGAAAGAAAAGGATTAAAAATTGTAGGTCTTAAAATGGTTCAGCTGGAGGATGTGATTTTAGATGAACATTATGCTCATCATAAAGATAAACCTTTTTTTGAAAGTTTAAAAAGATTTATGAAATCTTCACCAGTGGTTTTGCTGGTTCTTGAAGGCTTGGAAGCAGTTAAAGTGGTTCGCCAGATCTGTGGCGCCACCTGTGGTCGGGAAGCTGATATGGGAACGATTAGAGGAGATTTTTCGATGTCAACTCAAACCAATATTGTCCATGCTTCTGATTCTTTAGAAACTGCCGAAAAAGAAATTAAAAGGTTTTTTAAAGAAGATGAACTTTTTGACTATCAAAAAATCGATTTTCCCTATCTTTATAGCGAAGATGAAATTGAATAAAAATTTTTTTCCACTTGATTTTTTAAAAAATAACCTCTACAATTAAAATAGCCCTTCTTTGGAAGGAAAGGAAAGGCCTTGGGGCATTTAGAACCTCTTGGGAGCCGAAAGCGCCTTTATCCCAGTTCTTAGGAACAGGATAAAGGCTGAGGCACCCACCTTAAAAACTTTGCCAAGGAACACTTTCTTTTTCCTTCCAAGAAGGGCTATTTTTTTATGACAATTTTTTTCCAGTCCTGATAATCAGCAATACCTTGAAAAATTACTCCTAAAAGGAGCCCTAAAACAAATTGGTTAAGGATTAGAGAGACCTGAAAAATAGTACCTAAAATAAGAATAAAAAGGGAATAAAGCCAGTGGTGAAGATGGAGCTGGTAATCTTTTATTTTGATAATCAAAGACCTAAAAATTCTTGGTGGCTCACCGGTTCTTTTGCCAGCTAAAAATTTGGCTAAAAAATAACCCCAAAGCATGCCCAAGGAAATTAAAAAATATCCATAAAGAAGTGCTCCAGCTAAGAAAAGAAAAAGGATTTTTCTTTTTATTTTTTGAAGACTCATTTTTTTAAAAATTATAAAAAATCAACTCAAAAAGTTCAAATTGATTCTTTTTTAATTTTAAATAAAATTCAAAGATTTAAAACCCATGAAGTTTGTTCATCTTCATTGCCATTCTCATTACAGCCTTTTAGATGGAATGGCAAAAATTGATGAGCTTATTGAAAAAGCTAAGGAATTTGAAATGCCAGCTTTAGCCATCACTGATCATGGAGTGATGTATGGTGCGATTGAATTTTATCAAAAAGCCAAAGAAGCTAACATCAAACCCATTATTGGTTTTGAAGCTTATTTAACTCCTTTAGGAAGACATCAAAAAATAAAAGCTGATGAGAAAAAATATCATCTTACTTTACTTGCTAAAAATTTTGAAGGTTATCAGAACCTAGTTAAACTTTGCTCCTTAGCTCACCTTGAAGGTTTTTATTATAAACCAAGAATTGATGATGAGCTTTTAAAAAAATATCATCAAGGAATCATTTGTCTTTCAGGTTGTCTTCAAGGAGAAATTCCCCAGCTGATTTTAGCAAAAAAATTTGATTTAGCTAAAAAGAAAATTCTTTTCTACAAAGAAATTTTTGGAGATGATTTTTATCTTGAAATTATGCCTTTTGGGAAAATAAAAGATCAGATAAAAGTTAATCAAGCTTTGATTGAAATTTCAAAAGAACTTAAAGTTCCTTTAGTGGCAACTTGCGATGTTCATTATCTCTCTCCTGAAGATGCTCAGGCTCATGAAGTTCTTTTGGCAATTCAAACCAAAAGCCTTCTTTCTGATAAAAATCGACTTTCAATGAAAGATGATGATTTTTCTTTTAAATCTCCAAAACAGGTAATCGAATTTTTTAAAGATGTTCCAGAAGCAATTGAAAATACTTTAAAAATTGCTTCTTTATGCAATTTAGAACTTGAGCTTGGAAAGGTTCAGATGCCAAAGATAAAAATTGAAGCAGGTTTTGATAGCTTTTCTTATCTCAAAAAATTAGCTCAAGAAGGTTTAAGAAAAAGATATTCCCAAATTAGTCCTCAAATAAGAGATCGATTTAATTATGAACTTGAAGTCATCAGAAAAACTGGTTTTGCCGATTATTTTCTCATCGTTGCTGACATTGTTAACTGGGCAAAAAAGGAAGGAATTGTGGTTGGTCCAGGAAGAGGTTCGGCTGCCGGTTCTTTAATTTCTTATTGTCTTGGCATTACTGATGTTGATCCAATCAAATATTCCCTTTTATTTGAAAGATTTTTAAATCCAGAAAGAGTCTCTATGCCTGATATTGACATTGATTTTGATGATCGAAGAAGAGACGAAGTGATTGAATATACTAAAAGAAAGTTTGGTGAAGATCATGTGGCTCGAATTATCACTTTCGGAACCATGGCGGCTCGACCAGCGATTAGAGATGTTGGTCGAGTTTTAGGTGTGCCTTATAATTTCTGTGATCGGCTTGCCAAAACTATTCCTCAAAATCTTTCAATTGAAGAAGCTTTGAAAGTTTCTCCAGAATTTCATCATTACTACTTGACTGATCGACGCGCTTTTGAGATTGTTGAGCTTGCCAAAAAAATAGAAGGAGTGGCTCGGCACGCTTCAGTTCATGCTTGCGGCGTTGCCATTGCTCCTTTTCCTTTGATGGAAAAAATCCCGCTTCAACGTGCACCTCAAGATCCAGAGACGGTGATTACTCAATACGAAATGAAATCAATTGAAGCTTTAGGAATTTTAAAAATGGACTTTTTGGGTTTAAGAAACTTAACCATTATTGTTGATACTTTAAAAAATGTTGAAAGGACTGAAAAAAAGAAAATTGAAATTAAAAAAATTCCTCTTAATGATCAAAAAACTTTTAAGCTTTTATCAGAAGGGAAAACAGTTGGTGTCTTCCAACTTGAAAGCGAAGGAATGCAAAAAACCTTAAAAGGAGTAAAGCCAACTCAATTTGAAGATTTAATTGCCATTTTAGCCCTTTATCGTCCTGGTCCGGCTCAGCTTATTCCTTCTTATATTCGAAGAAAGCAGGGCAAAGAAAAGATTGAGTATCTTCACCCAAAGCTTGAGCCGATTTTAAGATCAACTTATGGAGTTTTAATTTATCAGGAGCAGTTAATGGAAATTGCAAAAGAGTTAGCTGGATTTTCTTTAAGCGAAGCTGATATTTTAAGAAAAGCAGTTGGAAAAAAGATTAAAGAGCTTTTAGAAGAGCAAAAAGAAAAACTTATCAAAGGAATGATTGAAAGAGGGATTAAAAAAGAAGTGGCTCAAAAAATCTGGGAATGGATTTTGCCTTTTGCCCGCTATGGTTTCAATAAAAGCCATGCTACTGGTTATGCTTTAATTGCTTACTGGACAGCATATCTTAAAGCCCATTTTCCTTATGAGTTTATGGCAGCCGTGCTTAATGCTGAGGGAAGCAATGTTGATAAAATTTCTTTTTTACTTTCCGAATGCAAGCGAGCTCAAATTAAAGTTTTACCTCCTTCAATTAATGAAAGCTTTGAAGATTTTCGAGTGGTAAAAATTGGCAATGAAAAAGTGATTCGTTTTGGGCTTTCAGCGATTAAAAATGTTGGAAAGAATCTGGTGGAAGCAATCATTTCAGAAAGAGAAAAAAATGGCAAGTTTAAATCAATTGAAGATTTCCTTCAAAGAATTGATCATAAAGATTTAAACAAAAAATCACTTGAGGCTTTAATTAAAGCTGGCGTTTTTACCGGAATGGAAGATCGAAGGGTTTTACTTGATAATTTAGATTATCTTTTGAATTATCTTAAAAACTCAAAAAAATCCGAAAAAGTTTCTCAGCCGGCTCTTTTCTCTTTGGATTTTTCAAAACCAAAATTTGAACTTAAAAGAAAAAGAGAGGCTAGCCTAGAAGAAAAACTTGCTTGGGAAAAAGAATTTTTAGGAGTTTTTGTTTCCGGTCATCCTTTAGATTTAGTTGAATCAAAAATTCTTCCCAGATACAAAATTGCTGATCTTTATCCTTTATCAGATTTATCTTCTCCGGTTGAAATTTTGGGTCTGGTTTCAGAAATTAAAAAAGTCATTACTAAAAATGGAACCCAAATGCTTTTTGTTAAAGTTGAAGATCAAACTGGCTCAATTGAGGTAATAGTGTTTCCTGATATTTTAGAAAAAACTTTCCTTTTATGGCAAAAAAATAAGATTTTGCTAATAAGAGGTGAGTTGACAAAAAAAGAAAGCGAACCTAAAATTATTTGCCAGAGCGTCGAGTCAGTTAAATAAAATTTTTCTATGAATTTACTTTTAATTCATTCCAATAAGCTTTCTTACAAAGTTTTAGAAAAAGCTTTTAAAGAGCTTAAATTTCCAAAACAAAAACAAAAAGAAATTAAAAAAAGCTGCCTAGTTGTCTTTTTTGCTGCAGTTGAAAAAGATTCTTTAAAGGTTGCCCAGAAAGCGGCAAGTGAAATTAAAAAAGTAGCTCAAAATTTAAAAGAGAAAAGGATTGTTCTTTATCCTTATGTTCACCTTCTTTTTGGAAAAAAACCGGCTTCTTTAGAAAAAGCTCAAAAGCTTCAGAAAGCTTTAAAAAATTTACTTCAAAAAGATTTTGAGGTAATCTGCGTCCCTCTTGGTTTTTATAAAAGCTTTGAAATCGAATGCAAAGGTCATCCTTTATCAGAGCTTTCTCGAGTAATTGAAGTTGAGGAAGAAGAAAAAGTTTCTTTAGCTTTAAAAAGAGAAAAAACTTTAAAATCAAACTGGTTTATTTTTGATCCTTCAAAAAGAAAAGAGTATCCGATCAAGCTTAAAGGAGAAGAAATTGTTGGTTTTGATTTTTCAGGAAAAGAAAATTTAGAGAAACTAGCCCGCTATGAAATGAAAAAGAAAAGAATTGTTGAAATTGAGCCGCCTCATATTAGTTTGATGAAAAGACTGGAAATTGCTGACTATGAAAAAGGCTCTGATCCAGGAAATTTAAAATTTTTTCCTAAAGGAAGGTTAATTAAAGCTTTAATTGAGGACTGGGTGACTCAAAACATGGTTCAGGCTGGTGCCATGGAAGTTGAAACTCCGATAATGTATGACATTAATCATCCAGCTTTAAAAAAATATCTGGATCGCTTTCCAGCGCGCCAGTATCTCATCGAAACTCCTAACAAAACTGTTTTTCTAAGATTTGCGGCTTGCTTTGGTCAATTTTTAATGGCTTCTTCGCTTCCTTTAACTTATAAAAATCTTCCTTTTTCTTTATATGAACTAACTCGCTATAGCTTTCGAGTAGAGCAGCATGGTGAGCTGGCTGGCTTAAGGAGATTAAGAGCTTTTTCAATGCCGGATTGTCATGCTTTCTGTAAAGATCTAGAAGAAGCCAAAAAAGAGATTTTTAAAAGATTTGAAGTTACCAAAAAAGTTCAAACCGGTCTTGGTTTAGATCTTAAATCTGACTTTGAAATTGCTTTGCGCCTGGTAAAAGATTTTTATCAAGAAAATAAAAAATTTGTCTGGGAGTTTATTGAAAAAATAAATAAACCAATTTTGGTTGAAATTTGGGAGAAAAGGTTTTTCTATTTTGTTTTCAAATATGAATGGAACTTTATTGATGCTTTAGAAAAAGCCGCGGCACTTTCAACTGATCAAATTGATGTTGAAAATGCCAAAAATTTTGAAATCACTTATATTGATAAAGATCAAAAAAGAAAATATCCCATTATTCTCCATCTCTCTCCTTCCGGAGCAATTGAAAGAGTGATGTATGCGCTTTTAGAAAAGGCTTACTTAAAACAAAAACAAGGAAAACCAGCCGGTTTTCCTTTATGGCTTGCTCCAGTTCAAGTTCGACTTTGCCCAGTTTCCCAAAAATACCTTTCTTTCTCTAAAAAGATTTTAAAAATTTTAGAAAAAGAAAAAATTAGAGTTGAGGTTGATGATCGGGATTTTACTTTAGCAAAAAAGATTAGAGAAAGCGAGCTGGATTGGATTCCTTATACCTTAACTTTAGGAGAAAAAGAGAAAAAAGAAAATGTTTTTGCAGTAAGAATCCGAGAGAAAAGAAAAGTAGAAAAAATGAAACTTGAAAAATTGATTGAGAAAATAAAAAAAGAAACCAAGGATTTTCCTTGGCGGGCTTTGGGAGGCTCACCTTTCCTTTCTACTAAAGTAAGATTTAGATAAGACCCAATTTTTTCTTTCTTTCGTACTCTTCTTGTTTTTTAAGTCGATAAAGTTTTGAAAGTTTTCGAGCTCTTTTATTTGGTTTTTTCTGATAAAAAAGTCTTTTTTTTGCTTCAAGCAAAATTCCCGCCTTAATTACTCGGGCGCTAAATCTTTTTACTAAATCTAAACTTGATTCATTTGGTCTTTTCCAGACTTCAACCGACATAGTTTTAAGAAATTAATTTTTGATAAGTTTCTTCAAGATTTTCGTCACCGACATTTACAATCGTTTGCATTGATCCTCCGCCATCATTGGGATAGCGGGGAATGATATGGATATGAAGGTGGGGGATAACCTGACCGGCATCTTTTCCATGATTCCAGCCGATATTAAAACTTGAAGCCCCTAATTTCTCTTCCAAAAGTTTAGTCATTTTTTTAACAATTTCAAATAAAGCCGCAAGTTTTTCTTCTGGCACTTCATTTAAATTTTCATAATGCTCTTTTGGAATTACCAAAAGATGTCCTTTCTGGCAAGGATTGATGTCTAAAAATGCCATTCCCACTTCATCTTCATAAACAATTTTGGCTTCAATTTCCTTTTTGGCGATTTTACAGAAAAGGCAATCCATAAAAGTTTATTTTATTCTTTTTTTTAGCTCTTCAATTAATTTTCTTTGAGGGATTTCCTCTTGAATGCCACTTTCAAGATCCTTAATTAAAATTGTTTTCTCAGCTACCTCTCTTTGTCCTAAAATCAAAGCAATCTTTGCTTTCGCTTTTGAAGCCGCTTTAAGTTGAGCTGAAATACTTCCTTTTTCAATTGCTTCTTGAGCCCGAAAACCAGCTTTTTTTAACTCTTCCCAAACCAGTAAAATTTCTCTTTTTGCCTCTTCTCCTAAAGCAATCAAAAAGATCTCTCTTGGCTTTTTTTCAACTTTAACTCCTTCAAGTTCCATTGCTTCAATAATTCTTTCAATTCCAGCTCCAAAACCAACTGCCGGGGTTTGACTTCCTCCTAAAGCCTTAATTAATTCATTATAACGACCACCGCCACCTAAAGCAAGATTAGCCATCTCTTCCTCTTCTTTTAAAAAGAACTCAAAAACAGTATTAGTATAATAATCCAGACCTCGAACTAAAGTATGATCAAGGGAAAAAGGCAAGGAAAGATGGTCTAAAAATTCCAGCACCGCTTTGAAATGTTCTTTACAATCTTTACAAAGAAAATCCAAAATAATTGGCGCTCCTTTTTTATAAATTTGACATTTTTCTTCTTTACAATCAAGCATTCGCAAAGGATTAACTTCAAATCTTCTTCGACAATCTTCACAAAGCTCATTTAAATAAGCCCGATAATATTTTTTTAAAGCTTGAAGATATTTTTTTCGGCATTTTGAGCAGCCAATGCTGTTGATTTTAATGATAAAATCTTTTAGCTTTAAAGATTTTAAAATATCAGAGAAAGCTAAAATCACCAATGCATCATAAAAAGGGTCTTTGGCACCTAAAACTTCAAAACCAAATTGGTGAAATTCTCTTTCCCGGGCTTTTTGAGGTCTTTCATATCTAAAAAAAGGTCCAAAATAATAAAGCTTTACTGGTTGAGGTAAAGAGCTCATTCCATTTTCAATATACGCCCGGCAGATCGGAGCTGTTCCTTCTGGTCTTAAAACCACCCTTTCCTTCCCTTTAGTAGTAAAAGAATACATTTGCTTAAAAGTCTCAGTTTCTTTGCCAACACTTCTTAAAAAAAGTTCTTCTTTTTCAAGAATTGGGGTTTCAATAAAATGAAAATCATAAGCTTGAGCTACTTTTTCAACGCTACTTAAAATCTTTTTCCAAACCTCTTCCTTTTCTGGTAAGATATCTTTCATCCCCTTTGGGGATGAAAAAAGGATTTTTGCCATTATTTAAGAAATTTTTAGTTTAGTAAGTAAAAAAAGCAAAAGCTTGAGGTGGCCAAGCTCTTAGGCGGACCACCCCAACAATATCTGATTTTTTTAATGGTCCCCAGGCTCGAGAATCATAGCTTGCTTTTCGGTTATCTCCTAAAACAAAGTATTCATTTTCCTTTAAAGTAAGATCAATATTTCCGGGGGTAAAGCTTTCTTGAAGATAAGGTTCTTTTAATTCAAATCCGGTAGGATGCTCTTTGTTATAAATGTAAATTTTTCCATCTTTGATGACGATTCTTTCTTTAGGAAGAGCGACAATTCTTTTGATGAAAAAAATTGAAGGATTTTTTGGATTTTTAAAAACGATTACTTCTCCTCTTTTAAGGTCTTTTAAACGCGGTGTAATTTCATCGACAATCAAATAATCTCCTGAAGAAAAATTGGGAAGCATGCTTTCTCCTTTAACAAAAAAAGGCTGGAAAAGAAAAGTTCTAACAAAAAGAACAATTGCAAGAGAAATTACTACCGTTTCAACAACTTCTTTTAAAAAATAAAGAGCTCTTTTTTTCATTGTGCTTTAAAAACTATATCTAATTTGAGCTTATTTGTCAAATTTTGATTTTTTTAAAATTTTTGCTTAAATTTTAAAAAATTTTATGAAAGAGGATCTTCGCCAAAAATTTTTAAAGTTTTTTGAAAAAAGAGGGCATAAAATTATGCCTTCTTCCTCTCTTATTTCTTCTGATCCTTCAGTGCTTCTTACCACCGCTGGCATGGAACAATTTAAAAGCTATTTTACTTTGGAAAAAGATCCTTTAAAAGAACTTGGCACCCAAAGAGTGGCTACTTGCCAGAAATGTTTTCGAACTTCTGACATTGATGAGGTCGGCGATGAAAGTCATCTTACTTTTTTTGAAATGCTTGGAAATTTTTCTTTTGGAAAAGAAATTTGCGATGACCCTCAAGACTTCTCTTCTAAAGGTTATTTCAAAAGAGCTGCCATTCACTGGGCATTTGAATTTTTAAACCAAATTTTAGATTTAAAATCTTTAAGATTTTTTGTGACCGTTTTTAAAGGTGAAGATAACATTCCTTTTGATAAAGAAAGCTTTGAAATTTGGGAAAAAGAAATCGGAATTGAAAAAGAAAAAATTCTTTTAAAAGGAAAAGAAGATAATTTCTGGGGACCGGTTGGACTTGAAGGACCTTGCGGTCCAACCACCGAAATTCATCTTGAAAGAATTGAAGTTTGGAATTTAGTTTTCAATCAATATTATCAAGATGAGCATGGAAATTTAACTCTTCTAAAAGCTTTTGGGGTTGATACCGGAATGGGACTGGAAAGATTGGCAATGATCTATGAAGGAAAGAAAAATGTTTTTGAAACCTCTCTTTTTCTTCCTTTAATGGAAGAGATAGAGAAATATGCTTCCGAGCTTGATTTAAGAAAAAAAAGAATTTTTGCCGACCATCTTCGCGCCGTTGCCTTTCTTGAAAGTGAAGGATTAGTGCCTTCAAATAAAGCCGCCGGCTATATTTTGCGCCGCTTAATTCGAAAAGTAGTAACTTTTGCTTTTCTTAAAAAGCTTCCTTGCCAGTTTTTTGAAAAAGTTCTTTTAAAAGTAGTAGAAAATTATCAAGATTTTTATCCTGAGCTTTTAAAAAATAAAGAAAAAATTTTAGAAACCTTTTTTGAAGAAAAAAAGAAGTTTGAAAAAACCTTAAGCTCTTCTTTGAAAAAGATTGAAAAATTTAAAGAAATTGGCGCTAAAGAAGCCTTCTTTCTTTTTGAAACCTATGGCATTCCCCAAGAAATTTTAAGAGAAATTGCACCTCAAAAAATTAAATTTACTCCAGAAGAATTTGAAAAAGAAATGGAAAAACATCGAGAAATTTCTCGAAAAGGTGCCATTTTAAAGTTTGGTGGTCATGGAATTTCAGATAAATTTTCCAAAGAAGAAATTGAAAGAATTACCAAGCTTCATACTGCGACTCATCTTCTTCAAGCTGCTCTGCGGCAGGTTCTAGGAGATGAAGTTCGCCAAATGGGCTCTGATATTACTCCAGAAAGATTAAGATTTGATTTTACTTTTCCTCGAAAATTAACTGATGAAGAGCTTAAAAAAGTTGAGGATTTAGTTAACCAGAAAATAAAAGAAGGACTTGAGGTTGTAAAGAAAGAAATGCCTTTAAAAGAAGCTTTAAAACAAGGTGCTTTAGCTTTCTTTAAAGAAAAATATCCCGAAAAAGTTTCCGTTTACTTTATTGGTGATTTTTCTAAAGAAATTTGCGCCGGACCTCATGTTAAAAACACTTCCGAGCTAAAAGAGTTTAAGATTTTAAAAGAAGAAGGAGTTTCAGCTGGGGTTCGGCGAATTAAAGCCACCTTAAAATTTTAAAAATTTGATTTTTTGAAGAAAATTGATATACTAACCAAAAATGCTTACTTCAAAGCAAAAACAGGAAATTATCAAAAAATTTCAAATTCATAAAGATGACTCTGGCTCACCAGAGGTTCAAATTGCGCTTTTAACTTATCAGATAAAAAACCTAGTGAAACATCTTAAAAAGCATCCTAAAGATATTCATTCCCGAAGAGGTCTTTTGGGAATGGTTAATCAAAGAAGAAGACTTCTTAATTATCTTAAAGAAAATGAGCCCGAGCGCTATCAGGCTCTCATTAAAAAACTTGGTCTTAAAAAATAATTTATGAGGTTTGAATTAGATTTTCTAGGAAAAAAATTGGAAGTTGAAGTTAATAACTGGATGGAGCGGGCTGATGGTTCGGTGATGGTAAGATATGGTGATACCGTGATTTTAGGAACAATTGTGGTTGGAAAAGAAGACCTTCTCCATTTAGACTATCTTCCTTTAATGGTCGAATATGAAGAAAGATTTTATGCTATTGGAAGAATTGGAGGGAGTCGATTTATTCGAAGAGAAACTCGTCCTTCTTCAGAAGCAATTTTGACTGCAAGGTTAATTGATCGCAGTTTAAGACCTCTTTTTCCTAAAAATTTAAGAAGAGAAATTCAAATTGTTTTAATGGTGGTTTCTTTAGGAGAGATTGATCCTGATTTCTGTGGACTTTTAGCAGGTTCTATTTTGACAAGTTTAGCCAAAATTCCCTGGAAAGGACCAATCTCAGGCATCCGAATTGCCAAAATTGGAGAAAATTTAAAATTTTTACCTACTTTTGAAGAAAGAAAAGAAGCTAAAATTGATGCTTTTATTTCAGCAAAAGAAGGAAAGATTGATATGATTGAAATTAAAGCCAAAGAAGCCAGCGAAGAAGAAATTTTTGAGATTTTTGAAAAGGCTCTTCTTGAAATTGAAAAACTCAACGAGTTTCAGAAAAAAATTTTGAAAACCCTTGAAGTTAAAGAAGAGGAAAAATTTCTTCTCTCTCCTTCTCCTGAAATTGAAAAAGAAACCTCTCTTTTTTTAAATGAAGAAAAATTAGAAAAAACTCTTTTCTCCAAAGATCCCGAAGCTTTTTCTTCTTTAAAAGAAAGTTTTTTTGATTTTCTTTCTCAAAAAGAATTTTCCGAAAAAGATTTAAGCCTAGCTTCATTCATTTTTGAAGAAAAAGTAAGAGATTTTTTAACTCAAAAAATTTTAAAAGAAAAAATTAGACCTGATTTAAGAAAACCTGATGAAATTCGACCTTTAGAGATGAAAGTTTCCTTGCTTCCAAGAGTTCATGGCTCAGCTCTTTTCTGTCGCGGCTTAACTCACACTCTTTCCACCGTCACTTTAGCTTCTCCTTCAAGTTCTCTTTTAGTTGAAACCATTGAGCTTATTGGAGAGAAAAGATTTATTCATCATTATAATTTTCTTCCTTTCTCTTCTGGAGAAATTGGTTCTTTAAGAAAACCTCCAAGTCGCCGGGAAATTGGGCATGGAAGCTTAGTTGAAAAAGCTTTGGAAGCCGTTCTTCCTTCAGAAAAAGATTTTCCTTATACCATTAGAGCCGTCTCTGAAGTTCTTTCTTCAAATGGTTCCACTTCAATGTCTTCTTGTTCTAGCACCACCTTAGCTTTAGCCGATGCTGGGGTGCCAATTAAAGATTATGTCACCGGAGTAGCGCTGGGATTAGTTTTAAAAGATGAAAATTCTTATCAAATTTTAACTGACATTCAAGGACCAGAAGATCATTATGGTTTAATGGATCTTAAAATCGCTGGTACCAAAAATGGTATCACTGCGGTTCAGATGGATCTTAAAACTGAAGGATTAAATTTAAAAATTTTAAAAGAAGCTTTTTTCCAAGCCAAACAAGCTCGAGAGAAGATTCTTGAAAAGATGAGAGAAGTTTTGCCTCAGCCTCGAAAAGAAATTTCTCCTTTGGCTCCAAAGATTCTTTCTTTGATTATTCCTCAAAACAAAATTGGGCTTTTAATTGGACCGGGTGGTCGCACCATTCAGGAATTAATTAAAAAATATGAACTTGAAGCCATTGATATCCAAGAAGATGGCACCGTTTATGTCACTGGCTATCAACCTGAACTTGTTAAAAAAGCAACCGAAATTATCTCTCAGCTGGCTCGAGAATATCATCCTGGAGAGGTGGTTTTAGGAAAAGTGGTTCGAATTTTAGAATATGGAGCATTAGTTGAACTTGATCAATTTCATTTAGGGCTTTTACATATCTCAGAAATTTCTCATCGAAAAATTAGAAAAGTTTCTGATGTTTTAAAGGAAGGTCAAAGAGTAAAAGTAAAAATTATCAGAGTTGAACCTGATGGTCGACTTTTCCTTTCAATGAAGGCTTTAAAAAGGTTCCACTAAAAAGTTGCAATTTTTATTTTTTTATGATAAAATTTTTCCATGATGGAAGAGAAAGAAATTGAAAAAAAAGAGGAAGAAAAAGAAAAGGAAGAGAAAAAATTTCCAAGAATTGTTTATCATACTTTAAATGAGGATCTTAAAGAATTTCAAGAAAGTGGAGGACAGCCTGATTTTGTCGCTGAAGGAAAACCAGCTGAAATAAAAGATCATATTGAAGAACCAAAAGAGGAAGAACCAATTTTTGAAGTGCCTTCTAAAGAGCCAGAAGCAGAAATAATCTCACCACCCTCCTTGGAGAAAGAAGAGGAAAAAGAGGAAAAGAAAGAGAAAAAGGATTTTAGAAAAGTAAAAATTTTCCTTTCAATTTTTATTCCTAGCTTGATTGTTTTAGGAGCTTTAGCTGGTTATTTTATCTATAAGAAAAAAGAAAAAGAAATTGCTCAAGTCCCACCGCCACCACCAGCTTCTGAAGAGCCTCAAACTCTTCCTGAGCCAAAGAAGCCACCTCAAAAAGAGCCTTATACTTCCCTTTTTCAACCTTCTTTAAGCTTAAAATCAGAAAAAGAGCTTCCTTCTTTATCACCAATCTTTTTAAGATCAATCCTTGAAGAAGAAGCTTCAATTCCTGAAGAAGTTGGAAGTTTGAAAGAAATCATCATTTATTTCCAAAACAAACCTTTAAGTTTTTATGACTTTTTCCGAACCCTTCTTCCTGAAGTAGAAAGAGCCGAATCAAATTCAAATCTTTCCTTAGAAGAAATTTTTGAAAAAGATTTAAGCATTGCCCTCTTCTATTCTCCAGCTTCGATTCAGCTTTCTTATCTTACCTTAATTAAAGAAGGAAAAGAAACTCAAGTCGAAAACTTCATTAAAACTTTAATTCAAGATCCAAATCTTAAGTTTTCTTTAGCTTCTTCTCATTTCTTTGTTAATCCTGGAAATCCAGTTTTTGAAAACTTTAAAGAAGGAAAAATTGGTCCTTGCAAAACCTTTTACCTTCCTTATGAAAATGCCCAACTTGCCCTCAATTTTGGTATTTGCCAAAATTATTTCTTAGTCGCTTCTTCCAAAGCCAATGTCGAGGCGCTTTTAAACTTTCTTCCTTTAAAATGAAAAAAAGTATTTTAAAAGATTTAGAAAAAAAACTTCTATTTGAAAAAGAGTTTTTAAAACAAGAAATTGAAAAGCTTGAAAAATTTCCCTCTTTTGGTGAAGGAAAGTTTTGTGATGAAAAGGAAGCTGATGAAGCCGAAGAATATTCAACTTATCTGGCTTTAAAAGATGTTTTTGAAAAAAGATTAAAGAAAGTAGAGGAAGCACTTCAAAGAATAAAACAAGGAAATTTTGGAATTTGCCAGAATTGTCAAAAAGAAATTGAAATTGAAAAACTTTTAGCTGATCCGACCACTTCTCTTTGTAAAAAATGCGCTCAAGGAAAATGATTTCTATTTTTGGTCACAAAAATCCTGATACCGATGCTATTGTGGCTCCCATTGTTTGGGAAAGTTTTCTTAAAAGAAAAAAAATTAAAGCCAAAGCATTTCGACAAGGACCTTTAAATCAAGAAACCAAATTGGTTTTAAAATTTTTTAAAGTTAAAGAGCCTCCTTTAAAAACCAAAGTCAAGCCAAATGAAAAAATCATTCTTTTAGATCATAATCTTTACTCTCAGGCACCTGAGGGTGCTCAAGAAGCTGACTTAATTCAAGTAATCGATCATCATTTTATTGGCGATTTTCAAACCAAAAAACCAATTTATTATCGAGCTGAACCTTTAGGTTCTACTTCCACCATTATTGCCAAAATTTTCTTTGAAAATGGAATTTCCTTAAGAAAAAAAGAAGCTGGACTTCTTTTGGCTGGAATTATTTCTGATACCTTAAAATTTTCTTCTCCCACCACTACCCCTGAAGATAAAAAAATTGCTAAAAAACTTGAAAAGATTGCAGAGGTAAATATTGATGAGTTGGCTCAAAAGATGTTTGAAGCCAAATCTGAGATTAAAGGGCTTTCTTTAAAAGAAATCATTTTAAAAGATTTTAAAGAATTTGAAACCAAAAAAGCAAAATTTGGGATTGGAGTTTGGGAGACGGTAATGCCTGACTCTTTAATTTCCAAAGCCAAGGATTTAAAAAAAGAAATTGAAATTTTAAGAGAAGAAAAAAGATTAGATTTTCTTTTCTTTGGGATTGTCGATATTATCAAAAAGAAAACTTTTTTCCTTTTAAGTGAAAAAGAAAAAGAAATTTTAAAAAAAGCTTTTTCTGGGAAAATAGAAAATGACTTTTTGGTTGCTCAGGGCATTGTTTCCCGAAAAAAACAAATGGTGCCAAAATTTTTAGAAATTTTAAGCTAAAATGAAATACATTCTCAAAAAAATTCACGATTCCAAAGTAAAAATTAATGTCTCTCTTTCAAAAGAAGAGATGGATTTTTATTTGAAAGAAGGAGAAAAAGAGCTTAAAAACCAGGCTCGTTTAAATCAAAGTCAAAGAAGAGAATTTAGCTTGGAAGAAATTGGAGAGGCAGCGATTAAAAAAGCTATCTTTGATAGCTTTTTAAAAATTGTAAAAGAAAAAAATCTTGATCTCATTGGAAAACCAAAAGCCAAAGTAAAAGAATTTACACCTGGCAGCTCTTTTAGTTATGAAATTGAAACCGAAATTATCCCTGAGATTCAACTTGGAGATTACAAAGAAATTGCCCACAAGATCTTTTCTCAAAAAAGAGAGATTGAGGTTTCTGAAAAAGAAGTTGAAGAGACTTTAGAATTTTTAAGAAACTCTCGAGCCAAAATAAAAAAATTAGAAAATGGAAAAGAAATTAAAGAAATTCCTCCTTTAAATGATGAGTTTGCCCAAAGCCTTGGAAACTTTTCTTCTTTAGAGGAGCTCAAAAGCTCAATTAGAGAGGGAATTTTTCAAGAAAAAGAAATCAAAGAAAGAGAAAGATTAAGAGAGCTTTTCATCGAAGAAATTTCAAAAAATTTAACTTTAACTTTGCCTGAAACCCTGGTTGTTTCTTTTACTCAAGAAAATATTGATTATTTTAAAAACTTTTTGAAAGGTTTAGGTAAAGATTTTGAAACCTATCTTCAGGAAACTTCTCAAAGTGAGGCTGATTTTGAAGCTAAAATGAGAGAACTTGCTCAAATTCAAATTAAAAGAAGTTTGATTTTGTATCAAATTGCCAAAGAAGAAAATATTGAAGCTTCTGATGAAGAAGTTTTTCTTTTAGCTCAAAAAATTGCCAGCCAACAAGGTTTAGAAAAAATCAGTGAAGTTGACAGAAAAAGATTGCTTGATTATGCTAAAGAGAGAATTATTTTTGAGAAAGTGTTTCAATTTTTAGAAAGTCAATGAACCTAATTCCTTTTGTTATTGAAAGAACCCCATATGGAGAGAGATCTTATGATATTTATTCTCGACTTCTAAAAGAAAGAATCATTTTTTTAGGTGGTCCCATTACTGATCCGGTGGCAAATTCCATTGTGGCTCAACTTTTGTTTTTAGAAAGTCAAGATCCAAAAAAAGATATCAAACTTTACATTAACTCTCCTGGAGGGTTAGTTTCGGCAACTTTAGCGATTTATGATACGATGCAATATGTCAAGCCTGATGTGGCAACCATTTGTATTGGAATGGCTGCTTCTGGAGCTGCGGTCCTTTTAGCTGCTGGAGCCAAAGGAAAAAGATTTGCTTTGCCCAATGCTGATATCATGCTTCATCAAACTCATGCCAGCGGCATTGGCGGACAAGCCACCGAAGTTGAAATTGCCGCCCGTCATATTATTGAACTTAAAAATCGAATCAACAAAATTTTAGCCAAACACACTGGTCAACCTTTAGAAAAAATCGAAAAAGATACTGATCGCGATTTTTATCTCAACGCTGAAGAAGCTAAAAAATACGGTTTGATTGATAAAATTATCACTTCAGCCAAAAAATGATTTATCAGAGCAATCAGGAAATGGTAAACTCCTTAGTTGAAGCTGGCTATCTTAAAAGCCCTCTTTTAATTGAAGCTTTTTTAAAAATTGACCGAAAAGATTTTGTTCGAGAAGAAGACAAAAAAGTTGCCTATCTTAATGCCCCACTTCCAATTGGTTTTGGTCAAACCATCTCCCAGCCTTTAACTGTTGCTTTTATGCTTGAAAATCTCAAGCCCCAGCCCGGCGATTTCATTTTAGATATTGGATCAGGTTCAGGCTGGACTTCTTCTCTTTTAGCTTATTGTGTTAAACCAAAAGGAAAGGTTTTTGCGGTTGAAAGAATAAAAGAGCTTTGCGAGTTTGGTAAAAATAATGCTCAAAAGTATAATTTTGTTTCTTCAGGATTAATCGAGTTTTTTTGTCAGGATGGCTCCAAAGGTTTGCCCGAAATTGCTCAAAAAATTGATGGGTTTTCTAAAATTTTAGTTTCGGCTTCAGCTCCAAAACTGCCACTTGAGTGGCTGGCTCAGCTTAAAGATAAAGGAAGAATTGTTGCTCCAATTCAATCTTCAATTGTTTTAGTAATCAAAGAAAATCACAAAATTTTGAAAAAAGAATTTCCAGGCTTTTCTTTTGTTCCTTTAATTTCTTCATGATCTTTGAAGAAGAAAAAAATTTAGAAAAGGAAAAAAATATGGAAGATTTTGAAGAAGAAGTAATAAAAGACTTCTTTTTTCTTGATGAGGATTCAGAAAAAAAGAAAGAAGAAAAAGAGGAAAAGGAAATAGAGGAGCCGGAAAGAAAAATTAAAGAAGCAGTTTTTTTAATTGAGGTTGACAAAATCAAACCCAATCCTTTTCAGCCAAGGAAAGTGGTTCATGATGATTCTTTATTTGAACTGGCTCAATCAATTCGGAAATTTGGCATTCTCCAACCCTTGGTAGTTCAGAAAAAAGAGATTGTGAAGGAAGATGGCATTGAAGTTTATTATGAACTTATTGCCGGTCACCGGAGATTAGAAGCAGCCAAAATGATTGGACTTGAAAGAGTGCCAGCTTTGATAAAAGATTTAAATCAGAAAAAAGAACAACTTGAAATTGCTGTCATTGAAAATCTTCAAAGAGAAAATTTATCTCCAATTGAAGTGGCTCGAGCCTTCGCTCGCTTGATTGATGAATTTGGCATGACCCAAAGAGAAATTGCTTTAAGAATTGGAAAAAGCCGCCAAGCCATTGCCAATGCTTTAAGATTGCTTCAGCTTCCTGAAGAAGCTCAAAAGGCATTAGAGGAGAAAAAAATTTCTGAAACTCATGCCCGGATTTTGCTTTCTCTTGAAAATGAAGAGGACCAAAAATTTCTTTTAGAAAAAATTATCGAAGGCAATTTAACTACTCGCCAAGCTCAACTTTTGGCTCAAAAATTAATCAAAAAAGAAGTTGAAAAGAAAGTTTTTCCTCAAATTAAAAAAGAAGAAAGAGCAATTTATCCTCAAAACAGCTTTTTAAAAGAAATTGAAAGACATCTTGAAGAAACTTTAGGCTGGAACGTATCGGTGCTTCCCAAAGGAAAAGAAGGTTGCCAAATAATTTTCAATTTTTCCTCCAAAGAAGATCTTAAAAGCTTTTTAAGAAGACTTTTTGAAAGAGAGCTTTAAAAATTTTTTCTTTCCAATTTTAAGAACTAAACTTTCTTTTAAAGAAATCTCAAAAGTTTTAACTGGAATTTCAATTCTTTTATCTCCTTCTTTTTTAAGGATTTTTATTGCGCCCTGGGAAATTAATCTTTTAACTTCACTTCTTGAAGGAAGAATCTTTTTTTCCGCTAAAATTTTTGGAAGATTAACTTTTTTAGAAGAAAGCTCAATTTCTTCAATTTCTTTTGGCATCTCCCTTTTTTTGAAAACACTTTCAAACCAATCTTGGGCTTTTTGAGCCTTTTTTTCTCCCCAAATTTCTTTAACAATTTCAAAGGCAAGTTTTGCTTTCAAATTGCGAGGATGAATTTTTCCTTTTTTAAGCCCTTCCTCAAAATTTTTAATTTCCTTTTCTGAAAAATCAGTTAAAAGTCGGAAATATTTGATCATTAATTTATCAGGAAGGCTCATTACTTTTCCATAAATTTCTCGTGGCTCTTCATAAATTCCAATGTAATTTCCATAGCTTTTTGACATTTTTCTTTTTCCATCCAGACCTTCAATTAAAGGCATAGTGATCACAATTTGAGCTGGTTTTCCTTTAGCCTGCTGGAGAAATCTTCCAACCAGCATATTGAATTCCTGATCCGTTCCCCCAATTTCAATATCAGCTTCAGTAATTAGAGAGTCATAACCCTGAAGCAAAGGATACAAAAATTCATGAAGCTTGATTTCAATTTGATTTTTAAATCTCTCTTTAAAATCATCTCTTTCCAAAATTTGAGCCACTGAAAAATAAGAAGCAAGTTCAATTACTTCTTTAAGTTTCATTTTGAAAAACCATTGACTGTTAAAGAAAACTTTAGTTTTTTTAAGATCCAAAACTTTTCCAAGCTGATCTAAATAAGTTTTAGCATTTTCTTTTACCTCTTTTTCAGAAAGCTGAGGACGGGTTTTTTTTCTCCCTGAAGGATCACCAATCTGAGCCGTAAAATCACCAATGATAATAATGATTTGGTGTCCAAGATCTTGAAACTGTTTTAATTTTCTTAAAATTACCAGATGCCCCAAATGAAGATCTGGGGCACTTGGATCAGCCCCAAATTTAATTTTTAAAGGTCTTTTTTCTTTCTTTGATAAAAGAAGTTTTTCTTTAAGTCCATTTGAAGGAATAATTTTTTCACAATTCCTTGATAAAATTTCTAATTCTTTTTCAATTTGTTTCATTTTTAAAAGCTAAGAATAAAAGATTCAAGTAAAAAATGAGAGTTGACCTTTTTTGAGCTAAAAAGAAAATAGGTTTTCAAAAGTTTTTTTAAAAGCTCCAAATTTTTTTTATCTTTTTTTTCTAAAAGTTCTTTTTCAAGCAAAAGAAAAAGCTCTTCAAAAAAAAGCGGCATTTTTTCTTCTTCAAGCTCTTCTAAAAATTCCAATTTTTCTTTTAAAGAGGAATTTAAAAAATGAAAAACTTTTTCTTTAAAACAAAAATATTTTTCCTTATTTTCTAAAATCTCTAAAGCTTTTTTTGGTGAGCCAAATGAAAAAGCCGCAATTTTTTTGATTTCTTCTTCCTCCAAATTTTTAAAATTTTCCTTTAAAAAAGCTTCAATTTCAGCTAAAGATAAAGGAAAAAAAGGAATCTTTATAAGTCTTGATAAAACCGTTTCTAAAAGCTTTCCAGGAAAAGAAGTGATTAAAATTAAATGAGAATTTTTTGGTGGCTCTTCTAAAATTTTTAAAAGAGCATTTTGGGCTTCAAAAGTTAAAAGCTCAGCTTCATCAATAATGCCAAATTTTTTTGAAAAAGAAGTTAGATTTAAAAAATCAATTAAATTTTTTGCTTTCTCAATTCCAATTGAATTTTTGAAAAACTGCCAAGGAAGATTAGTGTTTTTTTGAAAAACCCTTTCATTTCTTGAAATAATTAAAATTTCTTGAGGTAAAGTTAAGCTTTTGGCAAGTTCGATGGCAAAAGTGAATTTTCCAATTCCTTCTTTTCCAAAAAAAAGATAACTTGGAGAAAGAGAATTTTTTTCTTTTAAAGTATTAAAGTAATTAAGTTGAACTTTATGACCAAAAATCATTTTTTGGAAAAAACAGTTCTCTTATAAAGATCAAGGTGTTCTAAAATAATTCCGGTTCCTTTGGCAACGCAAAAAAGAGGGGAGTCAGCTGGATAGACTGGCACGCCAACGATTTTTTCAATAAATCTTGCCATCCCCCTTAAAAGGGCTCCGCCACCAGTAAGAATAATTCCTCTTTCCATAATATCAGCAATCAGCTCTGGGGGGCTTTTTAAAAAAACTTGTTTTATTGCTGAAGCAATTTCTTGAAGCTGAGGAAAAAGCGCTTCGGCAACTTCATTGGAATCGATGATAATTGATCGAGGCATTCCGGAAATAAGATCTCTTCCTTTTACTTTCATTTCCTTTTTTTCAACTTCAGGTTCAGGTAAAGCGGCGCCAATTTCAATTTTAATTCTTTCAGCAGTTTGTTCTCCAATTGCCAAGTTATATTTTTTCTTAATATAATCAGCAATGGCTTGGTCAAATTTATTTCCCGCCACTCTTACTGAAGCAAAAGAAACAATTCCTCCAAGAGAGATAATGGCAATTTCACTGGTACCACCTCCAATGTTAACAATCATATTTCCTGAAGGAGAATTAATTGGCACCCCAGCTCCAAGAGCCGCTAAGATTGGTTCTTTCACCACAAAAGCATTTTTAGCGCCACTTTCAAGTGCCGCTTTAATGACCGCTCTTTTTTCAGTTGAAGTAATTCCTGCTGGAACTGAAATAATGACATCAGGTTTGGTAAAATTCCAAAAAGGTAGGGCTTTGGAAATAAAATATTTTAACATTGCTTGGGTGACATAATATTCAGCAATGACGCCATCTTTTAAAGGTTTTCTTACTTCAATTTCCCCAGGCGTTTTTCCAAGCATTTTTTTGGCAACCTTTCCCACAGCGATAATTTTTTTAGTTGGAAGATCTACTGCCACAATTGAAGGTTCGTTGCAAACGATTCCCTTGTGAGGAACAAAAACCAACGTATTAGTGGTACCAAGATCAATGCCAAGTTTTTTAGTGAACATGATTAAGCAAAGACAATTTCACCTTTTTCAAGTTTAATCGTGAATTTTTTATTGCGTTTGATTTTTCCAGCAATGATTTGAGTTGCAAAAGGATTTAAAATTACTTTTTCAATCAAGCGCTTGAGCGGTCGAGCTCCATATTCTGGAGAGAAGCCTTTTTCCACCAGATATTTCTTTGCTTCTTCGCTTAACTCAATTGAAATTCCTTTTTCTTTTAATCTTTCTTTCACTCTTTCCATTTGAATTTCAACAATTTTTTCCATATCTTTCTTTGAAAGAGGATTAAAGATAATAATTTCATCAATTCGGTTCAAAAATTCTGGTTTAAATTTTGATTTCACAATTTCCATGATTTTTTTATGATAATCAGCCATTTTTTCTTTTTCTTTCTCTTTATCTGAAGAAATTTCAAAACCAATTGAGCCACCTCTTTCTTTGAAAAGATGGCTTCCTAAATTTGAAGTCATAATGATAATTGAATTTTTGAAATTAACCGTTCTTCCTTTACCATCAGTTAAGCGTCCTTCATCTAAAATTTGAAGCAAAAGATTTAACACTTCAGGATTAGCTTTTTCAATTTCATCAAAAAGAATTAAAGAATAAGGTCGATGGCGAATGGCGTCAGTAAGCTGACCTCCTTCTTCCCAGCCAACATAACCAGGAGGTGAACCAATTAACCGAGCCACCGAATGAGGTTCCATATATTCACTCATATCAATTCGAATCATTGCTTTTTCGTCATTAAACATAAATTCAGCCAAAGCCTTGGCAAGCTCAGTTTTTCCAACTCCAGTTGGTCCTAAAAACATGAAAGAACCAATTGGACGATTTTCATCGGTCAGTCCAGCTCGGGCTCGACGAATGGCATTGGAAATAGCTTCAATGGCTTTTTGTTGACCCACCACCCTTTTACTTAAAATTTCTTCCATTCTTAAAAGTTTTTTCGCTTCTGGTTCTAAAATTTTAGTTACTGGAATTCCAGTCCAAGAAGAAACCACTCGAGCGATGTCCTCTTTGGTGATTTCTTCCTTGAAGTATTTTTTAAGGCTCTTTTTACTCTTTTTCTCTAATTCTTTCAATTCTTTTTCTTTTTCTGGCAAAATTCCATAGACAATTTCTGCCACTCTTTCAAGATTGCCTCTTTTTTCTTCCATTGCTTTCTCTTCTTTTAAGATTTCAATTTCTTTTTTAAGCTCATTTATTCTTTCAAAAATTTCTTTTTCTTTTTGATAAGCTTTCTCTTCCTTTTCTTTTTTGGCTAAGAGTTTCTTCAATTCTTTTTCAATCTTTTTAAGCTTGGCTAAATTAGCCTTAGTCTTTGGCTCTTTCTTTAAAACCTCTTTTTCTAGTTGATATTGAAAGATTTGTTTATTTAAATTTTCCAAGCTTGGAGGAAGGCTGTCTTGTTGAATCCTTAAAGAAGAAGCCGCTTCATCAATTAAATCAATCGCTTTGTCAGGTAAGAAACGATCAGTGATATAGCGGCTTGAAAGAGTGACCGCTGCCACAATTGCTTCATCACTAATTTTGACGTTATGATGGAGCTCATATTTATGCTTCAAGCCTCTTAAAATGGCAATGGCATCGTTAATTGAAGGTTCATCAACCAAAACTGGTTGGAATCTTCTTTCCAAAGCTGGGTCTTTTTCAATATAGCGGTGATATTCTTTGGTGGTCGTGGCTCCAATACATCTAATTTCGCCTCGAGCTAAGGCTGGTTTTAACATATTAGAAGCATCCACCGCTCCTTCAGCGGCACCAGCGCCAATAATAGTATGAATTTCATCAATAAAAAGAATAATTCTTCCTTGAGATTTTTTGATTTCTCTTAAAAAGGCTTTTAATCTCTCTTCAAATTCACCTCGAAAACGAGTTCCGGCAATCATTGCTCCAAGATCAAGCATAATAATTTCTTTTCCTTTCAAAATATCAGGCACATCTCCTTTAACAATTTTTTGAGCCAAACCTTCAACAATTGCCGTTTTTCCAACCCCAGGCTCGCCAATCAAAACTGGATTGTTTTTGGTTTTTCGAGAAAGAATTTGAATAATTCTTTTAGTTTCTTTCTCCCGACCAATCACCGGATCAAGCTTTTGTTTTCGAGCCAGCTCACACAAATTAACTCCATATTTTTCCAAAACTCGGAATTTATTTTCTGGCATTTCATCGATTACTTTTTCTCCACCGCGAAGCTTTTTAATAGCAGATAAAATTTCATGACTTCTTATTCCATAAGCATTTAAAATGCTTTTTGCTGGTGAAGGAACTTCACTGATGGAAAGCAAGAGATGCTCGCAAGAGACATATTCATCACCCATCTCCTTGGCTTTCTTTTGAGCCTCATCCAAAATTTCCATCACTTCTCGAGAAAGATAAAGCTGACCCACAAGGTTACCTCCCAAAAGTTTTGGCAAAGAATTAAGCTCTTGATTAATTGAGGCTTCAAGACCAGCTAAATTAACCTTTAAATGCTCCAAAATTGGCAAAACTAAAGAATCTTTTTGACGCAAAAGAGAGGCAAGAAGATGAATTGCCCTTAAATCGCTATGAGACTTCATCGTGGCAATTTCCTGAGCCATCTGAAGCGCCTCCTGAGCTTTGAAAGTAAACTTATGGAATTGCATTTCCTTTTATTTTAGCTTAATTTTTGAGAAAAATCAACTTTTTAAAATTACTTTTCTTCTTCCTCAATTGCTCCAAAAGGACAAATTTCTTTTCCGCCACATTCTTTTAATTTTTCCTGATCAATGATTTCTGCCTTTCCATCTTCACCAAGTTTTATTCCTTGAGGACAGATTGCCTGGCAGCTACCACAGCCTTGACATTTTTCTTTATTGATTTTATAAGCCATTAATATTTAGTTTTTTCTTAAAATCCTCGCCCTTTCCTAACCAAAAAGATGATATTCAAAAAAATCTTTTTGTCAACTTAAAAAGATTTTTCACTTTACATTTTTTTCAAAAAATTTAAAATTCAAAAAAATGAAGGAAGAAAAGAAAATTGAAAAAATCATTAAAAAATTAATGGAAGATTTGCCTGAGCGTTATCAGTTTGTGCTTATCAGAAGATATGGACTTGAAGGAGGTTCTCCTTTCACTTTGGAGGCGATCGGAAAAGATCTTGGGGGAGTGAGTCGAGAAAGGGTAAGACAGATAAAAATTAAAGCTCAAGAGAAAATTAAAAAAAATTTAAAGCTTATCAAACCAATTTCAGAGTGGGCAAAAAATTTCCTCAATTTTTGGGGTGGGATAAGAAAAGAAGAAGAATTTTTAAAAGAAGCCGCTTTAGTGTTTTTAAAAAAAGAGCCAACTCCTTTATTTTCCAATCAATTTAAATTCATTTTAGAGCTGGATGAGGAAATTGAAAGAAAAAAAGAAACTCCTTTCCATTTCAGCTACTTTTATCTTCCCGAAAAAGAAAAACTCTTTCTAAAAGTAATTGAGTTCTTTAAAGAAAAGTTAAAAGAAGTTAATCGTCCTTTAAGCTTGAAAGAATATGAGGCTCTGGTTAAAAAAGCCAAAAATAAATTTTCTTTAACTGAAGGAATCATCTCTTCTTTTCTTTCCACTTCCAAAGAATTTGATTTTAATTTTTTGGGAGAATTTGGCTTAAAAAGCTGGAATGAGATTTCTCCAAGAAAAATTTCCGAAAAAATTTATCTGGTTTTCAAAAAACTTAATCGACCGCTTCATTTTCAAGAAGCTTCAAGCTATCTTCAAAAAGAATATCCGTTTGAAGCTTTCAAGCCAACCACAGTTCACAATGAGCTTATTAAAAACCCTCAATTTGTTTTAGTTGGTCGAGGAATTTATGCTTTAAGAGAATGGGGCTATCAAGGAGGCAGGCTTTCTGAGGTTTTGGAAAGAATTTTTAGAAGAGAAAGAAGAGCCTTGACTTTTGATGAAATAAAAGAAAAAGTAAAAAAAGAATTGATTGTTAAAGATTCAACTATTCTTTTAAACCTCTCTTCAAGTCCCTTTTTTGAAAAAACCAAAGATGGTCGCTGGCGCTATCGAAAACCCAAAAAGATATTTGAAGCTTAAAAATGAGAAAGTTTTTTTCTAAAAAATTTTTCCTGGGTTTAATTTTTGGGGTGATTTTAGGAGCTCTTCTTTTTGGAAGCGCTAATTTTCTTTTGGCAAAAAACGATTCTTTTTCCAAAGATCTTTGGCTTAAAATTTATCATTATTTCCTTCCCAAAAAGAAAAATGAATTAAATCAAAAAGAAAGCTTTTCTCAAGAAAAAGAAAATCTTTCAAAAACTTCAAAATATCTTCCTCAAACCGAACATGAAAGAAAAATCATTGAAATTGTAAAAGAAGCCCAAAAGGCAGTGGTAAGCATTATCGTTTTAAAGGAAATGCCAGTTTATGAAAAATATTACTATTCTCCTTTCGAGGATCTTCCTGAAGAATTTAAGCCTTTTTTTGAATTTAAAATCCCGGGCTGGAAGAAAAAAGGAACTAAAAAAGAAGAAGTAGGCGAGGGAACTGGTTTTTTTGTTTCCTCTGACGGTTTAATTTTAACTAACAAGCATGTGGTTTATGATAAAGATGCGGAATATTTAGTGATTACTTCTGATAAAAAGAAATACCAAGCCAAAGTTTTAGCTCGTGATCCTTCAGCTGACATTGCTATTTTAAAAGTTAAAGGAAAGAACTTTCCTTATCTTAAATTAGGTGATTCCGATGAAATTGTTTTAGGTCAAACCGTCATTGCCATTGGTAATGCTTTAGGTCAATTTCAAAATACCATTTCAGTTGGGGTTGTTTCCGGACTTGGAAGAAGAATTACCGCCGCTGGAGCTGGCTATGTGGAAACCGTTGAAAATATGATTCAAACCGATGCTGCTATCAACAAAGGTAATTCTGGTGGGCCACTTTTAAATTTAAAAGGAGAAGTCATTGGAATTAACACTGCCATGGCAACTGGAGCTGAAAATATTGGCTTTGCCACTCCAATTAATATCGCCAAAAAAGATCTTCAAATGGTAAAAGAAAAAGGAAAAATTGTCATTCCTTTTTTGGGAATCAGGTATATCTTAGTTGATGAAAGTGTTAAAGAAAAATATCATCTTTCAGTAAATTATGGCGCTTTAATTGTTGGAGATAAAGATCATCCAGGGGTTATTCCTGGCTCCCCAGCTGAAAAAGTCGGCTTAAAAGAAGGAGATATTATCTTAGAGCTAAACGGACAAAAAATTACTCTTGAAAATTCTTTAGCTTCTTTAATTCGAAAATATGAGCCTTATCAAAAAGTGAGATTGAAAGTTTTAAGAAAGGATGAAATAAAATATTTTGATGTTATTTTAGGGGAAAGAAGCAGCTAGTGAATTATTTTCAATTTTTTCATCTCCAAAAAAATTTTTTCAAAAATTAAAGGAAGTTTTTCTTTCTCTTTTTTAGGAATTTTTTTTAAAATAAAATTTTCAGCTTTTCCTTTTAAATAAGATGGGCGGGCGCCAATTCGAAGCCGCCAAATTTTTTTTGAGGAAAGCGTTTCAAAAATTGATTCAATTCCTTTATGTCCAGCCGAGCCCCTTAAAAAAACAATTTTGAAATTTCCGAAAACAATGTCACTATCATCTTGGACTACTAAAACTTCTTCACTTTTCAGTTTAAATTTTTTTAAAGCTTCTTTTAAAGCAATTCCAGAAAGATTCATCAAAACTTTTGACTTTGCTAAAATAAGATCATTGATTTCAATAAATTCAAAATTTTCATTTTCAAGCCACTTTTTTGAAGGAGCCAGTTTTTCTTTCAAAAAATCCAAAAAAAGCATCCCTAAATTGTGCCAGCTGGTTTCATACTTTTTCAAAGGATTACCAATGCCAAAAATAAGCTTTATCTTTTCCATCAGCTAAAATTATATTTTAATCTTTTTTTAATTTCAAAATTGGCTAAAATTTAAAACTAAAAATGTTTGATCAAATTGGAAAAATTGCCATTTTAAACGTTAAAGGGGAAATTAAAAGAGAAGATTTAAAAAAATTTAAAGAAATTGGGAAAAAGATTTTAGAGGAAAATCGCCATCTTGAGACGGTGCTTTTGAAAAAAGAAAAAATTAAAGGAAGGTTAAGAAAAGCTAAATACCAGCTTTTAGCTGGAAAAAGAGTTTATGAAACTCTTCATAAAGAAAATAATTGTCTTTTTAAACTTGATGTCAGGAAAGTTTATTTTAATCCTCGTTTAGCTTCTAATCGACTTTATATCGCTCAAAAAATTGCTCATTTAATTAAAACCAAGAAAATAAAAAATCCAAAAATTTTGGTGGCTTTTGCTGGAATTGGTGTTTATGGTATTGTCATTGGAAAATTTTTAAAAAAAGAAAAATTAAGTTATCAAAAAATTACTTTAGTGGAAATTAATCGAGAGGCGATTAAATTTGCCAAACAAAATGTGGCTTTAAACAAGCTTGAAAATTTTGAAATTTTTCAAGGAGATGTCAAAAAAATTTTGCCAAATTTAAAAGAAAAATTTGAAATCATCATTGCTCCAAGACCCAAGCTTAAAGAAGATTTTTTAAAGGAGCTTGCTTTGGTAGCAAAAAAAGGAAGTTTGATTTATTATTTTGACTTTGTAAAAAGGGAAGATTTTGAAAATTTAAAAGAAATTTTTAAGGAAAAGTTGAAAAGATTGAAAAAGAAAATTAAAATAATTGAAATTAAAAAAGCTGGAAAAATTTCACCAAGTAAGTTAAGAGTAATGATTGTTTTTAAGCTGATTTAAAGGTCGCAATTTTTTAAAAAGAAAAAATGAAAAAAACGATCGTTTTAATTTCAATTTTAACTTTGTTTGTAGCAACAGTTGCTTTTGCTAAGGTTTCATTTTTTAAGCCCAAAAAAGTTTTTTTGCCAAAATTTAAAGCTTTAAAGGCAAGAGAAATTGAGATTGTAAAGAAAAGAAAAATTTCTTTGGCTTCAAAGAAAAGTTTGGAAAATTTTCCTTTCTTCAATTTCCCTCATTTCCCTATCTTTTTTGGCAAAAAAGCCGCTACTGGGATTTTAGGAGAAGAAGTTAAAGGCAATCGCTATGCCATTGTTATTGGAATTTCTGATTATCCTGGAAACGGAAACGATCTTAACTTTGCCGATGATGATGCCAGATTATTCGCTCAAGTTTTAAAAGAGAAATATTCTTTTCCGGAAGAGAATGTTTTCACTTTTATTGATAGCAATGCTCAAGCCGAAGAAATTTTTGAAACCATTAATGATTTAAGAAAGAAAGTTACTCAAGATGATGAAGTTGTCTTTTTCTTCTCTGGTCATGGAGTAAGAGGAATTGCTGAAGATGAAGATCGAGAATTAATGGATGAAGGAATTCTTCTTTGGCAAGGAAATGACTTTTTCTATCTCTGGGATGGTCAGCTAAAGAAGTGGTTTGAAAATTTCCCTACTTCAAGGGTAGTGTTTATCTTTGATAGCTGCCTTGCTGGCGGAATGAAAGATGTCGCTGAAGATGGAAGAATTATTAATATGGCAACTCGAGAATTTGGAAGATTTGGAGAAGCAGTTGAGCTTGAAGAACTAGGTCATGGAGAATTTACCTATTATTTTGTCAAAGAAGCAATGGAAGAAGGGAAAGCTGATACTACGCCTCAAGATGGAGTTGTTAGCGATGAAGAAGCTTTTGACTGGGCCAAAGAAAATTGCCGCTATGACTGGCCAACTATTGATGATCGCTTCCCTTACGATTTAGTTTTCTAAAAAACTTCTTTTCTCAAAACTCTCTGAAAAACTCACTTTGAAAGAGTGAAAGTTTTTAAACTCTAAAAATTTATGGAAAAAGAAACGATTAAAATTATTGGTGCTAAAACTCATAATCTAAAAGAAATTTCTCTTGAGATTCCAAAAAATAAATTGGTGGTCATTTGTGGTCTCTCTGGTTCAGGAAAATCTTCTTTGGCTTTTGATACCATTTATATTGAAGGGCAAAGAAGATATCTTGAAAGTCTTTCCAGCTATGCCCGGCAATTTTTAGGTGGCTTTAGAAAAGCTGAAGTAGAAAAAATCGAAGGTCTTTCTCCAACCATTGCCATCAATCAGAAAACTATCACTTCCAATCCTCGCTCAACCGTTGGCACCGTAACTGAAATTTATGACTATCTAAGACTTCTTTTTGCTCGCTGCGCTAAACCCTTCTGTCCTTTTTGCCATCTGGAAATTAAAAGTCAAAGTTCAACTGAAATTGTTCAAAAAATTTTAGATTTAGCCGAAAAATATTCTTCTTTGCTTATCTTAGCTCCAGTAATTTCTCAGAAAAAAGGAACTTTTAAAGGAGTGATTGAACAGATTGAAAGAAGCGGCTGGCCTCAGATAAGAATTGATGGTATTGTTTATTCCATTGATGAAGCCAAGTTAATTTCTCTTGATAAAAACAAAAGGCATAACATTGAAGTGGTGGTTGATAAAATTTCTTTTGAGCCTTTTTTGAAAAAAATTTCTTTAGTTGAGGCTCTTTCCAAAAAAGAAAAACAGGCTCTAAAAAGAAAAAAGAAGCGGCTAAAAGCAATTATTAATGAAGAAAAACAAAAAATCCTTGAAAGTGTAAAAAAAGCCTTGGAAATTGGAAAAGGGACGATTTTGGTTGAAGCTTTATCAAAAGAAAACAAAAAAGAAGAATTTATTTTTTCAACTCTTTTTAGTTGTCCTCGCTGCGGCTTTTCTCTTCCTAAAATTGAACCTAATCTTTTTTCTTTTAACAGTCCTTATGGTGCCTGCCCAGCTTGTCAAGGATTGGGACAAAAAATGGAAGTTGAAAAAAGTTTTATCTTAAACCCTGATCTTTCTTTAGCTGAAGGAGCCATTTTGCCTTTGGAGCGACTTTCCCGTTTTGGAAGGAGAGCTTTAGGAGTTTCTTATCTTAAATGGGAACTTGAAGAAATTTTAGAAGAAAATGGCTTTTCTTTTGATACCCCTTTCAAAAAACTTCCTAAAAAAATTCAAGATATAATTTTATATGGTGATTTAAATTTTGAAGGAGTTTTGCCTCGACTTCAAAGAGTTTATTATGAAACCGATTCCGATTTTATTCGAGAAGAAATCTCCCGATATCTTATTGAAAAACCCTGTCCAGAATGCCAAGGCGCTCGGCTTCGAAAAGAAGCTTTGGCTTTTAAAATCGGAGGTAAAAACATTTATGAAATTTGTCTTCTTTCAATTAAAGAACTAATCCAATTTTTCCAAAAAGTTGAAAAAGAATTTTCTTCTTCTTTGAAAAAAATTGCTTCTCCAATTATCAAAGAAATTCTTCTTCGAGCCCGATTTTTAGAAGATGTTGGACTTTCTTATCTTAATTTAGCTCGCTCGGCTTCCACTTTAGCGGTTGGAGAAAATCAAAGAATGAGACTTGCCACCCAGCTTGGTTCCTCTCTTTCCGGAATTATTTATGTTTTAGATGAACCTACTATTGGTCTTCATCAAAGAGATATTGCTCGGCTCATTAAAGCTTTAAAAAAACTTCGCGATCTTGGAAATACCATTATTGTGGTTGAACATGATGAAAGAGTGATTAAAGAAAGCGATTGGGTGATTGAAATTGGACCTGGAGCTGGTAAAGAAGGAGGAAAAATTGTTTTTCAAGGACCAAGAGAAAAATTTGAAAAAGCTTCTACTTTAACTGCAAAATATCTTTCCGGAAAACTTAAAACTTCTTCTGGTTTTAAAAAAGAAAAAGTTTCTCCTTCGGATAAATGGCTTGAGGTTGTTGGTGCTAAAGAATTTAATCTTAAGAATGTTCATTTTAAAATGCCTCTAGGAAAATTTGTAGTGGTTTGTGGTGTCTCTGGCTCTGGCAAAAGCACTTTAGTGATTGAAATTTTAGCCAAGGCGCTTCAAAAAATTTTAAATCATCAAAAAGTAATCCCTGGAAAATATGAAAAAATAAAAGGAATTGAAAATTTAGACAAAGTGATTTTAGTTGATCAATCTCCAATTGGAAGAACCCCAAGGTCAAATCCTGCCACTTATACCGGAGTTTTCACTTATATCCGAGAAGTTTTTGCCCACCTTAATGAATCAAGATTAAGAGGATACACTCCTTCCCATTTTAGTTTTAATACTCGAGCTGGAAGATGCGAGGCTTGCAAAGGAGAAGGTTTTAAAAAGATTGAAATGTATTTTTTGCCTGATATTTATGTTGAATGCGAAGTTTGCCAAGGTAAAAGATATCAGCCAGAGATTTTAGAAGTAAAGTTTAAAGGAAAAAACATTGCCGAAGTTTTGGAAATGTCAGTTAAAGAGGCTTTAAACTTTTTTAAAGAATTTCCGACAATTAGAGAAAAGCTTTCTTTGCTGGATGAAGTAGGACTTGGCTATCTTCAGTTAGGTCAACCAGCAACCACCCTTTCTGGTGGTGAAGCTCAACGAATCAAATTAGCGCTTCAGCTTTCAAAAAAAGCCACTGGAAAAACTTTATACATTTTAGATGAACCAACCGTTGGGCTTCATTTTGAGGATATCAAAAAGCTTTTAATGGTTTTAAGAAAACTTCAGAAAAAAGGCAATTCTATTTTAGTAATTGAACACAATCCTGAATTTATCAAAGAAGCTGATTGGATCGTTGAGCTTGGACCAGAAGGAGGCAAAGAAGGGGGAAGAATTATTTTTGAAGGAACTTTAGAGGATCTTAAAAAAGCTTCAACCCCGACTTCAAAATTTCTTTTTTCCTAAAGCTTTAAGTTAGGCAAAGCCACTAATCTTTTTTTAATTTCTTTTCGATGAAAATAACCTGCCAGAGCAATCATTACCGCATTATCAGTGGCAAAATTTTTTTCTGGAAAAAAAATTTTTGCCTTCACCAAATTTTCTTTGGCTCTTTTTTTAAATTCTTTTCTTAAAAATTCATTTGCCGCCACTCCACCGCAAACCACAATTGATTTTACTTTAAATTCTTTTGCCGCTCTTAAAGTTTTTTCAATTAAAACTTTAAAAGCTGCTTTTTGAAAAGAGGCACAAATTTGAGCTTTTTTCTTTTCCGGCACAATAAAACTTTCTTTTAAAAAAACATTTTCTGGCTGTTTGGATTTAAAATGCTTTTTTAAGTAATAAAGCACCGCCGTTTTTAGTCCGGCATAAGAAAAATCATAATTTTTCTGATTGATCATTGGAGAAGGAAAATCAATGATTGCTTTTCCTTTTTTTGCCATTTTTTCAATTTCTTTTCCAGCCGGATAAGCAAAGCCAAGCATCCGCCCAACTTTATCAAAAGCTTCTCCAACAGCATCATCTTTGGTTTCGCCTAAAATTTTGTAAGAAAGTGGTTTTTTGGAGAGAACTAAAAGAGTATGACCCCCAGAAATAATTAAGCTTACTAAAGGAAATTGAGGTAAAGGTTTTTTTAAAAAAACTGAAAAAAGATGACCCTCAAGATGATTAACCCCAACAATTGGAAGATTTAATTTTTTTGAAATCTTTTTAGCAAAATTAATTCCTTCCCAAAGACAAGGAGAAAGCCCCGGACCGACAGTCACGGCAATTAGCTCTGGTTTTTCTTTTAAAGAAGAAATTTTTTCCCATAAAATTGGCAAGTTTTTTGAATGTTCTCTTTTTGCCAAAGAAGGAACGATGCCTCCATATTTTTGATGGATTTTGATTTGGGAAGCAACCAAATCTGAAAGGATTTTTACCTTTAAAGAAAAAAAATCTCCTGAAGCTTCAATTAAAGCTAAAGCGGTTTCATCACAAGAAGTTTCAATGCCCAAAACTTTCATACTTTTAAATATAGTTTTCTTTTTCCAAAAAGGCAAGTAAAATTAAAAAAATGGAAGAGAAAAAATTAATTGAAATTAAAGATGTCAAAAAAGTAGTCTTTGTTGGTGATACCCATGGCGATCTTGAAGCTTCTCAAAAAGTAATTGAGAGATATTTAGATTCTCAAACTGCTATTGTTTTTTTGGGTGATTATGTTGATCGCGGACCTTTCTCCAAAGAAAATATTGATTTTTTAATTCAAAAGAAAAAAGAAAATCCTAAAAGAATTTATTTGCTTCAAGGAAATCATGAAGGCTATCCTTTTTTAAAATTTTCTCCAGCCAATTTTTGGGAAAGTTTAAGTCAAAAAGAATACCAAAAATATGTTTCTCTTTTTGAAAAATTTCCTTTAGTAGCAGTTACTTCTGAAATCATTGCCCTTCATGGCGCCTTGCCTGATCTTAAAAGTTTAGAAGAAATAGAAAAAATTAAACTTGGAGATAAGGCTTGGCAAGAAATTACCTGGGGTGATTTTGTAGATCAAAGCGGCGATTTTTTGGGAATTGATCCTTTTTCTGGACGTCCCTGTTTTGGAAGAGATTATTTTTTCAAAATAATGGAAAGATTTCAAAAAAAGATTTTGGTTCGGGCTCATGATCCGAGCGCACCTCTTTTTATGTTTGAAGATCGTTGCCTAACTCTTTTTACTTCTTCTTATTATCAAAAACCAAGAATGGTTGCTATTGCTGATTTAGATAAAAAAATAAAAACTGCCAAAGATTTAAAAATTGAATTAATCTAACAAAAAGTAAGCCATTTTAAATATTTTTCTTCTTTTCCTCGGACAATTCTTTGGTAAAGAGTTTTTATTTTAGAGGTTAAAGGTCCAATTTTTCCTTGATTGATTTTTACTTCATCAATTTGACCAATTGGAGTGATTTCTGCTGCAGTGCCACAAAAGAAAGCTTCATCAGCTTTTTTAAGCTCCGAAGGTCGAATGTTTTTTTCAATCACTTTAATTTTAAGATCTTTGGCAATGTGAAAGACCGTATTTCGAGTAATTCCTGGAAGGATAGTTTTAGGAAGGGGAGTGAAAAGCTTTCCTTTTTTGACCATAAAAATGTTTTCCGCTGCTCCTTCGCTGACAAAACCTTGAAGGTCTAGAAGAAGAGCTTCATCAAAGCCAGCTTTTTGGGCTTCCAAAGTGGCTAAAATTGAATTAACATAATGCCCGCAAATTTTTGCTTTAATTTCAGTGGTTTTTGGATCAATTCGACGATATTTTGAAATTTTGACTTTTACTGGTTTTTCTCCAAGATAAGATTTCCATTCCCACAAAGCAATGGCAAGATTTACTTTAGCTTTTTTTGGAGAAAGTCCCATTTTGCCATAGCCAAAAAAAGCAATCGGTCTGATATAGCAATCTTTAATTTGATTAACTTTAATCAATTTCAAAATTGCTTTTTTAATTTCCTTTTTAGAAAAAGGAATTTTCATTCCTAAAACTTTTGCCGAATAAAAAAATCTCTCCAGGTGCTCGTCTAATCGAAAAACCGCCACTCCTTTTTTGGTTTCATAAGCTCGAATTCCTTCAAAAACTCCGCTTCCATAATGAAGCCCATGAGATAAAACATGAATCTTGGCTTTATCCCAATCAACTAATTTTCCGTCAAACCAAATTTTTTTAGTTTTGGAAAGCATTTTTTTTCAATTTTATTGAAAAATTTTTCAAAAGTGAAGTTTTAAAAAGACTTTATTTGACACGATGACCGAATCTGTATAAAATTGTACTGATGAAGGAAATGTTATCTCAAACCGAGATTATTAAAAGATTAAAGGAAAAAGGAATTTCCCTTTTTACTTTTTCGGATTTCAAAAAACTTTTTGAAATTAAAAAAGAAAATACCGCTTCAAAAATTCTGGAAAGATTAACTAAAAAAGGAATTTTAAAAAAGCTGACCAAAAAGAAATATCTTTTTGTTTTTTCAGAAACTAATGATTTTGAAATCGCCAATTTTTTATATTTCCCTTCCTACATTTCTCTAGAATCAGCTTTATCTTTTTATGGAATTATCGCTCAATTCCCTTATCAAATTACTTCGGTGACTCCAAAAAAGACCAAAACTATTAAAACTTTAGGAAAGGAATTTTCTTATGCTCACATCAAACCAGAGCTTTTCTTTGGTTATGAAAAAAAAGGAAAGTTTCTTATTGCCTCTAAAGAAAAAGCTCTTTTTGATTATCTTTATTTCTGTGCCAAAGGATTGAGAAACTTTGAAAAAGAAGATTTTGATTTAAGTTTGATTAATAAATCCAAATTTTTTTTCCTTCTTAAGCAAACTGGAGAAGAAAAATTAAAACAATTTTTAAAACCATGATCAGTTCAGCTCAATTAGAAAAACTTTCTCAAGATTTTAAAATCGATAAATTCACCGTTTTTCGGGAATATCTTCAAATCCTATTTTTAAATTACCTTTACCAAGAAAAACTTTCAGAGAAAATTTGCTTTAAAGGAGGAACTTGTCTTCATTTATTTTACCATTCACCACGTTTCTCTGAAGATTTAGATTTTTCAACTACTCTTTCTGAAGAAAAAATTAAAAATCTTGTTGAGAAAACAGTAAAAAAATTTCAAATTGAAATTCCTAACTTAAAATTGATTTTTGTTTATCGAGGCAAAACCTCCTTAAGATTTAAACTGAGATATAAAACCGATTTTTTAAAATTTCCTCAATCCATCCGATTAGATTTTTCTCTGGAAAAAACTTTTCTTAAACCGAATCTTCTTTCTTTAAAAACCAAATTTCCAATCAGTTTTTTTCCCTTGGTTTCCTGTCAAAGAGAAGAGGAAATTTTAGCCGAAAAAATTAGAGCCTTTCTTAAAAGAGCAAGAGGAAGGGATCTTTTTGATTTATGGTATCTTCTAGATAAGGGAGTTTTAATTGACGAAAAGCTTTTAAAGAAAAAATTAAAAATGGTAAATTTAAAATTCAACAAAAAGCTTTTTTTGGAAAAGATCAAAAATTATCCTGAAAAAAAGATTTATCTTGATCTGGCGAAATTTTTACCTTCCTTTTATCGAAAAATTATCCCAGAGCTAAAACCAAGATTAATTTCTTTGATAGATTGAATTTTCTTTCAAGAAAAATTATAATTAGAGAGTATGACGATTCAGTTTTTTGGGCATAGTTGTTTTAAAATTTCAGGAAAAAATAAAGTTTTAGTGACTGATCCTTATCCAAAAGAAATTGGCTTAAAGCCTCCAAAAATTAGCTGCGATATTGTTACTATTTCTCATCATCATTGGGATCACTGCGCTTATCAAAATCTAAAAGGAGATTTTAAAATCATTGACCTTCCAGGCGAATATGAAATTGATGGAGTTTTTATTAAAGGAATCAAAAGTTTTCATGATGAAAGTGAAGGAAAAGAAAGAGGATTAAACACTATTTTTAATATTTTAATTGAAGATATCTGGGTTTGTCATTTAGGTGATCTTGGTCAAAGTCAGCTTTCAGAAGAGCAAGTTTCTTTGATTGGAGAAGTTGATGTTTTGATGATTCCGGTTGGGGGAGTTTATACCATTGGACCAAAAGAAGCCAAAAAAATTATCCATCAGCTTGAGCCAAAAATTATTATTCCAATGCATTATTGGCTTCCTTCTTTGAAGATTCAAGAGCTAAAAAAACCTGAGGAATTTTTTAAAGAAAAAGGAGTTAAGCCAACTCAAGAAGAGAAACTTTCTTTAAAGAAAAAAGATCTTTCTGAAAAACAAATGAAGGTTATCTGGCTTAAAGAGATGGGAAAAATTTAAAAAGATGAAAATTCAAAAAAAATCTCTTATTATTTTTTTTGGAATTTTGGGAATTTTTTTAACGGTTTGGCTTTGGAGCTATCTTTTTTCTTCTCGGATTAAAAAGATCTCCCGGGAATTTACTTTGGAAAAAGAAAAAGTTTCAGAAGAAAAACCTTTAAAAGAAAATCTTTCCCAGCTAAAAGAAGCCTTAAAAGAATTAGAAAATCTTCTTAAATCGGGTCAAGAATTTGAAATTGAAAAATAATGGGAAAAATTATCCCCAAAAAAATTGAAGAGGAAATGGAAGAATCTTATCTTGACTATGCAATGTCGGTGATTGTTTCCCGAGCCCTGCCTGATGTTCGGGATGGTTTAAAGCCAGTTCAGCGCCGAATTCTTTGGACCATGTGGGAGGAAGGGTTGACGCCTCAAGCAAAATTTAAGAAATCAGCCAGCGTGGTTGGTTCTACTTTGGCTCGCTATCATCCTCACGGTGATGCTCCGGTCTATGAAGCTTTAGCTCGGATGGCTCAAGATTTTTCTTTAAGATATCCTTTAGTTGAAGGTCAAGGAAACTGGGGAAGTATCGATGGTGATCCTCCAGCCGCCCAGCGTTATACCGAGTGCCGACTCGCTCCAGTTGCGGTGCCTCTTTTAGAAGACATCGAAAAAGAAACAGTTGATTTTACTGATAACTATGATCGAAGCCGAAAAGAACCCAAGGTTTTGCCAGCCGCTTTGCCTAATCTTCTTTTAAATGGTTCCATGGGAATTGCCGTTGGAATGGCAACCAATATCCCGCCTCATAATTTAGGAGAGGTGATTGATGGTTTGGTTTATTTAATTGATCATCCCGAAGCTTCTTTAGAGGAAATTTTAAAATTTATCAAAGGTCCTGATTTTCCCACCGGAGGCATTCTTTTTACTGGCTCCGGCTTAAAAGAAGCTTATCAAACCGGCCGGGGCGCCGTGATTTTAAGAGGCAAAGCTGAAATTGAAGAAACTTCTAAAAAAACCATGATTGTCATCAAAGAAATTCCTTATCAGGTCAATAAAGCTGATCTTATTAAAAAAATCGCCACTTTAGCTGAGGCAAAAAAAATTGAAGGAATTAAAGCAATTCGAGATGAATCTGATAAAGAAGGAATTCGGGTCGTAATTGAATTAAAACCAAATGTTTCTCCAAGAAAAGTTTTAAATTGTCTTTATGAATACACTGATCTTCAAAAAGCTTATCATTTTAACATGGTCGCTTTGGTTGATGGCATTCAGCCCCAGCTTCTTTCCTTAAAAGAAATTTTAACCCACTATCTTTCCCATCGAAAAGAAGTTGTTACTCGTCGCTCCCAATATCTTTTAAGAAAAACTCAAGAAAGAATCCATATTTTAGAAGGGCTTGTTAAAGCTTTAGCTAAAATTGATGAGGTAATTGCTTTAATTAAAAAATCAAAAACTTATCAGGAAGCTAAAGAAAGACTCCAGAAGTTTTTAAAAATTAGCGAAATTCAAGCCAAAGCTATTCTTGAAATCAAACTTCAAAATTTAGTCAAACTTGAAAAAGAAAAAATCGAAAAAGAGCTTAAAGAAAAAAGAAAGTTTGAAAAATACCTAAAAGAAATTCTTTCCTCAGAGAAAAAGATTTTTGAAGTCATCAAAGAAGAACTTTTAAAACTAAAAGAAAAATTTGCTGATAAAAGAAGAACCAAAATTGAAAGCGAGGAAATTGAAACCTTTAAAGAAGAAGATTTAATCCAAAAAGAGCCAGTCATTATTCTCCTTTCAAATCAAAACTATATCAAAAGAATTTCTCCTTCGCTTTTAAAACTTCAAAAAAGAGGTGGTAAAGGAATTATTGGTTTTCAGAAAAAAGATGACTTTTTAAAGTTAGCTTTATTTGGAGAGAGCACTGATACCCTTTTCTTTTTCACTGACAAAGGAAAAGTTTATCAGCTTAAAGCCTATCAAATTCCTCCTTCTTCTCGAACTTCGCCTGGAAAATCAATCTTTAATTTTCTTGAAATCTCAAAAGATGAGAAAATTTTTTCTATTAAAAATCTTCCGCCTCAATTTCAGAAAACTCACCTCGTTTTTCTCACCGAAAAAGGTTTTGCCAAAAAAACCAAAATTGAAGAATTTGCGAATATCAGAAAAAATGGTATTTTAGCCATTAAACTTCAAAAAGATGATGCTTTAGTGGCAGTTGATTTTTCTCAAAAAAATGATGAGATTCTTGTTGCTTCTTCTTCAGGAAATTCAATTCTTTTTAAAGAGAAAGATTTAAGAGAGATGGGGCGAGCCGCTTCTGGAGTTTTGGCAATAAAGCTTAAAGGAGAAGAAAAAGCAACTTCTCTTCTTTCAATTGAAAAAGAAGAAAAACAAAAAGGAAAAATTTTAGTCATCACCGAAAATGGCTATGGAAAACTGGTAAAAATAAAAGAGCTTCGGCTTCAAAAAAGAGGCGGCAAAGGCATTCGGCTTTTGAAAGTCACCAAAAAAACCGGAAAACTTTCTTGCCTTTTAAAAGTTGAAGATTTAGAAAAAGAGCTTCTTTTAATTTCTCAAAAGGGTTTGATGATTAGAATTCCTTTAAAAGAAATTCCCACTCTTTCTCGCCAAGCCAGTGGCGTGAGATTAATGAAACTTGATGAGGATGATAAAATTATTGGTGCCTCTTTGATTTAAAGTATGAAAAAATTTGTTGTTGTCTGTGACAATTTAAGAAGCTGTTTTAATGTGGGCTCAATTTTTAGAACTTCTGATGCCCTAAAAGTAGATTGTCTTTATCTTTGCGGCATCACTCCTGATCCTAAAACCAATTTTGAGAAAATTCAAAAAACTGCTTTGGGAGCAATTGAAAGTGTTAGCTGGCAAAAAGTTTCAGCCACTTGGCGCCTTTTGGAAAAATTAAAAAAAGAAAAATTTTTTATTATTGCTCTTGAAAATGTAAAATCAGCCCTTCCTTTTTATGAATTTAAAATCAAAAAATCCAAAGCAAAAAATCTTAAAATCGCTTTGGTTTTAGGAAATGAAGTTAAAGGTCTTTCAAAGAAGATTTTAAAAAGATGTGATTTGATTTTAAAAATTCCAATGGAAGGAAAAAAAGAATCTTTAAATGTCGCCATCGCCTTTGCCATTGTTGGATTTTACCTTAAATATCTGGCTGAAAAGTGAAAATCCCAAATCTCAAATCCCAAATTCCAATTAAATTCCAAAATTCCAATGACCGAATGACCAAAATAATAGAAATTCCAAATTCCAAGCACCAAATTCCAAATTATTTGGAATTTGGAAATTGGAATTTGGAATTTTAACTTTTTATGCTCTACATCGTTGCCACACCAATTGGAAATTTAAAAGATATCACTTTAAGAGCGCTTGAAGTTTTAAAAGAAGTTGATTTAATTTTGGCTGAAGATACCCGAAAAGCTAAAATTCTTTTAAATCATTATGAAATCAAAAAACCAGTTATCTCTTATCATCAACATTCTTCTCAAAAAAAGATTGAAAAAATCATTGAACTTTTAAAACAAGGAAAAAAAATTGCTCTCATTTCTGAAGCAGGCACTCCCGGAATTTGTGATCCAGCTCCAAAGCTTATTTTAGAAGCTCAAAAAAAGATAAAAGATTTAAAAGTGATTCCTATTCCTGGACCCTGCGCTTTAATTGCGGCTCTTTCTGCTTCTGGGGTTTATGGTGACCGTTTTTTGTTTTTAGGTTTTCCTCCGAAAAAGAAAAAACGACAAAAATTTTTAAAAAGAATTTTAGAGGAAAAATATCCGGTAGTGTTTTATGAAAGCCCCCATCGAATCCTAAAAACTTTAGAAGAACTCAAACAGCTTTCAGCCAAAACTGGTAAATGGAGAAAAGTAATTGTCTTTAAAGAACTTACCAAAATTTTTGAGAAAAAAATTGAGGGAAGCATAAGCGATGTTTTAGAAAAATTAAAAAAAGAAAAAATCAAAGGCGAATTTGTGATTATTGTCGCTTAATCTTGACATTCTAAAGATTTTTTGGTAAAAATTAAATGGCAGATTAAAAAATAAAAGGAAAGGAGGAAAAAAATGAGGAAGGTTTATTCATTTATTTATTCAAGTTTATTTTTTGCAGGATGTATTGCTTCTTTTCTTTTTATATTATATGTGATTGGCTTCATCTTCTACCTTAACCACTTAAATCAACCTCTTCCAGCGATCGCCCACGTGCCGAAGAAGATTTTCCTTTTTATTCCTTTTGTGTATCTTTATAAGAAAAAAGAAGTTCAAGAGGTGATAGAAAAACTAGAAAAAATCCTTCCTTAAAAATCTCCAGGGGCTTTCAAAGCCCCTTTTTTCTTTTAAATTTCACCTCTCATATAAAGCTCTTGAGGGTCAACTTCATCAAATTCACCATTTAAAATTCTTTCACATCCTTCCAAAGTTTTTTCTAAAGGCACATAAACTCCTTTCTTTCCACTAAATTCTTCACTGACAAAAAGTGGCTGGGTTAAAAATTTTCTTAATCTTTCAGCTCTTTTGGCAATAATTCGATCTTTTAAAGAAAGTTCTTCAATTCCAAGAATTGAGATAATATGTTGAAGTTCTTTATATCTTTGAAGGTGGCTTTTTACCGCCATGGCAATTTCATAGTGTCTTTTTCCAACAATTTCTGGATCAAGGACCGAAGAAGAAGAGGCTAAAATGTCTAAAGCGGGATAATTTCCTTTAGCCGCTTCTTCTCGAGAAAGAATGACAATTGAATCTAAATGAGGAAAAGTTGCCACGATTGCCGGATCAGTGAAATCATCAGCCGGTACATAAATGGCTTGAACCGAAGTAATATTTCCTTTTTCAGTA
>Ga0190303_1000022_pt1 | contig 68139 bp, 72 predicted proteins | sample 48700701_MG_FD_161672 | JGI IMG/M metagenome (GOLD analysis project Ga0190303, IMG submission 161672) | Hydrothermal vent sediment bacterial communities from Southern Trench, Guaymas Basin, Mexico - 4870-07-0-1_MG | ecosystem: Environmental > Aquatic > Marine > Hydrothermal vents > Sediment ... | reverse complement strand
GCGAATGCCCCTTGGAGCGCCTTATGATCGCGTGGATACGCGCCACCAGTTCTTCGCGGTGGAACGGTTTGGTCAGGTAATCATCCGCGCCAAACCCAAAGGCCTTGATCTTGTTTTCTGTATCATCCGATCCGGTCAGGATCAGAATGGGCGTATCGACCCGCGCCAGACGTAATTGGCGCAACACTTCGTTGCCATTCATATCCGGCAAGCCCAGATCGAGCAGGATCAAATCATAGTCATATAATTTAGCCAGATCGATGCCCTCTTCACCCAGATCGGTGCAGTAAACATTCAGATTGGCATGTGTCAGCATCATTTCGATGCTTTTCGATGTCGTAGGATCGTCTTCAACCAGCAAAACACGCATTTTCAGTATTCTCCGCTATTTAGTTTTCCCTTCAGCAATGTGGTTAACACTGGAGTTAAATGGTTAACCACAAGTTACCCTTGCGGAACAATTCGTGAATACACCTTAAAGTTGTCTATACTTTTGTAAAGAAGTGGTTTTTAAAGCGCTCGGACCATGCTTTTGCACTGCCGATTGCCAGGAATGGTACTCTTCCTCGCTTAAACCATAGCGTTCAAGCGCCTCTTTTAAGGGAATCAGTCCCGATAAAACCGCCTTGACCACAGCGGCCTTGCGGCTGGCGACCCAGCGGCGTGTGGCCGGATCAGGCAAATCTGCCCGCGTCATCACAGTGCCATCGGGCAAGGTTACGGCGCGCGGACCATCAACTTTTTTCAAATACATCGGGCATCCCTTATGCGGTTTTGCCCAATTTGCGCGAACACCCTTAATTAGAAATGAAACCGCCCCTTGTTAGTCGTTCGCATTTTCCTATATTTCGAAAGACCTCACTAACCGAAATGAACGGCATCCTAATGACCCACCCATTGAACAGCCTTGGTTTTGCCAAACCCCCGTCTGAAACCCGCGTTGTCGTGGCGATGTCAGGCGGCGTGGACTCATCCGTCGTGGCCGCTGAGCTGGCACGCGAGGGCTACGATGTGGTCGGCGTCACCTTGCAACTGTATGACCACGGAGCAGCATTGGCCAAGAAGGGCGCATGTTGTGCGGGGATCGACATCCATGATGCGCGGCGTGTGGCCGAGGAAATGGGGTTTCCGCATTACGTGCTGGATTACGAGAACATCTTTAAGGAAACCGTGATTGACGAATTTGCCGACAGTTATCTGGCCGGCGCAACACCGGTGCCCTGCATTCGCTGCAATGAGCGGGTCAAGTTCAAGGATCTATTGGCAACCGCGCGTGATCTGGATGCCGATTGCATGGCGACGGGGCATTATATCCAGCGCAAACTTGGCGCGCATGGGGCCGAGCTGCATTCGGCCGCCGATGCCACCCGTGACCAGAGCTATTTCCTGTTCCCGACCACGCAGGAGCAGCTGGAGTATTTGCGCTTTCCATTGGGGCATCTGAAATCCAAGGCCGAAACCCGCGCTTTGGCCACCAAACACGGGCTGGCTGTAGCTGATAAACCCGACAGTCAGGACATTTGTTTCGTGCCGGATGGTAACTACGCCGCGCTGATTGAAAAGCTGCGGCCAGAGGCGGCAAGTCCCGGGAACATCGTTGGTCTGGATGGTAATGTGCTGGCACAGCACCGCGGCGTGATCCACTATACCATTGGCCAGCGGCGGGGCTTGGGCATCGGCGGGCTGGATGATCCGTTATATGTGGTGCGTCTGGATGCGGACACCCGCGAGGTGGTTGTCGGGCCGAAAGAGGCGCTGACCACCAAGGTTATTGCCATGCGCGAGATTAACTGGTTGGGAGATGAGCCGTTTGATAGCCGCGATGAATGGCGTCTGGCCGTCAAGGTACGTTCAACCCGTCCACCGCGCGCAGCTATCGTGCGCCCCCTGTCGGCGACCACAGCCGAGGTGGAATTGCTGATACCCGAAGAAGGCGTTTCGCCGGGGCAGGCTTGTGTGTTTTATCAGGAAGATGGCAGCCGGATATTTGGCGGTGGCTGGATTTGGCGCGGGGAATGAATTCTGTATTGCAGGAAGAGGTTCTATGCCTGCGGCGCGGATATTTTGGGAACAATGATAGGTTAGAGAGCCGCTAGGACTGCCCTTGCCGCGCGTAGGCCCGGCGCTTCATCCCCACGCCCTAGACGCTGCATTGTCACATCCATCGCCGTTTGTTGATCATGCGGGTTTTCCAGAACCGCCAACACGCCATCCGCAATTTTATCCGGCACACAGTTTGCCCCCAGAAATTCCGGCACCACGCGGGTGTCTGACACTAGGTTGACCAGCGTTACCGTATCCACCTTCAGCATCCGGCTGATCAGGGTCCGCGACAGCCAGTTCATGTCATAGGCGATCACCATTGGCGTGTTGGTTGCAGCCAGTTCCAGCGAGACTGTACCCGATGCAGCGAGCGCCACGTCTGCGGCGGCAAAGGCGGCGCGTTTTTCGGCAGCGGCACTTGTGCCCAGTTGGATCGGGTTCAGCACGATGGGTTTAATCGGCCAATCCGCCACCAGTTCCTGCACCAGCGGCGACACCGCGCCAGCGGCGGGCAGAACGACGTGCAGGTCGGGGCGGGTTTGCAGGATGCGCTGGATAGTTTGGCCAAACACCGGTGCTAAACGGGCGACTTCGCCACGGCGCGAGCCGGGAAGCACCAGCAGCAAGGGGGCGTCATTGATGCCGTGGCGGGTGCGGAAATCTGTGACCTGTTTTGTGCTGGCCACAGGCTCGCTGACCACTGGATGACCAACAAAATCACAGCCCATACCAGCGGCCTGCATCAGGGGAGGTTCGAACGGCAATAGCGCCAGAACATGGTCAATCACGCGGGCCATTTTAGCGGCGCGCCCCTCGCGCCATGCCCAGACAGACGGGGCGACGTAATGGATGGTGCGGATGTCACTGGCGGCTTTGACCAGCTTGGCGACCCGCAGACAGAAATCAGGGCTGTCGATGGTGATCATCGCGTTGGGTTTCAGGCGCAGAACCTCATTGGCGCATTCGGCAATGCGGCGTTTCAGGGCGCGGTATTTGGGCAGCACCTCGGCGATGCCCATCACTGACAGCTCATCCATCGAAAACTGGCTGACCAACCCCTGCCCTTGCATCAATGGCCCGCCAACGCCAAAGAATTCCACGTCAGGGGAAAGCTGTTTCAGCCCCGCCATCAGGGCCGCTCCCAAAGCATCGCCCGAAGGCTCGCCCGCGATCAGGTAAAACCGCATCAGAGCGCCAGCAGGAACAGGCCTGCCGCATCAAGCGCTTTGATCATCTTGGCACGTTCAAGGATCAAGACAGAGCCCGCCCCGATCACAATCCCGCCAAGGCCTGCCGCCGCAACAGATGCCACAGTGTCCGGCCCGATGGCCGGCATATCAACGCGTAAATCCTGACCGGTTTTGGCCGCCTTCACAAACACGCCGGATGCGCGGCGTAAATCCGCAGGGGTGGCGGCAACGAATTTAAGCATCGCGTCGGTGCCCTGCAGGGTTTCAACACCCAGACACAGCCCACCGGCCACAACGACGCCCTGCCCCACGTCCACCCCGCTCAGGGCGTGCAGGATTTCCATGCCACGATTTGCATCAGCCATTGCGCCTGCATCGGGCGCGGGGCCAGCAAGCAGCCCCGCCTGTGCCACCAGATCAGGCACCACCTGATGCGGGCCAACCACAGTGAACCCTTCGCCCTCGAACACCGCCACGATTTCGCGCAACAGCCCGTCATCCCCACCCGCCATCGCCGCCATCAGGCGCGGAGCAAGGGCTATGGTTTTGGCATCGAATGTGGCAGGGTTCAGGGCGGGACGGGTCATGGCACCGGCAAATGTGACCGTGGTGATGCCCGCAGTGCGCAAGCCGTCAAACAATGCGCCGAACGTGTTGAACGAGGCCGCCAGATGGTGCGATGTCGGCACCGTCACATCGACGCCCTCAAAGCTAACGAATAATGCCTTCGGGTTTGCGCTGGCCAATGTCTGTGGCAGCACCCCGCGCCCCGCAAGAATGGCCAGTGTGTTGCTCATTTCGGGGTCAGGAACGAACGCCCGCTCGTGCCCAGAATGAAGTCGGCAATTTCCTGAACGTAAGCGCTGTCGCTTTCATCCGCCAGACGTTCGGCGCGTTCCTGAAATGCCCCATCCCCCTGTGCCAGAGATTGATAGGCCGCCCGAAGCGCCGTTATTTCATCACGCGGCACGCCGCGCCGTTTCAGACCGATCAGGTTCAGCCCGTCCAACTCGCCTCGCGCCGATTGCACCAGCCCGAACGGGATCACATCATTGGTCACCATTGTGACCGCCCCGATGATCGCGCCGCGACCAATGCGCACAAACTGGTGGATGCCAGACAGGCCGCCGATGATCACATCATCGCCAATCACGCAATGCCCCGCCACCGCCACCTGATTGGCCAATATCACATTATTGCCAAGGATCGCGTCATGCGCAACATGGGCGCCGGTCATAATCAGGCAATCATCGCCCACTTGCGTCAGACCGCCACCGCCATCGGTGCCGGTGTTCAGGGTCGCACCCTCGCGGATACGGGCGCGTTTGCCGATGATCAGGCGGGTTTCCTCGCCGTTGAATTTCAAATCCTGCGGAATTTCCCCGACTGTGGCAAAGGAAAACACCACGCTGTCCTCGCCAAGTTCGGTGTTTCCAGTCACCACCACGTGGCTTTTCAGATGCACCCGCTGCCCCAGCACCACGTTCGGTCCGACACAACAAAACGGCCCGATCACGCATCCCTCGCCCACTGCGCACCCTTCTTCAAGGATCGCACTGGCGTGGATATCGGCTGTGGGGTGGATTGCCATGGCGATCTATTCCTCCAACAAATCGATCATCGCAACGATTTCGCATTCGGCGGCAACTTCGCCGTCCACTTTGCCAACCCCGCGGAATTTCCAAATCTTTTTGGAGCCGCGCAGCACCTCGACATGCAGTTCCAGCACATCACCCGGCACCACCTTGCGGCGGAATTTGCATTTGTCGATCGACATAAAATAGACCAGCAGCGGTTTATCAACCAGTTCCAGCGTGATGCCGACCAGCACGGCGGATGTCTGGGCGATTGCCTCGACAATCATCACGCCGGGGAAAATCGGAGCGCCGGGGAAATGGCCCTGAAACTGTGGCTCGTTAAAGGTGATGTTCTTGATGCCGACCGCAGTTTCGTTGGCCACGATATCGCGCACCTTGTCGATCAAAAGGAATGGATAGCGATGCGGGATAATCCGTTGAATGATATCCAGATCGGCTTCGGTTCTTAGCTCGGTCATGTCCCTGTCCCTGATTACTTATTCATTATCGTTGTCTTTGATTAGCAATTCAAAACATGGCAGGCAAGGCAGACTCGATCCCGCGATGTAACACTTTCATTCTATTCTTCCGGCGCAATTGGCTGGGCAACACCATCGCCAAGCGTTGCATCAATCCGCCGAACAGCCTCGTCCGTAATATCGCCCCCTTCGGATGAGATGAAAATTGTACGTCGATCAAGGATTACTGTTGCGCCATGCTCTTTCATCAATGTGCCTAATACCGGCACAATCAGTTTAAAATAAGTAGCACGCTCTTCTTCCAGCCTGCGGCCCAGTTCCCGTGTCTTTACCTCTTGCGCACGTCGAATGGCCTGCACTTTTCCATCAAACGCATCCGCCAGCAGCCGGAATGCCTCGGGCGTCAATTTCGGGCGCTGTTCTGTCAGGGATTTTTCCTCGGCCGTCAGGTCCGATTCTATCCGCCGGTTCTCGGCTGAAAGCGTTTGGGACGCGGCTTCGATTTCGGTAGTGACCCGCTCGCCATATAGGGAAGCCGAAAACAGGCGTTCTTGATTGATGGTCAAAATAGTGCTGGACGCGGTACCCTGAGTTTGTGCAACAACAGGGACAGCCACGCCAAACCACAAACCTAAGAAAACCAGAACCGGATATAAAAAAACCCGCCGTCCCATATCAGAACGTGGTCTGGATGGTCAGCTCGAAGCTCTGGTCGTCATCGTAGGTTTCTTTTTGCAACGCTTTGGAAAAGTTGAACCGCAATGGGCCGATTGCAGTGGTCCAGAAGATCGAAAACCCGACGGCCGAGCGCCAGTGCAGATCATCGTCCACCCCTGTTCCATGCAGATTATCCAGTCCCCAAACTGTGCCAACATCATAGAACACACCGGCAGACAGGCCGTATTCCTCGGGCAGGCCCAGCGGGAAATTCGCATCGAACCGCGCCACGGCAAACATGTTGCCCCCCAGCGCATCCTGATTGGTCACAGTCAGGTCGCGTGGCCCAATGCCGTTGGCCGCAAACCCGCGCATTTTACTACCATTCAAGAAGAACCGGTCCGTTACGCGTGTTTCATTGCTGGACAGGGATGCAATCGCACCGCCCTCGAATACCGCGCGCAATGTCACTTCTTCGTTGAACACTTTGGTCTCGGCCCCGATAAGAGCGGTAGTTTTGATGAAGTTTGTATCCCCGCCCAAACCGCCGAAATCCTGACTGAACCGCAGCACGATACCGGCATTCGGGTTTAGACCGGTGCGGCGCGTATCATAGCTGTAGGAATAACCAAGTGAACTGGTAATCAACGTATCTTGCGCCTGATCGGCAATCAGGATTGCCGAGTTCAGCCCAGCCGTCAAATCCACGTCCTTGGTAACACTGCTTCCTATAGAATAGCGCACTTCAAACCTACCGTTTTCGCTGATCGGAAATTCAAGCGCCGGACTTATGCCGATGACCCGCGTGCCATAATGAGAATTGGAGTTGCTGGATGTTGTATAAAACCCGTTGAGTTTAAACCTAACATCCCGTCCTAAAAAGGCAGGTTCAACAAACGTGAAGCTGGCACTGGCATCGGAACTGGCGGTGTTGAACGAAAAACTAAGCCCCTGTCCGCGGCCCAAGAAATTGCGCTCGGAAAACCCGACTGTTAATCCGAATCCGGCATCTGTCCCGTAGGACGCGCCAAAGTTCAAACTGCCGGTTGGTTGTTCTTCAACATTAACATCAACAACAACCTGATCGGGTGCCGATCCTTCGCGGGCATTCACATCGGCGTTGCTGAAAAATCCAAGCCGACGAATGCGTTCAGCAGATTCGCGGATTGAACGCGGATTGAACGGGTCGCCCTCAACCACATCGAACTGGCGGCGCACCACGCGGTCCAGCGTTGTGGCGTTGCCCTCGATATCAATCCGTTCCACAAAAACCCGTGGTCCTCTGGAAATGACGAATTCTACATCCAGCGTCAGATCACGGTCGTTGCGGGTGATCCGTGGCTCGACCCTGATGAAATTCAAACTCTTCTTGATCGCCAGCCGCTCCATGCGCGCAATGGTGTTTTCAACATGCGTCGGTGTATAGGTCATACCGGGGCGAATTTTGGCAGCGGCCTGGAATTCATCGGCATCGACTTCTTCCAGATCACTAATTGTGGTTATTTCGCCAAATTCAAACTTCTGCCCTTCGGTCATACTGATCGTGATAAAAAACCCGTCCCGCTCGCGGGAGATTTCGGAATTCACTGATAAAACCTGAAAATCGACATAGCCACGTGACAGATAGAAATCGCGCAGCACCTGTTTATCAAACTCGATCCGGTCGGCGATAAACGTATCCCTTTTAATCAGGGCCCGCAGGATACCGGCTTGTTTGGTTTCCAGAACCCGGCGCAAACGGCGGTCATTATAGGCGCGGTTGCCAACAAAACTAAGGCGCTCGATCTCGATCACTTGGCCTTCGGTGACTTCAAACACCAGATCGACGCGGTTGTTCGAGCGGCGGATGATTTTCGGTGTGACCGTGGCCGCATACCGACCCGCCTGACTGTAAGCCTCGGTGATCGCGGCGGCGTCCGCTTCAGCGGTGGAAGGGCTATAGACGTGGCGCGATTGCGATTGCACGATGACCGCAAGGTCTTCGGATTTCAGTCGCTTGTTACCTTCAAAATTAATCCGGTTGATGGTGGGAAATTCGCGCACTGTGATGACCAAAGTGCCGCCGAGTGGCTCGATCGACACAGTTTCAAATAATCCGCTGCCCAAAATACGCTGATATGCGTCATTCAGTTCCGCCGCAGACACCGTTTCGCCCCGAGCGATTCCGGCGTAAGTCAGGATGGTGGCAGGCTCGATCCGCTGATTGCCCTCGATCTTGACCGCGTTAAACCGATAGGATTGCGCCTGTGCTGCTGTCGGAGCAACCACATAAACCATTGATAAAGATAGAAATAAAACAACAGAAATTCGCTTGAATACTGATTTCATTTTAGTGCCCCATACCGCTCTACTGGCTTTTATCTTGGTCATTATTGCCAAGCCCGAATTGATATCCCAGATGCCTCTTGCTAACGGGTCTGTAGGAGGTTGTCAAAAGACCAAAAAGCCCCCGACCAATATTGGCGGAGGCTAATCCTTAAACACAAGAAAATCGGGTTAACCCAGCGCAAGTGAACCGAAAAACGCACCAGCTAAAAGCGCTGTGGCGATTGTTGCGATATACAACAAACGATCCCAGTTGATATCAACCAGAAGCGATAGGCCGCGATAGCTGTTTTGTATGGTTTGCATGGGTCTGCCCTTGCCTAGTTGCGTGTTACAAAACAAATATACCGCCCGATTAAGGCACAATTAGGGCGTTCGGTCCGTTTTCAAGGTGGCTGCTTATGGGCAGAACAGATCATTGGTAACGGCAAACACCATCAAGGACAGGATCAACACCAGCCCCGTGGTCATCATGATTTGCAATGCCTTGTCGCTGGGCGGTTTGCCGGTCACGGCTTCATAGGCGAAAAACACCAGATGCCCGCCGTCCAGAACCGGAATTGGAAACAGGTTCAGCAGGCCGACAGCTGCCGACAGCAGGGCGATGAAAAAGATGAAACTCTCGGCCCCTTGGTTGGCCATTTGTCCCGACACTTTGGCGATGCCGATTGGCCCTGACATATTGCACGAACTGATCGCGCCTGTGACCATATGATACAGCCCCGAAATCGACTGGGTTATGATGCCCCATGTCCGTTCGCCGCCAATCACAATCGAAGCCCCCAAGCCGGGGCTTTCGACCGCCGAAGTATAGAACGAACTGCCGCTGATGCCGATGATATAGCGGGTTTCAAAGCTGTTATCGGATTTTGGCAGGTCGCGTTTCTGAGCCTCTATGGTGATCTCGATAGTCTCGCCCGCCCGCCAGATTTTCAAGACGGTTGGCACGCCCTTTGTACCGTTGATCAACGGAATCATCTGGCCAAATTCAAACACGTCTTCATCGCCAATCGCTAAAATTACATCACCCTCGAGCAAGCCCGCAGCCTCGGCGGCCCACCCCGGCGTGACGTGCGACACCCGCGACGGCGACAGCGGTGGCCCCAGAACCGTTACCTTGGCTCCATCACGCAAAACGGTGTAATCCAGTGTTGGCGTGATCGGCAGCGTATCGATAAAGCCGGAAAGCCCTTCTTCCTCGGGCAGCTCTATGCCGTTGATCGCAAACAGTTTATCGCCTGATTTCAGCCCGTATTCATCGGACGGCAATGGATGCACTGTATCAATCACAGGCGGGTAGACAGCCACGCCAGAAGACAGCGCAAGGCCCGCAAACACAATGATCGCCAGAATAAAATTGAACACCGGTCCCGCCAGAACCGTGGCCGTGCGCGCCCACAAAGGCGCGCCATGCATGGTGCGGCGCAGCTCCGCTTGCGTCAGAGTGCTGATCATCTCGCCGTCCTTGCCGCTGGCCGCACTGGAATCGCCCAAAAACTTGACAAATCCGCCAAAGGGCAACGCCGCTATCTGCCATTTCGTGCCGTGTTTATCATGGCGCGACCAGACCACAGGCCCAAATCCAAGCGAGAACACCTCGGCATGGATGCCCGACCAGCGCCCGACGATGTAGTGGCCATATTCATGGATCGCCACGATCACCGAAAGCGCGACAACAAACGCCACCAGTGTAAATGCAAAATTTCCGAATGACGGGATAAGGCCTGGTAAATCCAATTTCTATGTCCTCTTTGCCTGCCGCTATGCGATCTGTTGGCGTATAATTTCTGTTGCTGCTTGTCGTGCCAGATGGTCTGTCTTGCGCACCATATCAAGGGTGATCGCGTCATTATTATGACTGGCGGCCGACGAATTTTGCAAAAGTACCTCTTCTACCACTTCGGCCATCTGCATAAAACCGATTTGCCCTGTGATAAACGCGTCCAGCGCCGTTTCCTTGGCCGCGTTGAACACAGCCCCCGTCACCCCCCCCGCCTCGATCACCTCGCGGGCAAGGCGCAGCGCGGGCCAGCGTTGCTCGTCCGGTGCGCGAAACTCCAGCTGGGCAATTTTGGCCAGATCCAGCCGCTCGACCGGCACATGGCCACGGTTCGGCCAATGCAGTGCATAGCCGATGGCGTGGCGCATATCGGCGGGGCCGACGTGGGCCATGATACCGCCGTCAATGAACCCGACCAGCGCATGGATCAGGGATTGTGGGTGGACGATGACCTCGATCTGCTCGGGCCTCACACCAAAATATTCTTTGGTTTCAATCACCTCTAGCGCTTTGTTAAACATGCTGGCGCTGTCGATGGTGATGCGTTGGCCCATGTCCCAGTTCGGGTGGGTCTGGGCCTGTTTCAGGGTGGCGGTGGCCAGTTTTTCAATCGGCCAATCGCGAAACGCGCCGCCGGAGGCGGTGATAATAATGCGTTCAACCGTATTGATATCCTCGCCCACCAGCGCCTGAAAAATAGCCGAATGTTCGCTATCGACAGGTAGTAATGTCGCCCCATGCGCTTTAGCACAGCGCATCAGCAACGGCCCCGCTGCCACCAGACTTTCCTTATTGGCCAGCGCCAATGTGGTGCCTTGGCGTAGCGCCCGCAGCCCCGGCGCCAGACCCGCCGCCCCGACGATGGCCGACAATATCCAGTCGGCAGGGCGCGTCGCCGCCTCAATCAGTGCCGCCTCGCCCGCCGCCACTTCAACGCCGCTGCCCGCCAATGCGGCTTGCAGATCGCCCAGATATTCGGGAAACGCGGTGATGGCGATTTCGGCCCGCAAATCACGCGCGTCTTTGGCCAGCTGCGCAATGTTGCGCCCGCCAGTCAGCGCCACCACCTGATATTTATCCGGTGCGCGGCGGATCAGGTCAATCGCGCTTTGGCCGACCGAACCCGTTGCGCCAAATATGGTGATCCGGCGCATATCATCCGGCTCCATGTGGAAAACCCGTCAGCACCACCAACAGAACCACCACCAGTAACGCGCCCAGCATACCGTCAAACCGGTCCATGAAACCACCGTGGCCGGGGATCAGGTTCGAGGAATCCTTGATGCCGGTTTTGCGCTTGATCGCGCTTTCAGCGATGTCGCCCATTTGCGCCGCAAACGCCACCAGAACCGAGACCAGCCACAAGCCGGCGGGTAAACCATAAGCCGTGCTGAAATACAGCCCGACCAGTGCCGCGCCAACCCATCCGGCAACCGTGCCGGACCATGTTTTTTTCGGGCTGACTTTGGGCCAGAATTTAGGCCCGCCCAACATCCGCCCCGCTGCATAGCCGCCCACATCACTGGCAATCACCACCAGCAGCATCCAGAGCAGCCAGACAAGGCCAAGATCTTGGCGTAGATAGATAAATCCGTATCCGGCCAGAATGATAAGTGCGCAATACCCCACAAAAATAGGCCGGTTTTGCTTGAGCACATAGGCTCCAAAACCCACCACGGCCACCAACGCAACAGCCATAATTGTAGGCGACAAAGTTCCCGACCATGCAACAGCTATAGCTGTATTTACTCCTAACGCTGCGTGACGCTTTTCTTGATCGGGCGCGATCATGCGCACCAACTCCCATGTCATCAGCCCACAGGAAATCGTGATCAAGGCCTTGAACCACATGCCGCCAGCCCAAACCGCCGCAGCCCCGACAATCGCCATCACGATGGCTGACATCACCCGCGGTTTCAGGTCATCCCAGTTTCGACCACTCATGCCGGCACAGCCCCGAAACGGCGCTCGCGATTACCATAGCCGCCCAAAACCTCGGCAAAGATTTCAGGGGTGAAATCGGGCCACAGGGTGTCGATGAATTCGTATTCGGAATAGGCCGCCTGCCACAAAAGGAAATTGGAAACCCGCGCCTCGCCCGATGTGCGGATCACCAGATCAGGGTCCGGCAACACATAGGTATCCAGAAACCGCGTCAGGGTTTCCTCGTCCACATCCTCGGGGCGCAGTTTACCGTCGGCCACCTCATGCGCCAGCCGTTTGGTGGCGCGGGCCACCTCGTCGCGGCCACCGTAATTCAGCGCGATGGTCAAATGCACCAGATCATTCTGCGCCGTCGCCTGCTCCAGCTCATCCATCAGCGCCACCAGTTTTTTATCCAGCTTGACCCGATCACCGATGAACCGGACGCGGACCTTGCGATCAATCAGCGCCTGGGTTTCTCTTTTGATGTATCGCCGGAACAACAACATCAGACCGGCCACTTCGGCTTGTGTGCGCTTCCAGTTCTCGGTCGAGAAGGCAAAGATCGTCAGGTATTTCACCCCCAGACCAGGGCAGGCCTCGACAATTTCACGCACCCGACTGGCCCCGGCCCTGTGACCAAACAACCGCGGCTTGCCGCGTGCTTGTGCCCAGCGACCATTGCCATCCATAATGATAGCCACATGGTTCGGAGTATCCTTCGGATTTACCTTATCGGCCAACATCTTACCTTTCAAAACTCACCCAACTGCGCGTTAAACCTGCATGATCTCTTCTTGCTTGTTTTCCAGTGCGGCATCCACGGCTGCGATGGCCTTGTCGGTCAAATCCTGCACCTCGTCGTGCCAGACTTTATGGTCGTCTTCGCCCATGCCGTCAGCCTTGGCCTTTTTCAACTGGTCCATGCCGTCGCGCCGCACATTGCGCACCGAAACCCGCGCGTGTTCGGCGTATTGCGCGGCCACTTTGGTCAGTTCGCGGCGACGTTCCTCGTTCAATTCGGGGATCGGCAGCATGATGATGGTGCCGTTCAACTGCGGGTTAATCCCCAAACCGCTTTCGCGGATTGCCTTTTCAACCGCCTGCACCATGGTTTTGTCCCAGACATTAATGGTCAGCATGCGGGGTTCGGGCACATTGACCGTGCCGAGCTGATTGATCGGGGTTCTTTGGCCATATGACTCGACCATGATCGGATCCAGCATCGAGGCCGCGGCCCGCCCTGTCCGCAGGCTGGCAAATTCAGTGCGCAGCGCCCCTTTGGCCCCGTCCATCCGGCGCTCAAGGTCATCAAGGTCAATTTCTATTTCGTCTGACATGCTGTTTTCTTTCCTAGGTCGGGTTTTGCCGGATTACGCCTAATATACCGTTAACTATGAACCGTTGTATAGGTTCCTTCGCCTGCCAGAATACCGCGGAACCCGCCCGGCTCGTCCAGCGAAAAGACGATGATCGGCAGATTGTTGTCACGGGCAAGCGCAATCGCGCTGGCGTCCATCACCCCCAGATGCTTCACCAACACTTCGTCATAAGATACGCGATCGTAACGTTTGGCATCGTCATGTTTGGCGGGATCCTTGTCATAAACCCCGTCCACCTTGGTGCCTTTGAAAATCACCTCGCAATTCATTTCATTGGCCCGCAGGGTCGCCGCTGTGTCTGTGGTGAAATAAGGGTTGCCGGTGCCGGCGGCAAATATACACACCCGCTTTTTCTCAAGGTGGCGCACGGCGCGGCGCCGGATATATGGCTCGCACACCTGGTCCATCGGAATGGCGCTGATCACACGGGTAAACACTCCGATGCCCTCAAGGGCGGATTGCATTGCCAACGCGTTCATCACCGTGGCCAGCATCCCCATATAATCCGCAGTAGTGCGCTCCATCCCCTGTGCGCTCCCTTGCAGGCCGCGGAAAATGTTGCCACCACCAATGACCATGCAAATCTCGGTGCCCATGTCGTGCACGGTTTTCACCTCGCGGGCGATGCGTTCAACGGTGGGCGGGTGCAGGCCATAACCCAGATCACCCATCAACGCCTCGCCGGAAATTTTCAGCATCACCCGTTTGAACGCGGGCTTTTCGGCGTCGTTAGGTGTGGTATTGTCTGCATCATTCATGGTGATTTGCCCCCGCATAAATCTAGGTGTTTGCCTTTTGGCTAAAATGTCGGAAAAACGGGGCAGGTTCAACGCCAAACAACGCGAGTGCAGCAATTGATTGATATTAAATCCATCCCCGCCGATCTGCCGGTCCTGATTGCAGGGCCAACGGCAGCAGGCAAGTCGATGCTGGCGCTGGAAATCGCCGATACATCTGGCGGGGTGATTGTGAACGCCGATGCGTTGCAGGTGTTTGACGGCTGGCGCATCTTGACGGCGCGGCCCGATGACCATGATCTGGGGCTGGCGGAACATCTGCTATACGGACATGTGCCGTTTAACCGTGACTATTCGGTTGGGCGCTGGCTGCGCGATGTGGCCCAGATTCTGGACAAATCACCGGACCGTCCGATCATTGTTGGCGGCACCGGCCTCTATTTCAAGGCCCTGACCGAAGGGCTGGCCAATATCCCCGCCACCCCGCCGGAAATTCGGGCGCGCGCCGATCAACTGCTGGCCGACCAAGGGCTGGATGCGCTGATCATCGGGCTTGATCCGGCAACTTTGGCGCGGATTGATCGGCAAAATCCGGTTCGGGTGCAGCGGGCGTGGGAGGTGCAACAGGCCACGGGGCGCAGTCTGGCCGCGTGGCAGGATATGACGCCGCCGCCCCTGTTACCGCTGGAACAATGCACTCCGATTGTGCTGAATGCCGAACGCGACTGGCTGAACGCGCGGATTGACCGGCGGTTTGACCTGATGCTGGAAGGCGGCGCACTGAATGAGGCCCGCGCAATGGAGCCACACTGGAACCCTGCCCACCTGTCTGCCAAAGCGATCGGCGCCCCACAACTGATTGCCCATATCCGCGGTAAAATCACCCTGGATCAGGCCCGGGATGCCGCCCGCATAGCATCGCACCAATACGCCAAGCGCCAACGCACATGGTTCCGCGCCCGAATGGGCGGCTGGCATCCGCTTAGATTGCCGTAACCCATCGGCCACGATCCGCTACATAATCTATTTTAGTCATTTTTTGTTTGGTAACGGCGGCTTACCCACGTAGCTTGCTAGAAAACAGGGCAAAAAGCCCAACCGCCACCCAATCGCCTGAGGCAAGTGATGACCGAAATTGAGAACAAACTCCCCGAAGTCCGTATGACTCCGATTCCGCGACTGGCCCAAGGCGGGCGTTGGCGGGTCGAGGCAATGCGCAGTTATTCATCCAACCTGTTGCTATGGTTCACCCGTGGTCAGGGACGGATCACCGTGGCCGGAACCACCCGTGGTTACGGGGCGCATAACGCGGTGTTCATCCCGTCCGGCGTGATGCACGGGTTCGAGGTGTCAACGCAGGTGTTCGGCACCGCCATATTCATCCCGCGCGATCTGGGGTTTCCATTGCCCCATATGCCAATGCATTTGCGCATCCGCGATGCCGGACCGCAAAGCGAAGTCACCGGCATTCTGGATAATTTACAACGCGAACTGGATGGGGCACGGCCAGAACGCATTCGCGCCACACATCACCACACCGGATTGCTCACCGTTTGGCTGAAACGCCAGATGTTGCTGCATAGCGAGGACAGCAAAGCGCCCGATGCGGCGCAACGCCTGACCACACGGTTTACCGAAATGATCGAAGCCCAGTATCAAAGCGGCATGAACGTGGCGCAATATGCCCAAGCACTGGGCGTGACGCCGACGCACCTGACGCGCGTGTGCAATCAGGCATGCGGCCGTCCCGCCTCCTCCTTGTTAAGTGACCGCGTGATATTCGAGGCCCGCCGCCTTCTGCGCGAAACCAAAACCCCGATCCAGCAGGTCGCGGCCGAGCTTGGCTTTACATCGCCTGCCTATTTCACCCGCGCTTTTCAGCACCACACCGGCCAGACCCCGTCAGCCTTTAGACGCGCCCGCTAACCCTTTCTTCTTTTCATAAGTACCTGCGCCGCAGGCATCTGCCTTTGCATCATCACATTCGTTGCAAATGCAACGACCTTGATCTATTCTGTATAAATCAGGAATGGAAAAGGATAACCGACATGAAAATCGAACAAATTCATCACGTTGCCTATCGCTGCAAGAATGCCAAGGAAACCGTTGAATGGTATAGAAAAATGTTAAACATGGATTTCATTCTGGCGATTGCCGAAGACCATGTGCCATCCACCCATGACCCAGATCCCTACATGCACGTCTTTATGGACGCGGGCGCGGGAAATGTGCTGGCGTTCTTCGAATTGCCCACCCTGCCCGAAATGGGCCGTGACCCGAACACCCCGATCTGGACCCAGCATCTGGCCTTCAAGGTCAAGGACCGCGCGGAATTATTGAAATTCCGCGACCACCTCGAGGCCAATGGCGTCGAGGTTCTGGGCATCACTGATCATTCGATCTTTCACTCGATCTATTTCTTTGACCCCAGCGGGCACCGGTTGGAACTGGCCTGCCCTGATCCACAAGAGGATGCGATGCTGGCCAAGCTGGGCGCGGTAAAATGGGACATGCTGAACGAATGGGACCGCACCAAAAAGGCCCCGCGCCACGCCGCATGGATGCATGAGAAAGAACTGGGCGGCGTAGAGTAGCCTTAGCTGCCCCAGATTTTACGGACGTAATTCTTCGTCTCGCGATACGGCGGCACCCCGCCGTATTTTTCAACCGCACCTGGCCCGGCATTATAAGCCGCCAGCGCCAGTCGCCACGAATGGAACCGGTCATACTGCTGGCGCAAATACCGCGCCCCGCCTTCCAGATTTTCGCTTGGAACCCGCGGGTTCACATGCAAACGTCGCGCTGTGGCCGGCATCAATTGCGCCAAACCCAGAGCACCTTTGTGTGATTTCGCCCGCGCATTCCAGCCGCTTTCCTGCTGGATCAGGCGCAGAAACAAATCTTCCGGCACCCCGTGTTTACGCGCTGCTGTCCGCGCCATATTCAGATACGGCCCATTGTAACGCCCGCCATACCGCAGCGAGCCGCCAGCCTTGCCGGGTGTTATAACCGCTTTTGGTTGCAGGCGGACCGAATTGGAATACTGGCTGGCCGCGCGCCCGTCCAGCACGCCGGTTTGCGAGCGAAACAACGATGTTCGGGATTTGGTCGACAGGTTCAACGGGTTGGCGCTGGCCATGCCAGAGCAAACCATCCCCCCAATCAATACTGACGCAATTATGCGTTTCATTCCCAGTCCCCACCAGTCAGAATGACCTTGCTTTGCGGCAATATAATGGATTTTCCAGAAATCACCAGCCTTTGCGCCCCATTGCGTTTCCTACCCGTTTTCAAACGGCGATTTCACGCTCAACCAGCGGCGCGCGCATCAGGTCCTCGATCAGCAGGCTGACCAACTGGCCACGGTTTTCAACATCGGCCTTGCGATAAATCGCATTCAACTGCGCCTTGATCGTCCCGTCGCGCGATCCGCGCAAATCAGCGATTTCACTGATTGAATATCCCTTCAGGGTAAACCCCGCCACATCCTGTTCGGCCGGTGTCAGTTTCCAGTCGGAAAACATCTCCTCCATCTGCTCGTGCAACGCACCCGAGGCAATGCTGATGCCACGTTCAATACGCGATTGACGACGCAGCATCTGCATCAGATACCGCGCCTCGACCCCGGTCCCCAGAATCAGCGCCAACGTCGCCAGCGCCTCGACCGTCAAATACCACGAGCCGCCAAAGGCCGACCAACCCATCCAATAAGCGTCATTCACCACATCGCTCAGGAAAAACAGCGCACAGATGCTTTGCGCCAGAATCAACCCGATCAGCGCAAGGCTCTCTTTTGACTGTTTTTTACTTTGCATCATTTGCATCAATGGTTCCGATCCTGATCTGGCAAGGTTTTATACCCCGTCACCATGGCTTTCACCAGATTGACACGATTGCGACGGCCCTCAAAGATCACCGCCGCAATATGCACCGCAACCGAGGCCCCCGCCCAGACAACCAGCCCTTCGTGCATTTCCTCGATCCCTTCCGAGCCCCAGAACATATTGGTGGTCATCATCCAGCCGGTTATCCCGATCAAAGCGATCGATATCAACAGGTTATAGATCATCAATGCGCCTAGTGGCGAATGGCCGACATGGGGTTTGCTGCGTTGGTTGGCAATATCGCCCAATTGCTCAGTCGATGCCGAAAGCGATGGGTTGAACGATGAAAACCGCGCGTATTTCGTACCAACCAGCCCCCAGGTTATCCGCGCACCAATCAACCCAAGCACAACATATCCAACCTGTTCATGCAGGCGCGAATCTTCGTCAAGGATCGTTTCGTTTGCCCACGGGCCGAAGTGGCCTTGCTTGGGAAACAGATGCAGATTGCGGGCGGCCCTGACCATTGAACCGTGATTGTATGCGGTGGGAAAAACGCGGCGGCGGGGCTACATATCACTCTGGTTTAGAGGAAATATCAGGCGATCTTGCGCAAATTTACCTTTCCTTCACCATGACAGGGTGATGTAACACGATGTAACAGTAATGACAGATTCTATGGGGAGTGATGACAATGGCGGGTTCGGTAAACAAAGTAATTCTGATTGGCAATCTGGGGGCGGACCCCGAGGTGCGCACATTCCAGAACGGCGGCAAGGTGTGCAATCTGCGCATTGCGACGTCCGAGAACTGGAAAGACAAAAACACCGGCGAGCGGCGTGAAAAGACCGAATGGCACACGGTTGCCATTTTTTCCGAAGGTCTGGTGCGTGTGGCTGAACAATATCTGAAAAAGGGCTCCAAGATTTATATCGAGGGCGCGTTGCAAACTCGCAAATGGCAGGACCAGTCCGGCAATGACCGCTATTCAACCGAAGTGGTTTTGCAAGGCTTTGGCAGCACGCTTGTGATGCTTGACGGTCGCTCCGGCGGTTCGGGCGGCGGTGGCGATTATGGCGGTGGCCAGCAACAGGGCGGTTATGGTGGTGGCTCGTCTGGCGGCGACTTTGGCGGCGGTAGTGGTGGTGGTGGCCAACAACAAGGCGGCGGTGGCGGTGGCGGTGGCCAGATCGACGACGATATCCCGTTCTAGAGCAAACATCCACGATCATTAGAGTTGCGCCGCACTTCGTGCGTTGCACCCGGGCGCTGCCCCCTGACGGGGCCAGCGCCTTTTTTGCCTGCGGCGCAGGTATTTAGGGCAAGAAGAAGGGGGAGGCGATTAGCGGGAGGATAACGCTTCGTTTAGGACGGATTTGACCACCGTTGCATCCACATCGGCCGTGACAAACGCCTGCCCGATGCCGCGCACCATGATGTAGTTGATCGTGCCATCCATCACTTTTTTGTCCTGCCCCATCAGGGCAATCATCGCCTCTGCATCCGGCAGATCACCTGATATATCGGCCAGATCAACCTTCATCCCCATAGCGCGCAAATGGGCCCGCACGCGGCTTGGGTCTTCTTGGCTACACAGACCCAACCGCGAAGATACTTGAAATGCCAAAGCGCAGCCGATGGCTACGCCTTCACCGTGCAGTAAGCGGTCGGAATACCCCGTCGCCGCCTCTAGCGCGTGGCAAAATGTGTGGCCCAAGTTCAGCAAGGCGCGCTCCCCTTGCTCGGTTTCATCCCGCGAAACGATGTCGGCTTTGGCCTGACAGGACCGGCTCACCGCCTCGGCCCGCAAGCCCATATCGCCCGCTGCCAACGCAGGGCCGTTCACCTCGAGCCACTCGAAAAACCCGAGATCGCCCAGCATGCCGTATTTCACCACCTCACCATACCCCGCCAGAAAATCGCGCGAGGTCAGGGTGCCCAAAACGCCGATATCGGCCAGCACCAAGGATGGTTGATGAAACGCGCCGATCAGGTTTTTACCTTGGGGCGCGTTGATGCCGGTTTTGCCGCCAACCGAGGAGTCCACCTGCGCCAAAAGTGACGTCGGGATCTGCACAAAACGCACACCACGGCGCAAAACGGCAGCGGCAAAGCCGACCAGATCACCGACCACCCCGCCGCCAAAGGCCACAACCACATCGCGCCGCTCGACCTTTTGCTCCAGCAGCCATTCCACTGTGCGGGAAAACTGCGGCCAACTTTTGGTCGCCTCGCCTGCGGGCAACACCAGCGACACCATTTCAATGCCCGCCGCCGCCAATCCATCGCGCAAACTGTCCAGATGCAGCGCCGCTACGTTTTCATCCGTCACCACGGCCACGCGCAGACGCACCAACAGCGGCGCAATCTCGGCCCCTGCCCGTCCGACCAACCCGTCACCGATCCGGATGTCATAGGACCGATCCCCCAGCTCCACGCGCAACGTTTCAACCATTTTGATCAGTCTCCATAACATCAGGGCGGGTTTTTAGTGCCTCCATGACAGCCTCCACCATATCCTCGATTGAATATTTAGGGTCGCAATCCACCGACAACGCGGCCTTTGCATACAGTGGCTCGCGCGCCTCGCGTAATTCGCGCAGGGTTTCGCGCGGATTGTCTGTTTGCAGCAACGGGCGGGTGTTTTTGTGCCGCACGCGCGCCCAAAGTAAATCCAGGTCGGCCCGCAACCAGACCGCCACCCCCTTGTCGGCAATCACAGCGCGATTCTGATCTGCCAGAAATGCGCCGCCACCGGTGGACAGAATGCCGATCTGCTCGTCCATTAAGCGTGCAATCACCTCGGCCTCACGCGCCCGAAAGAACGCTTCACCATCACGCGTGAAAATCCCGGCGATGGACCGGTTGGCGGCTTTGACGATGGCCTCGTCTGAATCCAGAAACGGCACATCCAGACGCGCGGCCAATGCCTTGCCCACCGCTGTTTTGCCAGCGCCCATCATGCCCACCAGCACAACTGTCTTTTTCAAAGTGGCCCCCAAACCGGCCATCCCCCGCTTAATTTCACATTTATTGCATTCAATGGCGTGAAATTATCCAAAAGGCCATATATAAATACAGCAAGCCTTGTCAAAAGGCGGCAAAACAAAAAGGCAGACACGCAATGGGGCGACTATTAAAAGCACTTGTTTTTCTAGTTTTACTGGGCTTTATGGCCCTGACAGGGTATGCGTATCTGGGGGATTTGTCCCCCGTAGTAACAGAGGTTAGTCAGCCGGTAACACTGGATGTCGAGTAAACAGTTTCATATTATTTCAGCTATCCTGATTGGCGGGCTGATTGGCTGGGGCGTATCTGCCACCGCTCAAGAGCCGTTGTCGGCGATTGACTGGCTGTCCGATACGGTGGCCACGCCTGTGGTTTTGCAACCGCCGCCCGAATCTATCAGCCCCGAAACGGCCGTGACCAACAGCGCCTCGGTCGAGGATATAACCGTGACCACACTGGACGGGCCAACGCCTGATGCGGTCGGGTTGCTGCCGGTTTCCGTCACCGGATTGCCACGCGGGTTCTGGGGTGCCACACCAAGCAAGGAATTGGCCCGCCTGATCCGCACCCAATCGCCACATTCCCTGCCCGCGATGCAAGATTTGTTGCAAATGATCCTGCTGGCCGAACTCGATGCGCCCGCAGACGGCACCGGCGCCCTGTTTTTGGCGCGGATCGACAAACTGCTGGACATGGGCACGCTGGAACAAGCACAGGCCTTGTTGGTGCGCGCCGGCCCGCACACGCCCGATCTGTTTCGCCGCTGGTTTGACGTGGCCCTTCTGACCGGCACCGAGGACGTGGCCTGTGATACCCTGCGCACCAATGCCGATATCGCCCCGACCTTTCCGGCACGCATTTTCTGTCTGGCCCGAAACGGCGACTGGAACGCCGCCGCCGTGACGCTGGAAACCGCCAAGGTGCTGGGCTATGTCACGCCCGAGGAAGACGCATTACTGGCGCGGTTCCTTGATCCCGAACTGTCCGAAGGCAGCGCCCCGCTGCCGATGCCAAAACAAGTCACGCCGCTGATTTTCAGGATGCGCGAGGCGATTGGTGAATCCATCCCGACGCCCGCCCTGCCGCGTGCCTTTGCCAATGCCGATCTGCGCTCCAACACCGGCTGGAAAGCCCAGATCGAGGCCGCCGAACGGCTGGCCATCACCGGCGCAATTGATGAAAACCACCTGCTGGGTATTTATACCGAGCGCCTACCTGCGGCCTCTGGCGGAGTGTGGGAACGGGTCGATGCGGTGCAGGCGTTTGACACGGCCTATAGTGCAAGCGATCCGGGGGCTGTGGCCAAGGCCCTGCCAACTGTGTGGGACGAAATGAAAAAGGCGCAGCTAGAGGTGCCGTTTGCCGCCCTTTACGGCGAGGGACTGGCGAAGTTGCCATTGGGGGCAGATACGGCACCACTGGCCTATCTGGTCGGGCTTTTGTCCGAGGATTACGAGAAGGTCGTCAGCAAATATTCCCCGACATCACCAGCCGAAAAATTCCTTGCGGCCCTTGCGCAGGGTGACTTGGACGATGTTGAGGCCCCGAATAACAAGGCCCGCGCCATCAAGGCGGCCTTTACCACAACCGCAACACCGGAGCAGTTCGCCCCTTTGCTGGAAGAGGACATGCTGGGCGAGGCAATATTGCGGGCGATCAGCCTGTTCAACCAAGGGACCGGCGGTGATTTGGAAAACATCCGCAAGGCCTTGATATTGTTGCGATCTGTCGGGTTGGAAGACACGGCGCGGCGTGCCGCATTGCAACTGATGCTGCTGGATCGCCGCGGATAGAGGGGGGGGGGAGGTAAACCCTGATGGATACGCAGCACTGGATCAGCACCTATCTGGATGCGCAGGTGGCCGAAATGGATGCCGCCGCCAACACCCAGTCCGCCTACGGGCGCGACCTGCTGGATTTCGCCGGATGGCTGGCCGGTAAGGGCCAGGGTTTTACCGCTGTAACGCGAGCCGATGTCGAGGGATATCTGATCCATTGCCAAGCCCAAGGGTTGGCGCAATCCACACGGGCACGGCGACTGTCGTCGATCAAGGGGCTATATCGCTTTGCCTTTGAAGAAGGCTGGCGCGAGGATAATCCGGCAATCCAAATTAAGGGCCCGGGCCGCGCCAAAAGCCTGCCTAAAACCCTGAGTGTGGAAGAGGTCGAGCGCCTGCTGGAGGCCGCCCGCACCCATGGGCGCAACAAGGTCGACCGGCTGCGCAACACCTGCCTGATGGAACTGCTCTATGCCACCGGTATGCGGGTGACCGAACTGGTGTCGCTGCCAATCACCGCAACCCGTGGTGATCCACGGATGATTCTGGTGCGGGGCAAGGGCGGCAAGGAACGCATGGTGCCCCTGTCACCCCCTGCCCGAAGCGCACTGGCCGTATGGATCAAACAGCGCGACAAACAAGACGAGGCTGATCGTGTTAAAGGCAAACCAGCCAGCCGGTTCCTGTTCCCGTCGCGTGGCAAACTGGGCCACCTGACGCGCCACCGTTTCTATATGCTGATCAAGGAATTGGCGGTGCACGGCGGGGTTATGCCATCCAAAGTCACCCCACACACCCTGCGCCACGCCTTTGCCACACACCTGCTGGCCAACGGGGCTGATTTACGGTCAATCCAGACGCTGCTGGGCCACGCCGACATTTCCACTACCGAGATTTACACCCATGTGTTAGAGGAACGCCTGAAGGAATTGGTGTTGCAGCATCATCCGTTAGCGCGGGAATGACCTTTATCTAGCCTTACGGCGCATGCGCATCCACAGGCATCAGATACGGCACCATGGCGCATATCACTCTGGATTCTGCTGTCTTCAGGCACAACCGTGCTGTTTCTCCATAGCTGACTAGCGATGTGCGCAGTTCCGGAAAAACCTCATGTATCTCGGCCCGCGTCTTTTTATCGAAAGCGTCCAAGCCTACTTGGCCCGGCTGAAAACTCTCGGTTTCCATGTTGTTGCTAAGAACAATTTCATGCTGCTCGAACAGGATATGATAATAGGCAAACCCGTTTGAGCGGTCCGACTGGAATATTGTCGGTGCCGAGGTCAGCGTTTTCGCCGCGACCAAAACTTCATTGGCGTCAAACAGCAAAGAACAACGATAGTCGTGGATCAGAATCCGGTGGTTTGGCGAAACATATAAATCGCGATTGGGCACACCGCTCGAAAAACTATCTTTTTGAATGCAGATTGGTCGCTGGTCAGTAGCGCCTGTTATGGTCCGTTTTCCAACCCAGCGAATGGCTTGCAAGCCGTTATCACGGGTAACAACGCGATCCCCTGCTTGCAGTTGCTCGACAGGTATTTCACCATGTTCGGTGAGAATCATTGTGCCGGTCACAAAACACGGCACGGTTCCGGAATTCGGTCCGGTCTGGGCGGTATATGTCGCCCCGCCGTCCGTGGTTTCCAGAGATTCACCGGACCCCGCCTGCCCGATCTGGGTCGATGTGGTTCCACTGGCCGGACCAGCCGTTGCCGTAACCGCAGAGCCGTCATTGAACGAAACAAAGCTGAGAACAACCCCGTTATCAACTAGGGCAACTGCCCCGAATTTGTGCAATCCGGCAAAATCGGCAGCCGTTGCCTTGTCGATTACATAAACATCTTTGCCAGCCACTGTCGCGACTTTGACACCCAGACTGTCCGTGCTGCGCACTGTGCCATTTGAATTATATATAACGATCTGCACATTCGAGACATCGGTTCCGGCCGTGACTGCAACCTCGACAAAATCGACATTGCCACTGCCTAAATATTTAATCTCCGAGAGATATGGACCAGCCATTTTTATGTCTCTATTATGATTTATCTAATCTGCCTTTGTTTCCTATATCGAAACAATGCGGCGCAAATTTAATGTAAACATGGCTTAAATCTGGCAATTCGGGCGTGTTCTTCCATAATACCACTCGACCAACCTTTGCGCTTGGCTCCCCTTGATCCGCCCCCCCACAAGCCTCATAAGAGGCCAGACCCCTTAACCCGCCCCAAACCTCGAGAGAACAATGCCCGACGCGACCCCATTTCTTGACACCGCCTTCTGGATCACCTCAGGCTTTATCGCCCTATTGCTGCTGTTATCCGCGTTCTTTTCCGGCTCGGAAACCGCACTGACGGCTGCATCACGCGGCAAGTTGCGCGCGCAGGCCGACAAGGGCAGCAAGGGCGCCAAATGCGCGCTGGATGTAACCGAGGACACCGAGCGGCTGATCGGGGCGGTGCTGCTGGGCAACAATCTGGTGAACATTCTGGCCGCAGCGCTGGCCACCGCCATGTTCACCCGCCTGTTTGGCGAAAGCGGCGTGGCGCTGGCGACGTTGGTGATGACCTTGCTTGTGCTGGTGTTCGCCGAAGTGCTGCCCAAAACCTATGCCATCACCAACCCCGAGGTTGCCGCGGCGCGGGTTTCGCCAATTATCAAACTGGTGATCACCGTGTTTTCACCTATCGTGGCCGCAATCCGCTGGTTTGTGCGCATCGTGCTGCGGCTGTTTGGCGTGCAGGTGGACGCCGACAGTCAAATGCTGGCCGTGCGCGAGGAAATCGCGGGTGCGATCTCGCTGGGCCATTCCGAGGGGATTGTCCAGAAAGAAGACCGCGACCGGATATTGGGCGCGCTTGATTTGAATGATCGCACGGTCGAGGAAATCATGCTGCACAGATCCAACATCGAGATGATCGATATTGGTGATGATCCGCAATCGGTGCTGGCGCAATGTCTGGATTCGGCCCACACCCGCCTGCCGCTGTTCCGCGATGATCCGGAAAACATTATTGGCGTGATCCACGCCAAAGACCTGCTGCGCGCGATGCATAAACTGATGCGCGCTAAGGGCGCATCAGTTACCAGCCTACAGGGTTTTGACGTGATGGCAGTGGCTAAAAAACCCTATTTCGTGCCCGAGACCACAACGCTGGACGACCAGATGCGCCAGTTCCTGCACCGCCACGCGCATTTCGCACTGGTGGTGGATGAATATGGATCGCTGCAGGGGTTGATCACGCTCGAGGATATTCTGGAAGAGATCGTCGGCGAGATCACTGACGAATTTGACAAGGACGACGAGCCAACAATCGGGCAATCCGACGATGGGCAATTCGTGGTCGAAGGGGCCATGACCATTCGTGACCTGAACCGCGCCACCGACTGGAACCTGCCCGACGAAGAGGCGATTACTGTCGCTGGTTTGGTGATGCATGAATCCCAGATGATCCCGTCTGTGGGTCAGGTGTTTTCATTCCACGGGTTTAGGTTTGAAGTGCTGGAACGGCAGGCCAACCGAATTACGAAGTTAAATATCAGGCCGCTTTAGTCAGGCGGCTATTCCAGCATTACAAATAACCCAGCGGTCAGGTTTCGGAAATAACGTCAAGCCCAGCCAGTAAATCTGCATTTCTCACCAATCGACCGCGCATGAACTCGACAAAAAGCCGAACCCGTTTGGTTTTACGCGTCTCGCCATGCATCAACAACCAAAGTGTGCCGTAAAGCCGCGTTTGACTGCCCAGTGCACGCACCAGATCCGGATCGCGATCCCCAATAAAGCAGGGCATAACAGCAAGGCCCATCGACGCCTTGGTCGCCGCGATCTGGGTTTGCATTTCGGTGAATTCAACCGCCGTGCCCGCGGTTTTTATCTGATCTGGAACGGCCCAGTCCGGTGCAGCACCATCCTCGGATTTCAGCAACCATTTCACCTCACATTCCGGATGCGCGATGGTCTTGGCCAATAGATCACGGGACAAATAGACACCGCGATAAACATCGTGCAGGCGCACCCCGAAAAGATGGGGCGGCAATGTCTTGCGGTCATAAACCAGTCGAATTGCAATATCCGCTTGGCGTTTAGTCAGATTTACCGGCTCAAAAGAGGTGAGCAGCTGCAGCTCGATTTCAGGATGGCGGGCGCAGAACTCGGCAATATCGGGCATTAGCAAATTGGTGGCCAATGGTGAGGCAAGTGCGACCCGCAATGTGCCGACCAGACTTTGATCCCGTCCAAAGACACGCGTTTCAAGCCGGGTTGATATTGCCTCCATCTGCTCGGCAAATGCCAGAATTTCCTCGCCTGCCGCTGTCATTTGATAGCCCGAGGGAAGTTTCTCGAACACATGAGCTCCAAGCCCTTCTTCCAGTTGGGCAATGCGTCGCAGAACAGTTGAATGGTTCACCCGGAGCGTCAACGCGGCAGATCGCACCGACCCGCCGCGTGCAACTGCAAGAAAATATCTTATGTCATCCCAGTTCTTCATCGGTTGATATATGCACCACCCTTCTGAAGATTTCCAGAATGTATTGGCCAATAATTATTTTCTAGAACGAGTTCAGCAACAGAAGTGGCGCTATTTTGCGCAAATTAGGAGACTGAAATGCTGGACTTATACACGGATGCAACACCCAATGGCCTAAAAGTATCAATTGCGCTGGAAGAGTTGGGCCTGGATTACAACGTTCATCACATCTTTCTGGGCGGCGATCAATTCACCCCGGAATTCACGCAAATGAACCCGAACAACAAGATTCCGGTTTTGGTCGACGACGGATTGGCCGTCACGGAATCCGGTGCAATTTTGATGTACCTCGCTGAAAAACACGGCAAGCTGCTGGCGAGTGATCCCAAAGTGCGCATCAAGACCATCGAAATGCTGATGTTTCAGATGGGGTCTCTCGGACCGATGTTCGGCCAGTTTCTGGTGTTTGCAGCGGCTTGGGGAAACGCATTCCCCAAGGTGACCGAACGGTATTTCAAAGAGGTCAGCCGGATATTTTCGGTGTTGGACACGCGCCTAGAAGGGCATGATTATCTGGCGGGGGATATGTTTAGCATTGCTGATATCGCGACCATTCCGTGGATTGGAATGTGCATGGCCCACCCTGCAACCAGCGCCTTGCCTCTGACCCAGAACAAGAATTTGTTCGCGTGGTGGGAGCGCGTATCACAGCGCGCGGCCGTGCAAAAAGGGCTTGCTACCCCCGAACCATTTCCAGCGGACAAACAGTTCGAGGGGTTCGTCAATGCAACCATTGGGCTTGGTGATTTACACAGCTGATCACAAGCCAAAGGTGGGGGCAGTTATCGGGTTTGCCCCTACCGATAGTCAATCGCCGCCCGTGCCTGTTCCTCAAACCACGCGGTCATTTTCTTATAAGGTACGGGGCCGTGGCTGATGCGGGCCACGCCAAGGTCGGCCAACACGGCTGCGGCGGGCGCATGGGGCAGCGCCAGAATATTGACCGGCAGCGGGCAGTCGGCACAGAGCTGTTTGATCAGCGCCTCATCCGTCAGACCGGGTGCAAAGAAACCGTCGCCCCCTGCCCCGGCATAGGCATTTGCACGGGTTAAAGCCTCGTCCAGAAGGTCCGCGTGGTCCTCGGGTTTGGCCTTTAGAAACAGATCGGTGCGGGCATTGATAAAGATGTTACTGCCCGCCTGATCCGCCCCGTCGCGGGCCGCCGCAACCCGTGCGGTTTGCACGTCAATATCATGCAATCCGTCGCCGCCAACAATCTGGTCCTCGAAATTAAACCCGACCGCGCCCGCCTGCACCACCTGCACAACTGTATCCGTAACCCCTTTGGGGGCGACGCTATAAGCGCCCTCGATGTCGGATGACACCGGCAAGTCCACCGCCGCCACAATGCGACGCAGGTTTTCCAGCATCAGCTCCAGCGGAATTTTCTCGCCATCCTCAAAGCCTTGTGCTGCGGCAACCGGCCAGCTGCCAGTGGCGATCGCCGCAGCACCCGCAGATTGCACGATCAAAGCGGTGCCCGCATCCCAGACGTTGAACAAAACAACGGGCTCGGATTTTACATGTAGCGATTTAAAGGTTTCAGCGTGTGTCATATCATACTTCTTTCCGGCTTAACGCCATGTCCTGATTTGGGCTGACGCCCTGTTCTGCTGCGGGCTAACGCCCCTTGAAAAACCCACCCAGAATCCCGCGCACGATGCGCTTACCGGTGGTGCCTTTCAGCTCCTTCAAAATCACATCGCCAATCGCGCCGCTCCAACTGGCATCTTTGCGGGTTTTGCGCGATGTTGAACGCTCGACCCGCGTCCCCGTATAACGCCTGCCCGCCTTATATTCCCGCAGCGCCAAATCGGCCTCTTCCTCGGCCCGCTCAGATTCTTCGGCCGCATTCGCCGCATCATCCGCCCGCTTGCGCAGCATTTCAAACGCCGATTGACGGTCCAGCTTTGTTTCGTATTTTCCGGCCACAGGCGATGCGGCAATCACCGCGCGGCGCTCGGCATCGGTGATCGGTCCCAATTGCGAAGATGGTGGCCGGATCAAGGTGCGCTCGACCACGCCGGGCACGCCTTTGCGCGCCAACATCGAGGTCACGGCCTCGCCCACGCCAACCTCGCGGATGGCTTCCTCAGTGGAAAATCGCGGGTTGTCACGGTAGGTTTCAGCCGCATGCATCAGCTGCTTGCGATCCCGGGCTGTGTAGGCCCGCAGCGCGTGTTGCACACGGTTGCCCAACTGGCCCAGAATATCTTCGGGAATGTCGCGCGGGTTTTGGGTGACAAAATACACCCCGACCCCTTTGGACCGGATCAGGCGAGCGACTTGCTCGACTTTGTCGATCATCGGTTTGGGCGCGCCGTCAAACAGCAGATGTGCCTCGTCAAAGAACAGCACCAGCTTGGGCTTGTCGGGGTCGCCGACCTCTGGCAACTCCTCGAACAATTCACTGAGCAACCAGATCAGGAAAGTAGCGTATAGTTTCGGGGCCGCCATCAGGCTGTCTGCGGCCAGAATATTGATCTGCCCGCGCCCATCTGGCGCAACCGTCATCATATCGGCCAGATCCAGCGCAGGTTCGCCAAACAGGTTTGCCCCACCCTGATTTTCCAACACCAGCAAACGGCGCTGGATGGTGCCGACGGATGCAGACGACACATTGCCATAGCGCAACGACAACTGCTTGCCGTTTTGCCCGACCCAGACCAGCAAGGATTGCAAATCCGCAAGGTCCAGCAGCGGCAGGCCTTGTTCGTCCGACACACGGAAGGCGATGTTCAGCACGCCCTCTTGCGCCTCGGACAGTTCTAACAGGCGCGAGATCAGCAGCGGGCCCATTTCGGCCACCGTGGTGCGGATCGGGTGGCCGGATTTACCGAACAAATCCCAGAACGTCACCGGAAAGGCGTTATAGCCGTAATCATCAAAGCCGATTTTTGTGGCACGACTGGTGAAGGCCTCGTGCAGTTTGAACGTATCGGACCCCGCCACAGCCAACCCTGACAAATCGCCCTTCACATCTGACATGAACACCGGAACACCGGCGGCGGACAGTTCTTCGGCCAGAATTTGCAGGGTGACGGTTTTGCCCGTCCCCGTGGCCCCCGCGATCAATCCATGACGGTTGGCGTATTTCAACAGCATTTCCTGTGGCGTGCCGTAATCGACACCGCCCCCGCCAATAAATATCCGATCTTCACTCACTACGAATTCCCCGCTTTTACGTATTTTTCATTTTTCTTACAGATGAAAATACAATGTTAATCATTTTGCGCCAGTCTAAGATTACGTTCAGACGTTAAGTCCTCTTTCGCCTGGACATACTTCCTCCCTGTTAGACTGGCCGCGCTCTTGTAGTGCGGCCTTTTTTTGTTAAAGGGCTGACCCAAAGGGCGGATCATAAATTATTATAAAAGTTGACCCCTGCGGCAAAACGCCGTAGCTTGGCGACAATAATAAGTCGGCCAGTCCGACAGGGAGCACTTCAATAAGAAAAGGGTCTGTTTTCAGGCCCTTTTCCTTTTGTTATATTACCGCCTTGGCAACATTTTGCCCAAAGATAAAAGTACCACCAAAAATCCGGCCTGACTCTTCTTTTATGACGTGTTAGACGGCTGTAGACACGACAGCAGATATAATGGAACCAAACATATGTCCTACCTTCAAAAATTTTGCACCCTTGCCTTGATCCTGACCTTTAGCGGGGCGGCAGTTGCACAAGAAACCACAACAACGCCCACCACACAAAGCGAGGCCGAAACAGCCAGCGACACGGAAACGGCTACAGAAACCGACCCGCAAGCCCCAGCCGTAGCCACCGAAATCGAAATCGAAATCGAAAGATCAATGGGGGTGGATGTGAACGATGAAAATGGTGTCGGCACCGTCTATGTAAAAGAAACACACGGCGATTGGGAATTACAGTGCTTCCGTGTGCCCGAAGGCGAAGCCGAGCCATGCCAACTGTATCAGTTGTTAAAAGATGAAAATGGAAACGGTGTTGCCGAAGTCAACTTCATCAGCCTTCCCGATGGCCAGCAGGCCGCAGCCGGTGCTACGATTGTGACACCGCTTGAAACGCTGCTGACACAGCAATTGACGCTGGCAATTGATGGCGGCCCAACCAAGCGTTACCCGTTTACATGGTGCGGCGCCGCGGGCTGTTATTCCCGTATCGGATTTTCAAATGCGGATGTGGCGGCTTTCAAGCGCGGTGCAAGCGCCAAAATCACGGTTGTGCCAGTGGCAGCACCGGATAAGAAAGTGATCGTAACAATGTCGCTGACCGGTTTCACCGATGGTTATAACGCTGTTTTGGCGGCCAACAAGTAATAGAAACCAAGCGACCCAATGCAAAAATGCCGCCCCAATCGGGCGGCATTTTTTTATCAAACGGTAGTATCGGATCAGTCCTTGCGCATCCACGCCGCCTTTAGCTCGGCCACCTGTTTGGCAAGGCGCGGCAAACGGCGCAACGCCTTTTGCATCTCGACGTGGTTCTCCATTTTTACGGCGGGTGATCCCAGCAAAATACGGCCAGCCGGTGCATTGGTAAATATCTTGGTCGCGCCGCCCGCAACCACATCATCGCCGACAAAAATGTTGTCCGACACACCACATTGCCCTGCCATCACCACGCGGTCGCCAATGTTTGACGAGCCAGCAATGCCGACCTGCCCGCACAGCAGGCAATCCTCGCCCACCTGCACGTTGTGGCCAATATGAACCTGATTATCCAGCTTGGTGCCGCGCCCGATGCGCGTCGCGCGGATGGTGCCGCGATCAATGGTGACATTGGCACCGGTTTCCACATCATCGCCGATTTCAACAGCGCCCAGCGAATGGATTCGGGTCCAGCTTTGGGCGCAGGCCTGAACATCTTTACCCAGATTTTCACGCGCCATTTCAACGGTGGATTTTTCCGGTGTAACGAATGAAAACCCGTCCGCGCCGATCACCCCGCCAGCTTGCGCAATAAATCGATCACCGATCAGCACACGTGCCCCGATCTTGACCCCAGCAAGCAGCAGCGCGTCATCACCGATCACCGCCCCTTCGGCCACGCTGACGTGGCTGGCAATCCGCGCCCTCGCGCCAATAACCGCGCCGCGCCCGATCACCACAAAGGGGCCAATCGCAGCCCCCTCGCCGATCAAAGCGTCCTTATGGATAATCGCGCTTGCGTGGATGCCCGCCTCGATACAGGGGCCAGGATCCATCAACGCGGTAAGCCCCGACATCGCATAGCGCGGGCGCGGCACGAAAATCGCGGCCTCCAGCCCCAGCGCTTGCCAATCCGCCCCGTCCCACAGAATTGCGGCGCGGGCTTGTCCCGCCGCCAAACCATCGGCATATTTAGCATCCATCGCCAAGGCCAAATCATCCGGCGCAGCCGTCGCCGGTTCGGATGCGCCCTTGATCAAGACGTCAACAGCGCCGACGGCTTTCGCCCCCAGCGCTGTTGCTATTTCTGAAACTGTATAGCCCATCATGGCCCCCAACATTATCAGCGCGTTGTGTTTAACCAAAAACGCAATTCACTTTGTTGGGTCGTTTTTACCCGCCAATCGAGCGCAGCACCACCCCAGCCTTGGTCAGGGCGTTGAATATCTTGGCGTCCCGTCCGTAAACGTCACGGCGATACTGCATCCCGCCTTTGGGTTTGCTGATCGCGGTGCGGTAGATCAGATGCACCGGTACCGGTTCCGCAAGGTCAACCCGCGTTTCACGGCCGGTCTTTAGCTTGGCCTGAAAGAATTCCTGCGGGTTGGCCATTTGTTTGGCCAGCAACGCATAGGCAAAATCAAACGGTTGTTGCAGCCGAATACAGCCGTGGCTGAATGCGCGCACATTGCGGGCAAACAGGTTTTTCGACGGTGTATCATGCAGGTAGATGTTATATTTATTCGGGAACATGAATTTCACCAGACCCAGCGCATTACCACGACTAGGTGGCTGCTTCAGGTTAAAGGGAAATGTTTGCGCATTATATTGGGCAAAATCCACCGACCCGCGGCTCACTGTTCGGCCACGCGAATCGACGACGCGCAAATGGCCAACTGCATTCGGGTTACGTTTCAACAGCGGCAGGTATTCTTTTACAGTAATCGAGCGGGGCACATTCCATGTCGGGTTGATGATCATGAACTCCATCACATCGGAGAATTCCGGCGTGCGGCGATCGCCTACGTTTTTCCCCACAACCGTACGGGTCACAAACGTCACCTTGCCGTTGTCGATAATTTTCGCGGTGAAATCGGTCATGTTAACCAGCACATGGCGCTTGCCTCGGGCCTGATTGAACCAGCGTTCCCGCTCCATCGCAACGATGATCGATTGCAGGCGGTATCCAGCCGGTTTATTGATCTCGGACATCGTGCCTTTGCCGGCAACCCCATCCGTTGGCAGGCCGTGGTCCAGTTGAAACAACTGCACCGCTTTTTGCATTTTCGCATCATAAGTTTGCGAGGCCGAGCGTTTCAGATACCCCATCGCAATCAAACGGTTGCGCAGGGAAACCACATGGCCGCCACCGGCACCAACCTTGAGCGAGGCAACCCCGACCTTTGGCCCGTACCCACCGCGCCCCAGCAGTTTTTCAAGCCGCAGTTTTTCCTTCATCAGTCGGACATATTCCGGCGTTGACGGGGCCAGCTGTTTCAGGAACCCCTTCGGCGAACTTTTCTCGAACGCGATCAGCGTTTGCAAACGGTTCCAGCGCCGGACTTCGCGCACCATACCGCTGTCAATTTTACGCGGGTTCACAACGCCTGAACGGATGTCGCCGGCATATTGCAGGAATATCCGGCTCATCTCGACTTCCATACGGCCACGGTCGCGCCCCGTACGCGCGGCTTTCAGGTTGGCCGCAATAACCGTCGGGTCATACCGTTTGACCGGCAATCCATGGCTGGAAGCCTTGCGCAGAGCCGCCAACAGCGCCTTGCGACGTTGGCCGTCTTTGCCCAACCGACCGGTCCAGATTGATTTGTAATTGCGGGCCTTGTAGAATTCGGCCAGTGCTGCATCCTTTGCTGCCGCCTCGGCGACCGCTTGTTTATAGGCTGTGACCTGTGCATTTGCAGGGGCCCCCGCCAATGCAAGCGTGATTGATACGGCCAAAGCCGCGACAAAGCTGTGCAAATTACGCAATTGAAAACGCGCGCTATTCATCTTGAACCCCTAAAACAGTTTATACCCATGGACTTAATGACGCAGACAATCGTTAATTTTCCGGCCCAAGTCCATTCACATTTGCATCAGTTCGCCACAAAATGTCGTGGTGCGGCAAGTTTGCCCCCCAATATTCAGCGTTTCCACAACACAAACACAATTTCAGCGATAAATTGCCGATTTTACTTGTTTGAAAGACTTATCGGCAATCCTGACTTGGTGATTGATTCGATATGTGCAATAAGACCTCAACATCTGGGGATGTAATGGCAAGTAACCGCATATAAATGCGGGCGCAACGCTACGGGACAGGCGATAAGACGATGATGAACGATATGAATACGGGCAGTAAAAAATCCTTAATCACGCGACGCGGTGTTTTGCGGGCTTTTGCCGCAACCACAGTCATTGCCGCTCCGACCTATTCCAATGCCGCAGGCTTTCTGCGCGGTGGTGGCGATATTCGCCGCCTGCGTATGTATAACGGCCGCACCGGTGAAATATGGATACGATCTACTGGATTGAAGGCAAATACATCAAGGACGCGATAAAAGAGATCAATTATTTTATGCGCGACTGGCGTCAGGATCTGACCAAAAGCATGGATATCCGCAATTTCGATATCATGACGGCGGCCCACAACCTGATGGATGTGAGCGAGCCTTATATGCTGTTGTCCGGTTACCGTTCGCCTAAAACCAATGCAATGTTGCGCTCACGTTCGCGCGGTGTGGCGAAAAACTCGCTGCATATGAAGGGTCAGGCTGCTGATTTGCGTCTAAAATCGCGCTCGGTCAGTCAGATATTCAAGGCGGGCGTGTCCTGTGGTGCCGGTGGTGTTGGCAGATATTCCAGCTCCAACTTCGTGCATATGGATTGCGGTCAGGTTCGCAGCTGGGGCCGCTAGGTTTCCCGATTAAATGACTATTATGAATGCATGGCGCGGCTTTTAGCTGCGCTTTGTCGTTTCTGGCCGCTGGTCATTCCGCCCCATCGCAATCAAAATTGGATCCTCGGATTGGCGCGATTGAAACGCCGTCTTGCCGCCAATCCCGTCCCAATCGATCCCGATCAGGGATTGCGCGATAGCACCGCCCAGCGTAGCCCCAGGGCCAGTTACGATGAACACATCCGGCGCAAATTCACGGGCTGCCACCTGAATGGCCTTGGTAAAGTCATATGTTTCAGTGACTTGGGCCCCAAGAGTGTAGTCGCGCAAGGCCGTCGCATCCGTTGCATTTGGCCACCAGATTGCACCGCGCCCGTCAATCAACGGGATGTCAGGCGTGCCAAAAAGGTCCGTGCCCAGCCGTGATTGCCCCTCGGCTGCCACAGGCGCCTGAAGCGATGTATGAAACGCCGCGTGGTTTGGCAGGCGCATCGGATAGCGGTCATAGGTTGGAACTGCTGCCTCGAATGCCAGCAGCCCCGCCTCGTCTCCTGCCACCACAATCATCCCGCCAAGATGGATCGACACCGCCAGTTGATGCCCTTTGCGGGTATCAATATCGGCGACCATCGCCAGCAGTTCATCCCGCTTTCCCGCAATTTCCTGCCAGTTTTCATCGACAAACGGATACAGTACCTGCCCGCCGATCAACCGTTCCTGCATCAAGGAGCCCATCGTATTCACGATTTCAAACCCCGCCATCGGCGTCACCGCCCCGCCCGCCGCCAGCGCGATATACCAGCCCATCGAATTGCCGGTGACCGCGACAATATCATAGTCATCCGCAATCGCCTGCGCATCAAACAGGGATGCTGCATAAATCAGCGGCGAGGCATTGTCGCCGCGGGTATGAACCTTGGCCGAAAATTTGGCCGCGCCATCCAGCGTAGAAACCGTTTCCTGCCCCAAACCCGCGCGATACGCATCAAATTCGGCCAATCGCCCGCCGTGATGACGGGCGATATAGCCAAGTTCCGACGCATTATAGGTGCCCCGTCCGGGACAAATCAGAACCGCTGTCTTTTTCATCTCGTAGCCTCAACCAATTCCAGCGCCGCCTGCGTGATCCCGTCCGTCGTGGGCAGCGTCGCACCATAGGCCGGACCCGTGGCGATAAAGCAATCCTCACCCGTGACCCGCCCAACATTTTCACGCCCGTTTTCCGTGAACAGGCTCATCAACCCTTCGGATTGACTACCGGTTTCGCGGCACTCATCTACAATCAATATCGACCCGCAAGCCTTTGTTTGTTTTAGCAATTCTTCCTTTGGCACCGGCGCAATCCAACGCATATCAATCACGCGGGTCTTGATCCCCTTGGCCTGCAACGCCTTGGCCGCTTGCAGGGACAGATAATACCCATTGGCATAAGACACGATCGCCAAATCGGTGCCACGGCCCGACACCCCAACCTGACCCAGTCCGATGCGTTTATCGGGCGACGGGTAGCTGTGCATCCAGACCTTATCGCCCGCTTCATGCAAATCGCGCATCGGATAAAGCGCGATGGGTTCGATAAACACCACCACGCGTTGTTCCTCGCGGGCCAATCGCACGCATTCACGCAGCATGCACGCCGCGTCCGCGCCATTGGACGGACAGGCAATGATTACGCCGGGGATGTCACGCAACACCGCCAACGAGTTGTCATTATGGAAATGCCCGCCAAAGCCGCGTTGATAGCCAAGGCCGGCAATCCGCAGCACCATCGGGTTGGTGTATTGACCATCAGAAAAGAAACTCAGCGTCGCCGCCTCGCCCCTGATTTGGTCCTCGGCGTTGTGCAGATAGGCCAGAAACTGGATTTCCGGCATCGGGATAAATCCGTTGTGTGCCATGCCAATCGCCAGTCCCAGAATACTCTGCTCATCCAACAAAGTATCAATCACCCGATCCGCACCAAAGCGCGCTTTCATCTTTTGCGTCACGCCATAAACGCCGCCTTTGCGCCCCACATCTTCGCCCATCATGGCGATTTCACTGTGTTCCAGCATCAGGTCGGTCAGCGCCCAGTTGATCAGACGGTTCATTGGCTGTGGCTCATTCATCGCCCGCATATCGCTGCCGAATGTGGCCTTGCGCACGGTGGCCGACGGCCCGTTGGTCGGCGTGCAATCGCGTTTGGGCGGGATCAGGGACGCCACCACGTCTGCGCCGGTTTTTAGGTGTGGACGGGTGACAGCCTGCGCCGCAACCCGCATGCAACGCTCACCTGTTTCTGTGTATATTTCAATGGCTTGAGTGGTGTTCAGCGCGCCTGCATCAACCAACAACCGCACCGTATGCAGCAGCGGATCATTCGCCTCGTCCGCCGTGATTGCCTTTGTATCCCGATAGGTCGCCTCGACATCTGATCCGGCATGACCATACAGGCGCACGGTGGTCACATGCAAGAACGCGGGCTTGCGATGTTTGCGGACGTAATCCGCCGCAAGCGATGCAACGCGGTGTGTCTCGCAAATATCCAGCCCGTTACAGGCGAAATATTTCATCCCTGGACGAGCCGAAAAATTAGCGGCCACCCAGCCGTCCGGTGTGGGTGTGGAAATGCCGATACCATTGTCCTCGCAGACAAACAGCATCGGCATGGGCACCGATTGGAAGCTGGTCCAGCAAGCGGTGTTGAACGCGCCTTGGGCGGTGGAATGGTTGGATGATGCATCACCAAAGGACGCCATCACGATGGCATCTTTTGGCAGGCAGCGGTGTTCGGGCGCATGGCGACGGGCAAGGCCAAGTGAGTAGGCCACGCCGGCCGCTTTGGGCAAATGGCTGGCGATGGTCGAGGTTTGCGGCGGGATGTTCAGCGCCTTTGAACCCAGCACCTTGTGGCGTCCACCCGAGGTTGGATCATCCGAGGAAGCAGCAAAACTCAGCAACATATCCCACGCGATGTTCTGCCCCGGCACCTGTTGGCTGCGCTGGATTTGAAACGCCGCGTCACGGTAATGCAGGAATGCCATATCGGTCGGGCGCAGGGCTTCGGCCACCGCCGCCATGCCCTCGTGCCCGCTGGACCCGATGGTGTAAAACCCCTGCCCCGCCTTTTGCATTTCACGGCTGGTGCGGTCCAGCTGACGCGACAGGCATTGGGTGCGAAACAATTCGACCAGTTTGGGTGCGGGTAAATCGGTATCGGCGGATGCGCCTTTGGGCAAATCCCCTGACTGCACCCGATCCAGAAAATTCTGGTGAACAATTGTTGCGCGATCCATGTCTTCCCCGTGTAACTGCCGGAATCATCTTATTTGTCCCACTTTGGCCCTTTTCCATTGGCAATGCCACTTGCCAATATACCGGAAAATTGTGCTATAGCGACATTATGACGGAAAGATCATCAAAATGGCTCAAGGATGCGCTGGACCGGCGCATTGTGCGTGAACTGCAACGCAACGCTCGCGAATCCACCACCAATATCGCTGCACGTCTGAATGTGGCGCGCTCCACCGTGCATGAACGCATTGCGCGGATGGAAAAGGACGGGGTGATTGCGGGATATTCCGTAGTGCTGAGTAAAAATCCAGCCGAGGAAAGCATACAAGTCCTTGTTTTAATGGAAGTTAAACAGCAAGAGACCCGTAAAATCCTGCGCCGCCTTGGACAATACGCCGAAATCCGGCTGTGCCTGTCGATCAACGGTGAATTTGATCTGTTCCTGAGCATCGAGGCTCCACGGATCGAGGATCTGGATGTGGTGGTTGATGAAATTGCTGAAATCACCGGCGTGATCCGCACCAAAACATTCGTGGTCTTTGGCCGCCGGTTTGACCGTGGGTATAACGAAACTGCGCAGCGGATTGCGGAACAATTCCTCGGCAATAACGCGCAAAATGCCGGATCATCCGACTGAATGACGGCTTCCCACCACCAAACCGCCGATTTTAGACCTGCCTTTCCACGTTTTCCACGCCCAGACTTCCCACATACAGGCAAACAGGAGAAAGCCCATGTGGAATGTGTGCATAATCGGCGGTGGCAAAATCGGACAAACGATCGCCGCGTTTTTAGCAGAATCCCCGAATTACAGCGTCACGGTTGCAGACCAAAATCTGGAAGCGCTAAAGGCGATTGATCAGGCCGGTGTGGCCATCACCCAGATGGATGCTGGTGACGCGGATGCTGTGGCAAAAACCCTAAATGGGTTCGATGCGGTCATCAGCGCCGCGCCGTTTTTCCTGACCCCAACGATTGCCGAGGGCGCCAAACGCGCCGGTGCGCATTATTTCGACCTGACCGAGGACGTGGCATCGACCAACACCGTGCGCGAACTGGCCAAGGAGGCCAACACCGTGTTCATGCCGCAATGTGGTCTGGCCCCCGGATTTGTCGGCATCGCGGGTGCCCATCTGGCGGCAGAATTTGACAGCATCGACACCTTGTCGTTGCGGGTCGGTGCACTGCCGCTGTATCCCACCAACGCGCTAAAATATAACCTGACGTGGTCCACGGACGGGTTGATCAATGAATATTGCAACCCGTGTGATGCGCTGGTCGATGGCCATCTGGTGAAAACCGCCCCGCTGGAAGATCTGGAAATCCTGTCGGTCGATGGGGTGGATTATGAATGCTTCAACACCTCGGGTGGTCTGGGCACTTTGGCGGAACAATTGCAGGGCAAGGCACGCTCGGTTTCCTACCGCACCATTCGTTACCCTGGTCATCGCGACATCATCAAACTGTTGCTGCATGATCTGGGACTGGTGCGTCGGCGTGATGTGCTAAAGGACATCTTTGAAACCGCTCTGCCGCGCACCGATCAGGACGTGGTGCTGGTCTATTGCACCGCCACGGGCATGATTAACGGCGAATTCCGCGAACGATCCTTGATCAACAAAACCGTCGCGGGCAAGGTGAATGGCACCCATTGGGGCGCGATCCAGATCACCACAGCCGCCGGTGTAACCGGCGTGGTTGATATGGTCCGGCGCGGCATGCTGGCCAAATCCGGCTTTATTTCACAGGAAGATGTGAAATTAACCGACTTCCTGAACACCGAATTCGGCCGCCTCTATACCGCAGGCGACATGACAGCATTGGAGAGCGCAGCATGAACAAGCTACTGAAAACAACTGAGTCGATTTTGGCCCGTCTGGGTCTGGGTGCCGATGTTTTGACAGGCGGTAGCCTGACGGTGACCTCGCCTGTGGACGGGGGTGTTTTGGCGCAAATCCGCGAAACCACAGACATGGATTCGGTGATTGCCAAGTCGGGGGCGGCGTTCAAAAAATGGCGCACAGTCCCTGCCCCGCGCCGAGGCGAGTTGGTGCGCTTGCTGGGTGAAGAACTGCGCACGGCCAAGGATGATCTGGGCGCGCTGGTGTCGCTGGAAGCGGGTAAAATCCTGTCCGAGGGCCAAGGCGAAGTGCAGGAAATGATCGACATTTGCGATTTCGCCGTTGGCCAATCGCGGATGCTCTACGGTCTAACCATCGCCTCCGAGCGCCCCGGCCACCGGATGATGGAAACATGGCACCCCATGGGGCCTATCGGCGTGATCAGCGCGTTCAACTTCCCCGTGGCCGTCTGGTGCTGGAACACAGCACTAGCGCTGGTTTGCGGCAATCAGGTGATCTGGAAGCCCTCGGAAAAATCGCCGCTGACAGCGCTTGCCTGTCAGGTGATTTTCGCGCGCGCCGTTGCACGGTTTGGCGAGGATGCCCCCGCCGACCTATTGCAGGTGGTGATTGGCGGCGCGGATATTGGCGCGGCTTTGGTCGCGTCCACAGATGTGCCGGTAATTTCGGCCACGGGATCCACCCGCATGGGCCGTGCCGTAGCCCCGATAGTGGCAGCGCGCTTTGGCCGCTCGATCCTTGAGCTGGGCGGCAACAACGCAATGATCGTGGCACCCTCGGCCGACATCGACATGGCCGTGCGTGGCATCGTGTTTTCCGCAGTTGGCACGGCTGGCCAGCGCTGCACATCCCTGCGCCGCCTGATCGTGCATGAAAGCATCCGCGCCGATCTGGTGGCAAAACTGGTTAAGGCCTACGCCACCCTGCCCGTCGGCTCCCCGCTTGATCCGGCCACGCTGGTTGGGCCGTTGGTGGACATGGCAGCGCTCGACGCGATGCAGTCCGCCCTTACGGACGCTCGCGCCCAAGGCGGCACGGTGCATGGCGGTGAAGTGGTTGCGGGTGGCGTGCCTGCTGGTGGCGCTTATGTGCATCCGGCTGTGGTGGAAATGCCCGCGCAATCTTTGATCGTCGAAACCGAAACCTTCGCGCCAATCCTTTACGTGATGAGCTACACGGATCTGGATCAGGCAATCGAGATGCAGAATGCGGTACCCCAAGGGCTGTCCTCCTGCATCTTCACCCTGAACATGCGCGAGGCCGAACAGTTCGTGTCCGCCACGGGGTCTGATTGCGGTATTGCCAACGTCAATATCGGCCCCTCGGGAGCTGAAATCGGCGGGGCGTTCGGTGGCGAGAAGGAAACCGGCGGCGGACGCGAAAGCGGATCAGACGCCTGGAAAGGCTACATGCGCCGCCAGACCAATACGATGAACTACTCAGACGAATTGCCTCTTGCGCAGGGCGTGAAGTTCGACATTTAACGGTAATAGGCACGCCCAAACGTGCGACTGCACGTCGGGCGGGCCCCACCCGCCCCGTCGGAGCTGCTGCGCAGCGTGAGGCATAAAATGGTGCACTTCGACAGAGAAAGGTCGAACGCATTATTTGAAGAACTAGCAGATTGGAACGAAGTATTAAAGCATAGCGAGGTTGACCTGCGGGGGCCGAAGCTATGAAGCGCCCTATAGGACAAATAGGGTCGCGGATACCGCCGTTTTCCTTACGCCTGACATTTGAAGAACGGGCACGTCTGGAACGCAACGCGGGGAATCTGCCGCTTGGGTCGTATATCAAATCGCTGTTGTTTGCAGCGGATGCGCCCAAATACCGGAAACGCCGTAGGGTTCCTGAAATAGATGACAAAGCACTGGCCGAACTTTTGGCCTGCCTTGGGTCGAGTCGTATCGCCAACAATCTCAATCAACTGGCAAAAGCCGCAAATACTGGCTCGCTGTTTTTCGATGATGAGACCAAACGGGTTTTAAATAGCGCCTGCAATGATGTGCAGGCAATGCGCGAGCTTTTGTTGAAAGCGCTTGGCGTTGCCACCAATGGGAACGGCACAATTGTCGAAAGCACATCGCAGAGCTTTGCTCGCGCTGCTGCCAAACCAAGACACGCACCCGACAATAAATCCCAGCCAAAGAGGTTCACACCATGATCCTCAAAGGTTCTCAACGGGCTGGTGCTACTGCACTTTCTACACATCTGATGAATGATCGTGACAATGATCATGTCACTGTGCTGGAATTGCGTGGATTTGTGGCTGACGATTTGCATGGCGCTCTGTCAGAGGCGCAAGCAATATCCAAGGCAACCAAGTGCAAACAATTCATGTTTTCGCTTAGCCTTAACCCGCCCAAAGATCATGTTGCCAGTGAGCAGGATTTTCTGGACGCCACAAATCGTGCCGAAAAGGCGCTTGGGTTGGATGGTCAACCCCGCGCAATCATCATCCACGAAAAGGAAGGTCGCAGGCATGCACATGTAGTTTGGTCGCGCATTGATGGCGAAAACCTCAAAGCGATTAATCTTTCGCATTTCAAGCGCAAGCTAAATGCGCTGTCACGTGATCTGTATCTTGATCATGGCTGGGAATTACCCAAAGGTTTGCAAGTCGGTGATGGCAAAAGCCCACTCAATTTTACGCTGGCTGAATGGCAACAAGCCAAACGGCAAGGTCTTGACCCACGCAAGATCAAGCAGGTTTTTCAAGATGCATGGAAACGCTCTGACAATCTAAAAGCATTCGGTAATGCACTGGCTGAACGTGGGTAATTCATCGCCAAGGGTGACCGGCGTGGCTTTGTCGCACTGAATGTTCAGGGCAAGATTTATTCGATTCCAAAATGGACTGGCATTCGTGCCAAGGAAGCGGTTGGAAAGTTTGGCTCCCCCGAAAAATTACCCTCTGTATCCCATGTTCAAGGCGAACTGCGGGGCTTGGTCACGGATAAGCTCAAAGATTTCATTGCCGATATCAAATCCAAGCATGCGCGTGATGTCGAACCATTAAATCATGAAAAGTTAGAAATGATTGCCCTGCATCGGGCCGAGCGCATGCGCCTCAAAGAGGGTCAAGATGAACGCCATACCGAAGAAACAAAAGCCCGTTCTGATCGCCTGAACAAAGGTGTTCGCGGGTTGCTTGATTGGGTAAGCGGCAAAGCCAAATCCACCAAGAAACGCAATGAGACTGAATCGTATCAATGCTTTTCGCGGAATCGGGATCAGCGTGATGATCTGGTCAAAGATCAAATGACGGATAGGCAAGCGTTACAAAAACGCTTTGATGCCCTTCGCAAAACCCAAATTCAAGACCGCAGGCTTCTTGCCCGCGATGTCAGCCAATTTCTGCGCAGTAGCGAGCGCAGATCAAAAACGGATGCCATTCGGCCCCGTGAGCGGGGTCATGATCATAATAAAGATCGCGGCCCTAAATTCGAACTCTGATTTTGGAGAATGCCCATGAAACGGCAAAATAAAGAAAACCAAATAGCGGTGAAAGAATTGGGTGGCACACCGAATAATACCCATGAATTTTTCTCCGGCCTGCTTGGGAATGGTGGAATTAATGCAGGTGCGAAAACACTATTTCTCTTTGACAATGATAAGGCGGGGAGGAGTTCGCATAAAACACTGTGTAAATCCCAACCTGAAATAACGCCCACTAATATTACTTCGGATGCCTTTGCATGGGCATTGCCATTCACTGATGAATTCAAGGGGTTTACCAAGAAATATCGCATCAAAGACAATCAAGCCTTTTTTACCGCCGAATTTCTTTACCCAGCAAGTGCCGCGTCTGCATTATGTGCTGAATTACTCTTAGATAACGAAACCGGCGATATTTTGAATTGGAAAAAATGCATTCATGGCGACTACAATAATTCGCTAAGCCAAGCAATGTCTGTAGATATGAGGAACACAGAAGAAGAAACGGGCGACTGGCTCTTTGCTCGTGGTGTTCCTAATGACTATAAGGAACGGTTTTCCAACGAGGCTCTAAACAGGGATTTTGACACCACAAACATTGATGCCGTTGTTGCAATAGTTATAGAAACACTTGGGGTTAAGCTAGATAGTGACCATTAGACAATCCTTCCATTGACATACCCCAGACTCTGTTTGATGGATGGACCTTATGTGCCGTTCCGATAACACCTCCAGCCCATCGCTACGTGAAGCCACCCGTGTTTTCATGCGCATTGGGCTGCTGTCCTTTGGTGGCCCAGCCGCGCAGATCGCCGTGATGCACCGCGAATTGGTCGAGGAACGCCCGTGGCTGACCGAGCAACAGTTCCTGAACGCGCTGTCGTTCTGCATGTTGCTGCCCGGCCCCGAAGCCACGCAAATAGCCACCTATGCAGGGTGGCGGTTGCACGGGGTGCGCGGCGGCCTGATCGCGGGCCTGTTGTTCGTGGTGCCCGGTGCGCTGGTGGTGCTGGCTTTGGCCGTTGGTTACGCGCTCTATGGAGAAATCCCGTGGGTCGAGGCGATGTTTATGGGGGTCAAGGCCGCCGTCGTGGTGATCGTGATCGAAGCACTATTGCGGGTGGCGCGAAAGGCGCTGAAAGGCTGGGCACACTGGATCATTGCAGCCCTGTCATTCGTCGGCATCTTTTTCCTGACCCTGCCCTTTCCACTGATCATCGCTATGGCCGCCCTATACGGATACGCCACCCAACGCAGTGCCGATGATCCGCCGCCGCACCCCAAAGGCGCAAACCCGTTGCGCACCATCGCCATCTGGCTGGTGATATGGTGGGCTCCGGTTGGCGTGCTTTGGGCCATGGGCGCAACGTTTCTAACCCAAATCGGCGTATTTTTTGCCAAACTGGCCGTCGTCACCTTTGGCGGCGCCTACGCGGTGCTGGCCTATATGACCCAAGCGGCGGTGTTCGAGCATGGCTGGCTGACCACGCCGCAAATGATGGACGGGCTGGGGCTGGCCGAAACCACACCGGGACCGTTGATACTGGTCACAGAATTCGTCGCCTTCATGGCGGGGTTTGGTGAACATGGGCTGGGGTTGGGCATCGCGGCGGCCCTGCTAGCGCTCTGGGTCACCTTTGTGCCTTGTTATCTGTGGATATTCACCGGCGCCCCCTACATTGAATGGATCGCCACCCGCCCGCGTCTGTCGGGTGCATTATCGGCCATCACCGCCGCCGTGGTCGGGGTGATCCTGAACCTGTCGCTGTGGTTCGCGCTGCATGTGTTTTTCGGCAGCGTGACAGCGGTTAAACACGGCCCCGTCACCCTGTTCACCCCGGATTTGGCCACGTTGGACGGACGGGTGGTGGTTTTGGCGCTGCTTTCGGGCGCGTTGATCCTGCGGCTGCACATGGATTTGCTAAAGGTCTTGGCGCTGGTTGCCATCGGGGGCGTGATGCTGTCGCAATTTTGACCGCTTGCCCCTTCCCTTCACGCCAGAATCGCTTATGCTTGACGCATCATCCGCCAAAGGGGCCGCTAGCATGTCTTCAGACACCATCGACTATGGAAACCTGATGCACCGCGCCATGCGTTCGCTGATCAAGGAAGTGTTGAACGATATTGCCAAAGACGGCCTGCCCGGCCAGCACCATTTCTTTATCACCTTTGACACGATGCACCCCGATGTGGAAATCGCCGATTGGCTGTCAGACCGCTATCCGGGTGATATGACCATTGTGATCCAGCACTGGTTTGATAATCTGGATGTCGGCGACAACGGTTTTGCCATCACCCTGAATTTTGGCGACAACCCCGAACCGCTGTATGTCCCCTATGATGCGATCGTCACATTTGTCGATCCTTCCGTCGAATTTGGCCTGCGATTTGACAGCAGCGAGGACGACGGGCAAGACGCCGAAGTGGTTTCGATTGGAACAGCCGACCATGATGATGTTCCCGAAGCCCCGATGGTTGAGGCCCTTGATGATGATGACGAGCCGCCCAAAGATGCCGAAGTCGTTAGCCTGGACAGTTTTCGCAAGCCATAATTCCACGCATTAAGAATTCTTAATAACACGTTGGTTTCATGATAAAAAACATTCCGCTATTTTTACATCAAGCCATAAGCAATCCCGCAGGTGTCGGGGCTGTTATCCCTTCAAGCCGTACGTTGGGGCGGTTGATGGCTGGCCAGATTGATCCGATGAACGGCCCTGTGGTCGAAATCGGACCGGGCACGGGCGCAATCACCCGCCAAATACTGGCCGCAGGCATTTCACCGCAGAACCTTACGCTATTTGACATGAGTAAAATTTTCTGTGAGCGCCTGAAACAGCAGCATCCCGATATCAGTGTTCATAACCGGATGGCACAGGATATGGCCAGTTTGGGGATTGCCGATCTGGGGGCCGTGGTCAGTGGCCTGCCTTTGTTGAACATGCCGATCAATGTGCAAATGGATATCGCCAAATCTGTATTTTCGGCTCTGAAACCCAGCGCACCAATGATCCAGTTCACCTATGGGAACAAACCGCCGCTTGCCCCCGAAGTGCGCAGTGAACTGGGGCTGGAGTGGTCAAGCAGCCGTCGAATATGGTTTAATCTGCCGCCAGCCACGGTATATGTGTTCAATCAACCGGGATAACTTTGGTTTTCACCGGCCTGTGCCTATAAATAACTGCCACAATTAGCCGAGGATGCCGCCATGACCCAGACCCGCACCGAAACCGATAGTTTTGGCCCGCTGGAAGTGCCCGTTGACAAATACTGGGGCGCGCAAACCCAACGATCTCTGATGAATTTCCCCATCGGATGGGAACGTCAGCCGATCGCGATTGTGCGGGCGCTGGGAGTGATCAAAAAGGCCTGTGCGCAGGCCAATATGGAACTGGGCAAACTGGATGCCGATAAGGGCAACGCCATTATCACCGCGGCCACTGATGTGATCGACGGTAAACTTGACGATAATTTCCCGCTGGTGGTGTGGCAAACGGGGTCCGGCACCCAATCCAACATGAACGCAAACGAGGTGATCGCAAACCGTGCCATAGAAATCCTTGGTGGCGAGATTGGCAGCAAAACGCCGGTGCACCCGAATGACCATGTGAACATGGGTCAATCCAGCAACGATACCTTTCCAACCGCGATGCACATCGCCACCGCCACCGCCGCCCATGACGTGCTGCTGCCTGGCCTTGCCGCGCTGCATTTCGCGCTGGATGCCAAGGTGCGTGAATTTGACGGCATCATTAAAATTGGCCGCACCCATATGATGGATGCAACCCCGCTGACGCTGGCACAGGAATTTTCCGGCTACGCGCATCAGGTGGCGATGGGGATCGAACGGATCAAGGGCGCGCTTGCGCGCATCCATGAATTGGCCCAAGGCGGCACCGCCGTTGGCACCGGTCTGAACACCACACACGGCTGGGCCGAAACCGTTGCGGCCAACATGGCGCAGATCACCGGCCTGCCCTTTGTCACCGCCCCGAATAAATTCGAAGCACTGGCAGCGCATGACGCCATGGTCGAAATATCCGGTGCTTTGAAAACGGTTGCCTCGTCACTCTTTAAAATTGCCAATGACATCCGCCTGCTCGGGTCCGGCCCGCGCTGCGGGCTTGGCGAATTGATCCTGCCCGAAAATGAACCAGGATCATCGATCATGCCGGGCAAAGTGAACCCGACGCAGGTCGAGGCGATAACACAAGTTTGCATTCAGGTGATGGGCAATGACGCCGCTGTCGGCTTTGCCGGATCGCAAGGGCATTTTGAATTGAACGTCTATAAGCCGATGATGGCCTATAACGTGCTGCAATCCATCCAATTGCTGGGGGACGCCGCCGCGACATTCACCAAAAACTGTGTTGTCGGCATTCAGGCTGACAAAGGCCGGATTGATCAGCTGATGCGCGAAAGCCTGATGCTGGTCACCGCGTTAGCGCCTGAAATCGGCTATGACAACGCCACCAAAGTGGCCAAGACCGCACATAAAAACGGCACCACCCTGAAGGAAGAAGCCATCGCACTGGGGTTCGTGGACGCAGAAACATTCGAGCGCGTGGTGCGCCCTGAAAAAATGATCGGTCCCAAAGACGAATGAACGAAATTGTAAACCTGAACCATGCACGCAAGGCCCGCGCGCGTGATGAAAAACGTGTAACCGCCGATGCCAACGCCGCCAAATTCGGCCGCACCAAGGCCGAACGCATTGCCCAAGTCGCCATGAGTGACAAAGCCAGCAAAATGCTGGACCAACATATGCTGGACGAGGAATGAATGCACGACCCAAGAAACATTCCCTAACCCTGAAGGGGCACCGGACCAGTGTTTCGCTGGAAGACGAATTTTGGGATGCATTTCGTGAAATTGCTGCAGCGCGTGGTCAGCCGATAAATGTATTGGCCGCCGAAATTGACGCGGCACGTGGTCTGGATATCGGGCTTGCTTCGGCCATTCGGCTGTTTATTTTGCGCCATTACCGATCTTGAAATGACGTTCAAAATCCTTTCAAAGGATTTTACCAAGATTTTTTCAAAAAATCTTGCCCTACCCCTGATCACGCGGGGTCAGTTTCAGCCAAATTCCGTCCTTTGAACGCAAAGTCAGGTGCGCAATCGGCACAGCGGGGCGATCTGCGACCAGCTCAAACCGGTACGCCCGCACCAGCATAGACAGGATCAATGGCCCCTCTAGCATGGCAAAACCGCTGCCCGGACAGACCCTTGGACCGGCGGAAAACGGGATATAGGCATCGCGCATACATTGCTTGCCTTCCTTAGTGTGAAAACGGGTCGGATCAAATTCATCGGGTCGATCCCAGATTTTATTATGGCGGTGCAGGTGCCACGCAGACAGGATAATTTGTGACCCCTTTTTAATCTTGCGGTTGCGAAATTCCACGGGGCAAGCTGCCTCGCGCACGGTGGCGGGCACCGGTGGATACAGCCGCATGGTTTCGCGAAACACATCGCGCGATATGCGCAATTTGCTAACCGCAGAAAAATACGCCTTTTTCGGATTGATCACCTCAAGCGCCTCTGCCGCGACTTTATCCTGCCATTCAGGGTATAGCGCCAGCATATAGAGCGACCACGCCAGTGCCGACGCACTTGTTTCGTGCCCCGCCAAGAAAAAGATCGCCACCTGATCGACCATTTCCTCGGTGTCAAAACATTTGCCAGTTTCAGGGTCCGGCGTGGTCATGATCTTGGTGGCCAGATCATCGGGCGCCGTGCCCGCGTCAATAGCGGCGCGGCGCTCGGTTGTGATCTGGCGGATCAGACCGCGAATAACCTCGGCGGTTTCCTTGCTGCGTTTAGAGGCAAAATTCGGCAGCCATTTGAATTTTGGCAACAGGCTGGACATGTTGGCAAACGGCATCGAGCGCTGGTAGTCTTTGAATTCTTCAAACACCCCCGTCGCCACCTCGTTGGTGATTGGCAAGGAAAACAAGGTGCGGAAAATTACATCGGCGGCCACATGCGAGGTCATGCTCTCGACCTCGACCGGTCCTTTGCCGGTCTGCCCTTCCAGCCGATCAACCGCCGCCACAGCACTATCCCACATTTTCGGGAACACTTCGCGCAAACGCCCGCCTTCAAACGCCGGATCAATAATGCGGCGCTGGTGTTTCCAGTCTTCGCCAGAGGACAGGAACAGCGAATTGCCCAGCAATGCCGCCAGGCCATCCCGAATGCGGCTGGATTTTGGAAATGTTGTTAGGCTCTCGGCCAGAACCCGTTTCACCAGATCAGGCTGGTTTACCATATAGGAGCGGAAAAACGGGGTGCGAAATTCGGCCATCCACGCGCCATAGAGATGTTCGGGCTGGGCCGATAGAATATCCTTGCGAAACAATTTGGCGTGCTGCCATAGCGATGCATTTCGGGGGCGCGATTTTGGTTTTGGTGGTAGGGTCATTCAGTCACAGATGTATAGGGCGACGCGGCAACATCAATCCGCGAAATCGACGCGGCCCGATTGAAATACCGGCGTTTCAGGGTCACCGACCCTGCGGTAATTTTGAAGTAGTCATAATCACCAGGCCGATCGAACGCACACATATACTGGAAATGTAGGCGAAAGAATTTCCAACGCAATTCGGCCCAGCGATTGGGTGATAACGTCTGGGTAAACGCCGCAGAAATCACCAGCGGCCAGCGCTGGTTTTTAGGTGCAACGCCAGACACCGCAACGGGATCACAGAGCGCGAATGCACAGCCGTCACCCGGGGCCGTCACATCGACCCAGGTCAATTCGTTGCGCATGGACAGATATTGCAGATCGGCCCGTAACCGGTAGGCGCGCGGCAGGAATGACACCATTGGCACCACCTGCCCAAGGGTCAGGAATGCCAATTCTGGCCCGCCCTCGATCACCTTGCCCGCGCGGATCAGGTCGGCGAGAACCGACACCCCGATATGGGCGCCAGATGAATGGCCAACCACCAGAACCTCGTCCACATCACTGCTCAGCGCTTGCGCGATCTCGGCCCCAAATTCCGCCATCCGTTCCTCAAGCTCCGGCGGGCTTTCACCTTTGGATTGGGCCTCGTAGGCGTAATCATGCATTAGATAATAGGCAAACAGCTTGTTATCGATTTTGCGAAACCAGCGCAGGATCACCACGATCAACGGCAGGGCAGCGCCCCAGCCAACCAGCCGCGCAACTGTGGGCCAATCGACCAAAACCTTAACGCCTTTGGCCACATTGGCCCCAACGAACCATGCGACCAGAACCGCCAGCAGCAGTTGCAGCAGCAACATTCCAATCGGGTAAAGCGCCGCAATCACCGGCCCCTTGCGCAACCACATCAAGCGACGCAAAGCGCCCGAGGCGATATAGGTCCATGCGGTGCGCGCCAGCACCAGATAGGTTTGCGGGATATTCAGATCCATCGAGGTTTTAACAATATCGGACCAGACCAGCACCTCGAAATCGGCCTGCGTTCTGGTGCCCTCGATTGATCCGGCCACATGCCAGCCATAACGCCCGCCACGGGATTTAGGGCCTTGTTTCGGGGACAGTTCGATCTTGTAGCCCGAGATTTTGGCCTGATCCGTGCCTTCCTTGCGATACAGCTCTCGATACCGACGCGGATGAATCGGATCATAGCCGGGGATATAAAACACCCGACGCTTCGCAACTGTGTGGCCTTCGACCTGCATACTCTGCCTCAAAACATTACCAGTGGTAGTTTAGCGAATGTTTATGACAAAACTAGGGCCAGCTAGCCGATTGCGCCCAATGCGGGAAACGCCTCGAGCAGCCAGAAGGAAAACGCGCTGAATGCCCCTGTTAGCAGGGCAATCCCGACGATGATCAGCAGCACACCCATCGATTTTTCGATCAACCCCATATGGCGTTTCAGACGGTTCATCACGCCGACGGCCCGCTGGATGAACATGGCGGCCAACAGGAACGGAATGCCCAGCCCTAGCGCGTAAACCGCCAGCAGGGATGTGCCGCGTACCACGGACGCCTCGGAGGCCGCCATCGACAGGATCGCGCCCAGTTGCGGGCCAATGCAGGGTGTCCAGCCAAAGGCGAAGGCAAGGCCCAGAATATAGGCACCAAAGTATGACCCGCCCCTGTCGCCCGCATCCAGCCGCGCATCACGATCCAGAAAACCGATGCGGAATATGCCTAGGAAATGCAGGCCGAACAGGATGATCACCCCACCGGATACTTTGGCGAAAAGGTCTTGATTTTGCAGGAAAAAAGCGCCGAATATCGAGGCGGTAAACCCCAGCAGCAAGAAGATCGTCGACAGGCCCAGCACAAAGAACAACGCCGGCACAATCGCGCCACCGCGCTTGCCGGCATCATCTGTCATTTCATTCATCGTCATGCCACCCATATAGGCCAGATAGGGTGGCACAATCGGCAACACACATGGCGACAGGAATGAAAGCAGCCCCGCCATCAGCGCCACGAACATGGCGGGCAAAAGGCTTGCGTCGATGATTTCTATGCCAAACATATGGTGCCTCTGGTTTTTAGTTCTCCCACCTCTACGCTATCACGCGGGCGGCGTCACCTGCGCAGATGTCACATTTGCGTGGACTTGGCGTATTTACCGCCCTATCCATTTCGGATGAACTGGGACGAAGAAATTGACGCCATTGGCATGCTGTGCCCGCTGCCCGTGCTAAAGCTGCGCAAGCGATTGCAAGGGCACGCAACGGGGGCTGTGCTGCGGCTGTTGGCGGATGATCCCGCCGCAGTGATTGATGTTGCGCATTTTTGCAATGAGCAGGGCCACGATCTGATTGGCCAAAGCGACGCCGATCCTGGGCAGGCCTATCTGGTGCGCAAGGGCTAGGTCAGGATAAGGCGCAGTGCTGCCACCATAGCGGCGATTCGGATCAGCCATTTGAACAGATCAATATTGATATATTTCAAGAACTTATACCCTGATACTGCTCCAATCAGGATCACAGGCAAATACATCAAATTCAACGTCAGCGACGGGATGGTTATCAAACCCAATTGCGCCGACAGCGGCAGCTTGGCTATATTCAACGCCAGAAAGAACCAGCTGCGGGTGCCGACGAATTCGGACTTTGTTAACCCCATTTGCAGCAGGTAAATCCCGAAAATCGGCCCCGCCGCGTTCGCCAGCATCGATGCCGCCCCTGCCAAAACTCCAGTGATCCCCGTCATCACCCGCCCGCGCATATGCGCGCGCACGCCTTCACCCATCGCAAGGTCCAGCACCAGCATGACAAGGATCGTCCAGCCAATAACACGTTCAAAATTGGTGTCCGGTGCAAAGCGCAGGATGGCATAGCCAAGCGCTAAGCCAACCAGCGTTAGCGGCACCAGCTTTAGCAAAATACCCCACTGACAGGACCGCCGGTAGTAAATCACCGCCATGATATCGGCGGCAATCAGCATCGGCAGCAACACTCCTGGCGACGCCTTGCCCGGAATAGCCAGCGCCATCAGCAGCACCGCCAATATCCCGACGCCGCCAATAGATGTTTTGGTGAGCCCGACCAGAAAGGCGGCCAAACCGATGTAGAAATAATGAAGCGTTGAAATATCCATGCCCGACATCCCTACCCCGAAACGAAAAATGCCGGCAAGCCTTGGCCTGCCGACATTATATTAACCATCTTACAGAAAGCGATCAGCGTCCCAGCGACCACCAGCCCTTTTTCTTGGGCTTGTCCGACTTGGTGTCGGGCTTTGGCTCTGGCTTTGGTGGCGCCTTTGGCGCTTCTTCTGCGGGTTTGGCAACCACGGGTTCAGGTGCGGCCACTTCGGCAACCGGCTCAACCTCGCGGGCCTTCTTGGCCGCAGGTTTGCGCGGAGCACGCTTCTTGGGTGCGGGCTTTTCCTCTGCCGCCTTGGTTTCAACAGGCGTATCAACATCGGCTTTTTTGACAGGCGCTTTACGACGTCGAACCGGCTTCTTCTTCGGCTCCGCCACCTCGGCTGCTGGCTCTTCTGCCGTCGTTGCGGTCTCGGGCTTGTCACCCTCGTCCGTCTTGGCAGATTTGCGCGGTGCACGTTTGCGCGGGGCGCGTTTTGGTTTCTCCTCGGCGGGTTTTTCTTCTGCCTCGGGTTTTACAACCTCTTCTGCAGGTGCAGATTCCTCGGAAGCTTCCACAGCAGGTTGGCCCTCGCCCTCCGCATTCTGCGGCTGGTTCTCGCCATTGCCTTCTCCACCACGGCCACGGCCACGGCGACGACGGCGACGGCGGCGCTTTTTCGGTGCCTGCTCTTCGCCATTGTTATTTTGGGCGTCATTTTCGGCAGCATTTTCGGCGGCAGGCGCGTTATCCTCGGCGCTGGCATCCTCGGCCACGGCATCATCAATGTCATCCATAATAGACGCATCAACCGACACCACTGTCGCCGCCGGTTTCACCACGCGGCTGGCGGTTTTGAACTTCTCGATCGAGAAATCAGGCGATACAAGGAACGGATCACCCTCGATGCGAACGGACAGTCCATAGCGCACCTCGATCTGGGCGATATGCTCGCGTTTGTTGTTCATCAGGTAGTTGGCAATGCCCACAGGCGCTTTCAACAGAACCTCGCGGCTGCGCTTGCGCGTGCCCTCTTCTTCCAGCTGGCGCAGGATCGACAGGGCCAGATTTTCGTCTGAACGGATCAGGCCCGTGCCGTGACAATGCGAGCAAGGCTGGGTTGTCGCCTCGATCATACCGGGGCGCAGGCGCTGGCGTGACATTTCCATCAGGCCAAAGCCGGAAATCCGGCCGACCTGAATGCGGGCGCGGTCATTTTTCAACCGGTCCTTCAGGCGCTTTTCAACCGCGATGTTGTTGCGGCGCTCGTCCATGTCGATGTAGTCGATCACGATCAGTCCGGCCAGATCGCGCAGGCGCAATTGGCGGGCGACCTCGTCCGAGGCTTCCAGATTGGTTTTCAGCGCCGTTTCCTCGATGCTGCTCTCTTTGGTCGAGCGACCCGAGTTCACGTCGATTGCCACCAGTGCCTCGGTGATGCCAATAACGATATAGCCGCCGGATTTCAGCTGAACGGTGGGGTTGAACATCCCCGCCAGATAGCCTTCGACCTGAAAACGGGCGAACAGCGGCATGGTTTCGTTGTAATGCTTCACGTTCTTGGCGTGGGACGGCATGATCATTTTCATGAAGTCCTTGGCGACGCGATAGCCCGCCTCGCCCTCGATCAGAACCTCGTCGATATCGCGGTTATACAGATCGCGGATCGAGCGTTTGATCAGGTTGCCTTCCTCGTAAATTTTGGCAGGCGCGTTGGAGTCCAGCGTCAGCGAGCGAATTTGCTCCCATAGGCGCTGCAAATATTCGTAATCGCGGTTGATTTCGACTTTGGTGCGCTTTGCGCCTGCGGTGCGCACGATCAGGCCGGCCCCTTGGGGCACTTCAATATCGTTGGCAATCGCTTTCAGCTTTTTACGGTCCACAGCGTTGGTGATCTTGCGGGAAATCCCGCCGCCACGCGCCGTGTTTGGCATCAGAACGCAATAGCGGCCAGCCAGCGACAGATAGGTGGTCAGGGCTGCACCCTTGTTGCCGCGTTCCTCTTTCACCACTTGCACCAACAGGATTTGGCGAACTTTCACCACTTCCTGAATTTTATAGCGGCGCGGGCGGGGTTTGCGAGGCGGGCGGATGTCTTCGGGCGCGTCATCATCGGCAACCGATTCAATCTGGTCGTCCTTTTCCGTCGCGTCCAGCGGTGCGTCGCCATCATCAGTGTCGGCATCGGCGTCGTCATCGGCATCAGGTGCTTCCACCTTGGCCTGATCATCGCCGTTCTCGCCAGCCTCTGGTGTATCAACAGGTGTCTCGGCAACCAGCTCCATCGGCGAGGAACCTTCAACCGCATCCTCGTCCAGATCAACCACATCCATACCGGACACGCCATTGCTCTCGACCTCTTTGGTCTCGACGGCATCGTCCGATTTGGCCTCTTCGGCCTTTGGTTTTGACCGTGAACGGCGGCGGCGTTTGGGTTTGGGTTTATCGTCTTCCTTGGCCATTGCCTCGGCATAGGCGCGTTCTTCTTCCATCAGCGCCTCGCGGTCAGCGACCGGAATCTGGTAATAATCGGGATGAATTTCTGAAAACGCCAGAAAACCGTGACGGTTTCCGCCATAGTCGATGAACGCCGCCTGCAAGGAGGGTTCAACCCGCGTTACTTTTGCCAGATATATGTTGCCAGCTAGCTGGCGTTTATTTTCGGATTCAAAGTCAAATTCCTCAACCTTGGTTCCATCAACCACCACAACGCGAGTTTCCTCTGCGTGGGTAGCGTCGATAAGCATCTTTTTAGCCATGTTTTCTCTTTGCACCGCGGCAATATTCGCGCCCCCAGAGGGGCACTCGATTGCAGGGGGTGTCTTGTAAGGGCGAAAATGGACGCGTCAGATATGCGCAGGTCGGCCAATCCGGCCCCTGTTGCAGTTTCTGATACTCTATCGCGTCTCATCGCGTTTCTATCTCCGGACGCAAATCCGCGTCCATAATATTAAACCCTGCCTAATAAGGCATTTTGGGCAAATTTCCGGTCTTTCGACCCAATCGGTCTGTTCATTCGGATGCAGGTGATTTTTCTGCGTGGCCTCATAAACAGCGAAACTTGTATCGGTAACTCTGCGGCTGTTGCGCAGGCTACCTTAGGGTGAACATAAGGGGGATGGGGTATGAATTACAATGGGGAAAATGAGGCAATGGCCCCTTCCCCGTCTTCTTATGTTAAATACCTGCGCCGCAAGCATAGACGTTTTTATGCCTGCGGCGCGGATATTTGTATAACAAAAATAGGGTGTTACAGGTAATCCGACCGCGTCAGACCGTATTTCGCCATTTTTTCATTCAGGGTGCGGCGTGGCAGGCATAACTCGTCCATGACATTGACGATGCTGCCCTTGTGGCGGCGCATGGTGTTGTCGATCAGCATCCGCTCGAACGCCTCGACGTATTCTTTCAGCGGTTTGCCCTCGGTGGTCATCACCGGCTGCGCTTCCTCGTCATCGGCCATCAGAAGGCTGGCGATGGTGCCCGACCCGCGCCGGTTTTGCAGCACAGCGCGTTCGGCCACGTTGATCAGCTGGCGGATGTTGCCCGCCCACGGCGCTTGCAGCAGTTGGGCCGCCTCTTGGGCCGACACTTCAGGCGCGTCACAGCCATATTCCTCGGCGAATTGCTCGGACAAACGCGCAAACAGGGTCAGGATGTCCTCGCCGCGCTGGCGCAGTGGTGGCAGGGTGATTTTCATCGCCGCAAGACGGTAATAGAGGTCGGGCCGCAGCACATCCTCGACGGTTTTTTCCTCGGCTTGCAGGTTGGAGATCGCCACAATGCGGGTTTCGGCGGGGCTGCCTTGCTCGTTGATATAGGTCAGCAGGCGGGCTTGCAGGCTGTCTGACAGCGCATCTATGTCCTCAAGCACCAGCGTGCCACCACGGGCCGCCTCGACCAAGGGCTGCGGGCCATCATAAAGGATCGGGCCAAACAGACGCCGCCCCAGATCCTCTTCCTCATAGGCGGCGCAGGATATCAGCGAGAATTTCTTGCCCGCCCGCGTCCCGACCGCATGCAGCGCGTGGGCCACCAGCGTTTTGCCGGTGCCGGTTTCGCCATCAATCAGCACATGACCATCGGCCTGCCCCAGATCGAGGATATCTTCGCGCAACCGCTCCATCACCGGCGACGACCCAATCAGTTTCTTCATCACCGCCGTGCCATCGCCCAATTCACGGCGCAGCGCGCGGTTGTCCAGCGTCAAACGGCGGCTTTGGGTGGCTTTTTTGGCCAGTTCGGTCATTTTATCGGGGTTGAACGGCTTTTCCAGGAAATCATAGGCGCCGACGCGCATTGCCTCGACCGCCATTGGCACATCGCCGTGACCGGTGATCATAATCACCGGCAGGGCTGAATCCACGCTCATCAGCCGTTTCAAAAACTGCATCCCGTCCATGCCGGGCATTTTGATGTCGCTGACCACCACACCGGGGTAATCATTGCCCAGTGATTTCAGCGCATCCTCGGCCGAGGCGAAGGTTTCTGTGTCGAACCCCGACAGGGCCAACCATTGGCTGATCGACTGACGCATATCCTGCTCGTCATCCACGATCGCGATTTTCATTGCCTGTGCCATTATATGTGCCTCACTCGGCTGCTTTTGTTTCTTCTATCAATATGGGCAGCTGCACTTCAAATACAGCCCCGCCCACGGCGGCGTTCCTTGCGGTCAGCCGTCCGCCCAAATCGTTGACGATGCCCGACGAAATGGCAAGCCCCAAGCCAACGCCGTCACCGGGCTGTTTTGTGGTGTAAAACGGCTCGAACAGGCTGTCCAGATCCTCGACACCCGTGCCATTGTCACGCACCGTAAAGGTGGCGGTATCACCGGCGGCTAGCAGGATTTCCACCTGCGGGTCGGCCACGGTTTTGGTCGCATCCAGCGCGTTGCGGAACAGGTTGATAATCACCTGCTCTATCCGCACCCGATCGCCCATGACCAGCACCGGTTCGCGCGGCAGGGTTTTGGTGATTTCCACATGGCGCTGCTTTAGTTGCGGCTCCATCATCGACAGGGCCGAATTGACCGCATCCCTCATGTCCACAGGCGCAAACGTATCGCCAGCCTTGCGGGCATAGCTTTTGAGCTGCTTGGTGATCGACCCCATGCGCTCGATCAGATCGTCAATGCGCTGAAAGGATGATATCGCCTCTTCCGGTCGCTTGCGGCGCAACAACAGACGTGCCCCCGCAAGGTATGTTTTCATTGCCGCCAGCGGCTGATTCAGCTCGTGTGAAACGGCGGCAGACATTTCGCCCAACGCCGCCAGTTTCGAACTTTGCGCCAGCGTCAATTCCGCCACTTCCAGCTCTTTTTCCGCCTTTTCGCGCTCGGCGACTTCCCGCTGCAATCGAATATTCAACTGGCGGAGTTCTGCCGATTCCTGTTGGAAAAACAGCGACCTGATCTGCGCCCTTCGGGACAGGAAATAAAACGTCAGTGCCAGCAGGATGGCAAAGCCCATGATTTCCAGCGCCAGCACCCCGTTCACCCGCTGGCGCACCGAGGTATATTTGGTGAAGGTTGTCATCTTCCAGCCCTGAAACGGAATTCGCGTCTGCTGGCGCATCACCCCTGCCCCCAGCAAGCTGGTCGAGGACGTGAGCGAAACCCAGTCGGTGGTGGTCCGGATCGCCCTTTCAATCGCCGAAGGAGGCGAGCGGACAATCCGCGCATTTTCCCAGGTTAATCCGCGCCAACTGGGTTCAGTCGACAGGATAATCGTACCTTCACTATCGGCGACAAAAACCGCGTCCGAAATACCGGCCCAGCGACTCTCAAACTGCCTTAGATCAACTTCGACAACAATCACGCCGATGGTTTTGCTGCCAAATTCCATCTTGCGGGCGTAGGAAAACGATATTGCACCGCTGTCACCCCTATGTGCTGTAAAAACAGACCCACTCGCGCGGATTGCGTTGACAAAATACGGGTCTGACCGGTGGTTCGAGCCAATCTGCTTGCGGTCAGAAGCCGCAACCGTGCGTCCGGTTTTATCCAGCAACAACAATGAGGCCGCGCCGATTTCTTCGATATACGAGATCAGGCGGCTGGAGGATTGCGCATGATCATTCGAGTTCAGCGCCCCGATCAGCGCCGGATCGCGCGCCAGCAGTTGCGGCACGATCGAGGCGCGTTGCAATTCGCTGATCAGGTTGCCGGAATAGAGCGTCATGCGCACTTGTGCGCGGTTGCGGGTGGATTGGGTGAACCGTTCGGTCAGCAGTGCATTGGTAAACCACACCACGCCTACCGCGACCGCGATCAATAACATAACGACAAACCTTACCCGCCAGGAATTTCCCTCGCGTGTCTGGTCTGTGTCTGATGTCGTATGATCCCCGCTCATTTCAACAGTTTACGCGCGAACGGCGTATCTCTCAAGCGCCTGCCATCACGCGGCCTGCATTGCCCCGACGACCGCGCGGAAAAGCGCCTGCCCGTCGGTGCCGCCATGTGCTGCATCTGCCGCACGTTCGGGGTGTGGCATCATTCCTAAAACACGGTGATTTTCGCTAAGGATACCGGCGATATCCCCGACAGAGCCGTTCGGATTGTTACCATAGGTAAAGGCCACGCGGCCCTGACCTTGCAGGCGCGAAACCGTATCGGCGTCGGCGGTGTAATTGCCATCGTGATGCGCGATCGGCACCATGATTTTCTGGCCCATTTGATAGCCGGATGTATAGGCGCTGTCGGTGCTTTTGACCGTTAACGGTATGGTTTTGCAAATATATTTCAAGTTTGTATTGCGCAGCAACGCACCGGGCAAAAGGCCGGTTTCGGTCAATATCTGGAACCCGTTGCAGACGCCGAACACATAACCGCCCGCCTTGGCGTGATCCACCACCGCGTGGCAAATCGGCGATTGCGCCGCGATTGCGCCACAGCGCAGATAATCGCCAAAGGAAAATCCACCCGGAACCCCGATCATATCCAGACCTGATGGCAGCGACGTGTCCTTGTGCCAGACCATCGTTACATCGGCCCCTGCCGCCTTGAAGGCCACAGCCAGATCACGGTCGCAATTGGACCCCGGAAAAACGACAACCCCGACCTTCATCACAAAATCTCGATGCTGTAGGATTCGATCACCATGTTGGCCAGCAGCTTCTCGCACATCTCGCCCACGGTTTTTTCGGCCTTGGCCGCATCGGTTTCTGTCAGGGTAAGTTCAATCACTTTGCCCTGACGAACGCCGTCAACACCATCAAACCCCAGCGTGGCCAGCGCGTGATGCACCGCCTTGCCTTGCGGGTCCAGAACCCCGTTCTTTAGCATTACAGTCACACGCGCTTTCATCCGCGAATCCCCCTAGTTAACAAGTGTCGGTTTGCCCGGTTGTGGCCCGTTGGTGGGTAGAACCCCCAAACGGCGCGCCACTTCGGTATAGGCATCGGCCAGATCGCCCAGATCGCGGCGAAACACGTCTTTGTCCAGCTTGCGGCCGGTTTCCATGTCCCACAGACGGCAGCTGTCAGGGCTGATTTCGTCAGCAATGATCAGGCGCTGGAAGTCGCCTTCCCAAACGCGGCCAATCTCGATTTTGAAATCTACCAGTTTGATGCCGACACCCAGCATCACCCCTGACAGAAAATCATTGACCCGCAGCGCCAGCGCGATGATGTCGTCCAGATCTTGCTGGCTGGCCCAGCCAAAGGCGATGATATATTCTTCGGGCACCAGCGGGTCGCCCAGTGCATCATCCTTGTAGGAAAATTCGACAATCGGGCGCGGCAGCTGTGTGCCCTCCTCGATCCCCAACCGTTTGCTGATCGATCCAGCAGCGGTATTGCGTACGATCACCTCGAGCGGGATGATTTCAACCTGACGGATCAACTGCTCGCGCATGTTCAGACGTTTGATAAAATGCGTCGGTATGCCGATCTGCATCAACCCCTTCATGAAATATTCACTCAAACGGTTGTTCAATGCACCCTTGCCATCAATCACGTCTTTTTTCTCGGCGTTAAAGGCGGTGGCATCGTCCTTGAAATATTGCACCAATGTGCCGGGCTCGGGCCCTTCATACAGGATTTTCGCTTTGCCTTCGTATATCATTTTACCACGCGCCATGGGATCTCCGATCTGGCTGGACGCAAGAATATTGCGCCTCTTGCCCGCGCCTATACGACATGGCATGCAATCTCGCAATCCCGCATAAGGCATGGGGCTGCGATAAACTGCCCCAACCCCCTTGCGATACGTGCCAAGGGGAGGCATATCTGTAGGGAACATAACACCATCCTAGCGAGGACCAGATGACCACATTTAAAAAACGCGAACAAGCGTTTGAAAGTAAATATGCCCACGACGCTGAAATGCAGTTCAAGGCCAATGCGCGTTGCCACAAGCTGTTGGGTCTATGGGCTGCCGAAAAAATGGGCAAATCAGGGGATGAGGCCGCGGCTTATGCCAAAGAAGTGGTCATCTCTGATCTGGAAGAAGCCGGTCACGAGGATGTGGTGCGCAAGGTTGTGGGCGATCTGGGCGATTTGGCGTCCGAGAAAAAAATACGCAAGAAGATGCGCAAATTTCGGGCTGACGCTAAAGCACAGGTTTTTGACGAAGCCTGATATTTTAACAGGATACGCACTGTATCCAATATGAATTTGACGGGCGGACTGATTAAGGCTCGCCCGTTTTTATTTGCAAGTTCAACTGTTAAGTGTTCTGAAATTATCCACCTCGTTTCCTTATTGGACCACCCCTGTTGATGGCCGAAGCGGGCAGGTTTCGGGCCATATGACACAGTGTTGCACCCGCCCCGTTCAAGATCATTATGACAAATATAGGTTTGCGCCCACGCTGCCCCCGTGGCATTGCACGGGCGACCCTTGCAATTTTTTGAGAGACCTGACCATGACCGATGCCCTTTCCAATATGCTGGCGACACGCGACTGGATCCTTGCCGATGGTGCCACAGGGACCATATTGTTCAACATGGGGCTGACGTCCGGCGATGCGCCTGAATTGTGGAATGTAACCGAACCTGACAAAATTCGCGCGCTTTATCGCGGGTCAGTGGACGCGGGCAGTGATCTGTTTCTGACCAACAGCTTTGGTGGCAACGCGTCGCGCCTGAAATTGCACGGCGCTGAAAAACGCGCCCGCGAATTGTCGCGCATATCGGCCGAACTGGGCCGCGAGATTGCCGATGCGGCAGGTCGCCCTGTGGTGGTTGCCGGATCGGTTGGCCCAACCGGTGAAATCATGGCCCCCTTGGGCGAGCTGACCCACGAGTTGACCGTCGAAATTTTCCATGAGCAGGCCGAAGGTTTGAAAGAGGGCGGCGCGGACGTGCTGTGGTGCGAAACCATTTCAGCGCCCGAAGAATATGCCGCCGCCGCCGAGGCCTTTGCCTTGGCCGATATGCCGTGGTGTGGCACGATGAGTTTCGATACCGCCGGGCGCACCATGATGGGTGTGACATCGGCAGCGATGGTCAGCATGGTTGAAAAACTGAAGAACCCGCCGCTGGCATATGGCGCAAACTGCGGCGTTGGCGCATCCGACCTGCTGCGCACCATCCTTGGCTTTGCCGCGCAAGGCTCGGAAATTCCGATCATCGCCAAGGGCAACGCCGGCATCCCTAAATTCCACGACGGCCACATCCATTATGACGGCACCCCCGAACTGATGGGCCAATACGCCGTTCTTGCCCGTGACTGCGGTGCTAAAATAATCGGCGGCTGTTGCGGCACCACGCCCGAACATCTGGTGGCAATGCGCGCCGCCCTTGAGGGGCATGCGCAAGGGCCGCGCCCCTCGCTCGAGGTAATCACCGCAGCCCTTGGCGGATTCTCGTCCGCTTCGGACGGCACCGATGATGCCACCCCCGCTCCGCGCAAAAATCGTCGCCGCAACAGGGGTTAGCCGCCAATTTAGTCGGTGCGAGATGCGCCAATGTCGCAACCGGCCAACACTGACCTGCGACAAAAAGTCAATGTGATCGAAAGAAACGCCGCATATTTGCGCCAGTCAGGGAACAAAACCATGGCCGAAGAAGAAGATATCATCCTGTCCGAACTGCCCGACGACGAACTTGTGCTGCAAATGCACGATGATCTGTATGACGGCATGAAAGAAGAGATTGCTGAAGGGGTGAACATCCTGCTGGGACGCAAGTGGGAACCCTACCGCGTTTTGACCGAAGCGCTGGTTGCAGGCATGACCATCGTTGGCCATGACTTCCGCGATGGCATCCTGTTTGTGCCCGAAGTGCTGCTGGCCGCCAACGCGATGAAGGGTGGCATGTTCATCCTGAAACCTCTGTTGGCCGAATCCGGTGCACCACGCATGGGTAAAATGGTAATCGGCACCGTTAAGGGTGACATCCACGACATCGGCAAGAACCTCGTTTCGATGATGATGGAGGGGGCCGGTTTCGAGGTTCACGATTTGGGCATCAACAACCCGGTCGAGGATTATCTGGAAGCGCTGATAAGTGAAGACGCCGACATTCTGGGCATGTCCGCCCTGCTGACCACGACGATGCCTTATATGAAAGTCGTGATCGACACAATGATCGAAAAAGGCATGCGCGATGATTATATCGTGCTGGTCGGTGGCGCGCCTTTGAACGAGGAATTCGGCAAGGCCATTGGTGCCGACGCCTATTGCCGTGATGCGGCGGTGGCTGTTGAAACCGCCAAAGAATATATGGCACGCAAACACAACCAGATGGCAGGCTGATCTGCCCAAAAGGCACCAGCATGAAACCGGACGATGATGACTTAACAGAAAACGGCCTTGCCCCGACACATGACACTGGTGGGGGCAAGGGCCGTGTTTTACTGCTGGCTTGTGGGGCGCTGGCCCACGAAATCCTGACCCTGATTAAACAGAACAATTGGTCCCACCTGACCCTGACCTGCCTGCCCGCCAACCTGCACCTTTACCCCGACCGTATCCCTGCCGCCGTTGAGGAAGCCGTCCTAAAACATCGCGCCGATTACGATGATATATTCGTGGTCTACGCCGATTGCGGCACCGGTGGGCTATTGTTGGATATGTGCAATAAACTAGGGGTAAAAATGGTAGAAGGGCCGCATTGTTATTCGTTTTTTGAAGGTAATGATGCCTTCGCCAAATCCTCGGAAGATGAAATAACCGCCTTTTACCTGACCGATTTTCTGGTGCGCCAGTTCGATGCCTTCGTTTGGAAACCGCTTGGGTTGGACCGCCACCCCGAACTGCGCGATATGTATTTTGGAAATTACGAGAAGCTGGTGTATCAGGCGCAAACCAATGTGCCCGAACTGGACGTTAAGGCCCGTGATTGCGCAGCACGTCTGGGTCTGAAATACGAGCGCCGCTTTACCGGCTACGGCGATCTGGAAACGGCGCTGGTTGACGTTGCCAAACCCTAGCTAGGCCGCCGCCTCGCCCGCAATCTTGCGAATCCGTTCCACCATCGCCCGCAACCCGTTCGAGCGCTGCGCCGACAGATGGTCATTCAGTTGCAGCCGCGCCAATTCACCGCCCGCGTCCACCTTCAACACCTCGGCCACCGTCAGCCCGTTGAACATTGCCACCAGCACCGCGACCAGACCGCGCACGATCATCGCGTCGCTGTCACCGCGAAACCGGAAAACCGCAGCCGCGCCCTCGCCCTCAAGATGCGGCACCAGCCACACCTGCGACGCACACCCTTCAACCTTGGTCGCCTGCACCTTGAACGCATCCTCAAGCGGCGGCATCGCCTTGCCCAGATCAATCACAAACCGATAGCGATCTTCCCAGTCGTCCAGAAATTCAAAATTTTCCGCGATGTATTCAAAGGCTTCGGTCGCCATATCGTGCTCCTGCATGTGTGCCCTCCAGATAGTCGCCGACACACAAAAGGTCCAGAGCGCACAAACACGGGTTTTCAAACGCACCGCTTTGGTCTAATTCTGTGACATAAGAAAAGGGGCAGACGGATATGAGAACACCAATTGCAGCAATTTTGCTAGGCACATTGATCCTGACGGGGTGTGCCAGCAAGTTTAATCCGTTCAACTGGTTCGGACGTGGCAGCACCGAAGAAACACTGACCGTAATTGATGACCCCGATGCGATCATTGATCATCGCGGCATGGTCGATCAGGTGACTTCGTTAAACATTGAAAAAACCGGTGGCGGGGCGATTATCCACGCGGTAGGCTTGCCTCTGACCCAGGGATTTTGGGATGCCGAACTGATCCCGGAAAATGGCGAACGTCCGGTTAATGGCGTTCTGACCTATCAGTTCCGCATAAGCCAACCTGTTGGTTTTGAACGCGAATCTACAACCAGATCGCGTGAAGTGGTGGTTGGGTATTTCGTGTCCAGTTTCAAACTGAACGGCGTCAGCCAAATCCGCGTGATAGGCGCGCGCAACGCCCGCACCTCGCGGCGCTAAAGGCTAACCACCTTCACCACCGACCCTTTTGCCGTCAGCGCAATTTCACCGTCACACAGGCGCAGCGCGTCTTTGCCAAACACCTCATTGCGCCAGCCTGACAATGATTTTCCGTCCCGCAGCCCCGCCGCAATCGCGTCCAGTTCCGCCGATGTTGCAATCAATTTCACCGCAACGCCTGCATCTTCGGCCTTGGCCTTTAGCAAGACCCGCAGCAAATCGGCCAGTGCCGGATTAACCTGTAATTTCTCGCGCGATCTGTCGGGTTTCGGGAAATCCTCGGGATCAACCTGCAAGCCCACGGCCACCGCCGCCAAAATACCATCGGCAATATCGCCGCGCCGTGCCTCGCGTTGCAACAGGCGGGAGCGGCCCAAGTCCTGCATATTGGCCGGTTTGGTCGAGGCCAGCTCCATCATCGCTTCGTCCTTATAGACCCGGTTGCGCGGCACATTGCGCCCTTGGGCATAGATCTCGCGGAACGCGGCCAGCTCTCTGACAATGGCCAGAAACCGGCCCGAATTGCTGCGGGTTTTCAGGCGCTTCCAGGCATTTTCCGGCTGGATCACATAGGTTTCAGGGCTAAGAAGCACTTTAAGTTCTTCTTCTACCCATTTGCTACGGTTTGATTTTTCTATTTTATCGGACAGGAATTCGTAAATAACCCGCAGGTGGGTGACATCCCCCACCGCATAGGTTTTCTGCGCATCCGTCAGCGGGCGGCGCGACCAGTCGGTAAAGCGCGAGGATTTATCCAGCGGCTCTTTGGCGATCTTGCGCACCAAGGTTTCGTATCCCACCTGCTCGCCAAATCCACAGACCATCGCGGCGGCTTGCGTATCGAACAGCGGCTTTGGAAACACGTTGCCCTCGATAAAGAAAATTTCCAGATCTTGCCGTGCTGCGTGAAACACTTTGACCACGCTCTCGTCGCGGAACAGGTCATATAGCGGTTCCAGCGACAGGCCATCGACCAGCGGGTCAACCAGAACGGCGCAATCCTCGTCCTTGCCTTTGACCGCCATCTGGATCAGGCACAGCTTGGAATAATAGGTCCGTTCGCGCAGAAATTCAGTGTCGATCGTGACGTATGGATGTGCCGCGGCCATTTCGCAGAAATCTGCCAATTCGCGCGTGGTGGTAAGTGTTTTCATAGGGGTTTTGGTGCTCATTACATGCGGGTTGGCATTTCATAAGCAATTCCGGCCGTAATGAAAAGCCTTAGGGCAAATTCACCATAGTTTCATCACCCGCCGCGAATTTGCGCAACACATCTGGGTATAGCCGGTGTTCCAGCGGCAGGATGCGCGCGGCCAGCGTTTCGGCGGTGTCATCAGGCAATACAGTCACCCGCGCCTGCCCCAGAATCGGGCCGCCGTCCAGTTCAGCTGTTACCTGATGCACCGAACATCCCGCCTCGGCATCGCCTGCCTCTAGTGCGCGGGTATGGGTATTCAAGCCCTTGTATTTAGGTAATAAAGATGGGTGTATATTTAGCATCTGCCCCTGCCATTGATTGACAAAACCCGCCGACAGAACCCGCATGAAACCGGCCAGACAGATGATATCAGGCTTTGCCTTGGCCAGCGCCATAGTCAGCTCTGCTTCAAACGCAGCGCGGTCCGCACCATAGGGGCGATGATCAACCACCGCTGTGGCAATCCCCATGTCAGCGGCTTTTGCCAGCCCACCCGCATTCGCACTATTGGCCAGCACCAAAACTGCGCGGGCCGGATGATCACCCGTCATCGAGCGCACCAGCGCCACCATGTTAGAGCCGCCACCCGAAATCAGTATGGCAACCCGTTTGGTCACAAAAGCGATCCTCTGTAGGCCACACCACTGCTCGCCGTCACATGGCCGATCCTCGACACCGTCTCGCCCTCGGCCTCAAGCAGCGCTGTGATCGCATCCGCCTGATCTACCGACACCGCCAGCACCATGCCCAATCCGGCGTTAAAGGTTTTCAACAACTCAGGCTCAGACATCCCCGCCACCTCGGTTATCCATTTGAAAACAGGCGGTAATTCCCATGCGTTCAGGTCTATTTCCACCCCCATGCCATTGGGCAAAACCCGCGGGATGTTTTCAGTCAACCCGCCGCCGGTGATGTGCGCCAAGGCATGCACCCCGCCGCCCCGTATCGCCGCCAGCGTCGATTTCACGTATAGGCGCGTGGGGGCCAGCAGGGCTTTGCCCAAGGAACCAGCGCCAAACGGACAATCAGCGTCCCAGCCAAGGTCGGACACCTCGACCACCTTGCGCACCAGTGAATAGCCGTTGGAATGCACCCCGTCGCTGGCCAATCCCAGCAACACATCCCCAACGGCCACACCAGCGGGCAATGTCGCACCGCGCTCCATCGCGCCC
>Ga0190303_1000021_pt1 | contig 68218 bp, 64 predicted proteins | sample 48700701_MG_FD_161672 | JGI IMG/M metagenome (GOLD analysis project Ga0190303, IMG submission 161672) | Hydrothermal vent sediment bacterial communities from Southern Trench, Guaymas Basin, Mexico - 4870-07-0-1_MG | ecosystem: Environmental > Aquatic > Marine > Hydrothermal vents > Sediment ... | reverse complement strand
TAAATGACTTCTGAGTTATTGTAGTTCATCATTTTATCTTTTTATTGATTTATAAGTAATATTTATATAATTATACCCTATAAGTATAAACAGTACTACAGCACTTATGTACTCAAGTGTTCTATACTTATCAAACGAAATTAAACATAAGAAAAATACAGGAATCATTAATGAATACACTATAATCTGTTTTTTACTAAACATTGAATAATTTACAATAACTGATAAAAACGACAAAATAACAGTTACTACGAAACTAAAAACCAGTAATAAATCAATAAACCTTGGACCAGGATCAGGCATGACATCAAAAGTATCATATGAAGGGTAATACCAATAAACAGCAAATATAATCAAAAGAAGTATTATACAATACATATTTATGGTTCTTAACAACTTCGTTTCTCTCGAAATAGGAAATAGAATTAATGAAATAGGAACTGGCAATAGTATTGCTCCCCACATAACATAGAACAAATCTAGTTGCTCTATCAAATTAGAAACAAAGAAATACACAAAGGTTAAATAGATTAACATCGATAAAATCAAACTGAATTTTTTCATATTACCGCTCCCTTCTCTTTTATAACTAATTATATCACAGACACTAATTTTAAAAAAGTATGAAAAAAGATATGCCTTACAAGTAGGATAAACATTAAATATATTATTGTTATCCCTCTATGAAAAAGTAAAATAAGACATTTACATCTATTACAAGCAATAATATGTCGATTCTATAAATTGATATGTGTATCAAATAAAGGCTAAAATAAGCAGTTTATCAGCATTTATGCTGATGTCCTCAATATCAAACGCCCTCCAGGGCGTTGCTCGGTTAAAAAGACTAAATAAAAAAGTAGTAAGACCGATAAACGGCTTTACTACCTTGCTTGCAAATGGCATTCCGGGAGGGATTCGAACCCCCGGCCGACGCCTTAGAAGGGCGTTGCTCTATCCAGCTGAGCTACCGAAACATTTCAGCGTTACTTATTATAATATAACGCCGTTATTTTGTAAAGAATAATATGCTATTTTTTAAATATTTTTTTTTAAAAATATTATTAATCTTCTTTCATTTTAAAATAATCAATCAATAATATCTTCTTTTGAATTTCTACAGCTGTAATTCTGTATTCTAACGCATCTTCCAATAGAAGATAATGTGCTTCATGACCTACTAATTTTTCATTTAAATCAAGAAAAGCAGAACCATCAGAAATAGTTAAATCACTAAACAAAATATAGTTATCTACTCCTGCTAGTAAATCAGTACCTAAAAAGTATTTGAATTCTAAAGAACTATCAATTAGATTTAAAATAGTTGGTGCGACATCCATTGTTGATCCAGGATTACTAATAACTTTCCCTTCACTCATATTACTTGAATATATAATTAATTCTTGACGATTATATTCATGTGTATTTTGATCAATATCAACATAATCAAAATAAGTATTTGAACTCATCATATAAGGAAAATGGTCTGGATATATGACAAATATTGTATTATCCAATTCGCCGTTTGCTTCTAGTTCATCCATAATTAGCCCTAACATATTATCAAATTCAACAAACTTTTCCATAAAATTAATTATTTCATAATCAAAATCGTTATTTGGATAAGCAGTTTCAACTCTATTTGAATGAATATCAAATTCAGTTTGATCATATGCACCATGCATTGAATACGTTAATAAGTCAATGTATACTGGATTTGTATAGTCAACATATTCATCAAAAAAATCTAACATTTCAGTATCATATTTATCATTAAAATCACTATATCCTAAATCAATTAAATCTTCTTGAAAAGCAACTGTTTCAAATCCATATTGCGGAATTATTGTTTCTCTATTATAAAACCATTCATGTCCACTATGAAAATAATACGTATCATATCCAATTGTTTTTAATTGTTCAGGCAAAGCATAACTAAAAGTATTTTTACTATAAGTATCGCAAATATTATTACTCCAATCACTTGATGCAAGAGCGCTCATCCCAGTAATACTCATAAATTCACTATTACAAGTAGCGCCTTGTTGGAAAACTGGTGTAAAATAATTATCAAATGACATTCCATTATTTTTCATCATATACAAATTAGGAGTTAATACCGGATCAATAAATCTTGTTTCTAGTGTTTCTCCTAATATTGTAATTATATTGTATCCGTTATACATATCACTATAATCATTAGCAACATGCTCTTCTTGATTTTCAAAAAAAGCATCAACATCAGCATATAGTTCATCATGATTTTGTTTTGCTCTAACTCTTGTAAAATCTAAAGCATGATAATTATAATATCCATACTTTTCGCTAAATAAAGACCTATCATGCATTGAATCAAACAAATAAGCATCACTACGATAATAGTCGATTCTCGTATCAAAATTATAATTTCCCCAAACAAAAAACAAAACAACTTGAATTAAAAAGGCTAATGAAAAAATACCAAAGTCTTTAAAATTATAAATATCTTTTTCTTTATTAGAAATTATTAAATATATTTCTACAATTAAAATCGGAGTAATTAAATACGCTACAAGCGGTATTTTAATACTATAATCTAAAGTAGTTCCTTCACGTAGCCACTTAATACCTGCAAAACTAGTCCTTGAACTAATAACATCAAAATAGTCAAAATAAACACTATCCCCAACTATAAATATTGTAGCTATAATAATAATAATAATATAATATGCTTTTTGTAATTTTATATTTTTAATTAAAACACCAAAAATACCAATCCAAAAAATCATTAGCACGGTATCAAATATAATTCCCAAATTAAAAATGCTAATTTGAGTTGTTATCATTAAAACAATTCTTAATATTAACAAATACCCAATAACGTAAAGAAAACCTTTATATCTATGTTTTTTCAAAGTAATCACCTCTATTTTGTCTAAAACAATTATATCACAAATTAAAGCTTTTTTGTATGCTTTATTTTATAAAAAAACAGGAGTTTTATTTCCTGTTTTTGAATTTTATTATATAAAAATACTAAAAATCAATCTTACAATTAAAGCAACTATATATGCAACTATAAATGGGTAAGTAACACTAAATAACGTCCATTTTGTACTTCCTGTTTCACTTCTAATAGTGGCTACTGTTGAAATACATGGAATATATAAACTAGCAAAGACAACATATGTAAGCGCAGATAATGTAGTAAATCCAGATGCAATATCACCTAGATATAAAATATTCAAACTAGAAACAACGATTTCTTTAGCTAGAAAACCACTAATCAGACTTGATGTCGCTTGCCAATCACCAAATCCAAGAGGAATAAATATAGGAGAAATAAACCCAGCAATACTAGCTATAAAACTATTTTCAGGATTTATATTAATTCCCGAAAATCCAACATTGCTTAAAAGCCATAATATAACTGATCCGACCAAAATATAAGTCCCTGCTTTTTTCACAAACCTTCTCGCTTTTTCAAAAGCTTGATAAGTAATTGTTCTAAGTTGTGGCATTCTATATGGCGGTACTTCCAGTAAAAACTTACTTCCACTACCTTTAAAGAATGATAAACTAAATATTTTTGCACTTGCTAAAGTTACTATTATTCCAAGCAAATAAATTCCAAGCATTACAAAAGCACGATATTTATCAAAAAACATACTAATAAAAATAACATAAATCGGTAATCTTGCACTACATGATATAAAAGGAAGAGTAAGGATTGTTATCATTCTTTCTTTTTTATCTACAATTGTTCTTGTAGCCATAATCGCTGGAACTGTACATCCTAATCCAGTTATCATAGGAACAATACTTTTACCATTAAATCCAAATTTACTTAAAAATCTGTCCATTACAATAGAAACTCGAGCCATATATCCAGTTCCTTCTAAAAGAGCAAGCATAAAAAACAAAACAATAATTTGTGGTAAAAATACTAAAATACCACCTACTCCAGCCATTATTCCGTCTATAACCAAGCCATAAGCAAAGCCACTTACTCCTAATATCTCAAGAAAAATCCCTAAATAATGAACGAGAATTTCATCCCAAAAATAAGCAAGATACTTAGTCATAAATGCACCAACGCCTAAAAATTTTCCAAAACTCACTTGATAAACCATAAGCATAATGGCAAAGAAAATTGGAATACCCCAACCAGGGTGAGTTAAAACACGATCAATTCTCTGATTAAAATATTTTGAATGGTCTCTATCTTCAACTTGAAATAAACAATCATCAACAATTCTATTAATAAATTCTCTTCTTGTGTTGAAGACTGCTCCTTTTAATGATAATGCAACCTCGTCTTTAATTATTCTTTCTTCAACTTCTTTTACTACTTCTCTTATTTTTTCCTCTTTTGCAATATCTAAAAATTTATATATTCCTTCATTTCCTTCAAGGATTTGAAGAGCAAGCCATTTCTTCTTAACTTTTAACACATCATATTTAAGTAAATCACCAATTCTTTGAATTCCCCATTTAATATGAGGATGATAATCAAGTTCAATTGATTTATAAACTCTTAAATTTTTTAATTTATTGCTTATATTAATTCTATCATCATTATTTCTTTCTCTAGCGCTAATACAAATAGCATTTGATTTTAACCTACTAGAAATCTTTTCTATATCGATTACGTATCCATTATTACGAAGAGCATCTCGTAAATTAAAAACAAGTAAAGTTGGAACTCCTAATTCTAGCAGTTGTACAGTTAAATGAAGATTTCTCTTTAAATGGGTTGAATCGATAATATTAACAATTCCACTATAAGATTCATTTAATAATGAATACGTAACTACTCCTTCATCTTCACTTGATGGAGAAACACTATATGTACCTGGTAAATCAACCAAGTTAGCACCTTCATAATGCTTTATATGGTGAACTCTTTTTTCAACTGTCACACCACTATAGTTACCAACATGAACATGTGAAAGTGTCATAAAATTAAAAAAAGTACTTTTTCCTACATTCGGGTTACCAGCAAGTAAATAGATCATTTTTTCACCTCAATATTTAAAGCATCTTCTTTTCTTAAACATATTTCGATATCATCAACTTCAATTAAATATAATTTATCAAAAGCTAATACGTTTAAAAGAGTTACTTCTGCGCTCTCATAAATTCCTAAATCCATAAGACGATTCATAAATCGTTTATCAAACTTTTTCAATGATGTAATCTTAGCTATATCTTGTTTTTTTAAATCAGTGACATTCATATGTACCACTCCTAGTTAGCATTATATCTAAAAATATTATTCATATCAACAAAATTATAATTTTTCTGAATAGTATTACAAAAAAGAAAAAAACCAGAGTTATCTGGTTCTATCTAGAGCATTAATAAAACATGTATCATCTTTTCTACATGTATCTTTTCCGTAATGTTCACATACACCTTCTACAACTAATTGTAATTTAGTAATTGTGAAATTTTTAAAGATAGGGTTATGTCTAATTTGTTCGAAAATTTTACTATCATTAATTTCAATAATATTATTATTAACTTTACATGTTACATGTATATGTGAATCAGCACTATGACTTTTTTCATCAATTGTTAAATCATAATGTTTTTTTCCATTAATAAAAATTTGAGCAACAATTTTATGTTCTAATAAAAAATCAATATTATTATAAACAGTTCCTAGATTATTAAAGCCTCTTTTTTTAAGTTCTATATAAACTTCTTGAATAGTTAAATGTTTTCCTTCCAAGACATCTATAATCGCTCTTCTTTGTCTAGTAATTCTTATATTCTGTTGTCTTAATTCTGAAAACACTTTCTCTCTTTTATCCATAATTATCACCTAATTTATATTAACATTTTTCTAAATAAAAGAAAACTATAATACTCACTGAAAATCAGAATAAGAAAAACCAAAATTGATTTTTCTTATTCTTTCATTTTTTCTTTCATTTTTTCAACTACATAGGGAGGTATAAATTTCTCTAAATCACCTTTAAATAGGCCTATTTCCTTAACCAATGCGCTACTTAAGAAAGAATACTTATTATCTGTCATAAAATAAATACTATCTATTTCACTATCTAATACTCTATTAGCATGAGTTAATTGAAATTCATATTCAAAATCGGTTACAGCTCTTAATCCACGAACCATATGTGTCGCCCCTAGTTTTCTAGTTTCATCAACAGTCAAATCATTCGCAATAACAACTTCTATTCTATTTAAATATTCCTTCATTGTAACTTCAACCATATCTTTTCGAACTTCTGCACTAAATAATGCATGCTTATTTGGATGTACATTTATCAATATGATTAAACGATCAAATACTTTTAACGCTCTTTTAGCAATATCAATATGTCCAAATGTAATCGGATCAAAACTACCAGGATAAACTGCAACTTTCATTTAAATTCCCCATTTCATAAAAGATACTTTCGTAATTCCAATAACTTTTTGTTTATATTCTATTATACCATTATTTACTTCTTTTATATTATTACTTTTTTTATAAAGGCAAACAATAATACCATCTTCCTTTAAAATCTTTCTTTCAGCAATAATAGAAATAATATTATTAATTTCTTCCATATTATATGGTGGGTCAAGAAAAATAATATCAAATTGATCTTTTGTTTTATAAATATAATCAAGATAACTAGTATTAATAACAATACATTCATCTTCTATTCTTAAACTAGCAATATTATGTTTTATTGTTTGAATAGCTTTATAATTGTTATCAATAAAAACAGCTTTATTAACTCCTCTACTAATTCCTTCAATTCCCAAAGCACCACTTCCAGCAAATAAATCCAAAACTGTTTCATTCGTAAAATACGGACCAATACTATTAAATATTGTTTCTTTAATCCTGTCTTTTATTTCTCGAGTAGATTTCGAATCTACTTCTATTAATAATCTACTTCGATGAATTCCCGCGATTACTCTCATTTTGTTCCTCCTATGGAGAAAAAGGCCAAAAGGCCTTTTAATTTATTGATAAGTTATTTTATTCACTGCTTCTCTATCTAATCTTTCCACTAAGATTGTTACTAGCTTAACCATCGCATCATAATCACCTTTATGAACAATAGATGTGTGAGAATGTAAATATCTTACAGGTAAACATAAAGCAACTGTAGGTGCTCCGCTACCTGTCATATGGATTGATCCTCCATCAGTTCCACCACGTTCTAAAAATGTTAACTGATAAGGAATTTTTTCAGATTCACAAATATCAACTACAAAATCTCTTAATCCTTTATGTCCTATCATAGAGCTATCTTTAAACATAATTCCGACACCTTTACCAAGAACAGTGTTTTTGTTTCCACCCGGAAAATCAAAAGCAATTGTAGTATCTAAGGCAATTCCGATATCAGGATCAATTTTATAAGCACTAGTTTTCGATCCACGAAGCCCTACTTCTTCTTGTACTGTCCCAACACCATAATATATGTTTTCATGTTTTCTATTTTGAATACTTCTTAAAACATCAATAGTTGCGGCACAACCTACTCTATTATCCCAAGCTTTTCCTAAATAATATTTCGGATTGCTTAATTTTTGAAATTCAATATATGGAGTAATCATATCTCCAGGATTAATTCCTAATTCCATTGCTTCTTCTTTGTTTTCAACACCTAAATCAAGATACATTTTTTCCATTTCGACTGGTTTTTTTCTTTCTTCAGGAGTTAAAATATGTGGTGCTTTTGCACCAACAACTGCTCTAATTTCTTTTCCTGCATTTGTTGTAATTGTCATTTGTTGAGCAAGCATTACTTGACTCCACCAACCACCTGCAGGAGTAAATTTAACATATCCTTCTTTAGTAATATAAGTTACCATAAAACCAACTTCATCCATATGCCCCGCAACCATGATTTTTGGTCCATCAGGATTACCTATTTTTTCGACAATAATACTTCCTAAATTATCATACGTAACGTTACCTAAATCTTTCATCTTCCTTGTCATATATTCCCTAACTTGTTTTTCGTTACCAGGAATAGCATTAAGCATTGATAGTTCTTTTAAAATACCCATATTTTCCTTGTATAATTAACGACATTTAATTAACTATACTTTCCTTTCTTTATAATTTTATACTAAATAATTATATCACACTAAACTAATAAATAATATTCTTCTAAAAAAAAATATCTAAATAAATTAATATTCAGACATTTCATATTAAAATTTTTCTTCAATCTTCATAATTTGGTTTTCAATAAATCGATCTAAAATTTCTAGAAAACGTTCTGCTTCAGACATTGAAATTCCATCAATCAAATCACTAACACAAGCATTTTCGATTTTTGAAACTTCATTACAAAGTTTTTCACTACCCTTATTTATGTAAATGTTTTGAATACGTTTATCTTTTGCGTTTTTCACTCTGCTAATATAATTATTTTTTTCTAAACGTGATAACACTCCTGATAAAGTAGCCTTATCAGTATCCATTTGCATTAATATTTCTTTCGCAATAATTCCTGGTTCTTGGTTAATTACTCTTAAAACCATTAATTGTGCATACGTAATATTTAAACGTTCTAAATGTTTTGACATCAATCGTTTATATAACATACTACTCTTATTTAATTTGTAACACATTTCTTTTACCATGATTCTTGCCTCCCTATAATACTATACAAAATTATTATACATTAGATACCAACATTGTCAAAAGGTAATATTGATTTAAATATGAAAATATTGAATTGATTGCAAGATATTTAAAAAAGCCAATCATTTTGATTGGATTTTTATCTTGGTTACTAAAATAGTTTTCAACTAACTATTTGATCTTGAATATGTTCTTCTTCCTCAATAACAGGTGCTTTTTTATCAAGAATTGTTTCTTCATCTACAGAAACATCAGGCATTTCAAGTGTTTTTTGATAGCGATAAACTTTATAGCCTTTATAGCCATCATAACTTAAATACCCGCCAGCTACAACACTGAAAAATAAAATAATCCAAACTAAAAGTGCAGGGGTAAAATTACCACTTGTAAAAATATAACTCCCAATTACTAACGCTAATATATGGAATAAATATAATGGTAAATCACTTTTTTCAGCACCTGTTGAAACACTATAAAAATGAATAGATCCACGTAAAATAAAAAATCCACCAAGAAGATATCCAAATGAATTACCTAATCCAACTGATGTTAGTAAGGTAATTAAAATCATTGCTAATCCTAAAGCAATATCAATTGTAATTTCCATAATATTTATTGTTTTTATAAGATCATTCTTTTGTGTTTTAACAAAAGGTACTAGTCTTATAACTGAATAAATAATTATTGTTGATCCAATAAACGGAATTACAATTCCTTCTGCTACCAATGGTTTAACACCCATAAAAACAGCTAATCCAATCATCAACGCAGCTCCGATAAGTTTTAAAATCCATCCATACTTTTTAAATGCTTTCATAAAAACCTCCTATTTAATACTATATTTTTTTCTTCTTTTTCTTGATTTACAAAAGAAGTTTACAACTTGATATTCAGTAAAATATGCAGCTATTCCAACAATTTCTATCCAAAGCAAATATAATGGTATCCCTCCAAATTTAGAAATGATTGGAAACTTTTCAATTTTACTTTCATCAATAAAGATAAACATAAAATCTGTTTTTGCGTAATAGTTAAATATAACAATAAAAATACTGATTATTTGTAATGTTAAAAATGCTTTAATTGTTTCATTTTTCATAGGTACATATTCGTAAACTGCTAAAAAATAAATTGGTATTAATATTAAAACTCCATGTGCAACTTCGTACTGATAATAACGATAATAACCTGAATTATAGCCGAATGTTGGAATAAAAAGGCTTATTAATCCTCCTAAAATACCTGTATAAAAAACGAAATTAAAAATTGTTTTATTTTTAGTAAAAAGCAATATTATTGCGAAAAACATACTAATACTACATAGTTGAAATGGTAAAATAATTGGATCAAATCCGTAAAGAGCAAATCTTAAAATATAATGACTCAAATAAATTATTGCAAATCCTATTCCGACAATAATTCTAACTCTTTTATCAAGTACTTTATTATTTTTAAACTTATCACTAAATTTAAAAATTAATATAGCCATCACAAAGACAATTATAATTGGTAAAAATTTTTCTACTAAATTTAATTTAATAAATATCCCGGTACGATAGGGGCTTTCGTAATTAAAAAAATTCACCAAAACAATCACCTCTCACACCTATTTTATCATTGATTTAGATAATTTCTAATAAGAATATATATAAAAATCCTAAATAAATAGAAACCACTCAATGCAGAACCTCTGTTCTACCACAGCGGTAGCCTCTTACTTAATCATCAGGAGTCCTTAAAACATAAGGCATTCACACAGATAAAGTCTTAGCCCCTATTAATATATGTTGGGGTCGCGTGTGAGTGATTTCTAATTATCTAGGATAATTAATTATATAATAATATAATGTTGCTGTCAATAAGTTCTAAAATTTGAAAATAAGAGAATTTTATCTTCATTTTAATTCTGTTTTCAATTTATTAACTTCTAATATTTCCCTGTTAATAGCGCTTATTAAGGAAGTAGAGTATTAGTATTCATCACATTCTTATTGTATAAAAAAAGCAGTAAACTGCTTATTTTAATGCTTCAATTAATTCTGCTTTTTTAAGAGTAGTATACCCTTTAATTCCTTTTTCTTTCGCTAAAGCTTTTAACTCAGAAACTTTCAAAGCTGTTAAATCAGTTTTATTAACAACTGTTTTTTCTTCTTCAACTACAACTTTTTTAACTACCTTTTTAACTATTTCTTTTTTTGGTGCAACTTCTCCAGAAATTGCTCTTTTAGCTGCATTAACAATTTCTGTAAAACCTTCTGCATCATTTATTGCGATATCAGCTAATATTTTACGGTTAATTTCAATGCCAGCTAATCCCAATCCGTTAATTAGTCTTGAATAAGACATTCCATTTAATCTTGCTGCTGCATTAATTCTCGTAATCCATAATTTTCTAAAATTGCTTTTTCTTTTCTTACGATCTCTATATGCATAAGCTAATGAGTGCATTACTTGTTCATTTGCTGTTTTATATAATAAATGTTTTGCTCCATAGTAACCTTTTGCTAATTTTAATACTTTTCTACGTCTTTTTCTAGCGACTGTTCCGCCTTTTACTCTTGGCATATTTGTTTCCTCCTAATTATTTAACATTTGCGATTTGTTGTTTAATTCTTTTGTGGTCACTTGGTGAAACAAATGAACCGTTTTTATGACGTCTCTTTGATGCTTTTGATTTTGCACTTAATAAATGTCCTTTATTTGCACTAGACACTTTTAACTTACCTGACGCTGTTCTTTTTACTCTTTTTTGAGTACCTGAATGAGTTTTCATTTTAGGCATTTTCTTCACTCCTTATTCTATTTATCTTTTTTTGGTGTTAATGTCATAAACATATTTCGACCATCTTGAACCGGTCTACTTTCAATTGAAGCTATATCATCAACTTGTTTCGCGTAATCTAACATTACTTGTCTACCTTTGTTTGTATAAGCCATTTCACGGCCTCTAAAACGAATAGAAATTTTTAATTTATCGCCTTTTTCTAAAAATTTACGACCATTTTTTAATTTTGTATTAAAATCGCCAATATCAATCTTTGGAGATAAGCGAATTTCTTTTAATGAAACAATTTTTTGATGTTTTTTAGCTTCTCTTAATTTACGTTGTTGTTCGTATCTAAATTTATTATAATCTATAAATTTCGCTACTGGTGGTTTTGCACTTGCCGCTACAAGAACTAAATCAAGATCTCTTTCATAAGCTAATCTAAGAGCTTCTCTTGTGCTAATAACTCCTAATTTTTCACCCGTATCAGTTATAACCATAACTTCTCTTGCACGAATTTCTTCATTTACCAATCCTGCGTCTTTACGTTTCGCTGGCATTTGTTGACTGTATCTATTTGAAATAATTTACACCTCCATTATTTTTTGTTTATTGATTGTTGTTATTGAGTAACAACAAATCTATGGAAAGAAATTAAAAAGTGTGAGTACATGATGTACCCACACTAAACTATTTATTTTAGTTGTAGCTTCAACCTATTGATTCATCAATCAGGTGAGAGTGGGTACTCTTCTTTCCACGTTATTTTTTACTGCTTATTTATTTTATCACATATATTACTTATGTCAACTAAAATTTTTCATCTTTTGGATAAATTAAATTTTTAGCATAATCCGCTTTATTTATTTGTTTATTTCTAGCAATAGCTAAAGCACCTTTTGGAACATTCTTAGTAACTGTTGATCCAGCAGCAATAAATACTCTATCACCTATTTCTACAGGAGCTACTAGATTAGTATTACATCCAATAAATACATCATCACCAATAATTGTTTGATGCTTTTTTACACCATCATAGTTAACTGTAATGCTTCCACATCCAAAGTTAACATTTTTACCAGTTACAGCATCTCCTATGTAAGCAAGATGTGCTGCTTTTGTGCCTGTTCCAGTTGTTGATTTTTTAACTTCTACAAAGTTTCCAATTCGGTTATTTTTACCGATTTTAGCGCCATTTCTTAAATGAGCAAATGGCCCTATAGTAGTATTTTCGAGTACTTCACTATCATATACTAAACTATGTCTTACTGAAACATTTTTATGAATAGTAGAGGAATGAATTTCAGTATTAGGTCCAATCACAGAATCTTTCATTATAACACTATCACCAGTTATAAAAGTATTTGGATTTATTATGACATTTTCTCCAATTTTAACACTATGACCAATTGTTACAGTTTCTGGGTTAATAATGCTTACTCCATTTAACATATGATATTTATTAATTCCTTCTCTTAAATGTTTTTCAGCTATACTTAATGAGAAAAGATCATTAACACCCATTACTTTAACACTATCCCAAAGTAAAAATGTATCAACTTTATACTCATCTCTCATAATTTCAACAATATCAGTTAAATAGTATTCACCTTTTCGTTTGTTTACTTGAATCTTATTAACAGCTTTAAATAAAAGTTTATTATTAACAATATAGATACCTGTATTAACTTCTTTAATACGTTTTTGTTCTTTAGTACAATCTGAATGTTCAATAATAGCTTCAATATTTCCGTATTCATTTTTAATAATACGTCCATATTCTTTAGGATTTGCAAATTCAGCAGTAACAATAGTTAAATCATTTTTCTTATCACAGTGATATGACATTACTTTGTTAATTACTTTGTAATCAATTAAAGGCATATCTCCTAATAAAATAATAGTTGTACCATCTTGATCTCCTATTAAATCTTCTGCCATTAGTACAGCATGTCCTGTACCAAGTTGTTCATTTTGAATAGCATACTTTACATTGCCACCAAGTAACTCCTTAATATAATCCTTTTTGTATCCAACAACACAAACTATTTCATCAATAACACTTTTTTTGATATTTTCAACAATATAGTTTATCATTGGCTTTTTCAAAATAGGAAAAGCACATTTAGGAAGTTGTGTTTTCATTCTCGTTCCCTTACCTGCTGCGAGAACAATCGCATATTTATTTATCATTTAATCTTCCTCCTTTACAGTATTAATAATAGAAATAATTAGTTCCATATATTTATCAAGCTCACTTTCAGTTTCACAACTAACTGTGACTCTTACTAAAGGCTCTGTACCACTAGGTCTAACAAGCACTTTGCCATTATTTCCTAAAATATTTTTTACATTTTGAATAACTTTTATTACTCTTTTATCATTTAATATTTCCTTATTAGTAGTTTTAATATTAACTAATTTTTGAGGCCACATTACAATATCACTAGTTAATTCTTTTAATGATTTTTTTGTATCGTTTAAAACTTTCAATAAATAGACCGCTACTAAAACACCGTCTCCTGTATTAATATAATCTCTTAAAATGATATGCCCACTATTTTCTCCACCAATTGAATAATCTTCTTGATTCAATTTTTCAAGAACATATTTATCTCCAACATCAGTTATTACTACTTTTATTCCTTTTCTTTCAAAAGCTTTGATTATCCCTAAGTTACTCATACTAGTTAAAACAACCGTGTTTTTTTTCAAACGACTTATTTGTTTTAAATATACAGCGATAATATATATTAATAAATCACCATCAAAAATATTTAAATCCCTATCGACAACTAAAATACGATCCCCATCTCCATCAAAACTAAATCCAATATCAAGATTATTATCTTTAACAAGTTTAATAATACTTTCTAAATGAGTACTACCTACACCTTGATTTATATTTTTACCATCTGGCTTATTTCCAATTTGAATAAAATCAGCACATAATTCTCTTAAAACACCTAAACTAATTAAATAATTTGCTCCATTAGCACTATCGAATCCTATTCTTAAATTTGTTTCAGTTAATTCTATATTTTCAATTAAGTCAGCATACAAATCAAAAACATCTTCTCCTGAATATATTTTACCTATTTTTTTTACTTCAAACTTCTTATTAGAATCAATATATTCTTCAATTGCTTTTTCTTCATATTCATTTAACTTATTACCCTTATTAAAAACTTTAATACCATTATCAATATAAGGATTATGAGAAGCCGTAATCATAATCCCTGTTATATTTTTTTGTTTTGAATAGTGACTAATCATTGGAGTACTTACAACTCCAGCAATCATAACATCTATCCCAATACTTTGTGCTCCACTTGTTAAACTATACAATAACTCATTACTAGATTCCCTTGTATCCATTCCGATAACAAGTCTATTAGTATCTAAGACACCTTTCAAACTTTGTCCCACTTTAAAAGCAAGAGAATTAGTTAATTCAACTCCATATTTTCCTCTAATTCCATCTGTCCCAAAATATTTCCCCATATTTTTACCTCCTCAAATAATAAAAATTAAAAAATTTTTTTAAAGTTTAAAAAGTCAGATTGCTTTCTGACTTTCATTATTCTACAGTAACACTTTTAGCTAAATTTCTTGGTTTATCAATATCATACCCACGATGTAATGCTGCATAATAAGCAATAAACTGTGCTGGTATTATTGTTAGTATTGGACTAAGTAATTCATAAACATCATCTAATACTATTTGATCTTCATGTTCATGAACACCGTTAGTACTAATAACTAATACTTTCGCACCTCTACTTTTTACTTCATTTAAATTACTTCTAGTATTTTTACTGATTTTACGTTGTGATATTATTGCAATAACAGGAGTATCTTTTTCTATCAAAGCAATTGTACCATGTTTTAATTCTCCAGCCGCAAATCCTTCAGTTTGAATATAGCTTATTTCTTTTAATTTCAAACTTGATTCTAAACAAGCATAATAATCAATTCCACGCCCAATATAAAAACAATTTCTTTTAGTTAAATATTCTTTTGTTAATGTTTCTATATAATCTCTTTTATCAATAATATTTTCAATACTAATTGCTAATTTACTAAGTTCTCTACGAAGATTTATATGTTTATCACTTAATCCATAGGCTAAAATTGATAATATACAAATTTGAGCAGTATAAGATTTTGTACTTGCAACGGCAATTTCTGGACCAGCATAAATTTCAACAAAATAATTTGCTTCTCTAGCTAAAGTTGAAGTTTTAACATTTGTGATTGTTAAACTGCGGTATCCTGCAGCATTAACATTAACAAGTGCCGCTCTTAAATCAGCTGTTTCTCCACTTTGGGAAACAAAGATAAACAATGGATTTTTAGATAACAATGGCATGTTGTATGCAAATTCAGAAGCAATATGAACTTCAGTAGGTATTTTAGCCATTTTTTCAAATAATTCTTTTCCTACATATCCAGCATTCAAACTAGTTCCAGCCGCAATTATATATAACCGATCACTTTGTTTAATAGCTTTTGAAACTTCTCCATTTAATGTTATTTGATCGCCATCAAAATATTTACTAATTATTCTTCTAATAACACTAGGCTGTTCACTAATTTCTTTTAACATAAAATGTGAATATTCACCTTTTTCAATATTAAAATAATCTATATCAATTTTTTTTACTTTATGTTCAACTTCTTTACCAATAATGTCATATATTTTATATCCATTTGAATCAATCTCTATAAAAGTTTTATCTTTAAAAGGAACATATTTAGTACTATAGCCAACCAATGCCATAATATCACTTGCGACAATTATTCCGTTATCACTTACACCAAGTAATAATGGGCTCTTATTTTTACAAGCATATAATTTATTTGGATTCTCTGTATCAATTATCGCTAAAGCATATGATCCCTCAAGTAAACTCATTGTTTTTCTAATCGCTTCATTAACAGTCATTTCAAGACTATATTTTTCAATCATATGAACGATAACTTCAGTATCAGTTTCACTTAAAAATTTATTACCGTTTAAAATCCCACTTTTTAATTCTTTATAATTATCAATAACACCATTATGCACAACAAAAAAACGACTTTTTCCTGATTGATGTGGATGAGAATTAACTTTATTAGGAACACCGTGTGTTGCCCATCTTGTATGTCCAATCCCCAAACAACTTTTATAACTAAAATCAGTGATTTCTTCTAGTCTTGATACTCGACCTTTATCTTTATAAATCTTAAATTTATTACTTTCCGTATTTAGCAATGCTATTCCAGCAGAATCATATCCTCGATACTCAAGACGTTTAAGTCCGCTAATAACAATTTCTCTAGCATCTTCACTTCCTAAATAACCAACAATACCACACATTTCAACCAACTCCCCAGCACATAAAATATACCATATTATGGAATATAACTCAATCTTTTCTTAAAAATCACTATTCAAATATTTACGTAGTATTATTACAAATAATACCGTAATTAATAGTATTCCATATATTTCCCCATAATATAATGTATATCCAGTTTTTTGGTAATATCCAATGCTGATAAAAACTAAATTTAATCCTTTAGCTATAGTCGATGCATTATTTTTTAATGAATTGTAGTCTATCATAAGATCACTAATAAAAAAACCAACAATAATTATAAGTAAATTGTAAATAGAGTTACTATATAAATATGTCGTTATATATATCAGAAGATAAGCCTCACTAAAAATAATTAAATCTCCTAAAATAGCTAAATCTTTAAATGAAATTTGCATATATGGAGTTAAATATAACCCAATAATTAAAAAAATAAGGTATAAAATAATAATTAAAACTGTACTACCAATAAACAACACAATAATTTTACTAGTAATAATTTGTTTTTTACTTCTTCTAATCAATAAAAATATATCATATTTGTTAATCGCGAAACTATTAATCACTAAAAATAAATTATAAATAATTATTAAGAATTTAAGGTAATTTAAACTTTCAAAATAGTACTCAATACGATAATATTCTGCATTAAAAACTAATAGATTATTATCTAAATAAAATCTTGAAAATAGTAAATAACTTATTAAAGAAACTAAAATTATTATTAGTGTTGCGTATACAACTTTCCAAGAAAACAAATAATGAAAATGCAATTTAAATAGGCTAATCATAAATAGAATATTTCTTCACTAATAGATGAATATTCATCTATCAAATGAGTACTTATCAAAAAAGAAAATGATGATTTTTCAACATATTTAATAAGCTGTTTTACCCCGTCAGTATCTAATCCACTAAGCGGCTCATCAATTAAATAAATATCTGCTTGTTCCATTAAACATTGCACTAAATTTACTTTCGCTTTCATTCCTTTAGATAAATTATGTAAAAATTCTTTTTTCTTATCTAACAAATCAAAATCACATAATAGTTTATTTATTTTTTCACTGTTTACTGGGCTACTACTTATATTATTAAGATTAATTAAAAAATTATTTATGTCTAAATCTAACGGATATACAACCTTTTCACTCATAAAACTTGTCTTTTTGTTATATATTATTTTTCCGTCATATTTAATAACATTGGCAATTGCTTTTAATAATGTCGATTTTCCACTTCCGTTTTTACCAACTAATAGATTTACTCTTTTAGTAATAGTTATATCACCTATTTTTACTATATGATTACGATATTGTTTACTAAAATTTATTACTTCAATCAATGAATTCATAATACTGATACCCACTTTCAAGTTCAACTTTAAAAACATTTGTATTTATATAAGGAAAATCATCTATTACAAATAGTTTTTCTTCGGAATCAATCGTGTAATGCACTTCGACATAAAACCGATACAAATAAGGAATGTCACCATTATAGCTAAATGGAACATAAAGCATTATTTCATTATTTTTTAGGAATAATATGTTTTTTGATATATCATTTAAAGTATTGTCATTAAAATTATAATCTTCTAAATTCAAGACATCTTCTACTGAAGAGTCATAATCAGGAATAATAAAGATATTATTTAAATAATGGTTATTAGCTGAAACACTATTACTTCCTATTTCTATTTTATTTATTGTAATATTATTGTTAGTTAAATTACCAAGGTTTAAAAAAAGCCCGGTTGAAGAGTCAATTCCATTAATTAATCCATGCGTTGATAATAAGTTATTAAGACTAATATCGTTATTTTCTTCTTCGAAAAATAGATAATTAAATTCACCAATATATAATTTAATATTTTTTGTATTGCGATAATTTACGTTCAAATATGCTTTATCAAACAAAATTAAATAATCATCACTACTAAATTCAAGATTAACTTTAAAAGACAAATAATAGTATTTTTCATTATTATAAATATAGTTTTCATTAGATTTCGATATTTCATCTAGAGATAATGAGATTATTTCATCTTTTTCAGAAGATAAAGAAATATTTGAAATATACTCTTCATTAAAATAATAGCTATTTATTTCATTTGTTAAAATAGTAATATTGAATCCTTCATTGTTACTACTTTTCATTATAGAATAAACCTTAGGCGAGGTAATTACTTTTATTGTAGGATTATTTCTAATGAATAGTAATAAAGATAATACTATTAATAAAAATGATAACAATCCTCCTATTATTTTAATCTTCATCTATTTTCACCTTAACTAAGCTATAGTATTCTGTTGTAACAACAAAAATTTCCCATCCTCCTTTTTTTACACTCTTAAAGAAACGAAAATATTTTGCTACTCCGTTGCTTACTTTTCCTTCTCCTTGAATTTGAACTAATAGTTTTGTCATTGGATCAACATATATTTTAATTTCAAATTCTTCTTCTAACGATGATACTTTTGTAGTTGTAATTGAATACTTCAGTTCTTCTTCTAATCCCAGTTTAAATCCATCCTTTTCTCCCTTAATATTTAAGCCTATTGTTCCTGTACTACTATATTGTTTTTTTAGTTCTGCTTCTGATTTAAAAGTAAATGTCTCAACTATCGCTGTCGAACCTTGATTCTCAATAGAATAAAGTGTTTCTTTAATAAAGTATGCCTTTTCAGTTTTAAACGCAATATAAGTTCTCCAACCCCAAAATCTTCTTTTTTTCATTTTTTTGTAATATTTATCATAATCATAATTACTATAATTTTCTAATAACTTCGCTCCTGAATGTTCAAATGTGATTTCTTGATATGTTAAATAATCTCCAGCTTGAATAGCTTGATAATAAAAACTACTTAAAAAAATTAATATGCTAATAATTATTGTTTTTTTCATAAAAAACACCTCCATTACTATATTAGTAACGAAAGTGTTTATTTTCTTTAATTATTCAAATAAATCTAGGTGTTTCCCGATTTTATCTAATGTATCTTTATATCCATGTTCAAATCTTCTTACGATATATTTGTTATTAAAATCTAAAACTCCTCTTAAACTTCTTTTAGGATTAACAGTTATTAATTTAACTCCTTGCACCGGTTTTTTCTTAATAAATGAGGATTTGAATAAATCAATAATGATGATGACATCACATCCTGCATCTATTAATGGTTGATAAGGTGTATTATCAAGTATTCCTCCATCATAAAATGTTTCATTTCCGATTGTGACAGGACGAAAAACAACCGGTATAGCACAAGACGCTAACAATATTTTTTTTATTTTTTCAGAATCTAAATGTTTTAATAAATGATATGTTGTTTGATTATCGTCTTTAAAATAATGTTTAATATTAATATTAAGCAAATCAAAAAAGGTGCTTTTTTCTCCACCTAAATATGTAGTAGCAATATAAACTTCTTTATCTTTAAGTTTTTCAAAATCAATTGTTTCATCAATTAATTTCTCTAATTTATTAGTACTATAAACACCTAAATCAAAAAATTCGAGTTTTTCATGATATATTCGTTTAAAAATATTTTTTTCAATATTAAATAAACTGTTTTTATCTAAATTAAGCCAAATGTTTTTAGCTATTTCATAATCTCCTGCAGCATATAAAACGGCATTTAAGCTCCCCACGCTGGCACCTGAATAAGCACTTATTTTATCAACTAATCCTAGTTCAGCAAGAGCCTTCCAAGCCCCGATTTGGTAGGCGCCACGTGCTCCACCACCTGCTAAAGCAATTCCTAATTTTTTCAAATAAATTCCTCCCTTATAAAACTGTGATTTCTTTAATTACGTCTCCTTGGGAAATATTAAATACATAGTCCATTCCATTAATAACTTTACCAAATACAGTATGTACTCCATCTAAATGAGGTAACGGATTATAACATATAAAAAATTGTGATCCACCTGTGTCTTTACCAGCATGAGCCATTGATAAACTTCCAACTTCGTGTTTGTTAGGATTATTCTTTGTCTCACATGGAATAGTGTATCCAGGTCCACCAGTTCCGTTGCCATTAGGACAACCTCCTTGTGCTACAAATCCTGTAATTACACGATGAAATGTAAGACCATTATAAAATCCTTTGTTAATTAAATTTACAAAATTCTCAACAGTTATCGGAGCATCTTTTTCAAATAATTCAATAACTACTTCATTATTTCCTTTTTCTAAAATCATTTTTACTTGCATTTTTGTTCCTCCTAGTATTTTCTCTTAATATTATTTTTATAAACTTCTTTAATAAATCCACCACCAAGGCAACGTTCTGCTTGATAAATAACCGCTGCTTGTCCAGGCGTTACAGCTCGAACATCTTCTAAAAATGTAATTAACAAATATTTTCCAGTTTGTTTAATTGTTACTTTAGTGTCAGCTTGTCTATATCTAAATTTTGCGGAATAAATAGTTTCATCGTTGAAAGTATCATGATTAATTAAATTAACGTCTTCAATTAAGCAGGAATCACTATACAAAGTTGGGTGATGAAATCCTTGACCAATAATCAATTCATTTTTCTTTAAATCTTTACCGATAACGAACCAAGGATCGTTTCCATATTTTTTACTTCCACCAATCCCGAGCCCTTTTCGCTGTCCTATTGTATAATACATTAAGCCATTATGCTCACTTATTTTAACACCATTTTCAGTAACCATATTACCTTTTTTACTTGGTAAATAATTGCTTAAGAATTTATCAAAATTACGTTCTCCGATAAAACAAATCCCTGTTGAATCCTTTTTATCCTTAGTTGGTAAATCATATTTATGAGCTATTTCTCGTACTTCTTTTTTAGTTAAATGACCAATTGGAAATAATGTTTTTTCTAATTGTGTTTCACTCAATTGGCTTAAAAAATAAGTTTGATCTTTATTATTGTCTTCACCTCGAAGAAGTGTTACTTTATTTTTAATTACTGCCACTTTGGCGTAATGTCCCATCGCAATGTAGTCTGCTTTAAATTTCTTAGCGTATTCTAAAAAAGCATCAAATTTAATATATTTATTACATAAAATATCCGGATTAGGTGTTCTACCTTTTTTATATTCATCAAGAAAGTATGTGAATACATTATCCCAATATTCTTTAATAAAATCAACTTTAAATATAGGTATACCAATCTTTTTAGCTACATTTACTGCATCTTGGTAATCAATCTCTTGAGGACATATTTCATCATTAATATCGGGATTTCCTAAAACATCATTATTAGTGGTACTATCCCAATTTCTCATAAACAGTCCAATTACGTTATATCCTTGTTCTTTTAACAATACTGCAGCAACACTGCTATCTACTCCACCACTTAGTCCTAATACTACTGTTTTTGGCATAATTACCTCCTATCTGTATATATTTTTACACTATAATAATTATATCTGTATTATACTATTTTTGATAATCAATATCACTAGACAATCGTAAATCACCTCTTGGTGATATACTTATATCTAGAATCTTTGGTGAATCTGGTAATGCTTGTCTTTTAAATTGTTGAGAATAAAATCTTTTAAAAAATGCGTTAGTATATCTTTGACTTTCATTATCATTAAAATTAAAAACAATTTTTAAAAGCCAATTTATCCGCTTTGCTTCATCTCCAAAGCGGAGAACTCGATTAATTATAAAATCATTAACCATATATTTTCCAATAGTATCTTCAGTCTTTTGATTTGATGTTAACTCTGGTGTAATAGGAGTATCAACTATGCTTAATAAAGTCTCTTTTACTTGTTTATTAAATTTGTTATTAGCATAATTTATAATCATAAATTTAACTAATGTTTTAGGAATACCCGCATTAATTCCATACATACTCATTTGATCTCCATTATATGTACACCAACCAAGTGCTAATTCACTTAAATCTCCCGTTCCAAGAACTATTCCATTTTCTTTGTTTGCGAGATTCATTAAGATTGTTGTTCTTATACGTGCCTGAGTATTTTCATAAGTAATATCTTCTGTTATACCATCATGTCCTATTAATTCAAAATGTTCTTTAACATGTTTTTTAATATCAATTTCAAGAATTGTTACACCTAAACTATTCATTAAATCAAGTGCGTTCTTCTTGGTTAACTTTGATGTATGTAATCCAGGCATTGTTACCGCGATTATTTGTTTATGATCAATTCCTAAATTGTCATAACAGCGAATAGCGATTAATAAAGCTAATGTTGAATCTAATCCTCCACTTATACCAATAACCAAACTATTTGCACGAACATGTTTAATTCTTTTAATTAATGCGTTTTCTTGTAATGCAGCTATTTTTTCAAAATCCTCTAATACATTAATTTTTGGAATAAACGGCGTGCTATCAAACTTTTTTCTAAATTCATAATCCTCTGTTTCTTCTAAAGTAAAAATCACTTCTTGATAGTCATGATGATAACGATTTAAAATATCTCGATAAGAAGAGTTAGTTCTTCTTTTAAAATCAATTTGATTTAAATCAATATCACCGTAAATTATCTCAGATTCTTGATTAAAATTCTCTGTCTCAATAATAAGATTACCATTTTGAGCTATAATATTATGTCCGCTAAAAACCGTTTCACTAGTTGATTCGTTTACTCCAGCACTACTATAAACATATGCCCCTTCATTTCTTCTTGAATGTTCTAAAATTGTTCTTTTGCGAATTTCTCTTTTACCTAGTACTTCATTTGATGCGCTTAAATTAAGAATTATTTTAGCTCCATTAATGGATAAAATATTACCTGGACTTATTGGTGCCCACATATCCTCACATATTTCAATTCCAAAACTAACGAGACCATCCATACTTTTAAATATTAAATTACCGAAAGGAATTACATTTTCTAAATAAGTTAAAGCAGTTTGATTCTTAACGATTTCAAATCCACTTTGAAACCATCTTTTTTCATAAAATTCTCCTGTATTAGGTAAATAAAATTTTGGAATAATTCCTATTATTTTATCTTTTTGAATTACAAAAGCAGCATTATATAATATTCCACTTATTTCAAGTGGAGCTCCTATTACAACAATTCCTTTTGTTTTATTGTTTTCCAAAAAATATTTAATTGCTTTATTTGTATTTAATAATAAGCTTTCTTGAAAAAAAAGATCATTACAAGTATATGCACTAATACTAAGTTCTGGAAAAACAGTAATACTAGATTCTGTTTTATCTAATATTTTCAACATTTCTTTAACATTATAATCTGGATTTCCAACTTTTAATTTTGGTGTAACACTAGCAACTTTTATAAATCCATTTTTATACATTTTTATCACCTCTATATAAATTATGATCAATTATATATTGATATACCTCTTTATTTACTTGTGATTGGTCAAAAGTTTCTCTAAATGATGTACTACTTATATTGATATTAAAATCTTTAAATATAATAAAACTACTTAAATATTTTTTTAAAATTGAATCAGAATTAATTGCTGCAGAAATATCTATTCCATTTCTGCCTAATACAATTATTGTAAACTCACTTAATATCCCTTCTATATTAATCCAATCTTGCATATTAACCAAATTATCTGCCCCAATTACAAAAGAAATATCACAATTGTGACAATCGCATAATCTAATTAACGATTGATAAGTACCCAAATAATTAATATCATCAATCTCTAGTTTGCTTATACTAATATCATTAAAACGCTTAGTTGCGATTTTTAACATATTAACACGATGATAATTACTAGCTAATTCACTTTTTGTATAAGCATTACTAACTGGTAAAAAAATAAATTCGTCAGCAGAAAGCTTTTCAATAAGAAATTGATAAACATCAATATGAGCATTTGTCACAGGATTAAAAGCTCCACCGAAAACAATTTTCATAAAATCACCTCAAAATTATTATATCATATATTCACTTTATTCCATATTTTTGTTATAATATGTTGAGGTGATTTTATGAATTTAGATAGAGATTATATTTTAAATCTAGCAAAAGAGATTTTGCTGATTCCAAGTCCAAGTGGATTTACAAAAGAAATTACAAAAAGAATCGAAAATGAAGCTGATTTTTTTAGTTTAAATCACGTTAGAACTAAAAAAGGAAACACTATTATTACTTATCCTGGAAAAACTGCTTACACTGTTGGTTTAAGCGTTCATGTTGACACCTTAGGAGCCATGGTAAGAAGTATTTCGGCTACTGGAGAAATTAAGTTTACGACTATCGGAGGTCCAATTTGGCCAACACTTGATGGTGAATACTGTTCTATTAAAACAAGAGATAATAGATCTTATACTGGAACATTTTTATCGACTAGTCCAGCTATTCATGTTTTTAAAGATGCTAAAACAAAACCAAGAAATCCAGAAAATATGTATGTTAGAATTGACGAAATTGTCAAAACTAAGGAAGATGTACTAAAATTAGGAATCGAAGTTGGTAATTTTATTATTTTTGATCCAAAAACTGTAATTACTAAAAATGGTTTTGTAAAATCTAGATTTTTAGATGATAAGATTAATGTTGCTAGTATTTTTGGATTGATTAAGTATTTAAAAGATAATAAAATAACTCCAAAATACACATTAAAATTTATTATTTCGACTTATGAAGAAGTTGGTCATGGTGCTTCGTTTATTCCAGAACTTGATGAAATGATTGCTGTTGATATGGGATGTATTGGTGATGACTTAACCTGTACTGAATATGACGTATCAATTTGTCCCAAAGATTCAAGTGGACCATATGATTATGAATTAACAAATAAATTAGTTAAAATTGCTAAAGAGAAAAAGATTAGTCACGCTATTGATATTTATCCTTATTATAGCAGTGATGTATCTGCCGCCATTAGAGGTGGAAGTGACTTTAAAGGTGCTTTATGCGGTCCTGGAGTCCATGCTTCTCATGGTATGGAAAGAACACATATAAAAGGAATTGAAAGCACTATAGAATTATTACTAAACTATATAATTTAAACGAGGATTTTCATCCTCGTTTTTCTTTCTAATATTTAATAATCTAAATTGTATTTTAAATATTTATTACATATGATATAATTTATTATTAAATGGAGGTTGAAAAATGAAGATAATATACCCTGATTATAATAATTCAATTATGAATGTTTCTAATTCAATATTAAAATATTATGGAATAAATAATAAGTATCCATCAATTAAACTTTTAGACCAAAAACTTAATAAAGGCTATAATCACATTATCTATATTTTACTTGACGGAATGGGAGTAAACATTATAAAAACTTTGCTTAATAAAGATGATTCTTTAAGAAAATATATAGCCAGTAAAATTACGAGTGTTTTTCCACCAACAACAGTTGCGGCTACTAACGCAGTTATTTCTGGTGTACCACCAATCGTTAATGGTCACCTTGGTTGGACTCAATATTTTGAAAAGGAAGATGTAAATTTAGTAGTCTTTCAAAATACTGATTTTTATAATAAAGATCGACTAATTAACGAAAATTTAAGAGTAAAATATCTTTCGTACGAAAGACTAGGTCAACAAATTCATAACCAAAATCCTGATATTGCAACTCATGAATTCTTCCCTGATTTTGTAAAAAATGGTTCAGTTGATTTTAAAGAAGAAATTGAAAGAGTGTTACTTGTTACTCATAACACTGATAAAAGCTTTAATTATTTATATTGGACTCAACCGGATCTAGTAGAACATGTAACGGGTATTTATAGTAATGAAACTAAAGAAGTCATTACTAGTTTAAATAATGATTTTACTGAATTAATTGAAAATATAAATGATGATACTATTGTTATTTGTATTGCTGATCATGGGTTAATTAATGTCAAAGAATTACCCTTGTTTGATAATAAAAAATTATTATCTATGTTAAAAAGATTACCTTCCATTGAACCTAGGGCTACTAATTTTTTTGTTAAAGAAGGATTACATAAAGAATTTAAAAACTTATTCAATGAAAACTATTCTGAATATTTTAAACTATATACCAAAAAAGAAATTCTTGATTTAGGTTTATTTGGAAAAGGAAATAAACACGAACTTATTGATATGTTTTTAGGAGATTTTCTTGCTATAGCTATTGATAATTATATGTTTAGTTTAGGAAATGGTAAAGGTTATATCGCTCATCACGCAGGAATGAGTGAAGATGAAATGATTGTACCATTAATTATTTATTCAAAAAAATAAGATCTATTTTTATAGATCTTTTTTCTAGCAATTATCCTATTAATAAGTATGAAGTAATAAAATTTAATATGTACTCTCTTAAAAAATAACCAATCAGAAATGAACAACTATTAATTATAACTGCTATTATGATTAATTCTTTTTTATTATACTTTTTATTGAAAACAAAATACAATATCCTAAATTCTACATAAGCAACCATACACTCTAACAAAACTAATAAATATAAAGGAATATATTTATTAGTTACAAAAACATATATAGAAATTAAAATATTTAATACTGGATTAGTTATAACACTTCCTAATGCTACAACTAATAAGAAATTTTTCTTTTTATACCCAATTATAATTGTAACAGTAACTTCAATAATAATTGTTAATACTAAATAACTTACAAGTATTATAACCTCATTAAGCATTAACATTTAATTTCACTCTTTTAATTAAGAAAATTGTTGATAAAATCAATAATACTATTCCAACAATTATTAAAGCCAAAAATATCTTGTTTGGTTCTTCTTCTAAATGATATATTCCTTCAAGTGTAATAGTACCTGGATCATCAGTATCTCCTCTTGGAATTGGAATAGTTGAAACATCTAAAAATTTTAAAAATAAAACCATTTAATACCCCTCCCTATAGTTCATCATCAATGTTTACATTCTTTTTTATTTTTGCAATTAATTTAATTGCTAAAAAAAGTAATAACCCTATAGCTACAATAATTACTACTAGCCCTAAAAGTGCACCGAAAATTACTGGTCCTACTGCGACATCAAGCATATCCATCAATAAATTCATATCAACACTCCCTCAATTTATTATTTTTTTCATCTAATGACACAACTCGGTATAAAATATATGATCCTAATACAACCAAAATTAAAATAGTACTATAATACGTAAACCCAAAACTAATTGAAATACCTAATGCTTTCGGTAAAAAAGCAATTACTAAAGTTAACGTTGTAAGTCCAAAAGCAAATCCTTTATACTTTCCTAAATTATCAATTATTAAAAATAATGTGATTGCCATTGTAAAATTAAAAAATAAGGCTCCAATCAATCCTGCAATCGACCAATAATAACCTAACAACAATAATGGTGCTGAAACTATTAATCCAAAAATACCAACTTCTTTAAATCCGAATTTATCTCCTAAAATACCTCCGAAAAATTTACCAAGGAAAATAGCAGCAACAAGTAAAATATCATAAACGGTATTATCTTTCCAAGTAAACATTAACATTGATCCAATAAAACCTCTTATTGCTACAATTAATAAAATCAATATTATTATTTTTACAAAATTTTGATTAATTTTTTTATATTCGCTTTTTAGTTCGAACCCTCTAAATATAATAAAAATTAAAACAATTACAATAATTCCAATAACAGCTATTACATATTCATATGAAAATGCTCTACTTGCTAAAAAGATTCCTAAAAATACTCCAATAACACCAGGAGCTACAAATATCCCGGCAGGAGCTGCTTTATTTGGGTAAAGATTAACTGATATTACCCCACCACCAATATGATACATAGCATTTCCTACAGTTGATATTATTATCGCAACTATTCCGACATCTTTTATAAATATAGCTACAATAGGTAATATACTTCCTATGATAACAAAATGTAAATATTTATTTTTAGTATCTGCGAAATACCCAAAAAATGGTTGTAACCCAAAAGCTATAACATTATAAATTATAAAGAAAAAAGCTATATATTTAAAATCGTAATCATTAAATTGTTTATTTATAAGGTAAATACCTTCTAAATCAATCAATAAATGCCCTATTGAAAGCACTGTTATCTTTATTATTTTATTCATAACTTTTGTTCTCCCCTAATATATAATTATAAATTTCATTCTTTATTTTTATTATTTGTTTTTTTTGTTTTTTTAAATGGTTTCATAAAAATACTAGATATGCCTTTAGGAAAAACAGCTAATCCGTCTTTTACAATAATAGGCATCATTTTTAATGATTCTATATAAGCCATTCTTCTAATTTCTTTTTTTGATAACAATTTATTGTCATTAAATAAATAACTTCTTGTAACAACTCCTACACGACATGTTAACATTCCATTAGCAATTCCACTAATAATTGAAGATGATAGTGTTTTAATAAATGGTAAATCCGTCATTGTTTCACTAATTTTATTTGGAAGTAATTCACTAATTTCAACATCATCTAATCCCTCAGCAATTAAACTAGTAACAAGTACATTTAAACTTAGTTTAGCTAAATTAGGATATGTTGGTCTAAACCCAGATAATGCAACAATTTCTTTAATCATTTTTAGATTTACAGCAACAACACTTAACATATCTAAATTACCATTTTGAGATAAAGCAGTTGATACTAATACTGTCGTTGAGTTTTTAATTATCAATTTATTAATCTCTTCCTTAATCGTTGTATTAAAAACAACAGTTAAAGTATTTTTTAATTTTTCCTTACTTCTCATACTGTTTTTTAACTTAGCCTTATCATCGTCTGTTAAATAATTATTTTTAATTAGTATTTTTGCAGCGTCTTTATAAATTTTAAAACGTTTATTATCATCTAAAATAGCTTCAATACTAAACGTTGGTGCGAGAGTAATTACTCTTACTGGATTAACAACTAAAACAAACACTAAAATAACCGCAAGGCCATAAAATCCATATTCAATATAAGGATGGATTCCTCTTAATCTTTCACCAACACTAATAATATTGCTTAATAATATAAATCCAAAAAGCAAAACCACACCTATTCCTATCAATACCCAAAACCGTTTCTTTTGCACAATCTCACCTCTTTTTCATTCTATCACATTTTTAATGGTTTATATATAAAGATAAAGAAAACATCAATCGTTTAATTGATGTTTTTTCTAAAATACATACTATTATTTTTTAATTTTCTTTTTGACTACTTTTTTTAGGGATCATTTTATAAATAATATAGATATTGTAAAACATATAGATTGTAATAAATAAATAACTAAAATTAAAAACAATAATCCTAACATCAGTTAAACGATAAAAATTACTATGGAAAATACTATGACTTATTTCTCCATTTACAATTTTAGGAATTTGTAAATGATATGCTAGTTGAGAAAGAAGTAATAAAAAACTTAAAATCATATTATAAAAAGCTCCTTCAGCAAGTAATCCTTTTACTTTAGTACCTACTAAAGTAAAAACAAATACTCCTAAATTAATTAAGAAAATCACAAAAAAGACAATAATTATAGAATTAAACACTTCTACTGTTTCATTTGGCATTACATTAAATTTCAAAGAAAAGAATGTTTTAGTAATATCTCCATTCATACCTTTAGGAAATTGTTTTAAATACAAAAATAAACTTAGAAAAGCTCCCATCGCGATAACTACACACATTTTATAATAAGTGCTCATCAAATTCTCTTTATTCATTTCGAACCTCCATTACTATATTTTTCATACCAATTCATTACAACTTCACTATTAAATGGTCCTTCAGTATTTTTAATCATTTCGATTAACTCAAGTAGCTCTTTTTCTAGTATCTTTTTTAATTTATCTGAATAGCCCATTTTCACTTGATGCTTATTGTATTCATTACGATCTAATATCGTAAAACTTAAATCACATAATACCTTAACATCTAAATCATAATCAATATATTTAAGCGCTTCATCATCAACAAGATATGGTGATGCAATATTACAATAATAAGCAACTCCATCTTTTTTAATAATACCAATAATATTATACCATTTATCTTTAAAAAACCATGTTACTGAAGGTTCTCTAGTATGCCAAAATCGTCCATTCGCTTCAATAACCTTTGTTCTTCTATTAGCGACAATAGTTACTTTGTCATCAGAAAACAAAACAGTTGCTTTTTCCCATATTCGATGTAAAAATTGATTATGTTTATAACTTTGAATTTGAATATCTTGATTTACCATAGGAATCATTTTATCATTTCCTCTCATAATAATTATATCAATTTATTATTATTAAAGATAGTATTATTTTAATAACCAATCTTTTCCTTTTAGACTATCTGGTTCATAATTAAACAGCCCAATATACCCTTGTTGTCTAAGCACTTCATACGCTAATATTGCAACAGTATTACTAAGATTTAAACTTCTTACTTTGTCACTCATTGGCAATCTCAAACAACGATCTAATTGATTTTTTAATATTTCTTTTGGCATCCCACTACTTTCACTTCCGAAAATTAGATAAATATCTTTATTTGTAATATTATAATTTATTACATCAGGAGTTTTTTGTCCATATCTTGTAATAAAATAAAACTCTCCCTTATTTTCTTTTAAAAAATGTTCATAATCTTTATATACTTTATACTCAACGTACTCTAAATAATTAGCAGCACTTCTTTTAACATATTTTGTATCTAAACTAAATCCTAATGGTTCAATTAAATGAAGGACCATATTAGTTGCGGCACAAGTTCTCATTATATTCCCAGTATTTTGGGGAATTTCCGGATGATATAAGACTATATGATTCATAAAACTCACTCACTTTCTAACATTTTTAAAACTTTAGTTGCTGTTTCATTATACCATAAAACATCTTTATATTTGTTAATACTTTTCTTAATATCAGGAATCGCTTTTAGTATTTTTTGATTTCCAATGGCGCAAACAGCATTTCGTTTTAATACTAACGGTCCAGTCCAACTACATGCATTCATTCCATATTTTTCATTAAATTCTTTATTAGAAATATTAAGAAGTTTTATTAGATCAACATTTTCAATTCCAGAAGGTTCATATTCTATATGTTTATGAAAATCTATTCCAGTGTTTTTTGGGCAAACTTGTTGACAAATATCACATCCATATATTACTTTTTCAAAATATGATATTTCTTTTTCATTCAAAACGTTTTTTTCTTGACTAATATTAGAAATACATAATTCTCTATTAAATCCGTTATCTAAGGCATTACTTGGACAAGCATCAATACATAACCTACATTCCCCACAATCATCTACAATTTGAAGATTTCTACTAATTTCAATATCAATATCAATTAAAATAGTGGCTAAATTCAAATAACTTCCATATTTTTTATTAATTAATAATTGGTTTTTCCCGATATATCCTAAATTCGCTAATACAGCTGCTTGTTTTTCATAAATATCTGATACGTCAACACTAAAATGCGTCTTAATATTTAGTTTATCAAATTCCTTTTCAATTTGTTTGAATATATTTTTAAAAACAATATGGTAATCTGTATTATAAGAATATCTTGACAAAAGTCCATAACCATTTCCTTTATATTCAACTGTTTTACTAGGATAACATAATCCTAATACAATTATTGTTTTATATTTTTCAAAATCAGTAATACGGATAAAAGAATCAACTTTACCATAAGAAGTTCTATTTTCAAGATATTCATCTATTTTAACAAATCCAAATGTATCAACATATTTTTCTAAAATCTTTGATATTGTTTCTTTCATAAATATCACCCATATATAATATAATATTTCTAAAGCTTATTGTCAAAATAATCATTTATAGTAATTTTTATACAAAGTGATTATTTTGTTCTCATTATGTTACATTTGCCACTTTTCATATACTTTTTTGCTACAATATAAACGGTGATAAATATGAAAACATTAGGTGAAAGATTAAAAGAAATTAGAGAACTTAGAAATTTTCCTCAAAAACAAGTCGCAGACTTTTTAGGACTTCGAAGACCAAATTATTCTAAAATTGAAAACAACCATCAAAATATGAATCATAAACAATTAAAACTATTTTGTGAATTTTGTGATGTAAGTGCTGATTACTTGTTGGGAATTACTAGTAATAATAAAAAAACATTTTCATTAGATTCTCTCAAAGAAATTGAAAAAAACTTAGAATATATAAAAGACGTTATTAACCAATAGCGTCTTTTTTTCTAATCTTTTTTAATATTTCTGAATCAAATTTCTGGTTTTTAAACATTTCTATTTCTTCTTTATATGGTGGGAAAACTTTCTCTTTTGAATCAATATTTCTAGTAACATATGGAGTTTCTAATATCTTAGGAATATTCATGAAATCAGGATGATTAACAATGTAGTTTAAAGCATCAAACCCTATATATCCAAATCCAATATTTTCGTGTCGATCTTTTCCTGCATTTTTTTCATTTTTTGAATCGTTAATATGGAAAACACTTATTTTTTCTTTTCCAATTAATTTGTCAAACTCTTGAATTACTTCATCAAAATTATTTTTGACATCATATCCTGCATCATGTGTGTGACATGTATCAAAACAAACACTTAATTTTGAATTATCCTTAACCCCATTAATAATTTGTGCTAACTCTTCAAAAGTACGTCCACATTCTGTTCCTTTTCCAGCCATTGTTTCAAGAGCGATTAAGACATCTAAATCTTTTGTTCTTTCAATTACTCTATCTAATCCTTCAATAATATTGGCAATTCCCACATCCGCTCCTTGTTTAACATGAGCACCTGGATGAAGCACTATTTGTTTAGCACCAATTTTAGCTGTTCTTGCAATTTCACTAATAAGGAAATTAACTGCAAAATCTCTTTTTTCAGGATCAGGATTTGCTAAATTCATAATATATGGTGCATGAACAACAACATTATCTAACAATAAATTATTTTCTTTCATTAACTTTAAAGCTTCTTCAATTCGTAATTCATCAATTGGCTTTCTTCTTGTATTTTGAGGAGCACCTGTATAAATCATAAAACTATTAGCATTATAACTTAATGCTTCTTTGACACTTCCCAATAACATTTCACTTCCTTTAAGTGAAACATGTGATCCGATTTTTAACATATTTACTCCTTATCTATTCTTTTGACGTAAATCTTTTCTTTTTGCTTTTTTTACTGCAGCATTGTATTTTTTCTTATAACCTGGCTTTACCTTTTTGCTTCTTTTAACATTTAAACTATCACCATTAATAGGAATATATGTTTGTTTTCTTCTTTTTCTTTCATCTCTAATTCGGCGTGATACTAAACTATCATTTTTAATATCTTTATAAACAATTTTAATGCCTTTTTTTTCTAAGAAATCAAGATACGCACCATCTTTTGGAGAATAAAAACTTATTGCTAACCCAGTATATTTAGCTCTTCCAGTTCTTCCAGTTCTATGAATATAAAATTCCATTTCTTTTGGTAATTCATAATTTATAATGTGACTAACTCCATCAATATCTATTCCTCTACTAGCAATGTCAGATGCGACAACGTATTGAAATTCAGCATTATTTATTCTTCTCATTACTTGTTTTCTTTCACGAGGTGTTATTCCACCATGAAGTTTCGCTACTTTATATCCTGATGCAAACAAAAAAGAAACTACTTCATCAACAACTTCTTTTCTATTACAAAATATAATACCAATATAAGGATTAATTGCTTTTAATAAATCTAATAAATTAGTTTTATTATCCTTACTTTTTACTGGAATAAAGATATGTTCAATATTTAAACTAGACAATTCTTTTGGTTTAATGAATACTTCTTCTGGATGACTCATATATTTTCTCAAAAATGGTCTGATTTTTTCAGGAATTGTTGCGCTAAAAACAAGCATTTGTAAGTTTTCACCCATTAATCCGGCAATCTTATCAATATCTTCTAAAAATCCGATTTCTAATGCCATATCAGCTTCATCAATAACCAACATGTTAGCTTTATAAATGTTTAAAACATTTTCATTGATAGCTAAATCTTTTATTTTACCTGGAGTACCAATAACAATCATTGGTTGTGATTTTTTCAATCTTTCAATTTCTTTATCACGGTTACTTCCCCCAATATATTTTCTAATATCAATAAACTTATCACTTCTTTTAGCAATAAAAACAGCATTGTTATATATTTGTTCAGCAAGTTCACGAGTTGGGGCTGTTATAACAACTTGAACTTCAGTTAATGTTAAATCTAATTTCTCAAAAATCGGTATTAAAAAAGCATGAGTTTTTCCAGTACCTGTCTGGCTACACCCAATTATATCGCTACCACTTAAAACTTTTGGGATAACTAAATTTTGAACTTCAGTAAACTTTGTAAATCCTAAATCTTTTATTGCTTTATTGACATAGTCTTTGTTAATATTCATAGTATCTCTCCTCACTTATATTATACAATATTCACATAACATTTCCAAATCATTTGACTATCATATATAATAAATTTGGGTGATATAATGAAAACAGTTAAAATTACACCAAGAGGATACTGTCATGGTGTTGTAAATGCTATAAATACAATATCAAATCTAGATTTTTTTTCAACTAAAAAACCGATATATATATTAGGAATGGTTATTCATAACAAACAAATTGTTGATGCATTAGCTAATTTAGATTTAATAACTCTTCATGATGATTCATTAACAAGACTAGAATTGCTTGATCAAATTGATAGTGGTACAGTAATCTTTACGGCACACGGAGTAAGCCCAAAAGTTTATGAAAAAGCTAAAAATAAGGGTTTAGATATTATCGACACTACTTGTGTAGATGTTCTTAAAAGTCAGAATACTATTAAAAAATTAATAAAAAATGGCTACACTGTTATTTTTGTTGGAAAACATAGTCATCCAGAAAGTGAAGCTGCCAAAGAAATTAGTAATGATGTATATGTTGTTGAAAACATTAATGAAATTAAACAACTAAATATTGAAAACACTTTAGTAGCCCTCACTAATCAAACAACTATGAGTATTTTTGATATTTATTATATTAGTGAAGAAATTAAAAAATATTTTCCTAATATATACATTGTCGATGAAATATGTAATTCTACAAGAATTAGACAAGAAGCATTACTGACAATGGATTCTAGTATTGATCATTGTTTCGTTGTTGGTGATAAATTATCAAATAACTCAAAAAAACTTGTTGAAGTTTCTGTCACTCAAGCACATGTTGATGCATCATTAATTGAATCTGTTGAGGACATAAATATTGAAAAATTAAAACTATATAATAAAGTTTCTGTTACTAGTGGAGCATCTACTCCTACTAAAGTAACTAAAGAAGTTATTACTTTTTTGGAACAGTTTGATAAAAATAATCCAAAAACTCATGAAAATAAATCAAAAATAACCGCATCTAATTTGTTATCAAAAAAAGCAGTTCAAATTTGAACTGCTTTTTTATTTAGTTCTTTTAACTAATCCATTTGATATATAATGTGTTCTTCAAGAACTTGTTCACTGTGTAATCCTTCTCCATCTAATAAATCGTAATCTGCGTAAATTACTATACTGTAAACTTCCATTGAATTAATTTGTTCGTTAAATGTAATATCATTTTCTCCAACATATACAGTTTTTCTTGCTAATTCAACATCATCTTTATCATATAAGACAGCTGTTAAATTTCCATCAATTACATCATCAGTATCTGTAATCAAAACTTCCATTTCAATATTATTTGTATTAATTGTCATAAGGGTAACTTCTGATGTTGGAACTTCATATGGTAATATTGTAAATTCTTCTTCAAAGATTACTCCATCTTCAATTAATTCAAATCCATCTAATAAATCATAATCTGCTGTTATTCTAATTGTAAAATCTACATCAGCAATCATACTCGATATGTCAAAGCTAATAATATTAGATAACATATTCTTTTCAAATAACATATTTCCATCAGTCCATACTGATACTTTAAATGATCCATCAACTAATACTGAATCAATATCTTCATAATCAAACATAAACATAACAGATTCATGTGTTATAACAACATCAGTAGCTGTCGTTACTGGTAAAGCATATGGTGTTGTTGTAAATATTTTAGATTCTATTTCTACATCATTTTGCAATCCAGTTCTATCTAATAAATTATAATCAGTTATAATTTTTATCTCATACTCATTATTTGGTAATAAACCATTATAAGTTAATCCTAAATTATCTCCATCAACTAAAGTAATTTCATCACTTATTGCCATATTATCTTTATATAATACTACAATAGTATTACCAATCGATTTATCATCATCATCTTCTACATATACATCAAATACAATTGATGTCGCTAAAGTTTCGTCATTAGATATCGTAGCTATTGGCGTCATATATTCTATTGTAGCTATTGAAGTATTATCAAGTGCTTCTGATGTAATAACACCCATATTATCATTTAAATCGTAATCGGTTATTATTTCAATTGTATAATCAGTATCTGATAATAATCCTGTAAACGTTTTATCGTTATTTACTCCTACAGTTAAATCGATTGTTGATGTTGTTTGTATTCCATCTTGATATAATACTGCTTTTGAATTTCCAACATTAGTTGAATCAAGGTCAAATATAATTACATCAAATGTTATTGAATCATAATCACTTACTTCATTTTTAATTACTGCTGTCGGAATTAGTTTTTCTAAAGTAATAATCATATTTGATATTAATACCTGTTCATATTGCATTCCAGCACTATCATCTAGATTATAATCAGCAGATACAACAATTTCATATGCACTATTAGACAATAATCCTGTAAATTCTACAGTATTCATACCAATATTTATTAATTGTTCGTCAATTTTAACACCGTCTAAATATAAAGATATTTTAATATTATCAAGATTCGAAGTATCATCAATATCCATATACTTAACGTCTAACATAATTGAGTCGTTAGTAGTCTCAATATTAAGTAATTCTGCAGCAGGCTTTTTAGGTTCTAAAGATAATAAAACACTTCTAAATAATATAGAATTTTCTATTGTTCCTCCATCATCTCGTAAGTTATAATCAGCAACAATATCAATACTATATACTTCACTGTTTTTAACTAAGTATTCTAAAACAATACTTTCATCCTCTACTTCAAAAGGAATTATTTTAACTATTTCATCATTTTCATAAAGTATAACTTCTAATGAACTTTTTAATGTTTGATTAATATCAGAAACTCTTAAATCAATTGTGACATATCCTTGAGTTATAGTAATATTACTAACTTCAACACTTGGCGCTACATTTTGTAATGTATTAATCACTTCACTATAAATTATTTGATTTTCTCGAATTCCTGTTCCATCATTTAAATCATAAGATGCTTCAATTTCAATTGTAAATTCATAATTTGAAAAAATATCAAACAATTCAAGATTAACAGAATATTCAAAAACACTAGCTTGTTTAACTAGTACATCATCAACATATAATTTAGCTACTAATGTTGATTTATCAATAATATTTGTTGGATCGTCTATTTCTAAATTAAATGAAATTCGATTTTCTTCAATATTTAAATTATAAATAAGTGGTTCTGGAACAATTCGAGGAAGTGTTCTAAAAACACGTTCTGATAAAACATTTCCATTTACAACTCCAAGTCCATCTCTTAAATCATAATTACTAATTACTCTTAAAGTATATTCACTATCATTCAACAATCCTTCAAAAGAAACATCTTTAACTGTCCCATTAATTATCATTTCACGTATAATAACATCATCTTGATAAACAACAACACTTAGTCCACCAAAATCAGTAACTAAATCTTCATCATTATATATAACATCAAATGTAACATTATTAGATGAAACATTAAAATTAGAAATAACAGCACTTGGTAACGCATTAGGCAGTGTTAAAAATGGGCCAGAATATAATACAACGTTATTAACTACTCCATCTAAATTATCTAAATTATAATCAGCAATTACTTTTACATCATATTGTTTATTGGCTAATAGATCTGTAAATTCAACGTTTGTTTGTCCAGTTGATATTACTTGTTCCGAGACTTTTAAATCTCCAGAATAAAGTTCCGCGGTTAAACTTCCACTAATAATTACAAGATCAATGTCAGTAATATTAAAATCAATTGAAATAGAACTTCTATTTAAAGAATAGTTTTCTCTTTCAACAATAGGTATGTCTTTATAAACATATACTTTAAATTCATTATTATCACTTATAAAAACTGTTTTTGAATTACTACCGTCCAAATAATTTATTTCATCAATACTGTAAATTGTTTCTCCTAACGAAGTTCCTGTATCTACATTAAAATAAAGTACTGAATTTGTTGAATCATCAGTAAATCTACTTGAACTATAATGAATACCATTAACAACAATAGCTGTTATTGGAAAATTGGAATTATTTACTAATTCTATTTTTACTCGTAAATCAGTTTTTTTAGCCATATAATATGTTTTTAACTCATTTCCATCATATGGATTACTACCTTCAATCGTGGCACTAGTAAAAACAGGTGCAACTTTTTTTACAGAAGAATGATCACAAGCTGTTAGTGTTAGCCCTATCATCAAAATTCCTATCAGTATAAACAACTTTTTCATATTGTGTCCTCCAAATCTCATCTCTTTTTTTTGAATAAACATTAAATCAGCATTTTCCCTTGAAATATTTTTACTTAATCTAATTAATTATTTTACCATAAAAATGTCTTTAAAGCAATATTTAATGCGTTTAGACAGTTTTTTATTTTTCGGTTTTTTTACGTTGTTTTAATCCTTTTTTGATAATATTAATTCCATAAGTTTCATTAATATTATTTAATATATTAATAATCTTTTCTTCTTTTGTTGCTTCTTTAGAAACATTAAATATATCTATCTGTTTGAAATTATTATAATTATCCTTCAAATTCGATACACTTACTCCGAGCAATCTAATCGGTAAATCACCTTGATTATCATCATATAACTGTTCTACTACTTTATATATCTCAAAAAAGTTATCCGTGTAAAAATCAAGTGTTTTACTACGATTAATTTGTGTGAAATCATTATATCTTACTTGAATGTTTATTGTTTTTATAATACTATTATCCGCAATCAATCTATTAACTACAGTTTTTGTTAATGATACTAACTTTGATAATACATCTTGATATTCATACAAATCTGTTGAGTATGTTGATGTAGTTCCTATACTTTTATATACAACATGTCGTTGAGGTTCAATTTTCTTTTTATCTATTCCATTTGCCTTATCCATAAATTCTTCAAGACGATTTCCCAAAACTAATTTTAACTTTTTTAAGTTTTTATAATTAGCTAAATCTCCAATAGTATTAATACCAATAATTTTTAAATTAGGATATGTTTTTTTGCCAATTCCAAACATATCTTCAATTGGTAATGGCCATAATATATCTTTAATATCACGTTTTCTTAAAACAGTAATTCCTAATGGTTTCTTAATATCAGAAGCCATTTTTGCCAAAAACATATTTGGGGCAATACCTATTGAAACTGGTAATTTATGTTCTTTATACAACCGTTCTTGAATTTCTTTAGCTATATCTAACGGATGAATATCTTCACTTAATTTTGTCATATCTAAATATCCTTCATCAATAGAGCCTTTTTCAATATTATCTGAATATTCTGATAATAAATCAAAAAATATTTTACTATAACGATGATATAAATCAAAATTGACAGGTAATATTAAAAGATTGGGACAAAGTCGTTTAGCCTCAATTGAGTTCATTCCACTTTTAACACCATATTTACGAGCAACATAATTCGCAGTTGTTAAAACTCCACGTTCTCTTCTACCGCCAATCCCTAAAGGAATTTTTGATAAGCTATCATCTTCGGCAATTTCACAACTGGCAAAAAACGCATTTAAATCAATATGAAATATAATTTTGTATTTTTTTTCCATAAAAATCTTTCCTTTTATTTGATTTTATAATATAATGTATAAGACATAAATATTTTAATATATATTCGAACGAGGTGAAAACATGCCAACTAGTAAAAAAAGAGTAAAAAAGAATTATGTAGAAGCTGAACCAATTACTAAAAATCCTTTAAAATCAAAATTTGGAAAATTCATGGTGGTTGTATTAGTATTCGGTTTCGTAGGTGCTGCCATTGTTGGTCTTATAATTACACTAGTAGAAGCAGTCCAAAGTTTATAACAAAATCTATAAAAGTAGCAAGGTTATCTTGCTACTTTTTATTTTAATAACTCTTTAGCACTCTCAATTGATGCTTCACTTACTTTTTCACCTGAAATCATTTGAGCTATTTCTAGAACTCTATCGTTATTTAATAAATTCTTAATATAGGCTCTAGTTCTTTTGCCTTCAACAGTTTTGCTAATAAATAAATGGTGATCGCTTACTGCGGCTACTTGAGGTATATGAGTAATACAAATTACTTGAGTTGATTTAGAGATTTCTTTAATTTTCTTAGCTACTTGGTTTGCTACAAAGCCACTGACTCCAGAATCAATCTCATCAAAAATGAATAATGAGAGATTCAATGATGCAATAAGTAAACTTTTTAATCCCAGCATTATTCTGCTCATTTCCCCACCACTTGCTGATTTGCTTAAAGGCTTTAACGGTTCTCCAATGTTAGTTGTTATTAAAAAATCAATTTCATCGATGCCGTTTTCCAAGAATTGAGTATGATTTAAATAATCATTATTAATTTCGTTAAGAAAAACAATTTTAAATTGTGTGTTTTTTAACTCTAAATCTTCAAGAATACCTAGTAATTCTTTTTCAATAAATAAACTTGTTTTCTTTCTTAATTCTGATAATTTTAATGCTTTATTTTTTACTATTTCAAAATTATTTTTTACTATTATTTCTTGTTTTTCAATGATTTCATCAAAATTATCAATATTGTTAATATCTTCTTTAATATTTTCAAGATAATCAATTAACTCAGGAAGTTCCTTACGGTACTTCCTTTTTAACGATTCTAAACTATTTAATCTTTCTTGATGAGTATTCAATAAAGAAGGGTCAAAATCTAATAATCTCAATTCGTTTTTAAGTGATTCAAACGTATCATCTAATTCATAATATGCTTCTATTAATCTTTTTTGTATTTGTTTAAAAATGTCGCTATATTCTTCGACATCTTCTATTTTTTTAGCTGCCGTATATATATTATCAAGTGCACTAGTTGATTCTAGTAATACTTTTGATTCATTTAAACTTTGATAGATTTTATCAAAGTTTTCCATTTTTTCTACTTTATCAATTAACATCTCTTCTTCTAATACGTCAAGATTATACGACTCAAGTTCTTTTACTTGAAACTTCATTAAATCAAGTTTTTCTAGCATATCATCATTGCTATGTTTTAAACGATTCAACTCTTTTAATGCACTTTTATAATCACCTAATTCTTTTAAATAATCATTAACCATTTTTACAGTTAATTCATTTTCAAATCCATCAATTATCTCGATATATGTTTGAGGATTAATAAGACGATGTGTATCATGTTGAGTATGAATATCAGCTAATAAAGACGTAATCTCTTTTAACTGTGCCAACGTTACAGTGTGATTATTAATTTTAATTATATTATTATTAGAAGTCGTTATTTGTCTTTTTATTATTAATTGATTATCACTATTTTCAATTCCAAATTTTTGAAGTAATACTAAAATCTTTCGATTATTTGATATGAAAATTCCTTCAACTTCAGCTTTTGACGACCCTGTTCTTACAATATTAGAAGTAGCTCGATCACCAAGCAATAATCCTATAGCATCAATAAGCAAACTTTTACCAGCACCAGTTTCACCAGTCAACGCTGTCATCCCTTTAAAAAAATCTACTTCAATATTTTCAATTATAGCAAAATTTTTAACTGAAATATAACTTAGCATATTCACACTCCGTTCTAGATTATATTAATTTTTGTATCACATCTATAATACTCATCAAATCTAAATTTAACTCTTTTAATATCTCTTCTTTTGTTCCTTGTTGAATATATTCATCTCTTATTCCCATTAAAGTAATCTTTGTTGTATCCATTTTGTTAATTACAAAATGCTCAATAACAGCACTACCGAATCCTCCCAAAAGACAAGATTCTTCATAAATTATAATCGGAGCATCTTTATGTGATACTTCTTTTAAGATTTCATTATCTAATGGTTTAATAAATTTAGCATCAATTATACAAACATCAAGTTTTAATCTTTCTACTTCTTCATAAACCTTTTCCAACATTGAACCAAACGAAATAAATACTACGCTTTTACCTTCTCTCATTATTTCCCACTTAGGAGATTGATAAATACTGTTTGTTATTCCGTTACTGAAATCATATTCTGTTTTTCCTTTTTCATAACGAATAACAAATGGAGATTTATTTACTTTAAATGCATAGTTTAATATTTTATATGCTTCTTTGGCATTTCTTGGATGAGCTATTTTAATATTAGGAATATGTCTTAAAAGTGGGATGTCGTAAATCCCTTGATGAGTTTCACCATCTGCCCCAACTAATCCTGCCCGATCAATACCAAATATTACTTTTAGATTTTGACGTGCAACATCATGATTAACTTGGTCGTATGCTCTTTGAATAAAAGTAGAATAGATTGGTGTAAAAACATCAACATTACTTATTGCGAAACCGCTCGACATTGTCACAGCCATTTGTTCAGCTATTCCAACATCAATTATTCTATTTGGATATAATTCTTTAAATTTTATTAATCCACTTCCACCAATCATTGCAGGAATAACAATTACAAATTCCTTTTTTAATCCAGCATAATTAATCATATATTCAGCTATAATATTACTCCAAGAATGGAAATTCTTTTTAGGATTACTTAATGGTTTTCCTGTAATGTTATCAAATGGTCCAACACCATGCCAAACTCCTAATTGATCATTTTCGCTAAACTTATATCCTTTTCCTTTTTGAGTTAATACATGTATAACACATGGTTTTGCTGATTTTTTAGCAATTTTTAAGTATTTAATTAGTTCTTTGAAATTATGACCATTAATTGGTCCATAATATGAATATCCTAATTCATCAAACATATTATTATAAATAAAAAATCCTTTGACTCCTCTTTCAACCTTTGAGGACAATTTCTTTAAAAACTTAGGTAATATTTTATATGTTTTTGTCTTGATTTTTCGATATGTTGCTTTACTTCTAATATCATTTAATATTCTAGATAGATATCCAATATTTTCACTAATACTCATTTCGTTATCATTTAAGATAATAATTGGTTGATGGTCTCTTTGTCCACCTAAAAAATTAAGTGCTTCAAAAGCCATTCCTCCTGTCAGTGCTCCATCTCCAATAATAGGTATAACTTTATAAGAATTACCGTTAAATCTTTTAGAAAATTCTATTCCAGCAGCTGCAGCAACGCTTGTTGAACTATGTCCAGCTTCGTAAATATCATGAACAGATTCACTTCTTTTTAAGAATCCGCTTAACCCTTTATATTGCCTTAAAGTATCAAAATCTTTAGCTCGTCCAGTTAATATTTTATGAACATATCCTTGATGTCCAACATCAAATATTAGTTTATCTTTTGGACTTTCAAATACTTTATGTAAAGCTATAGTTAATTCAACCATACCTAAATTAGAAGATAAATGTCCTCCTGTTTTAGATACTTTTTCAATTAAAAACATTCTGATTTCATTGCTTAATTCTTCTAATTCTTCAATTGATAAATCAGATAAAAAACTAGGGTCTTTTATCTCATATAAATTTATCATATTAGCACCTCAATTATTCTTTAAAGTCGATTAATTCGTCATCCTTCATCATTTTAACAATAACACTTTCAGCATTTCTCAATAAATCGTGACAATGTTTACTAAGTTTCATTCCTTCGTTATATTTCTTTACTGCTTGATTTAATTCGATTTCACCGTTTTCTAATTCTTTCACTAATAATTCTAGTTCAATCAATGCTTCTTCAAAGGTTTTTTCAGTCATTATTACTCATCCTTTCTCTTGTTAATTACATTAGCATTTATAATTCCATCACTAACTAATATATTAATTTTATCATTAATATTTACCTCATTAATGCTTTTAATTACAACTCCGTTTTTCTTTAATACTGAATACCCCTTACTCATAACTGATAAAGGATTTAGTAATTCAAGTTTATTAATTAATAAAACAAAATCATTTTGTTTTCTTAATAAGTATCTTTGATAATAATCATTTAATTTTTTAACCTCAACATCTAAATCAATTTTACTTTGTCTCAGTCGATTTATCGGATTTAATAACTCTAATTTTTCAATTAAATGATCAAGTTTTTTTGATTTATTCTCAGTTAATCTAAGCGGATCTCTAAAAACATATGATCCTTCAATTCTCTTTAGTAAATCCATTTTATGTTTCAATATTTGATTTAAATTAGAACGATTTTGATTATTCAATTGTTCAAGATAGTTAAGTAATTCTAACTGACTTGGCACAGCTAATTCAGCTGCCCCAGACGGTGTTGGAGCTCTTAAATCAGATACAAAATCGCTTATTGTAAAATCAACCTCGTGTCCCACACTTGAAATTATTGGAATTTTAGATTTATATATTTCATAGGCAACGCTTTCTTCATTAAAAGGCCATAAATCTTCTATACTTCCTCCACCTCTTCCTAATATGATAACGTCTGCCAGTTTTTGTTTATTAACAAGTTTCAACTGTTCAACGATTGAATCTTTAGCATACTCTCCTTGAACAAGTGTTGGATAAACAATTATACTAGCTAGAGGATATCTCCTATTAACAATATTAATTACATCTTGGACTGCTGCACCAGTAGGACTAGTTAAAACAGCAATTGTTTTTGGAAATTTCGGGATAGATACTTTATGAGATTCATCAAATAAACCCTCCTTAGAAAGTTTTTCTTTTAGTTGTTCATATGCTAGATAAAGATTACCTAGCCCATCCTCACTCATTTTTGTTACATAAATTTGATAACTCCCTCTACTTTCAAAAACTGATATATCTCCTTCAATTAGAATTGTCATTCCATCTACTGGAGTGAATTTGATTTTTTTAGCATTAGAGGCAAACATAATTGCACTAATTTGAGCTTTATCATCTTTTAACGTAAAATAAAAATGCCCTCTTGAATGATGCTTAAAATTAGAAATTTCCCCTTTTAAAAGCACATTTCTCAAATGTGCATCATTATCAAATTTAAATTTTATATATTTTGTTAAAGCGGTTACTGTAAGATATTTTTTTTCGCCCATAAAATCCCTACTTTTTTAAATATTTTTTAATATTATCCAAAACTTTATTAGTAAATCCAATTTGTTTACTATCACCTTCATCAGTAAATTTACGAGTAAGATTTAAAGCTTCATTAATAACAATTTCATAAGGGGTATCAGTATAATAAAGTTCATAAACTGCGAAACGAATAATCGCTCGATCTACAAATGATAAACGATTAATCCTCCAATTAACAAGATTATCAATAATAATATTATCAATTTTATGAAGATTACTTAATACTCCTTCAACTGATTCAGTAACATAACTGTAATCTGAATCAATATCTAAAAATTCTTTATTAATATCAATAGTGTATAAATATTTTATTATTTCTTCTCTTAGTTCTCTTCTGCTTAATTCTTGTGTTTTATCCATAGTTTTTACCTCATATATATTATATATTAAAATATATCATATAAACAGTAAAATATAAAGCAAATTCAGTAGCTTTTACTTCTTTAATAATAATAGAATCAATATTTGTTTTCGTTGTAATTAAATACAATTATATCATTGACCATTATAAAGATTTCATAAAAAAACAAGTTCATAATGAAACTTGTTTTTTTATTGTTCGAAAAGGAAATTTATAATTTCAGCAAATCTGAGTTCCCATGCAGATTCATTGTGAACAGCGTCTTCTACTATGTTATATCTAATATTTTTTGGAACTATTTTTGATTTAAGTATATTGTAAATTTCTTCATTAGATTCTAAATAAGCAATATTTTCCTTTAAGTTTTTAGATTCTTTTGTTCCTACGTCCATATATATTTTTTTTAAATTTGATAAGTTCGCAATTTTAGCTAATTTTACCATCTCTTCTTGAACTGGAAAATAAGCGTTTGAAACACATCCAAATTTTGTGAAATAATCTCCATATTTTAACGCTGCATAAGTAGCACAAACTCCACCAAATGAGGATCCCATTATTGCGGTATTTTCCGATTTTTTCAAACTTCTATATCTTTTGTCTATATAAGTTTTTAAAGTATTAATAATAAATAGTAAAAATGCATCAGTTTTACCACCCCATACTTTTCCACCAATAGCAAACTGAAATTCAAAAGGAACAAGTTCATTACTCCTATCATCATTAGATTCAATTCCTACTATTATTAGTTCTGGTAAATCAGGTTGAGTTTTATACGTTTCTAGTATACCCCAACTTTTTCCGTACGTTGCTTGCAAATCATCAAAAAGATTTTGTCCATCACACATATATAGAACAGGGTAACGTTTATTAGAATTATAATAACTCTTTGGCAAAGATATAAACATTCTCATTTCTCTATTCAATTCTTTTGAATACATTTTTAAAACGCTATACTCCTTCATTTTATCACCTGTTTCGCTAATTTAAATATTAATGATTCATATGGTAAAAGTGTCATTTTATTTTTCAAAGTTCTTTTTTTATAATTAAACAAAATATTTCTATATCCTTCAAAATCAATGTTTAAATCAACTTCAATTATATTCTTTCTAAAATTTGATAACACTAAAAACTTTATTTCTTTTGTTTCGTTTATATAAAAAAATGTGTCCTTATTATCAATATCAATAAAATCCAGTGTCCCGTTATTAATCTCATATTTCTTTCTCATTTTTATTAATTCTTTATATGTATTATAGATAGAATCATTATTATCAATCTGTTTTTTTAAATTAATTTGAGAATAATTTTTATTCACGCTCATCCATGGTTTAACATCACTAAACCCAGCATATTTATCATCATTCCATTGGTATGGACTTCTAGCGTTATCACGCGAACGATCTCTTAATGCTTGCATAGCTATTTCATGTGTCGCTCCAAAGTTTAGAAAATTAGCATATTCTGTATAAACTTCTACATCTCTAAAATCTGTTAAATTCTCATAATCAACATTAGTCATTCCTATTTCTTCACCTTGATATATTATTGGTGTTCCAGGCATCATATATAAACTATGCGCAAGCATCTTCGCAGATTCAATATGATACTGTGAATCGTTACCATAATGACTAACTATACGAGGTTGATCGTGATTATGCCAATAAATTAAATTCCAACCATTACCATTTAACATTTTATACCATTTATCGAAACTTTTTTTTATGTATGTTACATCTATTTTTCCTTTTGACCACTTTCCAGGAGTAAGATGATTTGTATCATCACAATCAGCCCAGCAATGTCCAAAATGAATTAACATATCAAATTCGTTACTGTCAAATGAACAGTATTTCAATGCCTCTTCTTTTGTAGCTCCACCTGCTTCTCCCATTGCCATAACATTATTCGGATGAAAAATTTCGGTTCCAAATTCTTCTAAATACTCATGATGTTTTGGTAAACTAGAAAAATATTCATATCCTGGATGTCCTTCTGGAAAATCCCAATCTTTTTCTAAATGATTTGAGGCATCAACTCTAAATCCATCAACTCCTAAATCAATCCACCATTTTGTTATATCTTTTAAATCTTTTTTCATATCTGAATTACGCCAATTTAAATCAGGCATCTTTTTACTAAAAATATGTAGATAATATTCATCGGTTAAAGAGTTATATTCCCACACTGGCCCACCAAACCATGACCGCCACTGTGTAGGCATTTTTCTTTTTCCTTTTTCATCATATTTTGGCTTTTGCCAAATATAATAATCATGGTATTTATGGTGATTAATATGACTGGGATTTTTCGCAGCTTTAAACCATTCATGTTCATCAGATGTATGATTTAAAACTAAATCAAAAATGACTTTTATTTTTCTTTGATGAGATTGATAAATAAATTCTTTAACATCTTCAATTGTTCCATAATCTTTACTAACTTTTAAAAAATCAGAAACATCATATCCATTATCATCCATTGGAGATTCATAGTGAGGAGATACCCATATGGCATTTACACCTAAGCCAGATAAATAATCAAGTTTACTTATAAGTCCTCTAAAATCACCAATTCCGTCCTTATTAGAGTCTTTAAAACTTCGTAAATATATTTGATAGATAATTGCGTCTTGCCACCATTTTCTTTCCATGAGTATCTCCTTTATTAAAAATACTTTTATACTATAATTATACTACAAAGGATGCTATATTCTTCAAATTATTTTAAAAGTGAAACCGCTACCATAGCAGTAATTTTTAATATATATGATATAATTAGTTATCTTTTTTTCAATAGGAGGAAATATGAGAAAAATTAAACTGTTTTTGATTTTATTTTTAAGTTTAATAATTGGATTTACAAGTATATATAGCAATGTTCACGCAATTGATACTACAAAACTTTTTATACATTATCACCGATTCGACGGAAATTATACCCCCTGGAAATTATGGCTTTGGTCATATGAACCTATCGCTGGGGATGGAAAAGACTATTTGTTTAACGGTGAAGATTCATTTGGTAAATATTATGAAGTTGATCTTATCGATTCATCCTTTAAAGATTCAACTTCAATTGGAATTATTGTTAAAACATCTTCTTGGGATAAAGATGTCGCAATTGATCGTTTTATTGACTTAACAAATCCTAATACTAATGGTGAGGTTCACGCATACATAGTAAGCGGAGATTCAAAAATTTATTATGATAATTCTGCTGTTGATGTTTCCAATAGAGCCGACTCTGTTAATTTTATAACAACTTCAACAATTGAATTTAAAACTAGTAAGACTGTTACTGAAAATCTTATTACTTTATATACCGATGATACCGAAGTAGCTATTGAAAACTTTGTAATGAATGGATTAATTGGTACATTTGATATTATTGGTGGTGCTGATTTAGGTAAAAGTTATACATTAAAAATCGATTTTGAAGATGATGGATATGAACCAAAAATCTATACTGTTGGGTTTGGAGGATTATACGCAAGTGATGATTTCAATGATGTTTATGCATACAGTGGAAATTTAGGAGCTATCTATTCTAATTCATCAACTACTTTTAAATTATGGGCTCCAATTAGTGAAAGTGTAACTTTAAATCTATACGAATTTGGTCATAGAGAAAATCAAGTTGATTATAATTCTATACCAGGAACTAATACTCCATATGAAACTCACCCTCTAACATATACATCTAAAGGTGTTTGGGAAGTAACTATCATTGGAGATTTACATGGTGTTTATTATACTTTCAGTGTAACAAACGGAACAGTCACTAATGAAGTTAGTGATCCATACGCTTTTAGCGCAGGAATTAATGGTAAACGTAGTATGGTTGTTGATTTTGAACGTTTAAATCCCGAAGGATGGGATGATTTAGTTATTCCTGATACAATTGAATCTTATAATGATTCAATTATTTATGAACTTCATATTCGTGATTTTACTACTCATCCAACTTGGAACGGAACTGAAGAATATCGTGGTAAATTTTTAGGTCTTGCTGAAAAAGGAACATCATATAATGGTGTAACAACAGGACTTGACCATATAATCGAATTAGGAGTTACTCATGTTCAATTATTACCTGTTTTTGATTTTGGAGCTGCAGTTGATGAAACAAAGCTTCTTGATCCTAATTATTCAGGAATTAAAGATACTGTTTTTAACTGGGGATATATGCCAGAAAACTTTAATGTTGTCGAAGGTAGTTATTCAACTAACCCCTATGATGGTAGTGTTAGAGTTACTGAATATAAGCAATTAATTAAAGCCTTTAATGAAAATAATATCAGAGTAGTTATGGATGTTGTTTATAATCACACTGGAAAAAGTGCTGATTCAAACTTTGATTTGATTGTTCCTGGATATTATTATCGTATGACTGATAGTGGTTCATTTAGTAATGGTAGCGGGACAGGAAATGAAACAGCTAGTGAAAATTATATGATGAGAAAATTTATGATCGATAGTGTGGTTTTTTGGGCAACTGAATATAATATTAGAGGATTCAGATTTGATTTAATGAAACTCCATGATGTTGATACAATGAACGCTATTACTACTGCATTACATGCGATAGATGATACAATATTAGTATATGGAGAACCTTGGACTGGTGGCACATCACAATTACCTGAAGAATTGTCTGCATATAATGCTACTTTAGATCAAATGCCAGGTGTAGCTGTTTTTAATGATGATACTCGTGATGGTATTAAAGGTTCAGTGTGGACCACTACCGATATTGGTTTTGTTCAAGGAAATAGTAATGTTGACGAAAGAATAAAACTAGGTATTGTTGGAGCTGTCCATCAAACTAATATAAACTTAGGAGCTTTACCAAAAGGTGCTTGGGCACCTAATCCTAATCAAACAGTTAATTATGTAACTGCCCATGACAACAATACTTTATTTGATAAAATTATGTTGTCAACTGACAATTTATCTTGGGATACAATAAAAGATATGCAAAAACAAGCAAACGCAATTGTTTTAACATCTCAAGGAATTCCATTTTTGTATGGCGGTGTTGAAATGATGCATTCTAAATCATGTACAATTGTCGGTGGAATTCCTCAAGGAGAATGTGATGCTACTTTATCATATGATCATAATAGTTATCGTTCTCCTGATTCAACAAACCAGATTGATTGGTCATTAAAAGCTGATAATATGGATGTTTTTAATTATTATAAAGGACTAATTGAATTACGAAAAAGCATTAATGTTTTTAGTTATGATAGTAAAGAAGAAATAAATAATAAAATGTATTTCTTCCCAGATGATCGTGGTGTTGTTAGTTATATTATTTATGATAATGAATCGCCATGGGAATATACATATGTAATACATAATAATAGCGTTGTTCAAAGAAATATGGATTTACAAGGTATGGAATGGAATTTAGTAATTGATAAAGATACTGCTGGCACTGAAACAATCAAGATATTAACTGGAGATACTGTAACTGTTTTACCAAACGAAACACTAGTAATGTATAAACTAGCAAAGGGTGCTATTTATCCACCTCCAGTACAAAGCGATCCAACTAATTATCTTCCAATTGATGCTTCTGATTCTAATAATAATTTATATATTATTGTTGGTTCTATTGTCAGTGGAATTATAATAGTAAGTGGCACAATATTATTTTATATTAAAAGACCACATTAAATAATTAGCCGGAACATTCCGGCTAATTTAATAGAGGTGAAAAAATGATTGATTTTACAATATACCATGAAGCAAAAAGTAAATATGCATATATGTATGACAAAGATACTGTTCATCTAAGATTATTTGCGACTAAAAATAAGATAAATAAAATTAATGTAATTTATAGTGATCCTTTTTTATGGGTTCCACAAAATAACAATTTAGATGAATGGACACAAGTTGTGAATTCTAATAATACATTAATGATAAATGAATATCAAACAGAAATGTATGATCACTTCTTCATTGCCATAAAACCACAATATAAAAGAATGAAATATGCATTTATTATTAATGATCAATTTCTTTATGGATGCCACGAAATTATTGATATTGTAAAATATCCTAAAGAAAAAAAGAATTTATTTAATCACTTTAATTTTCCTTATTTAAACGAAGAAGACCTTTTTGCTCCTCCGAAATGGGTTGAAGATCAAATATGGTATAGTATTTTCCCTGAAAGATTTAATAATGGTGATACTTCTATTAACCCACCAAACACTATAGAGTGGGGTAATGTTGAAAAATACTCTAACAATCAGTTTTTTGGAGGGGATCTTCAGGGCATAATTGATAAAATGCCATATCTTAAAGAAATTGGATTCACAGGAATATACATGACCCCTATCTTTTCGGCTGATGCAAGTCATAAATATGATACTATTGATTATTTCAAAATCGACAAGGCTTTTGGCGACAATATTTTATTTGCACAACTAGTTGAAAAAGCTCATCAACTAGGTATAAAAGTTATGTTAGATGCAGTATTTAATCATTGTGGATTTAGACATCCTTTCTTTTTGGATGTCGTAAAAAATGGTAAAAACTCGAAATACTATAATTGTTTTTACATTTTAAATGATAACTTACCAATTGCTAATTTTGAATTAAACGATGATTTTACTATTAATCGTGACAAAATTAATCATATATATAAGAATCCTAACTTGTTAAATTATCGCACTTTTGCATTTACACCCTATATGCCAAAACTAAATACTAATGATCCAATAATGAAAAAATATTTACTAGATGTAGGTAAATTTTGGATTGAAGAATATAATATTGATGGCTGGAGATTAGATGTTAGTAACGAAGTTAGTCATAAATTTTGGAGAGCTTTTAGAACTACAGTAAAATCCGCAAAAAAAGAAACATATATTGTTGGAGAAAATTGGGATAACTCCAATTCATGGCTTCAAGGCGATCAACACGATGGGGTAATGAATTATGAAATTCTCATTCCAATATGGAATTATTTTGGTACTAACACTATTAATTTTAAATATTCTAGCACTCAATTTATGTATGCTATAAACAAAGTATTAACTGATTATCCAAAAAACGTATTAAAGTCAATGTATAATTTAGTAGATTCTCATGATACATCAAGAATTTTAGAGATATGTTCTAATAATATTGAATTAGTAAAATTACCTTACCTCTTCTTATTCGCTCTTCCTGGAGCTCCTAGTATTTATTATGGTGGTGAAATAGGACTAAGTGGAGGACACGATCCCGATAATAGAAGATGTATGATTTGGGATCAAAATAAACAAAACTATATTTTATTGAATCATATTAAAAAAATTATTAATTTAAGGAATTCCTATAGTGATTTTAAATCAACAGATATTACTTGGATTGAAACAAATGATAAAAAAGAGTATATTATTTTCAAAAAAAATAGGATATACTTTATTATTAGTAAAAAAGATAATTCTCAATCTATAGATCTACCTAATGAACTCCAAAATATTACTGTTAAAGATATTTACAATGATACTGTAATACAACTAAATAAAACAATAAATACTAATAGTTATGGATTTCATATATTTATAATAAAAAAGCATTTCTCATAACGAGAAATGCTTTTATTTATCCTTTATTTGCTCCTGCAGTTATTCCTTCAATTAAATATTTTTGGAATACAACATATAATGTTGTAATTGGAATTGCAACTATAATTGCTGAAGCTGCGAAAGCAGGGTAATTAGTATCTGAAACATCATTAATAAAGTCAAAAATACCCACTGCTAGTGTCCATTTATCAGAATCAATAATAAGGAACGATGGTAAAATATAGTCCATCCATGGAGCCATAAACTGCGTTACAGCTACAAAACTAATAATTGGAGCTGATAATGGTAAAATAATTTTGAAAAATATTTGTAGTTTATTTGCACCATCAATTTTCGCTGATTCATCTAGTTCTTTTGGAATGTTTTGAAGATATCCTTTAATAAGCCAAACATTAAACGGAATAGAGCCTGATACATAAATAATAACCAAAGCTTTTGGCTCATTAGTTAATCCAAATGTTTGAAACAAAGTAAATATCGCGATTAAAGAAAGAAATGTTGGAAACATTTGAAGAACTAAAATTGTTAACAATCCAGTTTTTTTACCTTTAAATTTATATCTTGCAAACACATATGCCGTTCCAGTAACAAAGAGCACTGAAAACACCATAGTTAAAAATGCTACTTGAAGAGTATTCCAATACCACAGAACAAAGTGTGTTGTTTCTTCAATACCACCAATCATTCTACTTCCCGATAATAAAAATCGATAATTAACAAGACTAGGATTTTCAGGCCAAATAGTATTTAAAATACCACTTGTTGGAGATAAGCTTGTTCCTAGTGTATATATTAATGGTATTACAACGATAAATGCCAATAGTATTAATTCACTATATATAAATACTATTCCTAAAATGTTTTTCGGTTTAAAAATATTAGAAATTGCTGTTGAAGCTAATTTTCTAACTGGTTCTACTTTCAAATAATAGATTAATCCTAATACTGGAATTAGACCAATTAGTCCAGCAATAAATTCTGATTTACCTTTTTTATCAGCCACTGATACTGTTAAAGATTGAAGGGTAAAAACAATTATTAAAACGACATAAATAATAAATGCTTTTTGTAATAAATTCATTACTAATCATCCTCCTTAAATGCTCTTGTTCGACTGAAATTCCATGCCGATAATGTACCGATAATCAAGAAGATTAAAATACTAAATACACTAGCCATAGAATACCATCTAACATTAGGATCAACAGTTAAAGTATAAATCCAAGATATTAAGATATCGGTTGATCCAGCATATGCGGTTTCGTATGTTCCTCCACCCGGTCCTCCACCAGTAATAAAATAAATTACCCCAAAGTTATTAAAATTTCCACTAAATGTCATTACTAATAATGGACTAGTCGCAAATAAAACTAACGGCATTGTAATATATTTAAATTGTTGAAATCCTGTTGCTCCATCAATTGCTGCTGCTTCATATAATGATTTATCAATAGATGTCATTACTCCACTCATTAAAGCCATAAAGAATGGAAATCCTAACCAAACATTTAAAATAATAATAAATACTTTAACAAATGTTGGATTAGCTTCATTACTTAGCCATTGAAAATTTTGATCTCCAAAATAAAATAACTTTCGAAGTCCAGTCCCCGCTTCCGTAAATGGTCTCCCAAGCATTCCCCAATCCATAAATAATTGAGTAATTCCTGTTCTTGTTAAAACTTGATTTACGTATCCTAAATCATTAAACATAACTCTAAATATCATTTGAGATATTAAAGCTGGCATTGCCCAAGGTAATATTAAGATTGAACGCCAAAATTTTCTAAATACAACGCGTTTATTATTTAAAATAACTGCTTGGAAAAAGCCACCAAAGAAACAGGTAAATGTTGCAGCTACTGCCCAGATTAATGTCCATGAAAAAACTTTCCAAAACTGACCACCAAAATCGATCGAGCTGCCTGAAGTTAAACTAAATACTTCTATAAAATTAGAGAATCCTACCCAATTAATTAGTTGTCCTGGCGGAATATGTTCAATATTATAATTCGTAAAAGCAACAGCTAAACCAAAGAAAATAGGCATAACACTAATAAATGTTATTAATAATAATGCTGGTGTTAATACAATATATTCAAAGAAATTTTCATAAAGATTCGCGAAGTATTCTCTTTCCTTTGGCACTTTTTTAGTTTTAGATATTATTAACGATGTTCTGTATGCATCTTTAATATTCCAAACATAAATAAAAGCAACATAAATTAATACTAACGCTGCGATAATCCCTCTTAATAATAATTGTGTTGAATGATGCCCTGCAATTTCAATTGAACGTGCTTCAATTGTTACTGTTCCAGAACTTGGAAGCAAAAAAGACATTACCTCATGTTGATAAAGCGTCTTTTGAGGAATACTTCCCATTGTGAATAATCCCCAAATACCTTTTACAAAAAATCCAGTTCTTTCATAAAAAACGTTATTTACTTGATCTAATAATTCAGTATACCCATCAGGATTATAAGAAAAATAAATATGAGCTAACATTTTATTGAAATCGTCATTATCCATATTAATATTTTGAGTTATACGTCCTTGTAACATATCCTTAAAAGCTGCTACTGAATCATGTTGTAAAATCAAGTCTCCAAATAGTTCATTAAAATGACTATTATAATATCCAATATAGTAAACTGCTCTTGTTGAACGGTCTATATCTTCATAGACATCATCATATATTTCATCATATTTCTCAGAAAATAATTCATCTTCGGCTTGGAGTACCAGTGATTCATAATGATTGTGAATATAAGTGGATACAGTATCGTCCCATCCTACTTCATCAACACTATGTCCATTATTAACTAATAAATTAATAGCTAATAGATTAATTCTTTCCAGACGTAATACTTCAAAATCACCACTATGTCGAATATCACGCTCTGCTCTTTCAACAATTAAATCCTCAACAATATTTAAGATATCAGAGTTAGCCAATTCATCTGCTTCATCCATCAAATCTTGAACTCCATTTTCGAGTTCTTCATTTTCAATAATTCTAATTTGTCCACCAAGAAAATCGTACATATCCTCATTTGAATATGTAATATTATCAACTTCTATAGGTACATTATTTTCATCATAAAAAGTAAGAGTACTTTCATCAAAAGTATACCCATTAACTCTTGCTACATCATGCAATAATGAAAAATCTTCATAAGCGTAATCACTTAAGGGATTGTAATCCTTTAAGTTATAATAGTACCAAGTTGGTAAATAGTTTGATAGTTCTTCTTGTATTTCATTTCCTGGAATTTTATCATCATATAAATTAAATTCAGTACCATAACTACCTGTACTTACTTCAATAAAAATCAATAATGAAAAAATACCAAAAAAGATTATTGCTTTAATAAATTGTCGATTAAATAATTGACCCAGTCCCCAAATTAAAGATGAAGCAATCGCTTTAAAAATTGCAATAAGTTTTCCGTTTGTCATTTAATTCACCCCGCATTTAAAATGTAAAGGGCCATGTATTCACATGGCCCTTTAAATGTAAATTGTTTAATTAATGTTTGCTTGTGATTCAAATCCAGTTTGAGCTGTTTCAGCAGCTTCGGCTGGTGTAGCAGTTCCATTCCATGCACTTGAATACATAGTACCAGCATTACTCCAAAAATATCCCATTTCAGGAATAATAGGCATTGGATGAGAATAAGCCAATTGTGCCGAAATTCCACTTAAATAAACATCAGTTGCAACACCTTCAACAGTAGAAACATCTTTTAATGCAGGTAATTTATTAGTTATATCATAAAGAATAGCTAAACCTTCATCAGATGTCATAAATTCAACAAATTTAAATGCAGCAGTAGGTTCAGAAGTTCCTTTACTTACAGCAGCAATTTGTACACCTGAGAATGTAATTGGTTGAACACCATTAATTGTAGGGATTTTTACTACTCCCCATTCAAAACCATTAAGTTCTCCTGCTTCTTTATATCTTTGAATGTCCCAAGGACCATCTATAATATAAGCTAATTCTCCACTTTCAAATAATGCTTTATTAGCATCTCCACTTAAAGAAGAGTTATTAAGATTTAATACTGCAGGTCTTAAACTTTCATTAAGCCATGTTAATGCATTAATCATTTCAGTAGATCCTAAATTAGCATTTGTTTTATCTAAATGATCTTCACCAAATAAATCAAATCCAAATGAAGTAGATACAAAATGCATATCATAAGCATTACCAACATCTAATGCAAAATATAATTTTTGATCTTGAGATTCATCAATTTCAGTAGTTGCTGGATCATCAACCATTAATGCTTGGTTATAATCTAATGCGCTAGCAATAATTTCTTCCCAAGTTGCTTCTGGATAAGTTTTTGAACTATCAATAGATTCTAGTAATGTTTTATTATAGAATAATGCAACAGATTCACCTGATAAAGGAGCACCAAATAATTCTGATTCAAAATCTCCATCACATGCAACAGCAGCATTATTTTCACTATCATAACATGAAGTAGCTGTTCCAATTGCAGAATTAATCATTCTATCCATTAAATCTTCTCTTAAAGAATCAGGGAATGGATATAATAAGTTAGAGTTTAATGCAGCTCCAATATGATCATGTGGGAATACAACAACATCAGCAGCATATTCTGATCCACTATAAGTTTCAAGTCTTTGACGAGTATCTACTGATCCAACTTGTTCCCATTCAACTTTGATGTCTGGATAAAGTGCTTCAAATGCATCAATTAATGCAGTTGCATAAGCTTCGTCATCTAACCATACTTTAATTGTTACAACTTCAGTTTGATTTTTATCAAATTCATATAACGTCCCATTTGCAGCGTTATTTGTACAAACATCTACAGGTTCATCAGTACTTTTACAACCAGTAAGTGTCAACGCGATTAAAAGAACAGATGATAATAATAGTAATTTCTTCATTTTCATTCCTCCTTAATACTCGCGACGCAGTGTAATCATAGCACCTAACGCAATAGGTAACCCAACTAATAATACCATTAGTTCAGTATTAAAATTATTTGCATTTAAGTGAGCTGTAGGATCACATGGGTCAGTTACAGTTACAGTAATTGTTTCTTCAGCAGTATTACCAAAAACATCTTCGGCAACAATTACGACTTCATAAATACCAGCAAATCTAGTATCTACAGTACCGTGTCCATCTTTAACTTTAACATTATAAACAACAACGGCTTCATCTCCTACCATATCGCTCGCGCTATATGTAGGAAGTGAATAAGTATCTCCAAGTTCTAAAGTAACATTTTTAGAACCAATAATAGTAATAACAGGTGGAGTATTATCAACATCAAAATTAGCTGTTAAAATAGATTCTCCATCATTGTAAGTTACAGTATAAGGTGATGCTGCACCAGTTAAACTTTCTTCAAGAATTAGTGTAAACATTGCATTTGCATCTGTAGATGAGTCAAAACTTACTTGAGAAACAGTAAATTCAGTTCCATCTTTATCCGTTACACTAAAAGAAGTTGGATCAAATATTATTACATCATCAACTTTGGTAGTAACATCTTTATTAAAGACAACTTCAACAGAATTTCTATCTAATGCAGTTACACTAGTAAATTCAAATAAGTTTACAACACCTTCGAAAGCATCAAAACTATTATAGAAAGTATCTGCTCCACCAATATAGAATGTGAATTGTGTTCCACTACCCTTAATGGCAGTTACATCAATATTTAAATCTTCTTCCCATTGTTTTTCCCAAGCATCAGTTCTTACGATAAATCCCATACTATCGTCAGCATCAGCAGCGATATTAAATACCGCAACTTTAAATTGATTAGCATTCGATTGTTGATCAATTCCTAAATTCCATTGTAATGGAACACCTGATCCTCCAAATGCATCACTACCAGCTGCCGTTCCATCAGTTCCAGTTCCCCAGTTCCAAATATTCCATCCTTCATATGATTCAGTTGGGTCAGAATAAATTACAACTAATGTTCCAAATCCCTCTTCTTGGAAGAAAGGCATATCTTCTCCTGCAGTATAAACTTCTGCAGATCCTTGTAATACGTAAACATGTTTAATTCCACTTTCATCGAATCCTATAAAGTTACCAGCTTCATCTTTTAATGGAATTGATTTATTATCAGTATCTCCATCACCATCTGCATCTATACCATCTTTATAAGACCAATCATTTACTCTAGGAATAAGTCCAGCATCATTTTCTGCATCATCTGCGATACAAAAATAAGCTACTGCACCAAAATCATCTTCCCCGGCAATTTGTGGATTTCCAGAACCGTCAGTTCCAGTTCCCCAAGTCCAAAAGTCCATATTTGTATAATCATTATCCCATCTATGATAATGAAGTACAACTGTGTGATTGGTAGTACAATCATTCGCAGTTACTTCTGCAGCCACAGTTGGTGCAGCTAACACAAACATTGCCGCTACCAATGTTAGAGTAATTATTAAACTCAAAATTCTTTTCATTTGTTCTCCTCCTATTATTTATTTTTTTTACTATTTGTTAGTTTAAATATATCATAATGAAAACGCTTTTTCAATTATTTAGCGGGTATATTTAATGTAACCAGTTTCACATTATTTTATAATACTATAGAGAAAAAGAAAACATTTTAGAAAATGCTTTCTTTTTAACACTTTTTTTATAAAAATATATCATAATTTTGATTCTATTTCTAATCTACTTGCTTTATACATAAAATAAGCGATTATTGGAGTAATAATATTATAGCTAATTGAAGTAAATGCACTTAATCCAAAAAATCCTAATCCCAAATTTATTAAAGATGGAATTGTTGATGCAAAAATCATCAATTTTATCATATCTTGATATCTTGGAAATTGACTTTGGTTGAACTTAAACAACATAGATAAAGTCGCTAGCGAAAATATTAAAATCATATTCATCAGCATTAGTGTACTTACAAAAAATAAAATGATAGGTAAAATAATCACTGGTTTTAGACTTTGAAATACTCCTTCAAATAAGATGTCACCAGCATCTTTCGGAGACATTTGATTAATTTCATTGAAATCAACATATCCAAAACCAGAGTATGTAAGACGTAACACAATTGAATCACGAAAGTTCATATTAAATCCTGATTTATAAAATATAATTGTGTTACTGTCAGCAATAACCACATCATCTGCGACATTGAAATAAATATGATATACAGTATCTCTATTAACAATATCATACTCAAAAACATCATTAGTTGCACAAAGCAATTCATTATTGTCAATTTTACAATGAGTAGGTAATCCACTTGGTAACCAGTCTGGTAAATCTTCTGTAAAAGTCATACCATATCTAGTATAATTTGGATTTTCTAGATTAACTACTTGTGTCGTAATAGGTAAAAACATCATTAAATTCAATAAAACAAAATACATTATGACTTTAATTAAACTAGCGTCAAACAAATCAAATACTTTACTGTATTTAATAAGAGACCAAGAAAACATATTTGAAAAAGTTATTTTATTCTTCTGCATAAAAATCACTCATCTTTTCATTTGATATTTTTAAAATTAGTGTTGATCTTTTGGCTATTGTACCATCAAAATTATTGATTCCATATGAATAATATAAAACTTCTTCATCGTTCAAATAAAGCAAATAATCCCCTTCGCTAACGTTATGCAAAACTAATACTATATCTTGATTATTTTCATCATAATTAAATACTCGATAATACCCTAATAAAACATTGGAAGCGTCTTCATACTCGAAAATATCTCCGTATTTTAATGCCTTAGAACTATTTTTTAGTAACAACATTGTTTTATAAGTATTAAATAATGAATTTGGATTATTCATTTGTTCTTTTGCATTTTCTAAATTGTTATTAAATTCATCAGGAAACCAACTAGTTGTATATTTATCTCCAAATGGAAAAGGTAATCTTCTTGTTTCATCCCAATATGGTCCTGTACTTTTAATACCAAACATTCCTAACTCTTCTCCATAATAAATAAACGGGTTACCTGGAAGTGATAATAACATTTCAGCTGATAATTTTAACTTTTGCATGTTTCCATTTAAAATACTAGCCATTCTATCTTGATCATGATTCCTTAAAAACGGGGCATCTATTCCATCATTGTTATATGAATCTATTATTTCATTATAGCGAATTACTTTAGATACATAGTCAGTACTAAATCCAGCATTAATCGCATGAATTATTTCTCCGCCAATTTCGAAATTTAATGTACTATCCATTGATTGATAAAATAAACTCGAAACACTAAAAGCATCGTAAATTTCTCCAACAATATAAATATGTGGATATTCCATTTTTATTTGATATTGAAACCATTCTAATTTGTTTAATGTTGAATCTATTGGAATAGTCGGAGATTTAACTTCATTAACACCTTCTATGTGAAGAGCAGCATCTAATCTAAATCCATCTACTCCTTTTTCAATCCAATATTTAGCAATATTAATCATTTCTTCTTGAACAACTGGATTACTCCAGTTCAAGTCAGGCATATCACTTCCAAAATAACCACAGTAATACCCACCTGTCATTGAATGCCAAATATTTTGTCCCCACGCTCCTGTATGATCTAATCTTAAATCACCCGTTGTTATTTTACGATAATATCCATTATATTGACTATCACCAGAAAGCCATCCTTGGAACCAAGGATGTTGAATAGATGTATGATTAATAACAAAATCAATAATAATATTTATTCCAGCTTCATCCGAAGCATTTAATAAATTTTCAAAATCTTCCATTGTTCCATAATCAGGATTAACTGCATAATAATCGGTTACATCATATCCATGATATGATGGAGAAGGATGTATTGGCATCAGCCAAATATTAGTAATTCCTAGATCTTTTAAATAATCTAGTTTTTCAGTAATTCCATTAAAATCACCTATACCGTCACCATCACTATCTGAAAAACTTCTTACAAAGAGTTCATAATATGTTCCAACATTTGGATAAATCTCAGTAAAATCAACCTCAATTGGATCATCTTGAATTTTATTATTTTTACAACCCGTCAAAATTAAAAGACTAGAAAATATTGTTAATATTAAAAATACTTTTTTCATAAATATCACTCCTCGTATCATTTAAAGGATATCATAATTATTTGTTTATGTAAACGAATGAAACTGTGTAACCAGTACCACTAAAAAATAGAGAATATCTCTATTTTTTAGTATTCTATAATAATTTTTCAATAGTCATATTTGTTTCTACTTCTTTAAAAGTGTATTCAATAGAGTCTTCTGTGATATTTAGTATTAAATATGATGGAGGTGTTTTTGATCGAGGATTTCTAATACTACCAGGATTCATAATAAGCATATTATTAATTTTATCTACTCTAGCTATATGAGTATGACCATATAAAACAATATCGAAATCTTGTGATAATACATATTTTAAAAGTTTCATAAGTGATTTATGAACTCCATATTTATGGCCATGTGTTAAATATAATTTTTTTCCTGCAATTGTTAAAATAGTATCATAATCTAATCCAGCATCTCTGGGATAATTACCTTTTATAGCGATTATATCTAAATCCATTAAAAAATCCAGGGGTAATTCACTATCTCCTAAAGATATAAAATAATCTGCATTAGGATTAAAATTTAAAATTCTTTCAATTAATATTCTACTACCATGAGCATCACTAAAAACAATTACCTTCATTGCGCCACCTCTTTACCTCTTCACCTATAATTATATCAAATAATCTTAAAAATGCTAATATTTACCTAATTTGTAATGAAAAAGAGTAAAGAATTTCTTCATTACTCTTATATGAATATTAATAATTTGTTTTTCTTTTTTCAAAGTAAGCTTTTGGGTGCATACAGACAGGACACATTCCAGGTGCTCTTTTTCCAAAGTGAATATGTCCACAATTACGACAGAACCAAGCAGTTTCAGTTTCACTTTTAAAAACTAGATCTTCTTTGATATTTCCAAGTAATTTACGGTATCTTTCTTCATGATCTTTTTCAATTTTTGCGATCATTTTAAATGAGGCTGCAATTTTCGGAAATCCTTCTTTTGTAGCTATTCTTGCGAATTCCGGATATAGTTCATCCCATTCTTCTAATTCACCATCAGCTGCAGCTAATAAATTTTCAGAAGTTGTTCCTTCAATTCCCGCAGGATAAGCAGCAGTAATTTCTACAACTCCGCCTTCTAAATGTCTAAAAAAGATTTTAGCATGTTCGTATTCATTGGCTGCTGTTTCTAAAAATAATGCAGCAATTTGTTCATAACCTTCTTTTTTAGCAATTTTTGAAAACATTGTATAACGATTTCTTGCTTGTGATTCACCAGCAAAAGCTTTTAGCAAATTTTTCTCAGTTTCTGTTCCTTTAATTGACATTTTATTCCTCCTTTAACTCTCTATTATGAAAATTATAGCATTATTTAATTGTTTTTTAAATAATTAATTAACTTTGCTAAGCATTTACCTCGATGACTTATTTCATTTTTTTCTTCCAAACTTATTTCTGCTAAATTCTTATTTAACATTGGGACATAAAAGATTGGATCATATCCGAATCCATTTGTACCCGCATATTCTTTACTTATTTCTCCGTATAAATAATCTTCAAAGAAAACTGGATCTTTATCTAATGAAAACAAACACATTGTAGTTATAAACCGTGCTTTTCTATCTTTTATTCCTTCAAGATTTTTTAAAAGAAGTTTATTATTATCTTCATAGTTTTTATCTACTCCACTATATCTTGCTGAAAACACTCCAGGTTCATTGTGTAATGAAAATACTTCTAATCCTGAGTCATCAGCTACAACCGTTTTATTAAGATAATTAGATAATTCTTTAGCTTTTTTAAATGCATTTTCTTTAAAAGTTATTCCATCTTCTATAATTTCTGGAAACTCTTCAAAATCAAATAATGTTAGAACTTTGTATCCAATTGGTTCTAACATCTTTTTCATTTCTATTATTTTATGAGCATTTTTTGTTGCGATTACAATTTCTTTCATTATTCATCACCTTATCTATAGTATATCATAAAAAAAAGGCTAAACGCCTTTCTTCTTAATTTCTATGGCTAGCAGAGGAGTTGTTACTTATTTTAACAATTTTTACTCTGGCATGTTCAATATACGTAATTCTATTAAAACTATCAAATAATCATTTCTTTTAAAATTTTAAATCAAATAAATGTTACTAATTATATAACTAAATGTTACAAAATAATTTAATATTACAAAATAATATTGCTACTAGATTCATTACTAAAATTAATTAAACAACTCCTCAACTTCACCTGATACTGCCAGACATAGAAATCAATAAACTAATTTGTAAAAAAATATAAATATCACCTATAATTTATTATACCACTAATATAATTATAAAACAAATTTTAAATTATATTAATTTAAAATATTTTTGGTTTTTGTAATCATATAAACAATCAGTCCTACTATATTAGTTGTTAAAAGTAAAATGACCCAAAACAACTTGCTATTATTGTTAATATTAGGATTTTCAATTATATTAACAATTATTTTAATTATTATTACTAATACAATAATAACGATAACCGAAATAACTCCTACAAAAATAGTATATAATCCAATCGTTGCTCCCATAATATCATTCCTTTGGAATAGTATAACTAACATATATTATTATTTCAATAAATTATTATCTTCACTTATAAAATCAGATATCTTTGTATATTTTAAATGTTTTATGTTTATTGTTTAATTATATCATAAAAATACCAAAAAATCGGTATTTTTATTTAAATGTATTTTTATCAATCCATAACCCCAGAGCTGGATTTGGAATATAAAAAATTTCTTCTCCATTTTCCAAAATATTCCATCCGTATTGTAATTTTTCTATATTATATGTTTTAGATATACTACTATACTTTTGATAATGATAGTTAACATTTAATATATCTTCTTCATTTATTTTTTCAACCGCGTATGTTATTTTAAATCGATCATCTGAAGACCCATGTATTAAATGTGCAGCAGCGCTCATGTTATTTCTTAAATCAATATTATCTTCAAATGCTTTTAGCGTTTTAATTCTGCCATTATATCCGTATTTTCTAATTAATTTATCTATAACAATATCTTCTCCGAATCGCTCAATTCCAGGTGCTAAGATTATTAATTCTCCTGCATCTTTAATAGCCATTCTAGTTCGATATATTGCTTTATTACCAAGCCATGTACTTTTAAATTCTAACGGGTCTAAATATACAACACATTTATTAATAGGTTTATCTAAAAAATCAATATTCTTTTCTTGAGATAGTTTTACTGCACGTTCAAAAGTTATTCTATTTGAACCAATAAAAAGTCCATGAGTTAAAACGTCATTTCTAATAGCTGTAGTTACAGTTAAAACAAAAACAATTGGTAAATCTTTCAAAAAATGAGTTAATCCGTAATCAAGTATTTTACGTACAGGTGAATGATCTTTTCCCATCATTTTTTCCATTCCGTATACTGCCCCAATCATATGAGACTGATTAATTGTTTTTTTTCCACCGCATCCAACTAAAATGTTTTTTGAATGATTTGCCATTCCAATAACTTCGTGTGGAACTACTTGTCCAATCGAGAGAATAAGATCATAATTATTTTGAATAATTATTTTATTAATTTCTATTGTTACTTTTTCTTTCCATAATCCATCAGTAATACTTTCAATATAACTTGCAGGTACTTCTCCAATATTAATAACGTCATTTCGCCAATCATGGTAAATAAATAACTCATGAGGAATATCACCAAACATTAAATCAAGTTCTTCTTTTGTCATTTCAAGGTGTGTTCCAAGAGCTGGTAAAATATCTATATGTGCAATATCTTTAAGCAAGTGATAATACTGATTTGTAATAAAACCTGCTTTAGAATGAAATCTAGTAATATCAGGTGGAATAATTAATACTTTATTAATCTTTTTTCCTGTTAAAGAATTAATTAATCCTTGTTTAATCTCTTGATTTGTTAAGCCTTTTGTTGATTTATTATTTAAATGAATGTCCATATATCCTCCATCCCTTATTAACCTTTATATATTGTCGATGCTGTTTTCCCACCTTTTCCTGTCCAGTTAGTATGGAAAAATTCACCTCTTGGTTTATCTATTCTTTCATAGTTATGAGCACCAAAATAATCTCTTTGAGCTTGAAGTAAATTAGCTGGAAGAGAGTTAGTAGTATAGCCATCAAAATAGGCAATACTTGAAGATAATGTTGGTATCGAAACTCCACTTAATACAGCTATTGAAACAACTTTTCTTAATCCTTCTATTCTTAATTCTATTTCATTTTTAAAAAATGAATCAACTAATAAATTACTTAGATTAGGGTTTTTGTCAAATGCTTCTTTAATATTACTTAAAAAGGCTGAACGGATAATGCATCCACCTTTCCATAAAACAGAAATACCACCGAGATTTAAATCCCATTTATACGATTTAGATGCTTCACTTAATAGTGAAAATCCTTGTGCATATGAAATAATTTTCGCTAAATATAATGCATCTTTTAAATTGTTAAGAAAATCTTTTCTATCTCCATCAAAATGTTTTAATTTACGGTTATATAACTTAGAAGCTTTCACTCTTTCTTCCTTAATTGCTGATAAGAAACGAGCATACACTGATTCCGCAATCAATGGTAAAGAAACGCCTTCATGAAGAGAATTAATTGCTGTCCATTTCCCTGTCCCTTTTTGTCCTGCAGTATCTAATATTTTATTTATAAGGTAAGTTCCATCTTTATCTTTTTTAGTAAAGATATCAGCAGTTATTTCAATTAAATAACTATTTAATTCTCCTTTATTCCATTCATAAAATATGTCATGAATTTCATCAGGCTTCATTTTTAATAAATCTCTCATAATTTGGTAAACTTCAGTAATTAATTGAATATCTCCATATTCAATTCCATTATGAACCATTTTAACAAAATGACCAGCTCCATTTTCACCAACCCAATCACAGCATATTTCATCATCTTTTGTTTTCGCAGCAATTGCTTGTAACAAATCTTTCACAAATGGCCAAGCTTTTTCGGACCCACCAGGCATAATTGATGGACCATTAAACGCTCCTTCTTCTCCTCCTGATATTCCTGTACCAACAAAAAGTAAATTATTACTTTCTAAATATTTTGTACGCCGATTTGTATCAGGAAAATGTGAATTTCCACCATCAATTATAATATCTCCTTT
>Ga0190303_1000020_pt1 | contig 70132 bp, 75 predicted proteins | sample 48700701_MG_FD_161672 | JGI IMG/M metagenome (GOLD analysis project Ga0190303, IMG submission 161672) | Hydrothermal vent sediment bacterial communities from Southern Trench, Guaymas Basin, Mexico - 4870-07-0-1_MG | ecosystem: Environmental > Aquatic > Marine > Hydrothermal vents > Sediment ... | reverse complement strand
AACTTTCTGGACATCGCCAAAATAAAATCAAAGGTGCCCGCATGAGCGACGCTCTCAAACCCCTGATCGATGCCGCCGCCAATGGGCCTTTGAGCCGTGCGCAGGCCGAAGAGGCCTTTGGCATCCTGTTTGATGGCGAGGCAACACCCAGCCAGATTGGCGGGTTGCTGATGGCGCTGCGCACCCGTGGCGAAACCGTGGATGAATACGCCGCCGCCGCCAAGGTGATGCGCGATAAATGCAACGCGGTGCACGCGCCCAAGGGGGCGATGGACATCGTTGGCACCGGCGGCGACGGTATGGGCACGCTGAACATTTCAACCGCCACAGCCTTTGTTGTGGCGGGTGCAGGCGTGACCGTGGCCAAACACGGTAACCGCAATCTATCATCGAAATCCGGCGCGGCGGATGCGCTGGGTCAGATGGGTATTAACGTGATGGTCGGCGTGGAAGTGGTTGAAAAAGCACTGGAAACCGTTGGCATCGCGTTTATGATGGCCCCGATGCACCACCCCGCCATTGCCCACGTCATGCCCACCCGTGCTGAACTTGGCACCCGCACGATTTTCAACATTCTCGGCCCATTGACCAACCCCGCGGGCGTTAAACGCCAACTGACAGGTGCGTTCTCGCGTGAGCTGATCCGTCCGATGGCGGAGACATTACAGACACTTGGGTCAGAAAAGGCATGGCTTGTGCATGGCTCGGATGGCACGGATGAGTTGTCGATCGCTGGCGTTAGCTGGGTCGCGGCGCTGGAGGACGGTAAAATCACCGAATTCGAGGTAAACCCCGAAGATGCGGGCCTGCCGGTGCACCCGTTCAAGGATATTTTAGGCGGCAGCCCTGCACATAACGGCCGTGCCTTTGGCGCGTTGCTGGAGGGTGAAAAATCAGCCTACCGCGATGCGGTGCTGCTGAATTCCGCCGCTGCCCTAATGGTGGCCGATAAGGCATCCAACCTGAAAGACGGCGCAAAGCTGGCAGCGACCAGCATCGACAGCGGCGCCGCGATGCAGAAAATCGTTGCATTGGCGGCACTGACCTCGCAATCATAAGGTATGATTTTAGCGCGACGTTTTCTCTGGTTTACCCGATTGTTCATGCGCTGCGGCGGCTGGATAGCCCTGATCCCGCTGGTCATCGGCCTCTCCTCGACATTGGGCGCCATCACCCTGGCCCGCAACGACGCACAGCTGGCCCAATACGGCGCGTCCACCACGGCCACCGTGATGGGAAAACGCATTGCCGAGGGCAGCCAGACCAGCACGCAGGAACGCCAACGCCCCTCCGACAGCTATTATATCACCCTGCGGTTCACCCCGGGCAACGCTGCCGAAATCAACGCCGAGCATCAGGTCCGCGCCGCGTTCTACCGCATCCTTGAAGTGGGCCAGACCTTCCAGATCCGGTATTTGCCCGAAAACCCTGACATCCGCGAACTCTATGAGGGCGAACTTGCCTCGTGGTCCAGTTCCACCCAGATCAACGGTCTGGTTTTTACCGCACTGGGTTTTGCCGCCTGCATCTGGTTCGCCAAAACCGCTATCCGCGCCACGCGGGCGCGTGAAAATGTCGGCATGATCATTGATGCATATGTCACCCACCGCAGCCTGTGGCCGCCGCTGTTCAACCGGATGCAGTATCAGGTGGGCCAAGGGGATGCCGCCAAAATCCACAAGACATTTATCCGCCCGATCTGGGCTTATCGCGGGCTGAAACGCGGTGATAAAATCCGCGTGGCGATCACCGGTCAGGGGCCGTATTGGGCCAAGGATTTATTCCTCTAGGGGCAGCCGTTGGCCATAAACTCGGCCATCATCCCCCAGGCATCATAACCTGAAACCACAACCGACCCGCCCAATATCAGCGCAAACACCATCGCGATGGCGCGAAAAACCTCGTTGATCACAGTGTCCGATACCGCATTCATCCGCGTCAGCCTTTCCAGTCAATTGCATGCACATGGGCGCCTGCCGCCGCCAGTTCCTGCATCCCGCCATCCGGCCACAGGCGCAATATCAAACGCGGCCCGTCGTCATCATGCTGCTCGAACGCCAACCATGCCAATGGCGCGCGCCGTGTGGCCTGCGCCCCCGCCGCCTCCATCCGCGCCACAATCCGGCGTTTCACATCATCTGGAAAATACTGATAGGCAATCGAATGGAACAGCACCCGCGTCACACCGGCCTCTGGTGCCTCGGAAATTTCCGCTTCAACCCAATCCGCGGCATCCATCGCAGCCATTTCGGGCGGATCACGCCGTGCAATTTCCAAGGCAGCCTTGATCCGTTCAACACGCGTTGGTTGATCCGGCCAGATATAGGCCAGCAAACGGTCCCGATGATCCGCCCGCGTAATGTCCAGCGGGTTTCTATCACAGCCCATGCGCCGGACAATCCGCGCATCGCCTGCAGGCGGCGCGGCACCGCTCCACTTTGGCGACAGAACCACACCCGAGGCGATATCTCCGCGCCGCTCGCCCCCAAACCGGTAAGAAAACCGGTCTGCAAACAGGTTCAACCCGCCGCTGGCCCCGATCTCGTACAAGGCCAGCGGCAGGCCGGTCGCTTCCGCAATGAAACACATCCCCGGATACAAAACCGCTGATCGGGCCACTTCGTTGGTTTGTGGCGGATGATCCAGCCACGCGCAAATCTCGCCGTCTGCATCAACTATCGCCGCCATTGCAGCCCGCGTCAGCACAGCCTGATCCGGCAACTCATTCGGCGGATAAACCCTCGCCAATTCCGGCAATCGCCCACTGCACACCAGCGCATTCAGCGCCCCCGCCAGCCGCAACGCCACTGCATCCCCCAGCGCATCGGCCCGCCCTGACCAGTCCAGCACACGGTGCCCCGTTTTGGTGCTGCGGTCCAGCGCCACGCCCAGCCCCGCCACCAAACATGCCGTCAACGGCGAGCCTAACCGCTCGCACCAAACCGCCTGCTTGGCAAATGTCGCCCGAATTTCCGCCTCGCTCTGCATAAGCACCTCCTTTGAGCCATCATACCAATGATCCCCCAGAACCAAAAGCGATCACGCCCCGCCTTCTTCTTGCTATAAATACCTGCGCCGCAGGCAAAGCAATATCGCCACACACACGTCGTTAGCAATTGTCGCGGCGCACCATTCAGGTTAAACAGCCCCATGAACATATTGGACAAAATCAAAGCCTATAAACTCGAGGACGTGGCGCAGCGCAAACAGGCCGCCCCCTTGACCAACATAGAATCCAACGCCAAAGCCGCAGAACCACCACGCGGCTTTGCCAAAGCCCTGCTGCAAGCGGCCCATGATGGCTACGGCTTGATCGCCGAAATCAAAAAGGCCAGCCCCTCCAAAGGGTTGATTCGCGAGGATTTCGACGTGCCCGCGTTGGCGCAGGCCTATAAGGACGGTGGCGCCGCCTGCCTGTCCGTCTTGACCGATACACCCAGTTTTCAAGGTGCCGATGAATTTCTGGTCGCAGCACATGATGCCGTTGATCTGCCGATTCTGCGCAAGGATTTCATCTATGATCCCTACCAGATCGTTGAGGCCCGCGCCTTGGGCGCTGATTGCATCCTGCTGATCATGGCGACACTCGAGGACAGCCAAGCGATTGAGTTGGAAGAGGTTGCCATAACATGGGGCATGGATGTTTTGATCGAGGTGCACGACGAGGAAGAGTTGAGCCGCGCCGGTAACCTGAAATCCCCGCTGATTGGCATCAACAACCGTAATCTAAAGACCTTCGAAACCACGCTGGACACCACCAAGGTTCTGGCCAAACTGGTGCCCGCCGATCGCACCATCATTGCAGAATCCGGTCTGTCCACCCCCGAAGACCTCGCCGATCTGGCCCAATACGGGGCCCGCAGTTTCTTGATTGGTGAAAGCCTGATGCGCCAGGACGACGTGGCCGCCGCTACCCGCGCCATCCTTGCCAACCCGCTTATGCCCGCCGGAGGGATGTAGATGTCCGATCAAAAACTATCTGACCTGACCCACTTTGACGACAGCGGCATGGCGCATATGGTCGATGTGTCGGCCAAACCCGTCACCTCCCGCACCGCCATCGCGCGGGGCCACGTCAAAATGACTGCTGCGACCTACGCGATCATGACCGACGGCTCTTCCAAAAAAGGCGACGTTCTGGGGGTTGCCCGTTTGGCCGGTATCATGGGCGCCAAACAGACCAGCAACCTGATCCCGCTGTGCCACCCGCTGCCGATCACCAAGGTCGCGCTGGAGTTGACACCGGACGAAACCATCCCCGGCGTGGTGATCACCGCGACCGTGAAAACCACGGGCCAAACCGGCATCGAAATGGAAGCCCTCACCGCCGTATCCGTGGCAGGGCTGACGGTTTATGACATGCTGAAAGCGGTCGAGAAAACCATGGAGATTTCCGGCATCCGCCTGACGATGAAAGAGGGCGGCAAGTCGGGCAAGTTCGAGGCTGAATAAGATGGCTAAGGGACGCTCGCTAGAACTCTACTTTATTGACGGTAAGCCCGACGGGATGTTGACCGCCGAAGTGTTCAACTGGACCGGCCACGTCTTGATGACGCCCCGCACCCGTATCAAAGACGCTTTGGGGCGGAGTGAAGCGGGTTATACCGGTGTCTATATCCTGCTGGGAGAAACCGAGGATGGCCCCCAAGCCTATATCGGCGAGGCCGAGGATTTGGGCACTCGCCTACGCGGACATGTGAAGGGCAAAGACTGGTGGGAGGTGGCCGTGCTGATCACCTCGACCGCCAACAACCTGCACAAGGCGCATGTGAAATATCTGGAATCGCGGCTGGTCGAGATGGCCCTTGTCACCAAACGAATGCCCTTGGAAAACGGCAACGCCCCGTCCCGCAGCAGCCTGTCCGAATCCGCCACCGCCAATATGGAAGAGTTTCTAGAGACCCTGATGATGGTCTTGCCTGCCATTCAGGTGGATATGTTTGTGAATAAGGCGCAAGAAAAACTGACTGAGACAGAGACCAAGCAAACCAAACAAAAGGATGCGCCGCTTTTTGAGATAACCTCTCAAAGAAACAACATCGACGCAACAGCTCAGTTACTCAATGGTGAAATGGTTGTTCTGGCAGGATCGGTAATCCGTAAGGATTGGGTCGGCAAAGGTGAATGGGATTCTGCTAGTCAGAAAATCCGCAAAAACCTTCTGAATACTGGAGTTATCAAGGTATCTGATACAGATGCGCAGCTTGTTGAGAACTATGCCTTTTCAAGCCCAAGTTCGGCTGCATGCGTTGTAACGGGTCGGCCCGCAAACGGCCGTGTAGAATGGAAACTCAAAGGCACCAACACCACATATGCCGAATGGGAAACCGCCCAAATTGACCAAATGGATACAGAATAAATGATCACCGTCACCGATGCCCTCACCCAAGTCTTTTCCCTCGTCAGCCCCCTCGAAACCGAGGCCATTCCGCTGGCCAAAGCCGCTGGCCGCACCCTTGCCGAGCCCGCCATAGCCATGCGCGACCAGCCGCCGTTTGCGTCGTCCGCGATGGATGGCTACGCCGTCATGGGCGTCGAGGTCGAGGATGATGTGATGTTCAAGGTCATCGGTGAATCCGCTGCGGGCTGCCGATTTGACGGCGAGGTCAAAGCCGGACAAGCGGTGCGGATATTCACCGGTGCGCCGGTGCCCAAAGGCGCCACCCGCGTCGTCATTCAGGAAGACGTGGCGCGCAAGGGGGATCTGATCACGCTGGGCCGTGATCTGGACCAATCCACCTACATCCGCCCCGCTGGTGGTGACTTCAAAATCGGTGACGTGTTGGATGCCCCACGCGTCCTAACCCCGTCAGACATAGCGCTTTTGGCCTCGATGAACATCGCGCAGGTCACCGTCACCCGTCGCCCCATAGTGGCCCTGATGGCGACGGGGGATGAACTGATGATGCCCGGCGAAAACCCCGGCCCAGACCAGATTATGGCCTCTAATAATTTTGGTCTGGCGGCCCTGATAGAACAACATGGCGGGCAAGCGCGGATGCTGCCGATCGCCCGCGATAACCGCGCCTCGCTGGAGGCGGCATTTGCCCTGTGTGAAGACGCCGATCTGATCGTCACCATTGGAGGTGCATCCGTTGGCGACCATGATCTGGTCGGTCAAGTCACCGCCGATCTGGGGCTGGATCGGGCATTCTACAAAATTGCCATGCGGCCCGGCAAGCCGTTGATGGCCGGTAAAATCAACGGGGTTCCGATGATTGGCCTGCCGGGGAACCCTGTGTCTTCAATGGTTTGCGGGCATATCTTCTTGCTGCCTGCCTTGCGGATCATGTTGGGGCATACAGCCGAACCCCGCCCCCGCCACAGCGCCACCCTGACCGAAACAATGCCTACCAACGGCCCGCGCGAACATTACATGCGCGCCCGGGTTGAAGGCGGCCAGATCACCCCGTTCGCCCGCCAAGACAGCGCCTTGCTAACGGTTCTGGCCAACGCCAACGCCCTGCTGATCCGGCCTATGAACGCGCCACAAATCGGCAAGGGTGAACAGGTTGAATATATCTCTCTCGCCTAGATTGATTATTAAGTGATGTTGCAACATAGTGGGGCAACGGCTGGCAAATATGGCAAGGGCAGGACTATGGGCAATCATCTGCATTACGGCGACAATCTGCAAGTGTTGCGCAACAGCATTGCCGATGAATCGGTTGATTTGATCTATCTGGACCCGCCGTTCAATTCCAACGCCAATTACAGCCACCTGTTCAAGGACGAAAGCGGGCAGGTTTCGGGCGCGCAGATCGAGGCATTCGAGGATACATGGCACTGGGACGACATGGTGTCGGGCCGCGCCCTGACCGATTTGCGCGACAGCCCCTACCAATCGGCCGCCGATATGCTGGACGCGATGGTCGGGTTTTTTGGGCAAGAACCCGATGACGGCTTATCTGACCATGATGGGGGTGCGGCTGGTGGAATTGCATCGGGTTCTGAAACCCACGGGGAGCCTGTATCTGCACTGTGATCCAACCGCGAGCCACTATCTGAAGATATTGCTGGATGCGGTGTTTGGGGCGAAGAATTTTCGCAATGAGATTGTTTGGCAGCGCAGCACTGGGAAGTCCTTAATGTCAAAGCGGCTACCGAACAATCACGACATTCTGTTGGTTGTTCAGAAAAGTGACGATGCAACTTGGAACGAAAGCGCGATATACATTCCCTACGATGAAAATGATCTCCCAGCAAAAACTGCTGCGAAGTATTCAAAGCGTGATCCAGATGGCCGTCGCTACCAGCTAGATAATTTGATCAACCCAAACTCGAACCGACCAAATCTGACTTACGAATTCTTGGGTGTAACTCGCGTTTGGCGGTGGACAAAAGAACGGATGCAGAAAGCCTACGAAGAGGGAATGGTTGTTCAACCTGCACCGGGTAGAGTGCCTAGGTTCAAGCGGTATCTGGACGAACAGTCTGGCCTACCTCTTTCCGATGTCTGGACCGACATCCCCCCAATCAACTCCCAAGCCCAAGAACGCCTCGGCTACCCCACCCAGAAACCCGTCGCCCTGCTGGAGCGTATCCTTGCGGCCTCCTCGAACGAGGGCGATGTGGTGCTTGACCCGTTCTGTGGTTGTGGCACCACCGTTCATGCGGCGCAAAAGCTGAACCGTGAATGGATCGGCATCGACATCACCCATCTGGCCATCGGCCTGATCGAAACGCGGCTGTATGATGCCTTTGGCGAGGACGCGGAATTCAAGGTGCACGGGGTGCCGCAGGACATTGCCGGCGCGCAGGATTTCTTTGATCGTGATGATCGCACCAAGAAGGAATTCGAAAAATGGGCGGTGCGTCTGATCAAGGCCTATTCGCAAAGCGGTGGCAAAAAGGGTGCCGATGGCGGTATTGACGGTATTTTCCGCTTTGGCCGAGATAAAGAGCATAAGGCTATTGTTTCGGTTAAAGGTGGCAAGAACCTTGGCGTCGCAATGATCCGCGATCTGGATGCGGTGGTGACCGAACAAAAAGCGCAGATCGGTATCTTTCTGACCCTGCACAAACCCACCAAACCGATGATTGAGTGGGCCAAGGGGGCTGGAACGTTCGAGGTTGAAGGGTTTGATCCGGTGCCGCGCCTACAGATCGTCACCATCGAGGCAGCCCTGAAAGACGGCCCGCGCACAGTAGATACGCCGCTGCGCCACGGCAGCCCGTACAAGAAGGCTGCCAAAGAGCAGGACACAACGGCCCAAGGCCGTCTGGATATTTAGGATCAGCGCAGCAGTTTTGCCTTGTAGATGTAGGTGCCGAACGGGACCAGAGAGGCTAGGGCTCCGATGCCTGTCAGGCGGCCATCTATGCGGCCCTTAATGAAGTGAAACAGCAGTGCTGCGATGAACAGCAGGAACAATGCGCCGTGCACGGGGCCGATGATTTTCACCAGTATCGGCATGTCCAACAGACGTTTGAACGGCACCGCGATGAAGACCAGCGCGATCAGGGATGTGCCCTCGAACAGGGCGGCGATTTTTAGCCATGTCAGGTCTGGTTTTTGCATTGGGTTTGCTCGCGCCTTTAGGGATGCTGCGGAGCCATAGCAAAGCCCGCCGATCAGGGACATGCGGCAAAATAGGCGAATGTCTGGGCGGTTGACACAAAACGGGAACAGGTGTAGAACACGGAAGAACGCCCTGTTTCTGGGCGGTATTGGGTGACCTCGGGGAGTGTGGCTATGCTGACGCGCAAACAACTGGAACTGCTGGATTTTATCAACAAGCGGGTGTCGCGGGACGGTGTTCCGCCCTCGTTCGATGAAATGAAGGATGCGTTAAGCTTGCGGTCGAAATCCGGCATTCACCGGCTGATTACAGCGCTGGAGGAACGCGGGTTTATCCGGCGTCTGGCGCATCGGGCGCGGGCGATTGAAATTATCAAGCTGCCGGATGCGTTGGGCGGTATGCCCACAGGTGTAATGGGCGGCGCCCCGACGGGTGGCTTTAAGCCACAGGTGATTGAAGGCGACAAGCCGGATGCGCCGCGCGATGCAATGCCGGTGATGATTGGTCACGCGGTCGAACTGCCGGTGATGGGCCGGATTGCAGCGGGCACCCCGATTGAAGCAATTTCCGAGGTGTCGCACAACGTGTCGGTTCCCGGTGGAATGATCAGCGGTCAGGCGCATCATTATGCGCTCGAGGTTAAGGGCGATTCAATGATTGATGCCGGCATTAACGACGGTGACGTGGTGGTGATCCGCGAAACCTCGGCAGCCGATAACGGTGATATCGTTGTGGCGCTGGTCGAGGGGCACGAGGCGACGCTGAAACGCTATCGACGCAAGGGCGATATGATCGCGCTTGAGGCTGCCAACCCCGCTTATGAAACCCGCATGCTGCCTGAAGAACAGGTCAAGGTGCAGGGGCGTCTGGTTGGATTGATCCGGACGTATTAGGGCGCACCCCGTATAACCGGATTTGTTTAGCCATCAGCCCCCTAGACCGCGTTTGTTTCAGATGCGTTCAGGTTACCTGATGGATTTCACGTTATGGGGCTTGCTCAAATGTAAAACCCAAGCACCTCTGGCATTTACGTCACAACATTGACCCAATAGCGTGATTCCACCAAAGCGGTCATTGGATCAAAACGCCGCGAATGGCAAGTTCGAGCCCTTGTTGACGTCCGCGAAATATTTTCTGATACTCATCAACGCCCGCACTTGAAGGGAATTGGACCAAATATGCACACCTTTGACATACCTGATGGATTTCACGATTTTCTGACCACAGCAAAGAAGAGCACCTATGCTGGCTCAGATGATGAAACCACTCTGCCTGATCCGCTTCTTAATCAGAGCATGCAGCTTGAATATCGTGAGGGAGATTGGTTCTATCGAGACATCTACTATGGCACATCATTCTTTTCTGGCATGGAAGTCATTTATCTTTTGGGTAAGCCGTTGTGGTCAATGACATATTCAGGCGGAGTAGACTTGGGTGTGGATGCGCAAAAAACCAGACAGCTTTACAATTTCTTGAGGTCTGCCCTCAGCGATTTACCCATCAAATTTCCAGTTAGAGGCCCCACTAATTTCTCCGACAAAATGTACGACTACAAAATGCGATCAAACGGCAATTTGATTGGCTTTTCTGGATATGAGACAATTCAAAGGGGCGATACGGAATTATACTCACTGACTTTTTCTGGGGGTATGCTGCGTTGAACCTTTGAGTAGAACGTCGCTTTGTCCGCTCAGCCGCCGTTTGGCGTTGCCTGTTTCAATGTCTTCTTACTGTGTCGGCCCGCAGCCCTAGCTTTAACAGCGGCACTCGGTGCGAGTGAAAAAATGTGTAGTGCTCGACAACAAGAAAACCACATCAATCCTATCAGTCAGAATTCCACAACCTTACCCCTGCCCGCGCCTTTGATGCGACCACCCGCAACCCGTCCACATCTTGATAAATAGCCAGTGCACCGGTTTCCTTCAGGGATATGGCATCTATCATAATGCACGCCCCGTCCCCGTCATATTCCGCCGTGGTCACTACCCAGCGTCCCGCAATACACGCCGCCGCAAGGCGTGGCTGTGCCCCTTTCCCTGTAAGATGCAAAAACGCCTGGCCGCCCAGATCGAACTGCCGCGCACCCTTCTCGCCCGATATCCCGTCCCGCTCGAATGCCACCGCCTGTTCCAGGCCACCATCACCGTCATTTTCCAGCCAGCTGCGGGCCGAAAAGCCGTCGCCACGCGGCTTACTAAGGCTGCGCCCCTCTGGCCCCATTACCCCGACCAACCCACCGCTGCTTGAGATCAGAACAGCAGGGCGCTCGGTTTGTGCCCACAGCACAAAACCCATCAGCGCCACCCCGATACCTGCAAATCGCAAGCGGCCCTGCCACAGGATCAACCACAGCATCCCGACCCCGATCAGCGGCAGCACAGCCGCCATCGGCGTCACCACATGGCTCAGCGCCCCATCCAGCCCCGCCACCCATTCGGCCACGCCCAATATCCACAACACCCCCCAGCGCATCATCGCCAAACCGATCCACGCCAGCCCCAGCGGATAGAGCAACGCAGCCACCACGGCCGCGGGCATCACCAATATCCCCATCAAGGGCACGGTCAGCATGTTGGCAAGCAACCCGTAATGGGCGATCTGGTTGAAATGCGCCGCCGCCACGGGGGCCGTCGCTGCGCCTGCCACAAACGACGAAATCAGAACCGTCAGCACGGGGCGAAGGTATGGCGGCACGGCGGAGCCATCCCAGTGACGCAACGCCCCGAACACCGCCACCAGCGCTGTGGTCGCGGCAAAGGACATCTGGAAGCCGGGGCCGGTCAATGCTTCGGGGCGGCGGATCAGAACGATGATTGCGGCCAATGCCACGGCCCGCAGGGTCAAGGCGCGACGATTAAACAGCACCGCCACCAACATGACAGCGACCATGATAAAGGCGCGTTCAGTGGCCACATTACCGCCGGACAACGCCAAATACCCCGCCGCCGCGACCAGCGACATCGCAGCGGCTATTTTCTTGATCGGCCAGCGCAGGTTGATCACCGGCACCATAGCCAGACCATAGCGCAACGCCCCGAACACGAACGCGGTCAGCAGCCCCATGTGCAAGCCCGAAATCGCCAGCAAATGCGCCAGGTTCGAGGCCCGCAATTGCCCCAGCACCTCGCGGCGCATGCCGGACCGGTCCCCCGTCATGATCGCGGCGGCAAAAGCGCCTGCATCGCCAGGCATCATCGATTGAACGCCTTGCGATATGTCCCTACGCAAGCGTTGGATCACCAACCCTGCCCGCCCCGCGTCAGCCGGCGCCAACATCAACACTGGTGAACGGGTGTAGCCAACCGCGCCCAGCCCCTGAAACCACGCCATGCGCTGGAAATCAAAGCCGTCCGGCTCGACCGGACCATTGGGCGGTGACAGGTGGCCGGTGGTGATCACCACCATGCCGGGTTCGGGGGTGATGTAGCTGCCTTTGCCATGCAGCGTCACCCGCACCTTGGCGGGTGTGCGCCAATCGGGCATCCGCTCCAGCACCACGCGGTCCAGCGTCAGGCGCACCTTGTCCGAGGACGAGCGGTCTACCTTGATCACCCGCCCCTCGATCGGGCCATAATAGCGAAACCCCAGCACCGGATCGGCCACCATATGGGCGCGTGCGCCAGCAACCAGTATGCCGGCCACCACCAACAGGGCCACCAAGAACAAAGGCCGCAACCGCTCGCCCAGCCACATCGCCGCCGCCGTCAACACAACGGCCAACGCCCCCAGCGCCCCGTACGCACCGCCGCCCGGCTCGACCTTTAGATCAAAGTATATGCCGACCCCGAATGCCAGACACACCGGCACCCACGCGAACAGATGCCCGCGCTGGCCCAGAACCACATCCAGCGGGTTGGATATTTGCACCACTCTTGTCCTTACCTGCGCTCGGCATTAATACATCCTTAACGCTACCCCCCTCATGGTTTCCAAAAGGTTAATTTTTATGCCCGCACGCCCAGTAGTCACCCGTTTTGCCCCGTCCCCCACCGGATACCTGCATATTGGCGGTGCCCGCACCGCCCTGTTCAACTGGCTGTTCGCCCGCCATCACGGTGGCGAATTCCAGCTGCGGATCGAGGATACCGATCGCGCCCGTTCAACCCCCGAGGCCACAGCCGCCATTTTGCGCGGTATGGAATGGCTGGGGCTGGACCATGATGGCGAGGTGATCAGCCAGTTCGCGCGCATGGATCGCCACGCAGAAGTGGCGCATCAAATGCTGGATGCGGGCCATGCGTATAAGTGTTTTTCAACGCAAGAAGAGATTGCCGCGTTTCGCGAGGCCGCAAAGGCCGAGGGCAAATCCACCCTGTTCATCAGCCCTTGGCGCGATGCCGACACCGCCAGCCACCCCGACGCGCCTTATGTGATCCGGATGAAAGCCCCGCGCGCGGGCCAAACGGTGATTGATGACCAAGTGCAGGGACCAGTAAAATTTGAAAATAATTTGCTGGATGACATGATTTGTTTACGTTCTGATGGCACACCCACCTATATGCTGGCTGTTGTTGTAGATGATCACGATATGGGCGTGACCCACGTTATCCGTGGCGATGACCATTTGAACAATGCCGCCCGCCAAACGCTGGTCTATACCGCGATGGGCTGGGATGTGCCGGTCTGGGCGCATATCCCGCTGATCCACGGACCGGACGGCAAAAAGCTGTCCAAACGCCACGGGGCACTTGGGGTCGAGGAATATCAGGCGATGGGATATCCTGCGTCGGCCATGCGCAACTATTTGGCGCGGCTGGGGTGGAGCCACGGGGATGATGAGTTTTTCACCACCGAGCAGGCAATAGAGTGGTTCGATCTGGGCGGGATTGGCAAATCCCCGTCACGGTTTGACTTCAAAAAGCTGGATAATCTATCGGGCCAACACATTGCGGCGACAGCGGATGCGGATCTGCTGGACCAGATTGATGCGTTTTTGAGCGTGACCGGACAGCCCGCCTTAAGGGGCGAACAAAAAGCTGTTATGTCGCGCGGCATGTATTGCCTGAAAGAACGCGCTAAAACTCTGCCGTTACTGCTTGATAAGGCTGAATTTATCCTGGCCAATAGGCCTATTGCACCAGATGAGAAGGCCGCGAAACTGCTCGACGATGTATCCCGTGGTATACTGAACCAATTGACGCCCCGCTTGCAAGATGTTAGCTGGACACGCGAGGCCTTGGAAGAGGTAGCAACGAGGGTTGCCGAGGAAAATGACGCCAAGTTTGGCAAAATCGCCGGACCTCTTCGGGCGGCACTGGCGGGACGTACTGCAACGCCAAGTGTTTTCGACATGATGCTAGTCTTGGGGCGCGAAGAAACCATCGCAAGGCTGAACGACGCAATTGGCTAAGGCGCGCAATGCCTTTGGCCGAAACGATAACCGCAAGCCCGCTGCGATCCGCGCGACGGGACAATGATAGGAACAAAAATGACCGACAGTAAAAAGACCGCCACCCTGACTTTTGATGGCAAGACGCTTGAATTGCCAATGTATTCCCCGACCGAGGGGCCGGATGTGATCGACATCCGCAAGCTCTATGGCCAAGGCGGTGTGTTCACTTACGATCCAGGGTTCACCTCGACGGCGGCCTGTGATTCCTCGATCACCTATATTGACGGCAATGCCGGTATCCTGCTGCACCGTGGCTACTCCATCGAACAACTGGCGGCAAAATCCCACTACCTCGAGGTTTGCTATCTGCTGCTCTATGGTGAATTGCCTTCGGCGCATGAATTGGAAGATTTCGAGGAACGTGTGACGCATCACACTATGCTGCACGAGCAGATGCTGAATTTCTTTCGCGGGTTTCGCCGTGATGCCCCGCCGATGGCGATTATGGTGGGTGTGGTCGGCGCGATGTCGGCGTTTTACCACGATTCAACTGATATCAAAGACCCGCACCAGCGCGAGGTTGCCTCGATCCGGATGATCGCCAAGATGCCGACGATTGCGGCGATGGCATACAAATATTCGCAAGGGCAGCCGTTTGTCTATCCGCGCAATGATCTGGATTATGCCTCGAACTTCCTGCGGATGTGTTTTGCCATTCCGGCCGAAGATTACGAGGTCGACCCGATTTTAGCCCGCGCGATGGACCGTATTTTCACGCTGCACGCGGATCACGAGCAAAACGCCTCGACATCCACCGTGCGTCTGGCGGGATCATCGGGCGCCAACCCGTTCGCCTGTATTGCTGCCGGTATTGCCTGCCTGTGGGGGCCAGCGCATGGTGGCGCGAACCAAGCCTGTCTGGAAATGCTGGAAGAGATCGGCACGGTTGACCGCATTCCAGAATTCATTGCCCGCGCCAAGGACAAGAAGGACCCGTTCCGCCTGATGGGTTTCGGGCACCGCGTTTACAAAAACTTTGACCCTCGCGCCACGGTTCTGAAAGAAAGCGCCGACGAGGTGCTGGAACTGATGGGGATCGAGAATAATCCGAAATTGCAGGTTGCCAAGGCGCTGGAAAAAGCGGCGCGCGAGGATCCTTATTTCATCGAGAAGAAACTGTTCCCGAATGTGGATTTCTATTCGGGTATTATCCTTGAGGCGATGGGTTTTCCCACCTCGATGTTCACGCCGATTTTTGCGCTGTCGCGCACGGTTGGCTGGATTTCACAATGGAAAGAAATGCTGGATGATCCGCAACTGAAAATCGGACGTCCACGGCAGCTGTATCACGGCGAGTCTTTCCGCGAATATATGAATGTGGAAGATCGGTAGGAATACGACCTGGTTGCGAGAATTCAAAGGGCCGTCCGATTGGGTGGCCCTTTTTTGATGGTATGGTAAAGGCTGGTACCGGCCCATATTGAGCCTTCTTTGCGTTAGTCAGTGAGCCGTTTTCTTTAAAAGAAAACGAACTGGAAAATTGCAATTTTCCATGTCGGAATTTTCGAAAATTCCGGCTGCCTGATTGACAGCTTTGTCCCATGCAGCAGCCATTGCGACATGCAACCATTCCCCGCGGTAATGGATCGTGCCAAACGCCCTACCCCCCTTTTTCCTTGCTCCGCAACGACCACCGCTCTAAAATACAGGCGGGTCCGCAGTTCACCCAGACGCCGCCGGTGTTGCCACCATGCTAAACCTGCTTTGATATCCTGATTTATTGTCTTTTTGCGCAATATGACAAGGGTGGCTCTTGTAGATTTTTAGCGCAGGAAAGGCATGCTATGTCACGCGATCTAATCCCACTGCAAATCACCGATCTATCGGGTTTTGCCAGTCAATTACGTAAACAACTTACCCAGAATGACGAACTTCCCGGCCATCTTGCTTTTCTTGGGATGATTGCGCGGGCCGCAGGGTTTCGCAATTACCAGCATCTGCAAAGTCAGGCCGATAGATCACGTCCGTTATCGAAAGATGCCGCCAGAAAACTGGAGCGTGCCCTTCGGGTATTTAGCAAGGACGCGAAAATGTCCCATTGGCCCGCCGCCACAGCCATTCAGGGTCTGTGCCTGTGGCCGATCTGGTTTGATCTGGAGCGGGGTGCGGAACTGGCTGAATCGCAAGTGAACAACGCCATCAAATCACGGATAGAATTTGAGGATTACCCGTTGGTGCGCCGATCATTAATTGTTCATAAATTCATGACGCGCACAAAGGACGGCAAGGTTTACACCCGCCTAAGCATCACCCCGCCGCCCGAGGTAATCTTGCTGATCAAATCCTTATCAGCGGCTTAGCGGCCCTCGTAATTGGCCGGACGTTTTTCCAAAAACGCGAGCACGCCTTCTTTGAAGTCCCGCGTTTTGCCGCATTCGCCTTGCAACTTGGCCTCAAGCGCCAGTTGCTCGTCCAATGTGTTGTCGAACGATCCGCGAATGGCTTGCTTTACGTGGGCATAGGCAGCAGTTGGCCCGCTCGCCAGTTTGGCAGCGCGGCCATACCAATGATCAGCAAAGCCATCATCCGCCACCGCCTCCCAAATCATGCCCCAATCGGCAGCCTGCTGGGCTTTGATAGGTTCGGCAAATAGCGCCGCTCCCATCGCCTTCGCAGCGCCCATCTGGCGGGGCAACCAGTAGGTGCCGCCAGCGTCGGGGATCAGGCCGATGCGGGTGAAGGCTTGCAGGAATACAGCACTTTTTGTGGCGATCACCACATCCGCTGCCAACGCAAGGTTGGCCCCTGCCCCCGCTGCCGCCCCGTTCACCGCCGCAATCGTCGGGATCGGGCATTCATATATCGCGGTCAGCATTGGCAGATATTCGTCGCGCAGGGTGCGCTCCAGATCAATGTCGGCGGTGTTGGCGCGATCGCCCAAATCCTGGCCTGAACAAAACGCGCGGCCCTTGCCGGTGATTACCAGCACCCGTGCGGATGTGCCCGCGTCTTTGACAGCGTGGGTGATTTCGGCCCGCATCTGGGTATTTAGTGCGTTCATCACGTCGGGGCGGTTCAGGGTAATGACTGCAATGTCATCCCGCACAGTCAGCCGGATTGTGGAATAGTTCATGTCGCGCCTCCAAAATGTGTATCCCTAAAGAGATACCTCTTTGGCCCGCAATTAAAAGGGCAACCCCGCGTTATTCTTTCAGGATTTCCGCAAGGCGTGCTTCTTCGTCATTCGTAAGGTCCGCACCGGCCACGTTTTGCGCGGTTGAACGTCCGCGCAAATAGACAAATCCGGCGATCAGCGCCAGCAACAGCAACACCGGACCTGCAATATAAAGGATGATGTTGGAGCCAACCCATGTTGGCCGCATCAGCACATATTCGCCATAACGCTCGACGACGAAATCCAGAATTTCCTGATCCGTGTCACCATCGACCAGCCGTTCCCGCACCAAAAGGCGCAGATCGCGCGCGATTCCGGCATTGGATTCGTCGATGTTTTCACCCTGACAGACCACGCAGCGTAATTCCTGCCCCAAGCCCCGCGCGCGGGCCTCGAGCACAGGGTCGGACAGCACCTCGTCCGGTTGCACCGCAAATGCGGGGCTGGCCAACAGGGTTATGATCAGGATCAAATATTTCATCACATTACTCCGCCGGTGCCATAGCCGCAGTGCGCTGTTTGCGTGCTCCAGCGGCCACGCGGTAACGCCTATCAGTCAGGCTGATCATTCCGCCAAGCGCCATGATGATACAACCGGCCCAAATCCAGCTGGCAAAGGGTTTGATATAGGTGCGCACGGCCCAGCCGCCGCCATCCTGTGCATCGCCAATCACCAGATAGATATCGCGCAGGAACCCGTTGTGGATCGCCGCCTCGGTCGTGGGCATCGCCTGCACCGGATAGAGCCGTTTTTCAGGTGTCAGGGTGGTGACCAGCTTGCCATCGCGCGTCACCGACATTTCGCCTTTGGTGGTGATATAGTTCGGCCCCTGCTCGCGTTTGACGCTCAGCAAGGTGATCTCGTAATCGCCAACCGTGAAGGGTTCGTTCAGTTGCGCCACGCGGATGTCTTCTTCGGACCAAGCGGTCAGACAAGCGATGCCAAGGATCGCAATGCCAAGCCCGCCATGTGCGGTAGCCTTGCCCCAGTCTGCGCGGGGCAGTTTGGTCAGGCGGCGCAATCGTGCCCCGTATCCGCTGCGCCCTGTGCGCATCCACAAATCCAGCGCCGAGCCGAACACCAGCCAAACACCAAGTGCAATTCCAACCGGCCCAAGGGCCGAACGTCCAGTTTGCATGGCCCAAACCAGCAATCCTGCGGCCAATGCCAGCGCCATAACGCCTGTCATTGATTTTACCGCACGTCCCAACCGCGCCCGTTTCCACGGCAGGATCGCGCCGATCGGCATGATAATCGCCAGCGCCACCATGAACGGGGTGAACGCCATATTGAAAAACGGCGCGCCGACAGACAGTTTACGGTCAAATGCTATTTCGGCCACCAGCGGCCAGATCGTGCCGATAAAGACCACGAAAGCCGCAACGGCCAGCAGGATATTGTTCATCACCAGCGCGGTTTCACGGCTGGCCATCGAGAACACGCCCTTGGCCTCCATCGAATGGGCGCGGATCGCAAACAGCACCAATGCCCCGCCAGTAAAGAACGCAAGGATGAACAGGATATACACCCCGCGCACGGGGTCCGTCGCAAAGGCATGCACTGAGGTGAAGGCGCCCGAGCGCACAATGAACGCGCCGATCAGCGAGAAGCCAAAGGCGAGGATCGACAAAAGGATGGTCCAGCTTTTCAACGACTCGCGTTTTTCGACCACAATGGCCGAATGCAGCAGAGCGGCGGCGATCAGCCACGGCATGAAGGACGCGTTTTCAACCGAATCCCAAAACCAGAAACCACCCCAGCCCAACTCGTAATAGGCCCACCATGAGCCAAGCGCGATGCCGATGGTCAGGAAAATCCATGCGGCCAATGTCCATGGGCGCACCCAGCGGGCCCATGCCGCATCAACGCGCCCCTCAATCAGGGCGGCAACGGCAAAACTGAACGACATAGACAGGCCAACATAGCCTAAATATAGGAACGGCGGGTGGAACGCGAGGCCGGGGTCCTGAAGTAGCGGATTCAAATCCTGCCCGTTAAAGGGCGGGTTTTGCAGGCGTTCAAACGGGTTCGAGGTGAACAGGACAAAGCCCATAAAGGCCGCCCCGATCGAGGATTGCACAGCCAGCACACGGGCCCGCAGGCTGGGCGGAAGATTAGTGCCGAACCACGCGGCGCATGCGCCAAACAGTGTCAGGATCAGCACCCAGAGCAGCATCGAGCCCTCATGATTGCCCCAGACACCGGCCACTTTATAGAGCATCGGTTTGGCGGTATGCGAGTTTTGCACAACCACCCGCAGCGAGAAATCCGAGGTGACAAAGGCGTATGTCAGTGCGCCAAAGGCAAAGGCGGTCAGGAAGAACTGCGCATTGGCGGCGGGTATGGCAACAGCCATCCAGCCCGGCCAACGCTTTTGCGCCCCGATAAGAGGAATGGACGCCTGCACAAGGGCAACGGCGAAGGCAAGGATCAGGGCGAAATGGCCAAGTTCAATAATCATGGCCCCTTCTTAAGGGGTTCAAGCGGTCAGGCCAACGGCAATTCGCGTGTTTGGGTCGGACGCATTGTCACAATCAAGTTAACGTCGGGCAAGTTAACGCGCGGGTCTGTTGATCAGGATGATGCCGCCCGCCACCAACACCAGCGAGATAATCACCTCGGTGCTTATCGTCTCGCCCAGCAAGGCCCAGCCCATAAACACGCCGAATATTGGTGTGAGGAAACTGAATGAAGCCACTGAACTGGTTGGATAAATTGATAACAACCACAGCCAGAAGATAAATCCGGCCGACACGATCACCACGATCTGAAAGCCAAGACCCCAGAGGTGGATCGGCTCCAGATCACGGATTAGCGGACCAAACAGCGGGGCCGCCAGCAGTAAAATTGGCGTCGAAACCAGCACCTGCCAGAATACCTGCATTTCAGCACGCACCTCGGATAGGCGCGTGGTGCGTGCCACCAGCGCGATACCGGCCCAGCCGATTGCCGCGCCCAAAGCGAACAAATCACCCGTCAGGCTGCCCCCATCCCCCGTCCCGCTCGAGATGATCGCATAGGCGACACCAACGAAGGCCATCGTTAGCCCCGCTGCTTTGATCCGCGTGATCCGTTCATCCGGCATCAGGAAATGCGCCGCAATCGCCAGCCAGACCGGCATGGAGTAGAAAATCACCGTGGTGCGGGTGACGCTGGTCAAATCCAGCGCCATGAACAGGCATAGAAATTCAAATGAAAACACCACGCCCATCAGGATGCCGGCGCGTGTGGTGCCCGGTTTGAAATCGAGTTTTCGGCCCCGCAGACGTATCCAGAGCCAGACGCAGAATATCACCCCGAGCGAGCGTAGCCCTGCGAAAAACACCGGCTGCAAGCCGCCGTTCACCACCTTGATTACCACTTGGTTAAAGCCCAAGAGCACGGAAAACCCGATCAGCGATACCGCGCCAAAGGCGTCTATGTTGGGTTTGCGATTCATTTCGTCTCCTGTATTTTGGCCAACAGCACACGCCTGCCAGCATTTTACAAGCCTATGGGTGAAATCACGCCGTCTGCACCGCACCGTAATGCTGCTTTTGATTTATTGTTTGACTACAATGTCAGGATGGTGCCCAATTGCGGGATTAATTGAAATGGGAGCCAATATGCCGTCTGTGGGGGACCACGCAGCCACGATTGAAGCCGCCATCGCACGCGATGAAGCAGCTAGGCATCCTTTGGTCGCGTCTTGGCAAAGGTCAAGCGTGCTGCATGAACTGGACCCTGCCAAACCGCAAGCGCCTGAGCGCCTCACCGATCAGGAACTCAAGGAAGCGCAGGAGCGTTTAGGCCTGCTGGTCAACACCAGCGAGGTCAGTCTGGACCAATTATACCTTGCGGTTGGCGATGTCGGGTGCAGCGTTATTCTGGCCGATAAAAACGGCGTGGCCATTGCGCGGCGAGGGGCGGAGCAGGACGACAAGACGTTCGATAAATGGGGCCTTTGGACCGGTGCCATCTGGAGCGAAGAAAGCGAGGGCACCAACGGGGTTGGCACTTGTATTGTTGAAGAACGCCCGCTGACGATCCACAAAGACCAGCATTTTCATTCTAAAAACACCGGATTGTCCTGCACGGCGGCCCCGATTTTTGATCACGAGGGCAATCTGATGGCGGTAATCGATGTTTCCTCTTGCCGTGCCGATTTAACGGCCGGTTTTTCGCGCCTGATATCGGTGGCGGTGGTTGATACCGCGCGCCGCATTGAAACCGATCATTTCAGGGCGCGGTTCTCGGATGCGCGGATAGTACTGGCCTCGGCCAAGGAGGCCCGGAAACCAGCGCCGGAAAACCTGCGCGGTGCGGCCTTGATTGCCGTCGACAAAGACGATCTGGTGATTGGCGCAACACGGGGCGCACGAAACATTTACGGTCTAAGCAACACCGATCTGGATAGCCCGCGCCCATTGAGCAGTCTGCACGGCCAAAAGGTGGATCAGGCTCGCGAATATGCGATGGCAGAACAGCGAATTATTCAGCAGGCCATGGCCAATTCTGGTGGAAATGTCAGTGCGGCGGCGCGGGCAATGGCCATCAGCCGCGCCACGCTGCATCGCAAGTTAAAGAAATTCAAAACCTGAAATCGCGCGTTGTGATTGAAAACTGTATCAGCATTGCGACACAATGGGCCTGTTATTTCATGCGGGCAAGATGACAGGCATGAAATTTCAAGCCAGACTTTGTTCCAATATCATCAAAACAAATTTCTGGGAGGAAATGAAAATGGCTTTCAAGTTCAAAGAAAAATACGGCAACTATATCGGTGGCGAGTGGGTCGATCCTGTGGATGGCCAGTATTTCGACAATATCACGCCGGTAAACGGCTCGGTTTTGTGCCAAATCCCGCGCTCCAACGAAAAAGATATCGAACTGGCGCTGGATGCGGCCCACGCGGCCAAAGACGCATGGGGCAAAACCAGTGTGGCCGAGCGCAGTGTGATCATCAACAAAATTGCGCAGGTGATCGAGGACAACATCCCGTTGCTGGCCGAGGCCGAAACATGGGACAACGGCAAGCCGATCCGCGAAACCAACGCAGCCGACCTGCCGTTGGCGGTTGACCATTTTCGCTATTTCGCCGGTGTGATCCGTGCGCAAGAAGGATCATTAAGCCAACTGGATGATGATACCGTCGCCTATCACTTCCACGAGCCTCTGGGCGTGGTTGGCCAGATCATCCCGTGGAATTTCCCGATTCTGATGGCCACATGGAAACTGGCCCCTGCTTTGGCGGCTGGTAACTGTATCGTGCTGAAACCGGCCGAACAAACACCTGCATCAATCCTTGTGATGATGGAGTTGATCGGTGATCTGCTACCTGCTGGCGTTTTGAACGTGGTTAACGGCTTTGGGCTCGAGGCTGGTAAACCGCTCGCCACCTCCACCCGCATCGCCAAAATCGCCTTTACCGGCGAAACCACCACCGGCCGTCTGATCATGCAGTACGCGGCTGCCAACATCATCCCCAGCACGGTGGAATTGGGCGGCAAATCGCCCAACATCTTCTTTAAGGACATCATGGATGAAGATGACGAATTCCTTGATAAAGCGATCGAGGGATTGGTGCTGTTTGCTTTCAACCAAGGCGAAGTCTGCACCTGCCCGTCCCGCGCCCTGATCCACGAGGACATCTATGAGGAATTCATGGCGAAATGTCTGGAGCGCATCGAGGCTATCGTTCAGGGTGATCCGCTGGATTTCAACACCATGGTCGGGGCGCAAGCGTCTGAGGAGCAGTTTGAAAAGATCATGTCCTACATGGATATCGGCCGCAAGGAAGGTGCCGAAGTTCTGTGCGGTGGCGGTGCTGCCGAGCTGGATAACAAAACCTCGGGCGGCTATTACGTGCAGCCCACCGTGTTCAAAGGCCACAATAAAATGCGGATTTTCCAAGAGGAAATCTTTGGACCGGTGTTGGCTGTGACCACCTTTAAAACCGAAGAGGAAGCGCTGGAAATCGCCAATGACACGCTCTATGGCCTTGGCGCTGGCGTGTGGTCGCGCAATATAAACACCTGTTACCGCATGGGCCGCGCCATTAAGGCCGGACGTGTCTGGACCAATTGTTATCACGCCTATCCGGCGCACGCGGCGTTTGGTGGCTATAAACAGTCAGGCGTTGGCCGCGAAAACCATCTGATGATGCTGGGCCACTATCAGCAAACCAAAAACCTGTTGGTCAGCTATAACCCCAACAAACTTGGTTTCTTCTAAGCGATACAAATTGGGCGTGCCTAACCGCACGCCCTTTTTCCGCACCACGACGGGGGCTGCCTCTATGGACGATGCTGATAAACCCATCAGTCACGATGGCGAGCTAACGATGCGCAAACGCCTGCCCAACCGTATTAAGCTGAGCGATGAAATGTTGGCCAAGCAGGTGCTGGACCACATCAAGCCATCCTTGGCCGAATTTATCGAGCGCCAGCCGTTTTTCTTTATTGCCACCCCCAGCGATGTCGGGGCTTGTGATGCTAACTTTCGCGGGCGGGATTCTTCGCCAGCGGGCCACCCCCTGCCCTTGTTGAAAATAGCAGACCCGAAGACCATTCTGTTCCCTGATTTTGCCGGTAACGGGTTTTATAACAGCCTTGGAAACATCCACCTGAACCCACAAATCGGCATGCTGTTTATTGATTTCACTGAACAGCAACGCGCGCGGGTGAATGGCAAAGCCTTCATTCAGGATGTGGGCCCTGCCGAGGCCGAACTCTGGCCCAAAACCCAAGCCATTATCCGGGTCGAGGTTGAACATGCCTACCGGAACTGCCCCGCCCGCATCCCGAAAATGAAAACCTATGCCAATAGTGACAAAGTGGTTCATTTTGGTAAAATGAGGTGGCCATAGTGATGGGCGCACCCCAGAAACCGGAGGATCAGATGATTGATCAAGTCGAAGCCACCGAGGCTGCCTTGCAGTTGCTAAACGAAATCATTGCCGACCACGGGCCGGTGATTTTTCATCAATCCGGCGGCTGTTGCGATGGCTCCGCCCCGATGTGTTACGCTGAGGGCGATCTGATCATCGCGGACCATGACGTGCAAATGGGTGAAATTGCTGGCACGCCGTTTTACATCAGCGGGCCGCAATTTGAGGTCTGGAAGCACACCCGCCTGACCATTGATGTGATCAAAGGGCGGGGTGGCATGTTTTCGCTCGATAACGGACGCGGCAAACGGTTTATCACCCGCTCGGATTTATGCGAGGTTTAACAGGCCCTACGTTTGCGTTCATGTTGCAAGTTCCAATTCACCCGCGCCTTGTGCTAGGAGGAATGCGAACAAGGTGAACAGGGACGCCCAATGACATTACTGCAAATTGCTTCGCTACTGATCGTGCTGGCTGGCGCGTTCGGGGCCATCAACTATCTATTCCTGAAATTGCCCTCCTCTATCGGCATCCTGATTGTGGCGTTTCTGGCGTCCCTAGGCGTGATGGGGGTAGATTATTTGGTGCCAGAATGGGGCATGGCGGATGCGGTGCGATCACAGGTCGAGGAGTTGGAGTTTTCCAGCGCCCTGTTAGAAGGCATGTTGGGTCTGTTGCTGTTTGCAGGGGCCTTGCATGTCAAAATATCGGATTTGAGGCGCGAATGGATATTGGTGGCGCTGATGGCGACCATCGGGGTTGGCCTGTCCACCATGATCATTGGCGTCGGGTTCAGCTGGTTAACCGGCATGCCGCTGCTGGTGGCGCTGGTATTTGGCGCGCTGGCCTCGCCCACCGATCCGGTGGCGGTGCTGGGCGTGTTGCGGGCGGCGAACCTGAAGAAATCAATGGAGACCAAGATCGCGGGCGAGAGCCTGTTTAACGATGGCGTTGCCTATGTGGTATTCCTGATACTGGTCGGGCTGGCGTTTCCGTCGGGCCATGACGAACATGCTTCGGGTTTTGTCGATGTGCTTAAACTGTTTGTGCAGGAGGCCATCGGCGGGGCCGTGTTGGGTGGGGTTCTGGGCTGGCTGACCTTCCGCGTCATGCGGCTGATTGATGACTATTCGCTGGAAGTGCTGATCACGCTGGGGCTGGCCTTCGGCGGCTATGAGCTGGCAATTTTCCTGCATGTTTCCGCCCCTATTATGGCGGTGGTTGCGGGCCTGTTCATTGGCGACGTCGGGGTGAAACACGGCATGTCCGAGGAGACCCGCAAATATGTCGAGGCCTTCTGGAAACTGATCGACGAAATCCTGAACGCGGTTTTGTTCCTGATGATCGGGTTCGAGGTGTTCGCGGTGGCCTTTACCGATGACGCCATTATCGCGGGCATCGGCGCGATTGGCCTGTCGCTGTTTGGCCGTCTGGTGGCGGTTGCTGTGCCGGTGCTGGTGCTCAAACCGTTTCGCGAATTTTCCAAAGGGGTGATCCCGATTATGACGTGGGGCGGGTTGAAGGGTGGCATATCGGTCGCCTTGGCCCTGTCCCTGCCCGACAGCGAATATAAACCGCTGATACTGGCGGCGACCTATATTCTGGTGATGTTCTCGATCATCATTCAAGGGCTGACGGTGGCACCATTGGCGACACGGGTCGGGCGTGAGCCGGAGTTGATGTAACTCAAATGCACAGCGCCGCAGGCTTTATGTCTGCGGCACCGAGTTTGATCATTTTCAAGTCGGGAATTAATACCCACCCTTGCGTCGACTCTCAGGCAATCCAGCCAGTTTACCGCCCTGCTTCGACGGATCGCCCGGGAACAGCGCGTATAGGTCGCCCTGTTTGATCTTTTCGCCCCACGCGGTGGACATCGCCTTCATGATGGTGCGGGTGTTGGGGTGGACTTGGCCGTTGTCGAAATATTCCGTCCGTAGGAAATTGATCACATCCCAGTGGCGGTCGGTCATTTCGATGTTGTCAGCCGAGGCCATGAATGTGCCCATTTCCTCGGACCAATCTTCTTGGTTGGTCAGATAACCGTTGGCATCGGTTTCGATTTCATTGCCTTCATATTCAAATGACATAGTGAACTCCCTCGTTCTGTCGCGCGTGTTTGGTTGCCGTTACATTCAAGTATCATAATGTGTGGGGGCCATCAAGCTTATCGGGAAGCTGCCTGCCCATTGGTCAACGACTTTCTGCTAAAAGGCGGTGGTGATTTATGCCATAGTCGTCTTGGAACACGTATCAGTAACCTGGGAGTTTATTATGAGTCTTATGAAAACACTGGCAAAAGTTGCCATCGGCGTGGCTATGGCCAAGGGCGTCAGCAGCATGACCAACAAAGGCCGCGCGGCCCCGCAACGCAGCAGTGGTGGTGGCGGTTTGCTGGATGCCTTGATGGGTGGCGGCGGTAGTGCGCACACGCAGGGTGGCGGGCGTGAGGATATGCTCGGTGGTTTGCTTGGTGGCGGTCAGCAACAATCCGGTCGCGCGGCCAGTGGCGGTGGTCTGGGTGGTTTGCTAGATGGTCTAAGCGATGCCAGCACCCCGCGCGGTGGCGTTCAAACTGGACGCAGCAGCGGTGGCGGGCTGGACAGCATTCTGGACGGGCTGGCTGGCAAAGGCGCGGCCAAAGGCGGGTTGGGTGATCTGCTGGGCGGCATGACTGGCGGCGGCGGTGGTGATCTGGGCGGTTTGCTCGGTGGTCTGCTGGGCGCTGGTGCGGGTGCGGCGGCCCCAAAGGCCAAATCCACCGACAAGGATAAATCCGCCAACAAGCAAAGCAGCTTTGGCGACAAGTTCAACCAGTCCCTAACCCATGGCGGCGAGCCTGAAATTCCCCCGACCCCGCAACAGGAAGTGGCCGCGGGCCTGATGCTGCGGGCAATGATCCAGGCGGCCAAATCGGACGGCAAGATTGATGATAGCGAGCGCGAGAAGCTGCTGGGTAAACTGGGTGATATTTCGCCGCAAGAACGCGATTTCGTGAATGCCGAACTGGCCGCCGCGATTGATGTCAAAGGTCTGGCACGGCAGGTTCCAAACGGGATGGAAGCACAGGTTTATGCCATGTCGATCATGGGTATTGATCTGGATAACCAGACCGAGGCGCAATACCTGCATGATTTCGCCACCGAGCTGGGTATCGACAAACGCAACGTGAACCACATTCACGAGCAACTGGGCGTGCCGTCGATCTACGGCTAGACCCGTCACAACCCTGCCCCCGCCCACATTCACGTTGGCGGGGGTTTTTTATGGAAAAACCGGTGGAGACCAGATGCGATATCGCTTAAACTCTGGTGAAATCCATCTGGGGGCCTTTTATGCCTGAAACAATCATAGCCAAATGTGAGCGCTCTGGCCTGCGCATGACGGAACAACGCCGGGTGATTGCTGCTGTGTTGGAAGACGCGCATGACCATCCGGATGTCGAGGAATTATATGCCCGCGCCAGCGCGGTTGACGAACGCATTTCGATTGCAACGGTTTACCGCACCGTCAAATTGTTCGAGGAAGCGGGCATTCTGGACAAGCACGAATTTGGCGACGGGCGCGCACGCTATGAATCGGCAGATCGTGACCACCATGACCATTTGATTGATATGAATTCCGGCAAGGTGATTGAATTTATTGACCCAGAAATCGAGGCCTTGCAAGAAAAGATCGCCGAGAAGCTTGGCTATAAGCTGAAGGGGCATCGGCTGGAACTTTACGGCGTGCCGATCCGGAAATGATCCAGACCCAAAGAACGAACAACTTGCGCGGCATTGCCCTGATGGTTGCGGCAATGATCGGGTTCACCGTAACCGATTTATTCGTAAAATCGGCCTCGCTTGATTTACCGGTTGGGCAGATACTGGCCATTGCCGGCACGGGCGGCGGGATAATTTTCGCGCTGATGACCAAGGCACAAGGGTACGCTGTCTTTTCACGCGACTTTTTCCTGTGGCCCGTCATCCTGCGCAACCTGAGCGAGGCATTCGGGTCAGTCTGTTATGTCACGGCCCTTTCGTTGATTGATCTGTCCACCGCTTCCGCCATCATTCAGGCAACCCCGCTGGCCGTCACCCTAGGTGCTGTGATCTGGTTGCGCGAGGTTGTGCATTGGCGGCGCTGGAGCGCGATAATAATCGGGTTCATCGGCGTATTGATTATCCTGCGCCCGGGCGGAGATACGTTTGAGCCTGCAATGCTGTGGGCCGTAGCGGGAATGCTCGGCCTTGCCATGCGTGATCTGTCAACGCGAATGGTGCCCCCCGACATGCCGACGCTGCGAGTGTCGACCTATGGCATGGTGATGCTGCTGCCTGCGGGGCTGTTTTTGCTGGCTATTGGCGACGGCCCACGCGCGCTGAGCACGCTGAACTATGCACAGATGGGCGGCGCTATTGTGGTTGGCGTTCTGGGGTATTGGGCGATAACGGCGGCGATGCGTATTGGCGATGTATCCGTTGTGGCCCCGTTTCGATATTCGAGGATCATATTTGCCCTGCTGATCGGCACCCTTATTCTGGGTGAACGCCCAGACATGTGGACCCTTATCGGGGCTGCAATAACGATTGCTGCCGGTATATTTTCATTCCTGCGCGAACGGCGCGTGGCAAAGTCCGCAGAGCTATAGAAAACAACACCTGTTAGCGCTATCAAGTGCTGTTTACTTTCATTGGTTTGCTGTTATAGCTACGCAGGAACCGATAGCAGCAAGGACACCCCCAATGAGCATTATCATCGACATTTTCGCCCGCGAAATTCTGGACAGCCGTGGCAACCCGACAGTCGAGGTCGATGTGATACTGGAAGACGGCACCATGGGCCGCGCGGCGGTGCCATCCGGTGCCTCGACCGGCGCCTATGAGGCGGTCGAGAAACGCGACGGGGATATGTCGCGTTATGGCGGCAAAGGTGTTTTGAACGCAGTCGCCGCTGTGAACGGTGAAATCGCCGAAGAGCTGGTCGGCATGGACTGCGGCGAACAGGAAGCGATTGACGCAATTATGTGCGAGCTGGACGGCACCCCGAACAAAGAACGGCTGGGGGCAAACGCCATTCTGGGTGTGTCGCTGGCTGTGGCCAAAGCCGCCGCTGATGATGCGGCGCATCCGCTGTATCGCTACGTTGGTGGCACCGCTGCCCGCGTGTTACCAGTGCCGATGATGAACATCATTAATGGCGGTGAACATGCTGATAACCCTATAGATATTCAGGAATTCATGATCATGCCGGTGTCCGCCGAAAACATCCGCGATGCGGTGCGGATGGGCTCGGAAGTGTTCCACACCCTGAAGGGCGAACTATCGACGGCAGGCCTGTCCACCGGCATTGGTGACGAGGGCGGCTTTGCCCCGAACCTGTCGTCCACCCGTGATGCGCTGGATTTCATTCTGAAGTCGATCAAAAAGGCCGGTTATAAACCCGGCGAAGAAATCTATCTGGCGCTGGATTGCGCTGCGACCGAATATTATGTCGATGGTAAATACGAGATGAAGGGCGAGGGTAAATCGCTGACATCCGCTGAAAACGTCGCCTATCTGGAGGCGCTGGTGGCGGATTACCCGATCATCAGCATCGAGGATGGCATGTCCGAGGATGACTGGGACGGCTGGGTGGCGCTGAACGCTGCGTTGGGGGATAAAATCCAGTTGGTGGGCGATGATCTGTTTGTTACCAACCCCGAGCGTCTGGCCACGGGGATCGAGAAAAAAGCGGCCAATTCATTGTTGGTAAAAGTCAATCAAATCGGTACCTTGTCGGAAACCCTTAAAGCCGTTGAAATGGCACACCGCGCTGGCATGACCTGCGTGATGTCGCACCGGTCCGGCGAAACCGAGGACGCCACCATCGCCGATCTTGCGGTGGCCACCAACTGCGGCCAGATCAAAACCGGCTCCTTGGCGCGTTCAGACAGGTTGGCTAAATATAACCAGCTGATCCGGATCGAGGAAATGCTGGGCGAAAGTGCGCAATTTGCAGGGCGTTCCATCCTGAAGTGATCACCCTGTTTTGGGCCTGCCTATCCCCTGATGCATACGGCGCGTCAGGGGATAGGCCATATTCGACCCACGCCTTACAAATGCGTGCTCAATGGGTTGAACCCATGCGCCACTTGCGACAATACTCTGCTTTAGTATTCAATTTTGCTAAATTTCAGGAGTAACACGTTGCGTCATTATCTGATTGTCCTTTGTTTTCTAGCCTCGGCCTGTGTCACCACCACCGATCCTGAGACAGCTATGAGAGCACGTAGCAATGCAACCCCGCCAAGCCCCTGTGAAAGTCAAAGCACCGCTCGCTGCCTGTTTTTCAACGCTCCGGTATCTCTGCTGCCAAAAATAATCCGGCTAGAAGCCCGCCCATTGCCGTTTTTCCGCACCGAACAGGCAATCGAATTTGTAGATGCAAGGCCGACAAAGTGGCTTGCCCCGAAAAACACCCTGACCGATGGCGCATCCATCCCGACCATTTTTCGCGGTGCCGTCGGCAACCCGCGCAGCAAAGAGTTCATTAATGCTGCAACAATGCACGACGCCTATTGCGGCATCGGCAACGAAAGCCTGCCTCAGTATCATTCGGATATGTGGCGAAACGTGCACCGGATGTTCTATGATGCACTTCGTGTCAGCGGCACCCCCCCGAATAAAGCCAAAATCATGTATGCCGCTGTTTATCTGGGCGGGCCACGCTGGACCATGCCCGGGGATCAGCCAAAGGTAAGAATGCCCATACCTGGCCTGTTAATCGTAACAGCCCCGATCACAAATGGTCCGACAAACACGCCGCTGCCAAAACTTATTCCCCAAAAAACCCTGGTCGATGAAATGACGGCTACCGTTGCTTTTATCAACAAATCCAGCCCGTCACTTGCCCGTCTATCAATCTATCTTAGGAAACGCGAGCAAGCCATGCTTGCCCTAGTCCAAGGAGGGTCGGCTGGTAGTGGTCAAAATCCGAGTGGTGCCGAGGGCGGCTTTGATGCGACTGGCGGCGGCTCTTTGCCCCCAATGTAGCCATGCAGAACCCGTCAGACCAACTCATTCACCAGCTAAATTTGACGCCCCACCCAGAGGGCGGCCATTACCGCCAGACATGGATCGCGGAAGCAATTGATGGCAAGCGTCCCGCAGGCACATGTATCTATTTTCTGCTAAAGGCGGGCGAAGTCAGCCGTTGGCATCGTGTTGATGCGGTGGAAATCTGGCACTTTTACGCCGGTGCGCCGTTGATCCTGAGCATGGCCGAGACCGAAGCAGGCCCCGCTCGCGATTATACTCTGGGGCCGGATGTGTTGGCTGGCGAGGCCCCGCAACTGATCGTGCCGACGCACCATTGGCAGGCCGCCCGCAGCACCGGCGATTATACCCTTGTCGGTTGCACTGTTTCGCCCGCGTTTCATTTCGACGGGTTCGAGATGATGGATGAAGGTGCAGAAATTCCCTACGAATAGCCCTCTTGTTTTGCCGGGTGATGCCCCCATCTGTTGATAATGAAAACAGGAAAAATATTCGCCATTGCCCTTGTGGCAATTCTGGCGGCCGGCTTTGGGGTTATTGCATCTCAAAATGCCACCTTTTCTGCCCCCAAATCACTCGGATTTCAAAGTGCAACGGTGTCCGGATTCAAGTTCGACGCAGGCAGGTTTTCGGCAAACAGCTTTATCACCATCACACTTGCGGATGGCCATGAAGGCGACGTTCCCGTCGATGGCGGGTTTAGCGCCCCCCAGATCGGCCAAAAGGTCTGCGTCCATTCGGCCACCGGATGGTTCACAAACACTCAAGCCCATCGCTTTGCCCGTCTGTCAAAATGTAGTGGTTAATCTTTTTTGATCACACACTTTGGATCATTAACAATTCAGCCACTTTTGCGCCCGCCGCCAACAGGAGCCGCGACTCCGGTGGTTGAGGGGGCCGATGTCGCCATACCGCGCAGCACCCGCACCGCCAGATAGGCGAATGCCTGCGCCTCCAGCATATCACCATCCAGCCCGACATCCTCGACCGGCTGCACAGGGCAATCCAGCAGCGCCGCCAGCATCGCCATCATCGCCTTATTATGCCGCCCGCCGCCTGTCACCAGCACACGGGTCGGCGGCGATGGGCAATGCTCCATCCCCTTGGCAACCGAGGCCGCTGAAATTGCACATAATGTGGCACAAGCATCGGCATCATTGTGGTCTGCAACCAGCTCTAAAATATTTTCAAAATCGTTTCGATCCAATGACTTGGGCGGCATCCGGTGAAAATATCCGCGCTCTAGAAACGCCTCGACCAGTGGTTCGTCCACGCGGCCTTTCATCGCCAGTGCCCCGCCGTTGTCATAGGGTTTGCCCAATCGCGCCGTAACCAGATCATTGATTGGCGCATTCGCGGGGCCGGTGTCAAACGCCAGTAACGCACCCGCATCCTCGGGCTTGTCCTTGGTCGGATCCACCCACGTTACATTGCCAACCCCGCCCAGATTGAGGAAAACCACAGGCGTTGTCGCCTTGATCCATTTGGCACAGGCAAAATGATAGAACGGCGCCAGCGGCGCGCCCTGCCCGCCCATTTCAACGTCCGATGTGCGAAAGTCCCAGATCACCGGCAGGTCCAGCACCGCCGCAAGCACCCGCCCGTCGCCAGCCTGATGTGTGCCGCGCCCTGATGGGGCATGGGCCAGCGTTTGGCCGTGAAACCCGACCAGTTCTGCCCCTTTTAGCGGGTCCAGAACTTCGGCGTGCGCGGTTTCAACCAGTTCCGCCGCCGCCGCAACCCCGTCCTCACCTGGCCATTTACCAAACGCCGCAGAAATCACCGTGCGCTCCGCCGGGCTATAGGGCCGATAGGCACTTTCTCCAAAGACAAAGATCTCCACGCCATCGGTCTGCAACATCGCGGCATCCACCCCGTCCAGTGATGTGCCGGACATCGCACCAAGCGCCCAGATCGGTCCCGATTTCAACATGCTCTTTCCCTTCACCGCTGACCCCGATATATCAGGACGCAACACACATGAGAACGGAAAAAATGCACATGACCTACCACGCCAAATCAGAATTCATGCGGGTGATGCTGGAACGCGGCTTTGTCGCCGATTGCACCGATTATCAGGCGCTGGACGAGGCCCTGATCGCAGGCGTCGTGCCCGCCTATATCGGCTTTGACGCCACCGCAAAATCGCTGCATGTTGGCAGCCTGATCCAGATCATGATGCTGCGCTGGCTACAGAAAACCGGCCATAAACCGATTGTTCTGATGGGCGGCGGTACCACCAAGGTGGGTGATCCCTCGTTTCGTTCCGATGAACGCCCATTGCTGGATGACGCGGCGATCAACGCCAATATCGCTGGCATCAAGGCGGTCTTTACGAACTATGTGACGTTCGGCGACGGGGCAACGGACGCCGAAATGGTCAATAACGCCGAATGGCTGGAGGGGCTGAATTACCTCACATTCCTGCGCGACATTGGGCGACATTTCTCGGTAAACCGGATGCTGGCGTTTGAATCGGTGAAATCGCGCCTCGACCGAGAACAATCACTGTCGTTCCTTGAATTCAACTACATGATCCTGCAAGCCTATGACTTTCTGGAATTGAACCGCCGCTACGGCTGCCTGTTGCAAATGGGCGGATCAGACCAATGGGGCAATATCGTTAACGGGATCGACCTGACCCGCCGCGTTCTGGATAACCAGATTTTCGGGCTGACCACGCCGCTGCTGGAAACATCGGATGGCAAAAAGATGGGCAAATCGCTGGATGGCGCGGTTTGGTTGAACGCCGATATGCGCAGCCCTTACGAATTCTGGCAATTCTGGCGCAACACCACGGATGCCGATGTGGGCAAGTTCCTGAAACTTTACACCGAGCTGCCGGTTGAGGAATGCGACCGTCTGGGTGCGTTGGACGGGGCCGAGATCAACGCCGCCAAAATCCGACTGGCAGGCGAGGTCACAACACTGGCCCACGGGGCCGAGGCCGCCAAAGGTGCCGAAGCCACGGCGCGCGAAGTGTTTGAAAAAGGCGGCGTTGGCGATGATCTGCCCACAATAGCCCTAAGTGCTGCGGACATTGGCGATGGCATCTCTATCGTGCAACTGTTCGTAAAATCCGGCCTCGCCAAATCCGGCAAAGACGCCAAACGCCTGATTGCGGAAAACGGTGCTAAAATGAATGATGCGCCGGTTACGAGTGCGGGTCAAATGATCACCAGCGATGACCTAACCCCGCCCCTCAAACTGTCTGCCGGTAAAAAACGCCACGCACTGGTCACACTCGCCCTTTAGCTTCTTCTTTTCCTAAATATCTCCGCCGGAGGCTCCAACATCAAAGCCGCCACCGCGCAAAAGTGAACACACAGCAATCTCCCCATCGCCTCCCCCTTCAGGGGGACCAGAGGGGGTTTTACCCAGCATCATGCGCGTCAGCTCATTTTGGCAACATCCATTTGCCGCGCGGGAAAAACGCGTGGAACGCAAAGGCGAACATCACGTCATGCGCCACATCGCGCCCCGTTGCATCGCGCACCCGCACGGTGCCCACGTCCTTGCCATCGCCTATCTTTCGCGAATCCAGCGCCGAGGCCTGCCCCGCAACCCAGCTTAACTTGATCCCCGCCTCGGAAACCTCGCCCTCGGCACTCAACCGGCTCATCGGCCAGGCCCGTTTGCCAACCCGCACCACCCGCATCAATGGCGGAATACCGTGCGGCGGCATCTCTCCGCCATAAAGGAACGGACGTGAGGAGCTGTCGTAGCTGACATACGGATTATTCCCATAAGCGCGGCCCCAGTCGGGCTCGTCCATCACCAGACCATCCGGATTTCGGGTGGTAAACTCCTCCCAGCTTTCCATCCAGCTGGGCAACTGTTTCAAAACATCGCCCTTGTGCGCCCCGACGATTCCTGTGCCGATGGCCTGTTGCCACCAGCTTTCGGTCTCGCGGTCATACATCACCATATCGGAATTGCGCAGCTTGCCCGACACGCCGAAGGTGCGCAATTTTCCCCGCACTCGGCGGTCAAACACCATGCCGGAATTGCACAGCGGGCAAAAGGTAACGGCGACAGGCACACCGCCGACTTTGTCATTTACAATTTCATGCCATGTAAGATAGCGGATTGGATAGGCCCGCGGGGTCTGGCCTTTTATTTCCAAGGTAATCACCGGTTCGCGCGGTCTGATCCGTGTCTCGGATGCGGCTTTGCGAAACTTCGGGTCCGACAGGGCAGGAATGCCGTCCTTGGGTGGGCCGCCAGACAAGATTTCACCCCAGTCCGTAACGCTGGAGCGGGAAAAATCGGTATCAGGCCACTCGTATTTCCAGCTCGCCGGATTGGCGCTGGCAGATGTGGCGAGAGCGGTCACAAGGGTCGCAATAAGTGGGAAAATTCGAAGATGGCGGCGCATAGGGTATCCTCCTGTCAGGTTAGCAAAAGGATGACAGAGGTAATACCGTTCGCCTAGCCCCGTTCACGACAGGTTGATGAGGCGTGCAATCATGCACGCCTCTCAAATCATTCGTTGGTCACAGTGACCTTCACCATATAGTCAGGATCATCCACAGCGCCATTGGCGTTCGAATTCCCCAGCTTGATGTTATAGAGTGTCTCCAGCCCCTCGGTCACTTGGCCGAACACTGTATATTGCCCGTTCAGGTGCTTGGCCGGTGCCAGCACAATAAAGAACTGGCTGTTGGCGGAATCAGGGCTGCCTGAACGTGCCGCCCCGACTGTGCCCAGTTTGAACGGGATGTTGGAAAATTCGGCCGCAAGGTCTGGCATATCTGATGCGCCCATTCCTGCACGGCTGGTATCACCACCACGCATGCCGAATTGCACATCACCTGTTTGCGCCATGAATCCATCAATCACTCGGTGGAACACCACCCCGTCATAGGCACCGGATTTGGCCAACGCGATGACGCGTTCCACATGTTTGGGGGCCACATTTGGCAACAGGTCGATGACGATTGTGCCGCTGTTGCTGCCGCCCACCTCGATCACCAGATTTGGACTTGGGGTATCATCAAACAGCGCCTGTTGATCGGCGCCATCGTAAAAGAAAAACGCTGCCCATATCGCCGCCCCCAGAAAGCCTAGAAGCAGTGGTATTGCAAATGTTCTAGGCATCCGCGGCCACCTTCATGCTGATCATCCGATCAGGGTTCATTGGCGGCTCGCCACGGGCGATTTTGTCAACATGTTCCATGCCGTCGATCACTTGTCCGTAAACGGTGTATTGGCCGTTCAGAAAGGCGTTATCGCCAAAGTTGATAAAGAACTGGCTGTTGGCGGAGTCAGGATTTTGCGAGCGCGCCGCGCCAATGCTGCCTTTCGCATGTGGCACCTTGGAAAATTCGGCAGGCACATCAGCCTTGTCCGAACCACCAGTGCCAGCAGCACGCAAGTTAAAGTCGTTTTCCATGTTGCCATTGGCCACATCACCGGTTTGGGCCATAAAGCCGTCAATCACGCGGTGGAAACAGACGTTGTCATAGGCGCCTGCGCGGGTCAGCTCTTTCATCCGTTCAACGTGCTTTGGTGCAACATCGGGCAGCAATTCGATGGTCACTGTGCCGCCTTTGAGTTCCATCAGGATTGTGTTTTCGGGGTCTTTGATCTCGGCCATATCGGGCGCTCCTATGTCGTGTTACAGTTTGGGGCGAACCTAAGCGGGATGTGCGCAATATAAAAGGGGCAATACACTGTGCCACATTGACCCTGCCCGCCGGATGGTGAAAGTGGGCGCAAATCGGCACATAAAGGAGGTCTGATATGGGCTGGAAAACACTCGACGATATCAATCTGAACGGAAAAGTTGTTCTGGTGCGGGTAGATATCAATGTGCCGGTCAAGGACGGAATCGTCACTGACGCCACGCGGATTGAGCGGATTGTGCCTACGATAAAGGATATTCTGGCGGCGGGTGGTAAACCCGTGTTGATGGCGCATTTCGGGCGACCAAAGGGCCAAGTGGTGCCGGAGCTGTCATTGCGTGTCACCCTACCCGCGCTTGAGGCCGCATTTGGCCAGCCGGTGATATTTGCCGCGGATGATAGCGGCAAACGCGCCGGCGCATGGATCAACAGTATGGTTGAAGGTGATATTCTGCTGCTTGAAAACCTGCGCTTTTATGAGGGCGAAGAAGCCAACAGCCCCGAATTCGCCGCCGAGCTGGCCACGCTGGGCGATGTTTATTGCAATGATGCTTTTTCCACCGCGCACCGTGCGCACGCATCAACCGCCGGCATTGCGGCGATGTTACCGGCCTGTGCGGGACGCCTTATGCAAACCGAGTTGGGCGCGCTTGAGGCCGCATTGGGCAGCCCGCAGCACCCCGTTTGTGCCGTGGTTGGCGGGGCTAAAGTGTCAACCAAACTGGAGTTGCTGGGCAATCTGGTCCGCAAGGTCGATCATCTGGTGATTGGCGGTGGCATGGCCAACACGTTTTTGGCAGCGCAAGGTTTTAATGTCGGTAAGTCATTGGCCGAGCACGAGATGAAAGACACCGCGCTAGGAATTTTGGCCAAAGCCAAAGCCGCTGGATGCGAGATCATTCTGCCGACCGACATTGTAGTGGCGCGGGAGTTTGCGGCAAATGCCGATCATGAAATCCTGCCGGTTGCCGACTGCCCTGCCGACGCAATGATACTGGATGCCGGTCCCCAAACCATGGAACGGATCAACGCAGTGATTGGCGCGTCCAAAACCTTGGTGATGAACGGCCCGCTTGGCGTGTTTGAAATGCCCCCGTTTCACACCGCGACCTTCGGCATGTTGGACCAGATTGCAAAACAGACCGCCAGCGGTGATCTGGTCTCGATCGCGGGGGGCGGCGATACGGTGGCTGCCATCAATGCGTCGGGTCATGGCGATGATTTCACCTATATCTCGACCGCAGGTGGTGCATTTCTGGAATGGATGGAAGGCAAGACCCTGCCCGGGGTGGCCGCATTAGGGGCCTAATTGGCGGTATTTCCCCACTGGTAGCGCCAACAGCGTTGCATGCAATCGCATACCTTACTAGGGCTGTGGCATTGGCCCACAGTTCTTGAAAGGATCACGATATGAGAGCGACACGGATTGTTCAGAAAATTCTATCGAATTACGAGGCAGATTGCCCCGGCGTGAAGGCAAACCTGTGCCGCATCCTGATGAACGGCAAACTGGGCGGCACTGGAAAAATGATTATCCTGCCGGTCGATCAAGGGTTTGAACATGGGGCCGCGCGCAGCTTTGCCCCCAACCCCGCCGCCTATGATCCGCACTACCATTATCAGTTGGCGATTGACGCAGGGCTGAATGCCTTTGCCGCCCCTTTGGGGATGTTAGAGGCCGGTGCCGACACGTTCGCTGGCCAAATCCCGACTATTCTGAAGGTCAATTCGGCCAACTCTCTGATCCCGTCAGCATCCGCCAAGGACCAAGCCATCACGGCTTGCGTTGATGACGCGTTGCGCATCGGGGCATCGGCGATTGGCTTCACGATTTATCCCGGTTCCTCGCAAGGCTTGGAGCTGTTTGAGGAAATTTCGGTCATGCGCGAAGAGGCCGCCGCCAAGGGCGTGGCGACCGTAATCTGGTCTTACCCACGCGGCGAAGCGCTGGATAGCGACGGAGAGACAGCAATCGACATCGCTGCCTATGCTGCCCAAATCGCGGCCCTGCTGGGCGCACATATCATCAAGATCAAGCTGTCGACCGATCATTTGTCGCTGCCCGCCGCCAAAAAGGTCTACGAGGATGAGGGCATCGACATATCGACCCAAGCCGCACGAGTGAAGCACTGCATGGACGCGAGTTTCAACGGGCGGCGCATTGTGGTGTTTTCCGGCGGGGCGAAAAAAGGCGCCAATAGCGTTTATGACGACGCCCGCGCCATTCGTGATGGCGGCGGCAACGGATCAATCATCGGGCGCAATTCGTTCCAGCGGGATCGAGCGGATGCGCTGGATATGCTGGGCAAGCTGGTCGACATCTACAAGGGCAAGGCCTGAATATTCAGGCGCGCCTCGCCCCACAGACCAGAAACATTTAACCCTTCAAGGTTTACCCTTGGAGGGTTTCATTTTGTTACAGCGTTTCCAGTTTATCAGGAAACAAGAGTATCGCTTTTTGCGTTCTAGCCGCAGGCTAGAGGCAGCTAAAAGTGTTTCAACAAAACTGGAAGCGCTCAAAAAGCGACCAATAAGCCACAGGTGTCCAAGGAAAATATCCGCCCCCTGCCACGCAGGGGATTCACAAAGCCGCACCAATATGCGACTGTGCCTTAAGCCGCGCAATTAATGACGGCAAAAGAGGCAGATAAGAATGAGCATTTCCCGCAAACGGCCGCCTGTCGGTGTCGTCCTGTATTTTGGTGGCGTATTTACGCTGGGCCTGTATTTTGCCTTTGCCGCCATTCAAGGCGATTACGGGTTGTTTCGCCGTGTCCAGATTGACGCTGAAGCCGAAATTCTGCGCGAGGATCTGGTGGGGCTTTCAGCAGACGTTGCGTGGATGGAAAACAAAGCCCACCGCCTGTCGGATGAATTCCTTGACCTTGATCTACTGGATGAACAAGCCCGCAGCGTTCTGGGACTGCTGCGCGCGGATGAAATTGTCATCCGTTAACCCCACGAATAACCCCGACCTAAATCTTTTGCTCGCACTTCGTGTTTCAATGCGCTATTATATAGTTTAACGCTAAACTACTTTGCAATTCACGAAGGCGGACAACCATGGCAGCCAAGAAAACATCAAAGAAACCAAACGTTTCCAAGGATGATCTGCTTCATTACTATCGCGAAATGCTGCTGATCCGTCGATTCGAGGAAAAGGCAGGCCAACTATACGGCATGGGTTTGATCGGCGGGTTCTGCCATCTTTACATCGGTCAAGAGGCGATCATCGTCGGACTAGAGGCCACCACCAAAGAGGGCGACAAGCGCGTTACCTCTTATCGCGATCACGGTCATATGCTCGCCTGCGGCATGGACCCCAAAGGGGTTATGGCCGAATTGACCGGCCGGACCGGGGGCTACTCCAAAGGCAAGGGTGGCTCGATGCATATGTTCTCGAAAGAGGCGAATTTTTATGGCGGCCACGGGATTGTCGGCGCGCAGGTGCCGATTGGTGCCGGATTGGCCTTTGCCGACAAATATCTGGGGAATGACAACGTGTCGTTCGCCTATTTTGGCGATGGGGCCGCCAATCAGGGCCAAGTTTACGAGACTTTCAACATGGCGTCGCTGTGGAAACTGCCGGTGATTTTCGTGATTGAGAACAACCAGTATGCGATGGGCACATCCTTGCAACGCGGCTCCTCCACCCCTGAATTATACACCCGCGGGCAGGCCTTTGGCATCCCCGGTGAATCGGTTGACGGCATGGATGTGTTGGCGGTTAAGGCCGCTGGCGAGAAGGCTGTCGCGCATTGCCGTTCCGGCGCAGGCCCCTACATTCTGGAAATGGTCACCTACCGCTATCGCGGCCATTCCATGTCGGACCCCGCCAAATACCGCACCCGCGAAGAAGTGCAAAAAGTGCGCGAAGAACGCGATGCAATTGATCATGTGCGCGAATTGCTATTGCAGGGAAAGCATGCGTCCGAGGACGATTTGAAAACGATCGACAAAGAGATCAAGGCCACAGTCAACGAGGCCGCCGATTTTTCCCGCGAAAGCCCTGAACCGGAGCTGACCGAGCTTTGGACAGACATCTACGCAGACGCGTAAACATCGGATAAGACGGAGATAATTAACATGGCAACCGAAATTCTGATGCCCGCACTTTCCCCCACGATGGAAGAAGGCACATTGGCCAAATGGCTGGTGGCTGAGGGGGATGTAATCGAATCCGGCATGATTATTGCCGAGATCGAGACCGACAAGGCCACGATGGAATTCGAGGCGGTCGACGAGGGTGTGATGGGCAAAATCCTGATCACCGAAGGCACCGAGGGCGTGCCCGTGAACACGGCCATCGCTGTGTTGCTGGAAGAGGGCGAAGATGCAAGTGCTGTGCCGGCGAGCGCCGCACCTGTCGCGCCGCCTCCCGCGCCCGAGGCCGAAATTTCCGCGCCAACACCTGCCGCCCCCGTCGCGGCAACCATCCCGCAAGACCCCGAAATCCCCGAGGGCACCGAGATGAAGCCGACCACCGTGCGCGAAGCGCTGCGCGACGCCATGGCCGAAGAAATGCGCCGTGATGAAATGGTCTATCTGATGGGCGAAGAGGTCGCGCAATATCAGGGTGCATATAAGATCAGTCAGGGCATGCTGGATGAATTTGGCGACAAACGGGTGATCGACACCCCGATCACCGAACACGGCTTTACCGGCATCGCCGTTGGTTCGGCCTTTGCTGGCTTAAAACCGATTGTCGAGTTCATGACCTTCAATTTCGCCGTGCAAGCACTGGACCAGATCATCAATTCCGCCGCCAAGACGCTTTATATGTCCGGCGGCCAGATGGGCGCGCACATGGTGTTTCGCGGGGCCAATGGCGCCGCGTCCCGCGTTGGTGCACAGCACAGCCAGGATTACGCCGCGTGGTATGCGCAAATTCCGGGTCTGAAGGTGGTGATGCCCTACTCTGCCGCCGACGCTAAAGGTCTGTTAAAGACCGCAATTCGTGATCCGAATCCGGTGATTTTTCTGGAAAACGAGATCCTGTATGGGCAGAGTTTCGATGTGCCTGTGCTGGACGATTTCACAATCCCCTTTGGCGTTGCCAAAATCTGGCGCGAAGGCACGGATGTGACCATCGTCAGCTTTGGCATCGGCATGAAATACGCGCTTGAAGCCGCTGATCGTTTGGCTGAAGATGGCATATCAGCCGAGGTAATCGACCTGCGCACCCTGCGCCCGATGGACACCGCCACAGTCATTAAATCTGTTATGAAAACAAACCGTTGCGTTACTGTCGAGGAAGGCTGGCCAGTAGGCTCAATCGGTGGGCATATTGCCTCGACCCTGATGCAGGAGGCGTTCGATTACCTCGACGCACCCGTGATCACTTGCACTGGCAAGGACGTGCCGATGCCCTATGCCGCCAACCTCGAAAAACTAGCGCTGATCACGACGGACGAAGTTGTTGAGGCCGTCCATAAAGTCACATATCGTTAGGGTTAGCACTATGATTGATTCAGATAGTCAAAAAGAAACTCACGGTGCAATCGCTACCTTTGTTTGGTTGGCTGGATCGGTGTTTCTTTTTCTAACAGATGCAAGAAGCCCAAGCCTTTTTAGCTTACAGGCATTCGGGTTTATAATAATTGGCATGTTTGTGGCTGCCGTAGTTGTTGGCAATATCACTTACTGGATTCAAAAAAAGCTCGCACATATACTTGCAAATAAACTGTCGTCTGCCCCCGCTGATTTAGCCGATACAAAAGCAAAAGTAATGCGAATTGCATTGGTGCTTTTCGTGTTCGACCTCTTCATCGCAATCATCTTTCTTTATTGGGTTTACAACTCATTCTTCTTAATGGAGGCCGAATAATGCCAATAGAAATTCTGATGCCCGCCCTTTCCCCCACGATGGAGGAAGGCACGCTTGCCAAATGGTTGGTAAAAGAGGGGGATACGGTGGCCTCTGGCGACCTGATCGCCGAGATCGAAACCGACAAAGCGACGATGGAATTCGAGACTGTGGACGAGGGCGTGGTCGGCAAACTTCTGGTGGCCGAGGGCAGCGAGGGGGTTCTGGTGAACACCCCAATCATGGTGTTGCTTGAAGATGGTGAAAGTGCGGATGACATTTCTTCTGCGCCTGCCAAAACGCCTAAACCTGCTGCAACCCCCGGAACAGAACCCATTGCTCAAACCGCGCCGGAACCCGCTAAAACCGTCGCACCTAAAACTAAACAAGCCGCTGAAACAAACCGGATTTTAGCATCCCCCCTCGCCCGCCGTATTGCCACGGATTCAGGCGTAGACCTTGCACAAATCACCGGTTCCGGCCCACACGGGCGCATCGTCAAGGCCGACGTGTTAGGCAAGCCGGCCAGTATTTCCATACCCGCCCCTGCTCCAATGCCAACAGGTCCGGCCAGCGATGCGATTACCAAAATTTACGCTGATCGTGAATATGAGGTGATTGCCCTGAACGGCATGCGTAAAACCATCGCCGCTCGACTGACCGAGGCCAAACAGTCGATCCCGCATTTCTACCTGCGCCGCGACATCCGCATTGATGCCTTGCTCGCGGGCCGTGCCCATATCAACAAACAGCTTGAATCCCGCGGGCTAAAGGTGTCGGTCAACGACTTTATCATCAAGGCCTGCGCCATGGCGCTGCAAACTGTGCCCGCCGCCAATGCAATCTGGGCCGGTGACCGTTTATTCCAGATGAAACCATCCGATGTTGCCGTGGCTGTGGCTGTCGAGGACGGGTTGTTCACTCCGGTCATCAAAGACGCCGAAACCAAATCGCTATCGCAACTTTCGGTCGAGATGAAAGACCTCGCCGGTCGCGCCCGAAATAAGAAACTCGCGCCGCACGAATACCTTGGCGGCAGTTTTGCAATTTCAAATTTGGGGATGTTCGGCATCGATAATTTCGACGCGGTGATCAATCCGCCGCACGGGGCTATCCTTGCCGTTGGTGCAGGGGTGAAAAAACCGATTGTTGGTAAAGACGGTGAGTTGTCAATCGCGACGGTTATGTCGGTCACACTCTCGGTCGATCATCGGGTGATTGACGGCGCACTAGGTGCTATTTTGCTGAATGCGATTGTGGATAATCTGGAAAACCCAATCGCTATGCTTGCCTAATTCAAACAAAAAAGGCGCAAGGCTATTATGCCTCACGCCTACTATTTCACTATTCGAACAATCAGCCGTTTCCGCCCAGCAACTGATCCATCGTAACCGACGGCTGGTCACAGCCCGAATCCCCGATGATTTTTGCAGGCACACCAGCCACAGTTTTACGTGCAGGAACATCGTGCAACACGACTGATCCCGCCGCAATCCGCGAACAATCACCGATGTCGATATTGCCCAAAACCTTGGCTCCTGCACCAATCAAAACACCATTGCCAATCTTCGGGTGCCGGTCATCATCTTCCTTGCCCGTACCGCCCAATGTCACTGAATGCAGCATCGATACATTGTTACCAACGACAGCCGTTTCGCCAATCACGATAGAATGGGCATGGTCAATCATGATCCCCTGCCCGATCTTTGCTGCAGGATGAATATCTATCCCGAACACCTCGGAAATTCGCATCTGGAAAAAGAACGCCATGTCGCGCCGCCCGCTTTTCCACAACCAATGGCCAATACGGTAAGCTTGCACCGCCTGAAAGCCTTTGAAATATAGCAATGGTTGCAACAGGCGGTGGCACGCCGGATCACGTTCAAAAACCGCCACCAGATCAGCCCGCGCCATCTGCCCCAACTCGGGCGATGTCTCATAGGCCTCATCCGTAATTTCACGCAAAATCTGCTCGGACATCTCGCCAGACGCCAGCTTCAACGACACACGATACGCCAAGGCCCGTTCCAGCGTCGGATGGTGCAAAACCGATGAATGTATCAAACCACCCAACAGCGGTTCATTCAAAACCGCCTCGGTTGCATCACTGCAAATCCGCTCCCAGACCGGATCCACCTCTGCCAATTTTGCGCGCGCGTTTGTCATCATTGTATCCTTGGTGCCTGTCTTGCTTTATAACAGATAATCACCACACGCCAAGATGAAAGCCCTGATAGATGGTATTCGCAAAATGAATGATATGCAGCTTGGCCATTTTCGCAGTCGACTGATGGACTTGCGCAAAGCACTCATCGCGCAGGACCACATTGCGCAGGATAGCCAGAAAACCGTGGCACTGGATCAGCAATCCGTTGGCCGTCTTAGCCGCATGGACGCTCTGCAACAACAAGCGATGGCCAAGGCCACCCAAACACGGCGCAGCCAGCAATCCTTGCGTATCGATGCCGCTTTTGCCCGTATGAAGGATGGCGAATACGGCTATTGCACCAATTGCGGCGACAATATTCCCCTTAAACGGCTGGAACTTGATCCAACTGTACCGACTTGCATAACCTGCGCGGCCGGTTAAGCGCCGCCCGCTCGCTCCGCCATAGGATCAGCACCTCGAACACCACAACCAGACAGCGGCAATAGTCAGGATCATCCAGAAACGGCTCAGGCTTCATTTGATGGGACATTGCCACCGCCATCAGGCTGCCATTCCCCCAAACAGGATGCCCCCGTCCCAATCGTTTGCGAAACAGGTCCGCAACACTTGCCTGCTCCAGCAATTGGCGCATCAATGCACGGCGGTCCACTTCCGGCACCCGCAGCAAAACCCGCGCCGCCGCCACAACATCCCCGTGCAAAACTGGCCGCATGGCTTAACTCGCAACCTCGATCTGCTCAAACACACCCGGCCCAAACCGGTTCGATATCTGCGCAACCACAATCTGGAACGGTGCCACCACCCCGTCAGTCACCTGATCCGCCGCCAAATAGGTCCACGCCTCAGCCCCCACCGTATCTTCACGCAGCACCGTAACGCCATCCATCACCCGCACCAGATAGCTTTCGCCAATCTCGCCCAATGGCACCTCGACCGATTCCCAGCTATCCCCGTCAATCCGCGTGCGCCGCACCCACGACACCGCAATATCTGATCCAACATCGCCCAGCGCGTTCAGGTGACACGGCGAATAGGGACGCACCCCGATCCCCTGAAACGCCGCCTGCAAATGCACATATGATGGATCATCATAACTGCGCGCCGCAGGGCCAATCCGGTAATGACGCGACAATCCACGTTCACTGGTGGCCAGTTCAATCTGCTCGGGAACCCCGTTCAGCAACACAAACTGGCTGCCCACCGGCCATTCCAAGGGCATTATCCCGTCCGACCCGGCCTGTCCGCGCAACCGCAAGGTCAGATCATAGGTGTCAGGCGCTACCAATGTTGCATCGGCGAACTGGAACAGCTCCCAATTGTCCGTCGATCCATCACCGATTGCCGCCAAATTGGCCCCGTTCAACACATCCGCCCAGCTGGCTGATGACAAATCCCCGCCAAACACTTTCACCCGTAACGCAGACCCACGGTCCTTCAAAGCGGGCAATGCAGCAGCCAAAGATGTCTCGGTCACACCAATGATCGATGATGCCTCAACCAGACGGTTCAACCCATACCCGTCATCTGTTGCCGAACTGTATACGGCAACCGGACCCGGCCAAGGCGTCGCCGTGATCGCCACATGCGGCGCATGCTCAACCTCGTCACCCCGCATCAACGGCAGATCCAGAAACAATGGATAGGCCGGAACCGCAGACGTGAAAGCCCGCACAGTGCTCTCCTCTTCAACTCTGTCACTTGTCTGATAAACTCCCGCCTCAACCCGAACTGCTTCGATCATTTGCGCTCCGGCCTGCTCCACATGATCCAGCCGGTATAACGCATCGCCATCATCATTAGGCAAACGCACCACATCCCCCGCGCCCAGCGCCAGTTCCGACAGGGGCAAAGCAAACCGCGCCCCGTCCCGCGCAATCCGCGATTCCGCCAACCAACGCTCCACAACGGCCCGCCCCTCGGTTGCCGTCAACGCCAATGGTAATTCCGATTGCGAAACCGAGAACGTCGCCTCGTCCGGGAAAATGGCTTCTGTTGCCCGAACCTCGTAATCACCGTTCGCATCCACATAATTCAGACGGATACGCCCCGCCACCTCGGCCGCAGGTGCCCGCAGGGTTTCGATCAATCCGCTGGCTTCAGCCACCACAGCCAATTTTTCGGCAGGAACCACCGCCGTTTCCCGCCCGTCGCGGTTTTTGAATATCAAAATCCCGTCGCGCTCTACTGCATCAAACCCGTATGCCAGCATCAATGGCTGCAAAGCGGTCCGCGCCCCGTCAATCCCGGGAACTGAGTAACCACGCACATACCCGAACAACCGGCTCACGTCATACTGCTCCACCCCCGAACGCTCGCAAATCTCGGCCACAACAGACGCCAAAGAGCGCGCCGCCGTGCGCCCGTTCAGCCAATGCCCCCGCGCATAATTATCGCCATCATTCCACAGATCCTGATGGTTGGGGAAATAAGGAAACGGCCGAGCATCCCATGCCCAGACATGCGCGTGCCCCATATCCAGCATCTGCACATCGGTTTCGTCATGCACAGGATTGTTTTCGGGCGTTGCCCAGAATTGTGTCATCGCCCGCAAATACTGCATCTGGATCAATTCATCCCGCGTGCCATCTGAATACCGCGGCAGGCTGGACTCCGATGATTTCGGGTCCACAAACTTGTTCGGCTCATTGGTGCCCTTGTCTACCGCCGCACAGCCCAATTCAGTAAACCAGATCGGTTTTGATCCAGCTTCCCACGCCGTTGCTGTGCTCTGCCGCACCCCATCAATACGCTCGTGGTGTGTGCTCAACCACCAGCTTTTGATATCCTTGAAACGGTATATCCACGGCTCCCCGTGCTCGTCATCGGTAATCGGGGTGCGTATCTGTGCCTCGCGGGATTCCGGCGAATGGTAATACCAATCATACCCCTCGCCCCCCATGATGTTCGACTTCAGGTAATCCAGATTATAAATCGCACCGGCATCCGCATCCAGATGCTCATACCCCTCGCGCCAATCCGACAGGGGCATATAGTTGTCGATCCCGATAAAATCGATGTTTGCGTCAGCCCATAGCGCATCCAGATGGAACAGCCTGTCATTGCTCCCATCCTGCGGCTGATAACCAAAATACTCAGACCAGTCCGCCGCATATGAAATCTTGTTGCCTGCCCCCAGTATGCTGCGCACATCCGCCGCCAGAACACGCAAGGCTTCAACCACAGGGAAACTGCCACCAGCCCCCCTGATCTGGGTTAACCCGCGCAATTCCGATCCGATCAAAAACGCCTCGACCCCGCCCGCAACGGCACACAGATGCGCATAATGCAGCACAAAGCGCCGGTACGACCACTCCGCAGGCCCACTATAGGAAATCCCGCTCGCAGAAGGCGTAAAATCGCCAACCGCCGCCGTGCCAAAAAACGCCGCGACCTCGAAATCCGCACCTGCGGTTCCGTCAGGGGAACCACCCTGCCCCGGGGCCGCCGACAATGTAATCCGCCCACGCCAAGGCAACGCAGGTTGCCCCGCCTCCCCAGTATACGGATCCCACTTTGTGTTTCCATCCAACTGATCCATCAGAATAAAGGGATAAAAAACCACCCCCTTACCCATGCCATTCATATGCACAATCGCCTCGATCACCGATTTATCCGTCGGCGTGCCGCCATAAACGGATCGCCCGTCAACCTTGACAATTTCCTCAGCCGCCGTGCGCGAAACCCCCGACACACCCCAAGGCATGCCCGTCCCGTCATCCAGCTTTTGCTCAACCTTCGGCTGGATATTGCACTCCTCACAGCGCAAATCATCGCCGAACCACGACACCACCAATGAAACCGACCCGCAATTTGGCAACTCCTCGCCCATCGCCTCGATCGACGTCACAAAATCGGTCTTGCCCGATGGTGTGTTCATATTGGCCGTGCGGTTCACCCCGAACCCTGCCGAATAATGCACAGGCGTCGTTGCCAGCGCATATTCACCGGTGCCAGGGATCAACGCCACCGCCTGAACCGCCTGCGCAATATCGCTTTCGCCTACATCCTGTGCAGGGCGCAACGCCTCAAAGGTAAACTGCGGTATCCGGTTGCCAAACTGCCCCATCGGCAAATCTTCCAACATCACATAGGCAATCCCGCGATAGGCAGGGGCCAATCCTGCCCCCTCGACCGCCTCAACCTTCGGGTCCGGCATCTGGTCCTCAGAACCCGAATAGACCCGCATATTCAGATCATCCCGCGCAATCTCGATCCCGTCGGCCCAAACACGGCCCACACGCGTGATCTCGCCCTCGCACAGTGCAATCGCCAGATTGACGGTGTAACTAAAGGCCGTGGTCTTGGGTTTGCTCGGTGCCCCTTTGCCCCCGCCCGTTGTTGTGCTGCTTTCTTCAAACTGTGACGCCCAGATCACCTGTCCGCCAATGCGCATACGTCCGTAAACCTGCCCGACAGACGCCCCCTCGGAGGCCCCCGTCAGCCGGAACCGGTCCACCTGCCCTGTTTCCACAGCCTCTGATCCGGCCCCCATGATCCGCTGATCCAGCACGCGGCCCAGCGTCGCCCCGACCGCGCGGCCAATGACCGCACTCGATAACCCCAGAACCGCGCCACCCACGGACGCACCCGCCGCAAAACCGATCGATGATAATACAATAGTCGCCATCAGAGCCCCTCCTCGGGAAACGCAAAACGCGCCACAATGCGGCGCTGCCACGGGGTGCTCAGGGGGCTCTCGACCACCCCGTGTCCCGTATAGGCATGAATAAAAGTCGGGGTTGGGCCAATCCGGCCCGCTATCCCCAAATGTTTGGCAATCCCACCGGCCCGCATGCGAAACAGCAGCAAGTCACCCACAGCAGCGCCTTGTTGCACCAACAAATGGCGCAACGCAGCACGCCACAACCGCTCCTCACCCTGCGGCTCGGACCAATCCGGCGTATAGGCGGGCACCGTCTCCGGCTCCTCGCCATACAGCTCGCGCCAAACCCCGCGCAACAGCCCCAGACAATCCGCCCCCGCCCCCTTGGTCGAGGCCTGATGCCGATACGGCGTGCCAATCCAGCCCCGCGCAAGCGTGGCCACATGCTCCCCGACATCTGCCATCAGTTCAGGCTCCCGCCATCATTGACACCGCTACGTGTCGGATATGACATCAACCAGTCTTCACCCGGAATGTCCGGGAACCCGCGATAATTCAGGAAATTGTTAAACTTCAAACGACACGTCTTGGCCCGCTTGTCACACCCCGCCTCTATACGCACCAAATCACCCGTTGTAATATCAGCGCGCAGGCTCTCCCACAGCTCGATCACCCGATAATCATCCGTCACGCGGTCATTCTTGACCAACCCGACCAACCCGATAGCAGCCCCGTTTAAGACCTCAAAGCGCCCGTATTCAAACCAGCGTGGGTCAAACCCCGTCATATCAGCAAACCGGAAAACACGCGCATCCTCGACTATCTCGACAGGCAGTTCCGTCACATACCCCGGCACATCAAACCCGAACCGGCAATCCTTGTCGCCCAATACCGCTGTGCAGGGCTTTTGATACACCCGCCCCTGCGGCTGATTCAGCGCCTCGGTCAACCCGCGCAGTTCCGCCTGAAACGCACCACCACTACGCTGCAACTCGCCGATTGTGCCACGAAATTGCAACGTGCGCTGGTCCAGGTCGGCCCAGTTTACCAACCACGCCCGCACCTCGGCCCCGTCAAACCGGCCCGCTGCGATATCCTCTTCGGTGATGGCGCTGTCCGACAACGCCCCCAGCGCCTCGGTGTTGTCCACCGCCAGCCCCGAAGTCTGCTGCAACGCCTTTGCCGTCAGTCCGGTATCGGCCTTGAACTCAATGCCCTCGAACGAAAGCGTCATATCGTGATCGGTAAACCCGAACACCACCCCGTCACGGCGCACCACGGCCCAGCAACGACACACAGTGGTAATCCCGGTGGCCAAATGCGCCTGAAACTCTGTTGAAAGCGCCATCAGACCCGCACCTCCACCACAGGCACATTGGGCACTTGCCCCGCCTGAAAACTGGCAACCGATGTCTGGATCCGGTCAGTGTCAAACCGCACCGGCACATCAAATTCAAAACCTGCCGTGACTTCGACACCCTCGTCCGGCGGATGATCAAAGGTTACCATGCCTGTGGCCGTATCCACATCAAAATGGATAGCCTCCTGCAACAGATCCCCTTGAATGCCCACCTTTACCGATCCCGCTACAGGCTTGGTGATCGGGCGCACATAAACACCTTCACCCGACGCATAGGTCTTGTTCAAAACAAACGCCGCCGTCACCCCGTCACCGATCGCAAATACCTGATCCTCAAAATCGGGATCAACCGATGACTTGCCCGATTTGAAATCCGACCAGTCCTTCCAGCGAAACCCGAACAACTGACCCTGCCGCGCCTCGAAAAACGCAATCATCAGCTCCACATCATCCAGCGACCGCATGCCAAGCCCCGCATCATAGCGGCGCCGCGAATGGGACCAGGGGGTGTTGCGCTCCTCAAACCCGTTGGCCAGCGTCACAACCTCGGTGCGCCGCTCGGGGCCACCCACAGACCCAAAACTCAGATTGGCCGGAAACCTTACTTCATGAAAACCCATAGCACTGCCCTCCTAACGGTTCCGTTGCCCGCGCCCCATAGCGCGTGCCAACTGTGATGCAATCTGCCCCTGCGTGCGCTGGAACCCTTCAACATCAGGCGTGCTGATGTTCATTGTGATGTTCACTGGTGCTGCCCCGCCATTGACCTCAACCCCCAAACGCCCATTCATCCCGCGTGTCAGCGGCATGATGGCCTCTGGCCCAGCCTCGCCCATCAATCCGGTGCCACCCCGCATCGGGAACGTGGTCGGCCCGCTGACAATCCCGCCATTGGCAAACGGCATCACCCGACCTTGGCTAAAACTGCCGCCCTTCTCGAACAGGGAACCACCGCCAAACAACCCGCTAATACTGTTGGCAATCAAACCACCAAAATGCTTGGTCACCGGCGTGATCGCAGCGTTATACGTCGCATTAACCATCGACTCCGCCACCTTGCCCAAAGCGTCCGACAGCTTCAGCCCGTCAAACACCAACCCGTCAAAGGCCGATTTCAACCCGCGGCTGATGCCTTTGGACAAAACATCAACCTCGCGGTTCGTCGTGGTCAGGCTGTCACGCATCTTGGCCAACTCACCATCAAAGGCCGCCGTCATCGCTGTGGCACTGCCCATTGTTGTCTCGAGGGCCGCAACCTGATCGTCAAATCCGTCCAGCCCGTCCACTTCACTTGTCATGATCTTTCTCCATCTTGTCCGGAAACGCTTGCGCCAATTCTTCTAGCCGCGTGCGATTCATCGGCGCATCCGTCGCCCCCTCGCCCAGCATCAGCATTAATTCGGCCGGGGTCAGCCGCCAGAACTGCTCTGGCCGCAACCCAAGCCCGCGAAACCCCGCCCGCATCAACGCAGGCCAGTCAAATCCGTTCATTGTGCAGCAACATCCGGCATTGAGAACGCCCGCGCCAACAGCTCTGCCGCCACCCGCGCCGCCTCGACTGGACCGCCAGAGATGTCGGCTGACAGCAAATCGCTCGCACGACCCTGCCATCCCCCGCCACGCAATCCAGCCACAATCAACGCCAGCACATCGCGCGTGCTGAACTGACCGCTTTCAAAGCGCTCGACCATACCAATCAGCGTCCCTGTCTCCAGCGACGCCTCAAGCTCGGCCAAAGCCCCAAGCGTCAACTTGCAGCTGTGCGCGACCCCATCCAGCGTCAACGCAACTTCACCGGCCCAGGGGTTCGTCATGGCGTAACAGGTGTGAAGACCAACGCACCCGCCGAGGCCATGCTCAACTCATAAGTCGCCTCGCCATTATAGCTGCCGGAATATTCAATCGACGTCATCTGGAACGCGCCCTCGATGATGCCGAATTCAGGAATGATCACCTGAAAATTCGGCGTTTCACCATCAAAGAAAATCTGGCGCGCGCGCTCGTCTGTGCCCGCATCCTTGAACACGCCTGACCCCGAAATCGAAGCCGATTTCACACCAGCGCCTGCCAGCAGTTCACGCCACCCGCCCTGACTCTCCAAAGAGGTCACATCGACCGCCTCGGCGTTAAAACTGATCCGTGTGGCCCGCAGCCCCACAATGGTCTCGAACAAACCACCACCGGTCATGTCGAGTTTAATTAAAAGGTCCTTGCCGTTTTGGGCACCCATAGCTGTCACTCCAATTTTAGAAATTTAGGTCATTGCATCCAGCCGCTCATCAGCCCCTGACGGGCTTGATGTGCAACACCGATGATCGTTAATTATCTTCAACCCGCGCATGAAACCGCAGATCAATGCGGCGCGTTTCACCCGTGCCAACCCGCCGCGCCGTGGCGCGATCAAAGTTGATATAACAAAGGGCACCGCGCGACAGAACCAACTCGGCCCCTTGCAACGCATCGCTCACCGCCGCACCTACCTGCTTGGCCACCTGAAACCCGGCCGCATCCGTAATCACGCTGATGGTGATCATATGCAGCGCACCAGATCCGGTCTTGTCCGACCGGTCCCGCACATCTTCAGGACCAAGGCTCACGTAAGTGCCCACAACAGCCCCCGATGGCGCGTTATCGTAAATCGCGGTGCCGACCAAAGCGGTCAATGCCGTGTCTCCCATCAAACGCTGATAGATCGCGGCCTGCAAAGCCGCCGAAACCCCGTAACTCATGACAATTCCTCCTCAAACGCAAAACAGGTCAGGTAATGTGCCTGCGGATCGCGCTCTGTCACCGCCTTGATGCGAAACAGACGCGTGCCTTCGCGGAACCGCTGGTCTGGCTTGGGGCGCGACGGTGCCCCGACAGGTGCCCCCCGCACTGTGATGCGATACGGAACACTTGAAACGGTGACAAACTCGCCCGCCTTCTCGCGCCCCGTGCCCGCCATCACCTCACCCCACATCTCGCCCAACGCCACCCAGCTTTCGGCAAACCCGCCGGATCCATCCGGCAATTGCACCGCATCTTCCAGCACCAGCTTGCGGTTCAAAAGGGGCGCACTCATGACGCACCCCCGCCCAGAATACGGACCGTGCGGTAGCGCTCGATCAGGCTGGTCACCCCGTAAGGCATCACATCCCCACCGGCACCGCCAACATCACGATGCTCGTAATAATGCGCCGCCAGCAACATCACCGCATGGGTCACATCCGCAGGTAAATCACCCCACGCCGCGCCAAATCCGGCATCAAAGATCACCTCAACGCTGCCGCCAATCGGAATCGTCGGTAAACTGCCGCCAACCGCAACCAGCTTCGGGCGATGGTCATCCTTTTGCAGACTGTATCGCGCCGGATCAATCACCGTCACCACCGCCAAACGGTCCAGCATCCGCATCTCGCCAATCATGCTCACGGGGGCCACAGGGAATGCCTGCTCGCCCAACGCCCGCCATGCGGTCACCGACCACATGAAACTGCGCTCGATCAAAATCTTGCCGGTACGCGCCTCGATCGCCGCCATGGCTGAACGCAAATAACTCTCCAACACCGCATCCTGCACCGCATCATCGGCAAACCCCGTGCCCATCCGCAAGTGGTCTTTGAATTCAGCAATCGGCAGCGCCAATGTTGGCACTGTTGTCTGCTCGACTAACATCATGGAAATTCTCCGGTAATATAACGCCCCCAAATAGGCGGGCGCACGCCATTCGCATTGCTCGGACGGAGGGGAGCAGCTAGACAACACGAAATCATTGGCGCACGCCCATTTAGCCACCCCCCAAACGATGGGGGATGACCTATCTCGGCAACCGTTAGGCGACCGAGAATTTCAGCAGTTTGATCGCGGCGAAATCGCTCACATCACCACCAACACGTTTTGTTGCATAGAACAGAACATGTGGCTTGGCGCTGAACGGATCACGCAAAACCCGCAGATCAGGACGCTCGGCAACGGTGTAACCGGCACCAAAATCACCAAAAGCAATCGCAGTGGCGTCAGACCCGATGTCAGGCATATCCTCGGCAATCAGCACGGGATACCCCATCAAACGAGCAGGCTCGCCAGCCGCCAGACCATCGGACCACAGGAAGCGCCCGTCTGCGTCTTTCATCTTGCGAACCGCACCAGCGGTTTTCGAATTCATGATAAATGTCGCACCAGCCCGGTACTGGGCCCCCAGCGCGTACACCAGATCAATGATCGAATCTGCCGGTGTAACACCGTCAAAATCACCATCAACGCCGGTTGCGATATAACCCAGATTGTTCCAGACCCAGCTCGCATCATCAACAGCAGTATGGGTCAAGAAACCCTTTGGTTTGTCCACACCATCACCCGAAACAAAAGCAGCCGCTTCAGCGCGGGAAAACTTGTCCGCAATCCGGCCAGCCAGCCAACCCTCAATATCAAATGCACTGTCATCCAGCAAACGTTGGCTGGCTTTTGGCAGGGCCGAAAGCTCGTGCAGCGGGATGGTGATGCGGTCGATGGACGGCGTGCCTGTTTCAGCAGTCGCCGTGGTCTCGTCCGCCCAACCAGCACCAACATCAGTGTGGTCGATCAGCACATCATAAGAAGTCGCCTCGATATTCACCACATTGGCCACCGAACGCAACGATGCGGTCGAATTCAGTACCGACTGAATGGTTTCCGCCGTCTGTGGATCCACCAGATAACCACCATCGGCGGATACGGTCGTGGACATCGCCTTGCCTTCCAGATGAATGCCGCGCAGCGCGTCATCATCGCCCGAGCGCAAGTAAGCGTTGAACGCTTTCTGGTGCGGGGCTTCGGTTTCAGCCATTGCAGAAAGTGCAGGGCGGGAGTGGGTCATTGTCTTGCGGTCCAGCATGGTCAATCGCTCTTCTTGTTGTTTAAGTTTTGAATTAAGGTTGTCCTGAAACTCGTTCAGATCATTCACGAAACCGGCCATCGCGGTCTTCACCTCGGCAGCCGGAGACAGGTCCGTTGGCACAACACCAACGTCCCGAGCCTTTCGGTCGGTTTTGCTCATCTTTGTTTCCTAAAGTTTTAGCCCGTTGCATCCGGTTTCCCGGGTGCAAAATGCTATTGAGGTTAGATCGCTGGCTTACTCAACGGCCAGCATGTGGCGGGCGTCATTAATCACGCCTGCCAAATCACGCAGGGCATCAGCATCCAGGCTCTCGCCCTTCGCCCCCACCCGCGCTTCCGGAAGCATGGGGAACGTCACCAGTGACACCTCCCACAATTCCAGTTCAGCCAAGAGCCGCTGGCCCTTGCCATTCTTATGTGCCTTCTTGGTGCGATAGCCGATGGACAGACCATCAATCGCGCCCGCTTCAATCAGCGCCGCCGCCTCACGCCCCTTGGCCACGTCCAGCAACAAACGGCCCTTCACATACAGGCCCTTGCTGTCCTCACGCACCTCGTCCCAAATGCCGATGGGCTGGGTCGGATCATGCTGCCACAGCATTTTCACCGTGCGCCCCATCTTGGCAAGCGTGGCCAGTGACGCGGCATAAGCACCCGCCTCGACCACATCGCCACCCTGATCGCATTTGCCAAAGAAACTGGCATAACCCTCGATCAACGTGCCATCCGTAACGGTCACACCCCTATCCATTCGGCAGAACTTGCGCTCTAAACCGGTCTCGTAATCCATTGATTTCATATCTTTATTCCCTACTTAGGCGCCGCATCCAGCAACGAAATTACACCCTGCGCCAGCACCACGCCGACCACGCCGTAAACCGCCAGCCACAGCCGCTTTTCCAACCGCTCGATCATCGCCTCGATCCGCGCCAGCCGTTGCGACAACGCCTCGAATTGCAATGCAGTCACCCGCTCGTTGGCCTCGATCCGCGCGGCTGCGGCATCGAAACTGTCGTATAAAAACCGCGATCCGCTCGCGTGCGTTTTCCCGTCTGTCATTCATCATCCGCCAGCTTTGGCAGCCCCAGAATGGCGCGTTTTTCCACATCCGTCAGAAAACTGGCCAAACTGACCCGTTTCCACTGGTTGTCCCGCTCCGCCGACAGCGCCGACACCTGATCCAGATCAGGCTTCAGCTCGACCCGATCACCACCAAGCCGCGCCAACCACTCCGAAACCGACGCCGCCACGCGGGTTGCCAACGGCAACACCGTCAGCCGATAAAACGCACGATTCGCTTCCTGATAATTGGCATAGGCCGCGTCCCCGGGGATCCCCAGCAACATCGGCGGCACCCCGAATGCAATCGCAATCTCGCGCGCCGCCGCTTCCTTGGTCTTCTGGAACTCCATGTCAGATGGCGAGAACCCCATCGGCTTCCAGTCCAGACCGCCCTCCAGCAACATCGGGCGCCCCGCATTCGCGGCCCCCTGATGCTGGCTGGCCATCTCGTCGACCAACCGGTCATACTGATCCGGCGTCAACGATGCCTGCCCGTCCGAGCCACGATAGATAATCGCCCCCGATGGCCGTGCCGCATTGTCCAGCAATCCCTTACTCCAGCGCGACGCTGAATTATGCACATCCACCGCACTTGCGGCGGCCTGCATCGGCGAAAAACCGTAATGGTCATCTTGTGGCGAAAACGTTTTGATATGGCAAATCGGTTGGGCCTCTCCGGTCATATCAAACCGATGCTTCTTGCCACCCACCGCATATTCATAGGCCACAGGCCACCCGTCAGTGCCCGGCACCACATTCATCCGGTCACTGCGCAACACATGCAGCTCTACAGGCGCACCCATCTCGTCCGTCACCGCTTCAAGGTATCCATTGCCTGTTAGCAACAGCTGCCCATACAGCGCCTCGAACAACTCGGCCCGCCCCTGTGCCCCGTTCGGGCTCTGGATCAGCGACAACACCGGATGCTCGTCATAGCGCCGCTCATTGTCTTGCAACACCAACGGCAATGCCGCCGCCGCCTCGGCAATCAGCTTAACGGATCGAAACCCGATCGGATTGCCCAAAAATCCCGTGCGGGTTAGTGAAACCACATCCCGCGGACTCCACGCAACGCGCCCGGCCCCGTGATACGCCACCACCGGCCCCGTCGCCGAGGCTTTTTGCTCGGGTACATCCGCACCCTTTCGAAAGAAATTAAACGCCATAAGAAGAAGCTCCTCGTCTTCACCAAAATCCGAAAATCACAGCTTCCAAATGGTCCAAATATCCGCGCCGCAGGCATTAAATCTTTCTTGCCTGCGGCGCGGATATTTGGACCATTTGGAAGATCGAAACTACAAACCACGCACCCTAGGCCTTCGCCATTTGGCCGCAGGTTCAATCATCAATTCATGCATTGCCCAGACCAGTGCATCAACACGGTCCGGACTGCCCTTGCCCTCATAGCCGCGCGTGGTCATCCGGCACATCTGGTCCTCCAGATCACCCAAACCCCGCACATGCCGCGCACGCCCCTGCTCGTACAGAGCCGCAACAGGCTCGGCCCGCGCGATCTTGCCCTTCGAGGCGCGAACACTTCGGTACGGCACCAGCGGATCAATCTGCCGGATCACGGATTCAACCATGTCACCGCCTTGATTAACCTCGGCCACCAACCGGTCAGCGCCGTATTCCTGCATCATCGCAATTGCAGTTCGCGCCCAGGCCGCAGGACTGGCCGCAGACACCGAGGCATCCTTCAACACCACCGCATGCCAATCCGACGGATTGCCCTCGCAATTGGCGCCAACCACAATGATCCCGCATTCATCCGATCCCTTGTGCCCTGTCACCGGCGGGTCAATCGCCACAACAATGCGCGACAAATCACCAACCTGCTCCAGCCGCAAATCTTCCAGCATCGCGGACGTCCACAACGCCCCCTCGGCATCCTCCAGCAGCACCCCGTCCAGTTCTTGGCGCCCCAGCCGCGTGCCCGCATATCGCGCCCGCACCTCCTCCAGAAACGACGCCGCCAGATAGGCACGGTTCGCCTCAGTCGGGGCCGTTGTCACCACCGTAGTGGAATTGGCCAATATCCCCTTCAACACCGACACATTCTTTGGCGTAGTGGTCACGCATTGGCGCGGGTTATCCCCCAGCCGCAACCCGAACTGCAGCATATCCCACGCCTCTTCCGCTTTCTTCCATTTGGCCAGTTCATCCACCCATGCCGCATCAAACTGCGGGCCGCGCAAACTCTCGGGATCATGCGCCGAAAACACCTGCGCCACTGCGCCATTGGGCCACACCAGCCGCTTGCGCGTCGCCTGCCATTCAGGGCGCCGGTCCGGAGGTGAGCACGCCAATATCCCGCTCTCGCCGAACACCATCACCTCGCGGGCCTGCTCGATGGTTTCCCCCACCAGCGCCACGCGGCGCGACCGGCCAATATCTTTGGGCCGCGACCCTTCAACCTCGCTGCGCACCCACTCGGCACCCGCGCGGGTTTTACCCGCGCCACGCCCCCCCATGATCACCCAGGTGCGCCAATCCCCCTCTGGTGGCAATTGATGTTCAAACGCCCAGAACTCGAATAGGTATGGCAGCGCCAATATCTCGTTCTCGTCCAGATCATTCAGAAACGTCTCCTGAATCTCCGGCGTCGCGCAAGCGAGCCATTCTGCGCCCGATCTCATCGCGTGCCGCATCGAAATCGAGCGCGTAGTCGTGCACGATCCCTGCGTTATGTTTGCGGAGCTTTTCAAGAGTTGCCCTTTCTCCGAATGCGGTTTGCATTGCTTTGCTCAAATCACGAACACACCCCGCCGCCGCCTTCGAGGCCTCGGTGTTTTCTTCATCAAGCGTTGATATTATTTCTTCGGCCCGACGTAACATCCGGTCGAATTGTTTCTCGGCAATCAAAAGAATTTCTTCCGAACTACCGTCGTCCCCTAGGGGTGCATTAATTGTCATATGGTCTGAATTCGCCTCTCATGCATATAGCGCTTTGCATTTTGCAAAATATCAAGCATCAGAATTCGCCCACCCTCGAGGTGAATTCTGTTTCAAGTAAATGCAAATTGCTTTAGACCGCACAAGAGAAATGAAAAAGCAGCCACAGAGTTTCCCCTCGACTGCTTGCCCACTTCTTCTAGCTTGCCATAAGGTATACCCTGGAGCGTTCGCAGAGTCAAGAATAATCGCTCAAGTTGTGCTGCCCCCACCGTGCGCTAGGGTTAACAGAACCTTTACAACACAGTGCCTTAAGGCTGACAGCTAATTCCCGCCACGCTCCGCTTCAATCGCCCGCCATTTGGCCACATTCTCGTTATGCTCGCGCAGGGTCTTGGCAAATGCGTGCCCACCCGTGCCATCCGCAACAAAGAAAATAAACTCGGTCGCATCAGGGTTCAACGCCGCTTCAATCGCGGCCTTGCCGGGATTTGCAATCGGCCCCGGTGGCAATCCGTCAATCTGGTAGGTGTTGTAATCGGTCTTGCGGTGCAATTCGCTCTGGCGCAGACCATGGTCCAAGATACCTTCGCCCTTGGTGATGCCATAGATCACCGTCGGGTCGGTTTGCAAACGTATCCCTTGATTCAGCCGGTTGATAAACACACTCGCCACCTGACGGCGTTCCGCCGCAATGCCAGTCTCTTTCTCGACGATGGACGCCAGCACCAGCGCCTCTTCCTTGCTGGCCAGCGGCAGATCAGCGGCCCGCGCCTCCCACGCCGCATCCAGAATTGCCACCTGCGCCGCCTGCATCTGCTCCAGAACCGCCGCACGGCTGCTGCCGGCCTTCATCTCATAGCTGTCCGGTGCCAACATCCCCTCGGCGGGCACCTCGGCCACATCCCCCTCCAGAAAATCAGCAGCCTTCAATGCTTCCACAATCTGCCAGCTGGTCACCCCCTCGGCCACAGCAATCCTAAACCGCACATCTGCCTCGGCACGGGTCTCGGTATAGGCAGCAGGAACCTCGTCCTCATCAGGGTTAAAAACCACTTTCTCAACGTATTTGTTGGTCTCGGGGTCCAGCTCGCGCACCTGCACTTGGTTGCGCCGCACCCCGACGCGGTAAACAATCTCGGTGCCGCAGGTATTTTTGCCGCCCCGCGTCACAATGTCGACGATCTCGACCATTGACGCACCTTTAGGCACCAGAAAACTCCCCGCCTTCAACGATTGCGACTTTTCCGAATAATCCGCCCCCATGCGAAAAATCACACCACTACTCACCGCCCCGCGGTTTGCCAAATCTTCGGACACCTTGCGCATGTTGCTGCCGCTCTCGACCCGCAAACAGATCGCTTGCTCCAGCGGACCAGCTTCTTTGTATTTACTCTGCCCCAGCAGAATAACGCCACTGGCAAGGGCCAACAGCACCACCAATAGTGATAGGAAATTTGATGTAATGTGACGCCACATCAGCCTGTCACCATTTCGGGCACCTTACCCATAACAAGGCTCGCATTGGTACCGCCAAACCCGAATGAATTCGACAACACCACGTTGATTTCCCGTTTCACCGCCACCTTGGGTGCCAGATCCAGCTTGATCCCTTCGGGCAATGTATCAAGGTTCAGCGTCGGTGGCGCAATCTGGTCGCGCATCGCCAATATGCAGAAGATCGCCTCGACAGCACCTGCCGCCCCCAGCAAATGCCCGATCGCCGACTTGGTGGACGACATTGTGGCACCGGACGCCGCGTCCCCCATCAGCCGCTCAACCGCAGCCAGCTCAATCGTATCCGCCATGGTCGATGTGCCATGCGCATTGATGTAATCAATATCCGCAGGCGTCATGCCAGCGCGTTTCAACGCCGCCGACATCGACCGGAACCCGCCATCGCCATCTGACGCGGGTGCTGTGATGTGATACGCATCGCCTGACAGACCATAGCCCAGTATCTCGGCATAAATCTTGGCACCCCGCGCCTTGGCGTGCTCGTATTCCTCCAGCACAACCACACCAGCCCCCTCGCCCATGACAAACCCGTCGCGGTCCTCGTCATAAGGGCGGCTGGCGGATTTGGGGTCATCACTGCGCTTGGTCGACAGCGCCTTACAGGCATTAAAACCGGCAATACCAATCTCGCAAATCGGGCTTTCGGTGCCCCCCGCGATCATCACATCCGCATCATCCAGCATAATCAACCGCGCCGCATCACCAATCGCATGTGCACCAGTGGAACAGGCCGTCACCACCGCGTGGTTCGGCCCCTTGAACCCGTACCGGATCGAAACTTGTCCAGACGCCAGATTGATCAACGATCCCGGAATGAAAAACGGCGAAACCCTACGCGGCCCACGTTCTTTCAACGTAATCGCGGTCTCGGCAATCAACTGCAAACCGCCAATGCCCGATCCCAGCATCACGCCGGTCCGGTAACGGCTTTCCTCGTCCTCGGGCTGCCAGCCGGAATCCTTAACCGCCTGATCCGCCGCCGCCATGCCATACAGGATAAAATCATCCACCTTGCGCCGGTCTTTGGCGGCCATCGTGTCATCAGGGTTAAACGTGCCGTTGGTGCCATCGCCCAACGGAATTTCGCAAGCATAATCAGTCTGCAAATGCCCCGCATCAAATCGCGTAATAGTGCCCGCACCGGACTCCCCCGCAATGATCCGTTTCCAAGTCTCTTCGACCCCGCAAGCCAACGGCGTGATCATTCCCAAACCTGTAACGACAACTCGGCGCATATTATTCCCCCAATGGTATTCTTATTCTGCTCACAGTCCTATTACCCCGCCCCCACCCAGTTCGGCAAGCCTATCTGGTAGCAATCCGCAAGGATACGCCCAGATTTGCGCACCAGCGGTGATTTATGCAGATATTTCCACTTTCTCGCGATGCCGTTTACAGCACAAATTCTGTCGCGGAAATGTCGGGGTATTCCCCGAATCCCTGCTTTGAATGGTGGAATATATGCCGGAGCAGCGCGAAAAGGGATTGCCCGATGATCAACGAACTCACCTTCCCCGCAGGCCTACACCTGCTATCAAACTGGCAATCCGGCGACGCGGATGCCAAATCCCGCCTAAAAGACATCTTCGACGCGACCATCAAAGGTGAAATGGACGACGTCTTTGCCTCACCCGCGCCCAAAAATCAGGTGCATGTATCCGGCTCGGTCCATATGCTGACCCTGTCGATCCTGCACGATCTATATGGCATCGATTCCGCCGCGTTTTACAAAGAAGACGCGGCCAGATACGCCCGCACCAACCTGATGGCGGCCCGCCTGCTGGGCATCCAGAAACACTACACAGTCTGGGCGCTCTATGCCTTCACATGCGAAGCCATTGGCCAGACCATGATGTATCCCGATAAATTCCCGCCCGGCTCCGATCCCGACAAGGTGCTGATCACCAAGGATAACTGGCAGTCAGTCACCACACCGGATTTCGACAGCGGCATCCCGAAAGTCATCAACGATATATTGCGCGAAACCGAACGCTTGACCGGAATCGAGCCTTTGTTGCAAATATCGGCCCCCTACAGTCTGGCCGCCGATATTTACGGGCAGGAACCCTTGTTGGCCGACGTCGTGCATGATCCTGACTTTGTGAATCAACTGCTGGACCATCTGGCCGATCAGGTTCTGCTACCGTGGATCGAACATTTCCTAGAACAATTCCCCAACGGCTGGATCGAACTGTCCGACGCCTCCGGCTCACCCTTTTTCATCGGGCCAGAAAACTGCAAAACCATCGCCATCCGCGCGATGCGCCGCATGACCGACGGCAAACCATGGGCGGACCGGCTGTTCGATTGCAACTATCGCGGCGACTACGTCACCCAAGCCAAAAAACGCGCCCGCAATTCACGCCGCCAATCCGCTGCCCCCACCACCAGCGGCATTGACCTGCTGGAGCTGACCGACCTGAAACACAGCGTTTGCCCGAAATTCATCATCCGGCTGGAAGCCGACCGCGTGCCAATGCCGTTTTATCAGGAACAGGCCATCCTGCGCGGGGTGCCCCTGACGGCGGGCATCGGCTCGGGTCAGGTGGATCGCAACAGCGTCGGCGACATTGATCTGGCCAAACAGGACATTCGCCAAACTGCTAATGAATACGTCACGGCCATAAAAACCGTTTGTGAAACCGTCGGCTATCCAGATGAAACCATTCTGGCCCAACCTTGGCCCAGCCACATCTATTTTGAAGACATCAGTGCTCAATCCCAGTTCGGGATGATCGAAATCATCATCCAGACTGCAAGGGATGCAGGGGAACAAACAACCGAGGAGCAACAATGAGCAACTTCCCCCAATTCCCTGCTGGCCTTCACCTATTGTCCGGCTGGCAATCCGGCGACGCCGGCGCGACATCCCGCCTAAAGGAAATTTTCGACGCGGCTATCAACGGCGATGCTGACGCCAATTTCGCCATTCCCGCCCCTACGTGCGCGGTCAACATCGGCGGTTCAGTCAATCTGCTGACCCTGACCATCATGCATGACCTCTACGGCATCGAATCCTCCGAGTTCTACAAAGGCGACGCCAAGCGATACGTGCGCACCACCCTTCTGACCCGCCGCTTGCTGGGGATGAACAAACTCTACATGAGCTGGCCAGTCTACGCCTTCGCCGCCGAGGCTTTGGGTCAAGTGATGATGTATCCCGATAAATTCCCCCCCGGTTCCGACCCTGAAATCACCCTGATCAACAAAGATAATTTCAAATCCATCCTCAAAACGCCCGATTTCACCACCGGCATCCCGAAAATCGTAGATGACATTATCCGCTTCACCGAAGAACTGACAGGGCTTGAGCCCGTCCTGCACCTCTCGGCCCCCTACTCTCTGGCCGCCGATATCTACGGTCAGGAACCACTGCTGGCCGATCTGGTGCATAACCCCGATTTTGCCAATGAAATGCTGGATCACATCGTTGATACGGTCCTGAAGCCGTGGATCGACCACTTTACCAACCAGTTCCCCAATGGTTGGGCCGAAATGTCCGACGCCTCAGGCTCGCCGTTCTTTATCGGCCCTGAAAATTGTAAAACCGTCGCCATCCGTGCCATCAAACGGCTGGTTGACGAAAACCCGTGGGGCCACCGCGTCTATGACGCCAATTATCGCGGCGATTATGTCACCCAAGCCAAAAAGAAAACCCGTGGGCGGCGCAAAGCCACCTCTGACGACAGCGGCATCAGCATTCAGGAGCTGACAGACCTGAAACACAGCGTTTGCCCCGATTTCATCATCCGGCTGGATGACGACAAGGTGCCGTTGCCGTTTTATACCGACCAAGCGATCCAGCGGAATGTGCCCCTGTTCACCGGCATCGGTGTCTCGCAAGTTGACCGCAACAGCATCGCCGATCTGGATATGGCCAAACAGGACATCGCCCAAATGGCTGCTGACTCCGTTGTCGCCATTAAAACCGTGGCCCAAACCATCCACAAAAACGGCTACTCCAACCCGCTTCAGCCATGGCCCGGAACAGTATACTTTGAGGACATCAGCTCGGAAGCCCAGTTCGACCTGGTCGAAATCATCGTGCGCGAGGCACTGAATAACGGGGCGTTTACTCTCTAGGCCAACCGCTCAAACAACTGCAACTGATCCCCTTCAAACACAGACAGCCGTGTTTCGGTGAACCCCAGCTTGCCCGCCAGCCGCATTGACGCTGCGTTGGCCGGATCAATCATACATACACTACGGTCCGCCAGCGCAGCGGCGTCAAACCAGCCCAGCGCCGCCTCCATTGCCTCACGGGCAAACCCGTGGCCCTGTGCAGCCCCCTCAAACAGCCAACCTGCCTCGGGATACTCGTCAAAGCCAGCCCCATGCCCCCGCCGCGCACAGGGAAAGCCAACCTGCCCGATCAAAGCCCCCGTGTCGCGCCGCTTCACCGGCCACATGCCGCATCCCATTTCGGTCCATGCGCCGATATTGGCCAGAAACGATGCCCACAACTGCGCCTCGGATCGCGCCGCCCCACCAATAAAGCGGTAAACCTCGGGCAGACTCCACAACCGCGCCAGCGCTGCAAAATCCTCGCGTGCGGGCGGCACCAGCATCAATCTCTCTGTTTCAATCAATGGAATCATACCAACCCTCGAACGAAAAACGGCGCCCCGCTACGGGACGCCGCTTTCCAAACTCTATGTCACGTAAGACTTAAGAAGCTTTGGTGATGAACGACACAGCGTCGCCAAATGTCTGGATGGTTTCAGCAGCGTCATCCGGAATTTCAATGCCGAACTCTTCTTCAAAAGCCATAACCAGCTCAACAGTGTCCAGGCTGTCAGCGCCCAGATCGTCGATGAAGGATGCTTTTTCAGCTACTTTGTCTTCTTCCACACCCAGGTGCTCGACAACAATCTTTTTAACGCGGTCTGCGATGTCGCTCATGGTTTATTCCTTTTATCGTTTAGGGTCTTGCCCGTTTTGTTTTCAGATGAACCGACTGGCCCACCCAAACCCCGTTTTCACGGATTTACCGATCAGCGCAACATGCGCCCCCGATGAATTCTGCGCCGCCTATAGCACATCGCGCCCTTAAGGCAAATGTTTTCGCAACGGCGGTTACGACGAAAAACATGGGTCAATGTAGCGTAGATTACAAGGCTTTGCACCCAGCTACAGCTTTAATACCTGTGTTAGCACCACAAGAAGCGCCTCAATATCCGCGTCCGTTGTATAAACATGTGGTGACAGGCGTAGCCAGCGCCCCTGTGCATCCGCAAACACCATCGGCTCGAAATGGCCGACGTTTAGCAGTTTGGCCGCAATCCCAGATTCGGACAACGCCTTTATAGCCTCGACACCTTGTTCAACACCCAGCTTCAGCGACACACTCCCCGTCTGCCCTGCCTCAACAGCCACATCGTGCGCCCTCGCCCAGTCCCGCAACGCATTCGAGCGCGCCATGATCTGCGCCTGAACCACCTCGGCCCCGACATCCATAAAATGGTCAATCGCCACGCCCAGCCCCAGCAGCAGCGCATTGTTCTTGTCCGCAGGCTCCAGATCACTTGCGGTGAATGCACATCCGCCCCTAACCCAGACCAGCGACACCTGCCGTGGCCCGCGCAGCCATTTGCGCCCCGTGGCCACAAACACATCGCACCCGATCCGGCCTACATCCACCGGCATCTGCCCCAGCGCCTGCGCCCCGTCGATAATGTATTTCATCTGTTTCGGGCGCGGCAACGCGCCGATCGCCTCGACCGGATAGCGAAAGCCGCCCACAGCCGTGACCATTGGCACAAACAAGGCGGCCACATCCTCGCCGATACGCGCGGCCCATGCCGCCAGATCAGGGTTCTCGCCCGATAACGCAGGCAATACCTCGACCGTGACATCCCCACGTTGTTTTAGCGTCCGATAAAAATCACCCCAGTCATGCGGGGCCACCAGAACCCGCTTGCCAGCCAAATCCATCCGCGCCAACATCGTCAACCAAGCCGTTGTTGTGGTTGCGGAAAACCCGATCTGGTCAGGCGCGCCGCCCAGCAACGTGGCCGCACTGCGGCGCACATCCCGCAGCTGATCCGCCCAGTGCAGGGCTGCACCATCCGGCCCCATCTCGGCCTCACAGTGCAGATACTCGGCAGCCCGTTCATACACCGCCGCCTCGGGAACCCCGTGGCTGGCCGCGTTGAAATACCCTGACGTGCGCATCCGTTAAACCATCGCCATGCCGCCATTCACATGCAGCGTAGCCCCTGTCACATAAGCCGCTTCCTCAGACGCCAGATACAACACAGCCGCCGCGATCTCCTCGGGCGTGCCCATCCGGCTGGCTGGTATCTGCTTGTTGATCGCATCCTTCTGATCATCGGTCAGCGCATCGGTCATCGGCGTGGCAATAAACCCCGGCGCAACTGCATTCACCGTAATCCCGCGACTTGCCACCTCATGCGCAATACTTTTGCCCATGGCGATCATTCCCGCCTTGGCCGCTGCATAATTGGCCTGCCCGGGGTTGCCAGTGGTGCCGACGATTGAGGAAATATTCACAATCCGGCCCCAACGCGCCTTCATCATCGGGCGCATCACGCCACGGCACAGGCGCATGGTGCTGGTCAGGTTCACTTCCAGAACCGCCGCCCATTCCTCGTCCTTCATCCGCATAAACAGGTTGTCGCGGGTGATACCGGCATTGTTGACCAGAATATCCAGACCGCCCATCGCCTCGATTGCCTGCTTTGGCAGTGCATCCACGGCATCGGCATCCGACAGGTTACAGGGCAGCACATGCGCCCGCTCGCCCAGTTCCGCCGCCAAGGCCTCCAACGGATCAACCCGCGTGCCTGACAGCGCCACCGTTGCGCCCGCCCCATGCAATGCCTTGGCAATCGCCCCGCCAATGCCACCGGATGCGCCTGTTACCAGCGCCGTTTTTCCTGTTAAATCAAACATCATGCCTCACCCTTCATTTGTTCTACTGCGGCTGCCACATCATCGGGCGTGCCGACTGCTTTTGTTGAAACCTCTTTGGCAATACGCCGGATCATGCCGCACAGCGCCTTACCGGCACCGATTTCCAAAATCTGGTCCACACCCTGATCCGCCATATAGGCAACGCTCTCGCGCCAGCGCACCGATCCGGTCACTTGTTCGACCAATAGGCTGCGGATCATGTCAGGGTCGGTTACCGCTTCGGCCCGCACATTGGCCACCAATGGCACGCTTGGGACGCCGATCTTCACATCCGCTAGCGCCTGCGCCATCACATCCGCCGCAGGCTGCATCAAGGCACAGTGAAACGGTGCGGATACCGGCAGCATCACCGCCCGCCGCGCCCCGCGCTCTTTGGCAATCTCGCAGGCCCGCTCGACCGCCGCAATGTGGCCCGAGACCACAACCTGCCCCGGATCATTGTCATTGGCCGCCTGACAAACCTCGCCCTGTGCCGCCTCGGCAGCCACCTCTTGCACAGTGGCAAAATCCAGCCCCAGCAATGCCGCCATAGCGCCGACACCCACAGGCACCGCCTCTTGCATCGCCGTGCCGCGCACCCGTAGCAATCGCGCCGTATCGGCGACCGAAATCGCACCTACCGCCGCCAATGCCGAATATTCGCCCAAACTATGCCCCGCCACAAACGCAGCATCACTGATGGAAACCCCTTCGGCCTCCAGCGCCCGCATCGCCGCTATTGATGTCGCCATCAACGCCGGTTGCGCATTGGCGGTCAGGGTCAGCACATCCTGCTCCCCCTCCCAGATCAGCGCACTCAGCTTTTCACCCAGCGCCTCGTCAACTTCATCAAATACCGCCTGCGCCGCGGGATAGGCAGCCGCCAAATCGCGCCCCATCCCGATGGCCTGCGCCCCTTGCCCCGGAAATACAAATGCTCGGCTCATTGGCCACTCCTTTTGCTGTCACATAACGTTCCTTCGCAAATACCCCGCCAGCCACACATACGCAATCGCCCCCATCATTGTTCTCCAAATATCCGCACCGCAGGCATCAAATCTCTTTTCACGCACATAACCCGTGCTCTCACGCCGAATTTATCCCACGCATCTGCCCTGATATGTCACTCTAAACATGAATCAGGAGCCCGCCATGTCCCGCACCAACACCCAGACCACCTACGGCAGCGTCACCAAAACCCTTCACTGGTTGACCGCTCTATTGATCCTCACGGCATTTCCACTGGGCATCCTTGCCAATGACGCGCCCTTTGCCACCGGCGAGGAAATCGCGCAAAAGGCGTGGCTGTTCTCGCTGCATAAAACCGTCGGGGTTACGATCTTTTTCACAGCCCTCACCCGCATCCTCTGGGCGATCAGCCAGAAAAAACCCGCGGGCCTGCACTCTGATAACAAGCTGGAAACCTTTGCTGCCGAGGCGATCCACTGGCTGCTCTATATCTCGATGTTGATGGTGCCGCTGTCGGGCTGGCTGAACCACGCTGCCAGCGTTGGTTTTGCCCCGATCCTGTGGCCGCTAGGCCAATCCCTGCCACTGGTGCCCAAATCCGAAGCCGTGTCAGCCTTCTTTTCTGGCGGGCATTTCGTGTTCACCAAACTGTTGTTGGCCGCCATCGCGCTGCATATCGCGGGCGCGTTGAAACATCTGGTTATCGACCGCGACCAGACCCTGCAACGGATGCTCCCGGGCCGCACAGAAATCGCCGCCCTGCCCCCACAGCCCCCCACTCGCACGCCCCTGCTGGCCGCCATCACCGTCTACGCCGCCGCCATCGGGATTGGCGCATGGATCGGGCTTGCCAAACCGGCCGAGACCACCGCCGCCCCGCAACTGGCCAGCGTCAGCAGTGACTGGGCCGTCAGCGACGGCACCCTTGCGATCAGCGTTAGCCAATTTGGCAATGACATCACCGGCACATTCACCGACTGGACCGCCGCCATCAGTTTCGATCCCGAAACCGGCACCGGCACAGTTGGTGTCACCGTAAACATCGCCAGCCTGACCCTTGGCTCGCTCAGATCCCAAGCCCTTGGCGCTGATTTCTTTGATGCCACAGCCCACCCGACAGCCCGCTTCACCGCCGATATCGGACCGGCTGGCGATGACTACACCGCTACAGGCACCCTGACGATCAAAGGCGTTGAGCAGCCCGCCACCCTGCCTTTCACGCTTGCAATCACCGACAATACAGCCGTGATGTCCGGCCAACTGATCCTGAACCGGCTGGATTTCAGCATCGGGGCAAACATGCCGGACGAAGCATCGCTTAAATTCCCCGTCGCGGTCAGTATTGATCTGACGGCAAGCCGTGGTGGCTCATAGGGTGAAGTAGCAGCCGTGGTAATCATCCCATTTTTAACGGGGTGCGGTCGTAGAACTTA
>Ga0190303_1000019_pt1 | contig 72411 bp, 62 predicted proteins | sample 48700701_MG_FD_161672 | JGI IMG/M metagenome (GOLD analysis project Ga0190303, IMG submission 161672) | Hydrothermal vent sediment bacterial communities from Southern Trench, Guaymas Basin, Mexico - 4870-07-0-1_MG | ecosystem: Environmental > Aquatic > Marine > Hydrothermal vents > Sediment ... | reverse complement strand
TTTCATCTTTATTCTTTCGTGTATATGCTCCCATTTGCAAGTTTTCATATACCGTTAGTCCAGAGAATATTCTTCTACCTTCAGGTACATGTGAAATACCCATTTCAACGATTTTATGAGCATCTATTCCCTCCAATGAATAATTTAAAAAAATAATGTCTCCTTCTGTTTGTTTCAAAAGAGCAGAAATTGTTTTTAAAATAGTTGATTTCCCAGCTCCATTCGAACCTATTAATGTTACTATTTCACCTTTTTTTACTTCGAAACTAATACCTTTAATAGCATGAATTGCTCCGTAATATACATGTAAGTTTTCTACTTTTAACATATTATTCTCCTAAATACGCCTTAATAACATTTTTGTTTTTTCTTATTTCTTCAGGCGTTCCTTTAGCTATGATTTTTCCGTAATCAATAACAACAATTCTTTCACATATTCCCATAACTAATTTCATATCATGTTCAATTAATAATATAGAAACCTTAAATTGATCCTTTATTAATCTTATTGTCTCCATTAGTTCCTTAGTTTCTTGTGGATTCATTCCCGCAGCAGGTTCATCAAGTAATAATAATTTAGAATTAGTCGCTAATGCTCTAGCTATTTCAAGTTTTCTTTGCTTTCCGTAAGGAAGATTTTTTGCTATTTCATCACTAAATGCTTCAAGTGAAAAAACTCTAAGCAATTCTAATGCAACTCTATTTGCTCTTTCTTCCTCATCTTTAAATTTCTTTGTTTTAAAGATACTAGCAAATATTCCATAATCCATTTCATTATGATAAGCAACCTTAATATTATCAAGAACAGTCATATTTTTAAATAATCGTATATTTTGAAATGTTCTACTGCTCCCTAGCATTACTATTTGACTAGGTTTTACATTTATTATATTTACATTATTAAGTTTAATACTTCCTTCATTAGGAACATAAACCCCTGTTAATAGATTAAATATTGTTGTTTTACCAGCTCCGTTTGGTCCGATTAATCCAACCAATTCCCCTTTTTTAACTACAATATTAAAATTATCAACAGCTTTAAGTCCACCAAACATAATACTTAAATTTTCTACTTCTAAAACATTCATTAATACTCACTCTCCTTTTGAAAGAGTTTATTAAAAAAACTAACAAATTTATTATATACGTATACAAAACTTCTAATTACTTTATTCAATGCTTTTGTCAAACTAAATTCTTTTGTCCCCATTAGACCTTGTGGTCTAAATAGCATTGTAGTTATCAATAATATTGAATATAATAATAATCTATATTTTTCAAATTCACGTAATGCTTCTGGTAAATATGTTAAGAAAATAGCCGCCATTATTGCACCTGATAAACTACCCATACCACCAAGAACAACAATAACAAATATTTCAACAGATTTTATAAATCCAAATGTTGCAGGAGCTAAATATCCAATTTGAAAAGCGTACATTGCTCCACCAACGCCACCAAATAATGATGCTAAAACAAATCCAATAATTTTATATTTGGTAATATTAATCCCAACACTTTCACTCGCAATTTCGTCTTCTCTGATAGATAGAATTGCTCTTCCATGTCTAGAGTTCATAAATAAATAGATAATAGCTACAATAATCACTGTTGTCCAAAAAGCAATTGGGAAAGTCATTATTCTCGGAATTCCCGTTAATCCTTGAGCTCCACCAGTAATATGTAAGTTTGTTATAATAACTTTGACTATTTCTCCAAATCCTAGAGTCATAATTCCTAAATAATCTCCTCGAAGCCTTAATGCAGGCGTTCCTACTAAAAGACCTGCGATGGCAGTTGTAACAACTGCAGCTAATGCAGAAATAACAAACAACAATAAATCATTAGTAATTATTTCTTTAAGAGCAATAGCTGTCAAAGCAGCTGTATAAGCTCCAATAGCCATAAATCCAGCATGTCCTAAAACTAATTGTCCTAAAAATCCTGTAGCTATATTTAAACTTGTAGCCATAATAATAAATACACAAATAAAAACTAATATAGTTGAATAATAACGACTTAATATTCCAAAGTTTATTAAAAAATTTAGAATGAAAAACGTAGCAAGAATCGCTATTACAATCCTGAGAATTCCGTATTTTGATGAGATTTTCAACGGTTTATATTTTATCTTCTTCATAACTACACCTTCTCCTTGACGTTTTTACCAAGAATTCCGGAAGGTTTAAATAGTAAAACCAATATTAAAATTCCAAAGACTAGAGCATCAGCCCATCTACTTGAAATATAGCCTTTTGTCATAGTTTCTATAATTCCGATTACATATCCACCAAGCATGGCTCCACCAACATTTCCAATACCACCAAATACAGCAGCTATAAATGCTTTTAATCCTGGCATTACTCCCATAGTTGGATATACTTGTGTATAAGCAATACTATAAAAAACTCCACCAAGTGCACCAAGTGCACTACCAATAGCAAATGTTAGTGAAATAATTCCATCAACATTAATTCCCATTAACATCGCTGCATCTTTATCTTGAGAAACAGCACGCATTGCTTTTCCTGCTTTTGTTTTTTTAATAAATATTGAAAGAATAATCATCATCAAAATCGATATCCCGATTGTATATAATGTAATTTGAGGAACTCCTATTCCAAAAATTATTATTGCTTTTTTTGAAATTAGTTCTGGCATTACTTTTGGTTGTGGTTTAAAAATTAATAAAGCTAAATTTTGTAAAAACAAACTCATTCCTATAGCGGTTATAAGTGCTGATATCCTTGGTGCTGTCCTCAATCTTTTATATGCTATTTTCTCAGTTGCTACTCCCATTAAAGCAGCAAGAACCATTGCCATAATGACAATAACAAGAAACGGTAAATCTGTTGGAATGGTTGTTGCAAAAAGGAACGCAAAATAAGCTCCAAACATCATTATCTCACCATGCGCAAAATTTATAAGTTTTATTATCCCATATACCATAGTATACCCAATTGCAATTAGTGCGTATATGCTTCCTGTATTTAATCCATTAATTAACTGTCTAATAAATAATTCTAAATCTGCATTCATGAATACACCTCTTAAAAGTAACTAAATAGGGAAGATTTAACTTCCCTATTTAATATCCTAATTTCCTTCTACTTTATCTACAACTACGTGTTCACCATCTATAATTTGAATCATGGTAATTGATTTAATTGGATCTCCATTTTCATCAAATTTAATAGATCCTGTTACAGCTTCTGTCATATCCAAATCTTTTAAAGCAGCAATAATAGCGTCTGCATCTAAACTACCTGCATCTTCCATTGCATTTGCCATAGCGTAAACTGCATCGTATGCTAATGCAGCTAATGCTGTTGGAGATGATCCAAATTCTTCTATATAATTTGTTACGAAATTTTGAACAATTTCAGCCTCATCAGTTTTTGCATAATGGTTTCCGAAATAATCACCATCTGCAACATCTGCATAATCAACTTCAATTGAATCCCAACCGTCTCCACCTATAAATGGAATTTCCATACCTGCTGCTGCTGCTTGAGTTAAAATCGCTCCAACTTCAGCTACATATCCTGGTAAAAATACCGCTTCAGCACTTGATGCTTGAATTACTGTTAATAATGAACTATAGTCATCATCTTGTGCTCCAAAAGTTAAAGTTTCAACAACCGTTCCTCTAGATTCAAATTCTTCAATGAAAGCCAAGGCTAAGCCTTCACTATAAGCATCATCTCTATTATATAAAACAGCAACATTTTCAGCTTCTATAGTTTCATCAACAAAGATAGCCGCAACTTTTCCTTGATAACTATCAGTATAACAAGCTCTAAATACGTTATCAGCATCTAAAGTAACATCTGGATGAGTTGCTGTTGGAGTTAAAACAGGCATATTATCTTCAACAGCTAATTCTTTAATCGCTAACGTTACACCACTAAATGTTCCACCAATTAAAGCATGAATTTCATCTTCATCTCGTAGTCTATTATATGCATTTACTCCTTCTGTTGGATCACCTTTACTGTCATAAGAAATTAATTCAACAGTTTTCCCTAAGATTCCACCTGCTTCATTTAATTCATCAACTGCTAATTGTGCTCCATTTTTAACAGATACTCCATACATTGAGTAATCTCCTGTTAAAGGTCCAATAGTGCCTAATCTTACTGTATCATCTACACCGTTGCATGCACTTAGTAATAATGTAAAAGATAAGGTTAATATTATTAATAATAGTTTTTTCATAGAATCACTCCTTTTAGTTTTACAATAAGAGTACTATAAGAAGGATTGTAGCGCAACTAATGAAAACGTTTTTAATCTATGAAAATGTTTTCATAGATTAAAAACGTTGCATATTTATGCATGTCTCATGTATTTTTACATAAATACCCAAATATAATACTAGTTATTAAAGATTTTCTAATTTTTATATCTAATTTAATCACCTCGAATTTATTGTAAAATATTTTACATTATGTAAAATATTTTTTACATAAATGTTTTTGATTTTTTGTTTTAATTTTATGTTTTTTTTGGTAAAATAGAGATACACTCAAAAAATTAAGAGGTGAGAAAATGATTACAATCAAAGTGAAAAATAACGAATATAAATTCGATCATGAAATCAGACTAAAAGAATTACCTGAAGCTAACAATAAAAAATTTATTGTAGGGAGAGTAAATCATAGAGTTCGAGAACTTTCTTACAAATTTTATTATGATGCTGAAGTTGAATTTTTGTCTATGGATAACCCAGAAACTGTTCATATTTATGAACAAAGTTTAAGATACTTAATTGCCATGGCTTTTAAAAATATTTATCCTAATTATAGGATTAAATTTAAATATAGTATTTCAAGATCTATCTTTTGTTATATAATAAATGATGAAAATGCTGATATAGAAAAAATACTTACTAATCTAAGAAATGAAATGAGTAGATTAGTAAGTTTAGATCTACCTTTTGAAAGAATTACTATGACCACTCAAGAAGCTATTGATTTCTATATGAAAAATGACTATCAAGATCGAATTGATATTATTGAATACCGTCCTGAAAATAAAGTCCATTTTTATATTTGCGATGGATATATGAACTATATGTATGGATATATGGTTCCTTCAACAGGATACCTAAGTAAATACTTGTTTAGACCTTATGAAATAGGATTTTTAATACAATACCCTAGAGCTGAAACTAATGGTGAAATTCCTGTTTTTAAAGATGCTATTCAATATGTTAAAACTTTAAGAAAAGCATCGATATGGGCTGACGTTGTTGAAGCTAGCACTATAGCTGATTTAAATAGACATGTTGAAAATAATAGTATTGTTGAATTTGTTCATATGTGCGAAGCTAATCATAATGCAATGTTGACAGAACTTGGTGATAAAATCAAAGGAGATATTCATAATATTAGATTGATTGCTATTGCTGGACCTAGTTCTAGTGGAAAAACAACTTTTTCTAATAGATTAAGAATTGAGTTAATGACAAGGGGATTAAAACCGATTACTATATCATTAGATAACTACTATTTGAATAGAGCTGATATTATTTCTGATGAAAATGGAGAAATTGATTTAGAGAATATAAACACATTAGATATCGCATTATTTAATCAAAATATGCTTGATTTAATTGCTGGAAAAGAAGTTGATATTCCTATTTTTAACTTTAAAACAAAAAATCGCGAAGGTTATTCAAAATTAAAGATTTCAGAAGATAATCCAATAATTATCGAAGGAATCCATGCTTTAAATGATCAATTATCAGCTATGATTCCTAAAAAACAAATATTTAAAATATATATAAGCCCTCAACTTCAAATGAATCTTGATAATCACAACCCTATTAGCATTACCAATTTAAGATTATTAAGACGTATTGTTCGTGATAAAAAGTTTAGAAATTCGCCTGCGATTAGAACCCTATCAATGTGGGAATCTGTAAGACGAGGTGAATTTAAATGGATTTATCCTTACCAAGAAAAAGCAGATTATGTCTATAACTCAGGTTTACAATATGAATTATGTGTTATGAAAAAATATGCGTTGCCAACTCTTCAGGAGATTTCTTATGATAATGAGTATTATGTAACTGCAAATAGATTAATTAAATTTCTAAAATACTTTGTTGACATTGATGATTCTTATGTACCTTGTAATTCCTTATTGAGAGAGTTCATTGGTGGAAGTTGTTTCATTCTTTAAGATTATAACATCTAAAAAAACGATTAAAATTTAATCGTTTTTTTGTTTGTTATCTTTTGCTGGATTAAGTATTAAATTAAGTGTAATTCCTACGAGAGCTGCTAAACTCATTCCTGATAAACTAACCGAAGAGTTTAATTCAATAACTGCTCCACCAAGTCCTACTACTAACATACCTCCAACTATAATTAAGTTTTTCATATTAGCTAAATTAACCTTGGCTTCAACCAATACTTTAACACCATTCCCAGCTATAAGCCCATATAAAATAATTGTCATTCCACCAAGTACTCCAGATGGAATGCTCAGAATGAATACTTGAATAACGTCTAAAAATCCAAGCATAATTGCAAAAACCGCTGCTAATCCCGTTACCCAAACACTTGCGTTTTTTGTCATTGCTACTATCCCAGTATTTTCTCCATATGTTGTATTAGCAGGTCCACCTATTGCAGCACTTACAAATGTTGCAATACCATCTCCAAATAAAGTTTTATCAAGTCCAGGATCGCTAAGCAAATCCCTTCCTATTACTTCACCAAGCACTGTGTGATTTCCAATATGTTCAGCGATTGTAACAAAAGCTATTGGAGCAAAAAGTAAAACTGCAGATAAATTCATTTTATAAGTACCAATAAATCTAAAATCAGGCATAACAAATAACTTAGTACCCTCAAAAACATCATAAACATCAACAACTCCAAATACTATCGCAGTTATATATCCAACAATAATAGCTACTAAAAAAGGAATGATTTTTAATAATCCTTTTCCGTAAATACTAACAATAACAACTGTTGAGAAGGTTATCAATGCGATTAGAGGTGTCTTTAAATCACTTCCTCCAACTAATCCTGCACTGTTAATTGCTATTGGTGCAAGCACTAATCCAATAATAATAATCATTGGTCCTATAACTACAGGAGGTAATAATCTTTTAAGCCATCCACTACCAACAAATGTTATTATTATACCTACTATTACATAAACAATTCCAACAGACATTAGTCCGAAATATGCTGCACTAAAATCTAATGAACCGTCAGCATTAACAACAGTTACCGATTGAATCGCAATAATAAAAGCAAAACTACTACCTAAAAACACTGGTGATTTCGCTTTTGTAAAAGCGATATAAATCAGTGTGCCAACACCACTTGCAACAAGAGTAACACCAACAGGTAATCCTGTTAAAATAGGAACTAAAACTGTTGCGCCAAACATAGCAAATACATGTTGTAAACTCATAAACATCCAACCTAAATAACTACTTGGTTTCTCATGAACGTCCAAAAATAATTTTTCACTCATAACTTCACTCCTCGTATAATTCTCAATTAACGTAATGCAATATTTTACTTATTAATAGTTATAAAAAAGTCTATTAATATAATAATTATATAAAAAGAGATGCAGGTAAAAATTACCTGCAATTTCTTTTTATATTCTGTTCTTAATACTCTACTTTATTATTTTTTTTACTCCACTCTTTAAATGGAGTAACACATTCTTCTCGATCTATCTTAATTACTTTAACTTGATTTTTATTTGCTTTTCCTTGTATAACATCATAAATATATTGATCATCAAATCCGATATCAGCAGCATCATAACGAGTTGCTCCATAATATAAGGTTTTCATTTTAGCCCAATGGATAGCTGCAAAGCACATTGGACATGGTTCACATTGAGAATATATTTCACAATCAGATAAATCAAATCTTCCAAGTAATTTACTTGCTTTTCTAATAGCAACTATTTCTGCATGCGCTGTAGGATCATTAGATTCTACAACATGGTTATGTCCTACAGCTATTATTTCTCCATCTTTAACAATAACCGCTCCGAAAGGTCCACCATCATCTGCTCGCATACCTTTGAATGCTTCTTCAACTGCGACTTTCATATACTTATTCATACAACACCTCTCTTTTTATTTTTTAATGACCTATTTATTACCGATTGTCATTACCATTACAGCTTTTGCTGTATGAAGTCTATTTTCTGCCTCTTGATAGACAATTGAATGTGGTCCATCAATAACACTATCTTCTACTTCGTTTCCTCTATCAGCCGGTAAAGCATGCATATAATATACGTTTGGATTTGCTAATGAAATCATTTCTTCTGTACATTTCCAACCTTTATATGATTCTAATAGATCATCAATAACGGCATCACTTTGATTGTTTACCCAGCTACCCCAGTTTTTAGGGATAACAACATCTGCATTTGTAAATGCTTCTTTCATATCATGAGTAATTTTAAAAGTTCCACCATTTTCAAGAGCATTTTTTTTAGCTTTTTCAATTGCCCAATCTGGCAAATCGTAACCTTCAGGATATGCTAATGTTACATCCATACCATATCTTGGGAATAATAAAATTTGGGTAAGTGGCACAGAAATAGGCTTTTTATGAGTACTTGCATAAGCCCAAATAATTGAAACTTTTAATTTTTTAGTAGTTTCAGTTTTTTCTTGAATAGTCATTAAGTCAGCTAACCCTTGCATTGGATGATATAAATCATCTTGTAAACTAATAATTGGAACAGTTGAATATTTTGCCATTTTATTTAAAAATTCATTTCCTACTTCCCAAAAACAGTTTCTACACGCAATAGCGTGTCCATAACTTGATAAGATAACTGCTGTATCTTTTGCACTTTCACCATGAGATATTTGCATAGTTGAAGTATCTAAAAATGTAGCATGTCCACCAAGTTGTGCAAGTCCTGCTTCCATTGAATTTCTTGTTCTTGTTGATTGTTCAAAAAACATATTAAATGATGTTTTATTTTCTAAATATGGAGTAGGAACATTCGATTTAAATTTTTCTTTTAAATCGTAAGATACTTCTAATAATTTGTCAATTTGTTCTTTACTCCAATCTTCTAGTGTAATAAAGTGTTTACCTTTATATAATGGTTTCATATTATATCTCCTATTTCTTTTTATTTACATACATCAATGGAATAGCCGCATACATTGCTGCCGCCATAACTAATTCACTTTTATATGTTACTTCATTCGGCGCATGTGCTTGATCTTCATGACCAGGCCCAAATCCCACACATGGAATTCCATAGCGTCCCATAATTGATACACCATTAGTTGAAAAAGTCCACTTGTCGACTAATGGTTTTTTTGAAAACAATCCAACATATGCATCAACAGCAGATTGTGTTACATCGTGATTCTCATCAAGTACCCAAGTTGGAAAATACGATTTAGTTGGATAAACAAGACCAGTATAAGCCGCTCTTGCATAATCATACATTTCAACAACTGCTCCAGAATCTTTAACTGATTTTAAGTTTCTTATTTCTTCTAAAGCTGTTTCGAAAGTTTCACCATCTGTTAATCGACGATCTATTGAAATTGAACAACCGTCAGCTACAGCACAACGTGATGGTGAACTAAAAAATACTTCACTAACTGTTAATGTTCCTTTACCTAAAAAATCATTATCTAATAATCTATTATTTAATTCTTTTAATTCTAATAAAATAGGTGCCATTTTAAAAATTGCATTATCTCCTCTTTCGGGAGCTGATCCATGACAACTAATTCCGTGAGTTGTAACTTTTATTTCCATTCTACCACGATGACCACGATAAATATTACAAGAAGTAGGTTCGGTTATAACAACAAATTCTGGTAATATTTTATCTTCTTCTACGATATATTGCCAACAAAGACCATCACAATCTTCTTCTTGAACAGTTCCCGTAACTAATAATGTGTAATCATCTTCTAAGTTTAAATCTTTAATGATTTTACCGGCATAAACCATTGAAGCCATTCCACCTTCTTGATCACTTCCGCCGCGTCCTCCAATTAATTCTTCATCTTCAAAACCAAGATGAGGGTCAAATGTCCAGTTATCCAGATTTCCAACACCTACAGTATCAATATGAGCGTCCATCGCTATTAAATGTTTACCATGACCTATATATCCTAAAATATTACCCATAGGATCTATTTCTATTTTATCAAATCCTACTTTTTCCATCTCTTCTTTAATTCTTAATATTACTTTTTCTTCATTACTACTTTCACTTGGAATAGCAATCATATCACGTAAAAACTTTGTAATATCAGCTTTATATGATTCTGCTTTTTCTAATATCTCTTTAAAATTTACATTCATAATCATACCTATCCTTTACGCATTTTAGTAATGTTTTTATCGATTTCAATTATTTTGTGATATTCATTAGCCCAAAACTCCGGTTTTTTCATTGAATCAAGATATTCTTGTTTATATCCGAATTTTAGCCAATCTTTTTCTTTTTGAATAAATAGTTTTTCTTTTTGAGATGGGCTTCTATAATCAACGATATCTTCAACACCATTCTTTCTAAATACATCAGTAAACCATCTATCTAATACAAAATCTTCAATTTCTAAATATCTTCTATCTAAATCAACCATAACACTTTCATATCTATCAAAACCGTCAGTTGCGATAGTAACGATATTATCTCCAAGTCCTAATTTTAAATATTTAGCCATTTTAATAGCGCCAATAATATTACAAATACCTGAAGGTCCAAATAATTCTCTCATTGATTCAGCTACTTTTCTATCAACACCATTTTTAACTAAAGTATCAATTCCATCATGAATAACTTTTAAACCTCTAACTGTATCATCATCTTTAATTAAAACGATAAAATCTGTATTTAAAGGATTATGAATTAATGTAATCATTTTATCTCCAATACCTTCAATACGGTGTTGCCCTCTACCACCATTCATTAATGTTGAACATTCATATGGTTCTAATGCAGCAATTTTTGATTCTGGAAAAACTGTTTTTATATGATCTCCAGCCGCTAATGTTCCAGCACTACCAGGTGCTGACACAAAACAAGCTATACGTCCGTTTCCGATTCCTTTTACAGCTTCAACTGCACTTCCACCAGTAACGTGGCGATGCCAACGATAATTAGGAAATAACTCAAATTGTGCTAAAGATCTTGTTGATGGATCTTTCTTTAATTCATAAGTTCTTTCTAGAGTAAGAATTACATCAGATTCTGTTCCTGGTGTTAAATCAAGTTTAGCACCATATTTTTCAATTCTATCATATCTTTCTTTACTCATGTTATCAGGCATGATAACTATTGCATCATATTTCATTAAATTACAAATATATGCAACTCCAATACCAAAATTACCAGTTGATGGTCCTAAAATAGTATGTTCTCCAGCTACAATGCTACCATCAATGCTTCCTTCTATTAAAGTTGAATATGCTGCCCCAACTTTATGTGATCCTGAAGGAATATATTTTCCTAACATAACAACTATATTAGCATCTACTCCAGTAAGTTCTTTAGGTAATACTATTTTATGAACTTGATTATTTTCGTTTTTCCAATTTATGTTAAATAAATTAATTGGATCTAATTCATCATCTTTTAATGCTTTTAATGCTTTTTTTCTAATGTCCTTATCAATTTTATCAGGATGTAACATTTCCTCATAAGTAGGACCAAATGGAATATTGTTCATTCTTTCACCTCGTTTTTATTTTATATACTTAATTAATTCTTGTAAGTCTGGCCCTAAAGAAAGCGGCGCTTCTGTTGCTTGTAGCGCATTCACTGTGTCTTTTAGACCATTACCTGTAACAATTACAGTTACACTTTCGGTATGTTGTATTATACCTTGCTGTAATGCATTTATCACTCCTGCGAAACCTGCAACACCTGCAGGCTCACCAAATATCCCTTCTTTCGATCCTAAGATTTTCATTGCTTTTAAAATTTCACTATCACTTACAGTAATCCATGTTCCCTTTGATTTTTTGACAGCATTTTGTGCTTTTATCGGATTTCTAGGAATCCCTACAGCAATACTATCAGCAATCGTTTTTTCTTCTGCTTCTACTATTGGACAATCATTTATATAAGCAGTATAAAAAGGACTACATCCCTCACTTTGAACACCGAGTATTCTTGGTATTTTATCAATTAATCCAATCATAAATAAATCATAAAATCCTTTGTATACTCCGCCAATTGTACAACCGTCTCCAACAGATACACTAACCCAGTCAGTTACTTTAAAATCTAGCTGTTCAGCTATTTCTAAAGCTACGGTTTTTTTACCCTCAACTAAATGAGGATTTATAGCAGCGTTTCGGTTATACCATCCAAAATGATTAATAGCTGCTTTAGATAATTTGAAAGTATCTTTATAGTCACCTTCAACGCTTATCACTTGTGCTCCATAAATAAGTAACTGTGATAACTTACCTAATGGTGCTCTTTTTGGGACAAAAATAACTGTTTCGAGTCCCATTCTAGCAGCATTTCCTGCTAGACTTGATGCGGCATTTCCTGTAGAACTACAGGAAATGACTTTAGCATTTTCTTCTATGGCTTTCATAACAGCTACCGCTGATGCTCGATCTTTTAAAGAAGCTGTCGGATTAAGTCCTTCATCTTTTAAATATAATTCTTTTAAACCTAATTCTTTTTTTAAATGAATTGATTTATAAAGTGGTGTCCATCCTACTTTAAGAGTATCACTAAAATCTCGATCCTTAACACTCATTAAATACTTATAACGCCACATTGTGAAATCGATATTGTTTTTAAAATATTCTTTATTTATTACTTTTTTTAATTTTTCATAATCATAATTAATATCTAAAATACCTTTTTCACCACATTCATCACATGTATTTATTATTAGATCTTTATCAAATATTTTATGACATATTGTACACTCATAATTTTTTACGTATTTCACTTTATATCACCATTTTCATTTATTATTATAATTTACTCTTCTAAAGACACTAGTTTAAATTCAGTAACGTCAAATAACCCTTTATCAGTTAATTTAAGTTCTGGAATAACTGGTAAAGACATAAATGCTAAACTTAAAAAAGCATCATCAACTTTTTTATTTACACCCATTTCACGAGCTTTTTTACCCATGAAATTAAGTTTTTGTTCAATTTCTTTAACATCTGTATTGGTCATTAATCCCGCGACCTCAAGGCGAATACTATCAATTATTTCACCATTATTAACTAAAGTAATTCCTCCTTGAATTCTTTCAATTTCTTTCATGGCTATTTTCATATCTTCATCATTATCACCTATAATTATTAAGTTATGAGAATCATGAGAAATAGTCATAGCTACCGCTCCATTTTTAAGTCCATATCCTTCTACTAATCCAAGACCAACATTACCAGTTTGATGGTGTCTTTCTACAACCGCGAGTTTTAAAATATCAACAGAATTATCGTTTTTGTATAACCCATCTTCAATGATTACTTCTCTAATTACTTTTGTTGTGGTCACATTTTTAGGTATTAGTTGAATAACTTTAACTTTGTTGTTTTTTAGTTTTATATCAAAAGATACCTTATTACTATCTTTAATGTTTACTGTATTAGTTACATATCCATTTGTATAAAGAACTGAATCAAATAAAGCTTTATTTCCTTTAGCTACCAATTCACCTTTAATAAACACTTCATCAATATTAATATCTTTCAAAGAATCAAAAACTACTAAATCGGCATCATACCCAGGAGCTATAGCTCCAATTTTATCTAAATGATAACAAGTTGCTGTATTGATAGTCGCCATTTGAATAGCTGTTATTGGATCTACACCATTTTCGATTGCTAATTTGATATTAAAGTTAATATGTCCTTCTTTTGCAATATCTTCTGAATGCTTATCATCTGTACAAAATAATAACCATCGGCTATTTTCTTTCGTAACACCTTTAGACAAAACTTTAACATTTCTCGTAGCCGATCCTTCTCTTAAATGAATGTACATCCCTCTAGCTACTTTTTCTTCTAATTCTTCAACAACAGTACATTCGTGATCAGTTTTTATTCCTGAAAGTTTATAAGCATTCAATTGTTTTCCTGTCACGCTTGGAGCGTGACCATCTTTAACAAATCCAGCCATATATTCTAGTTTTTTATGAACTTCAGGGTCTCCAAAAATAACTCCAGGATAATTCATAACTTCTCCTAAACCTAAAACGCCTTTTGCATTTTTGATTTCATTAATGTCACTTGATGATATTACGGCCCCGCTTGTTTCAAAAGCTGTAGCAGGAACACAAGAAGGTATCATAATATTGACATTTAGCGGACCAAATATACTTGAAAAAATCATGTATTTAATTCCTTCTACCCCACTAACATTAGCTATCTCATGCGGATCTGCGACAATTGTAGTTGTCCCTTTTGGCACAATTATTTTAGCAAATTGAGGTGGTGTTAACATTGATGATTCAATATGAACATGACCATCTATAAACCCGGGAGCAACAAATCGATTTTTGAGATCAATTTCTTTTACACCATTATATGAACCTATCCCAACGATTGTTCCATTTGTAATAGCAATATCATTTTGTTCTATTCTACTTGTAAAAACATTTATTATTTTACAGTTTTTTAGAACTAAATCCGCTAACACATCTCCTCTTGCAACTTCAACAAGTTTTATTGTATCCATAGTCTACCTCACTTTCTCCAATTTTTATAAATTTAGAATAAATTCCTCTAATAAATTTATAGCAACTTTTTTACGATAATCTTTATTTGACCTTTGATCATCAATCGGTCTAACAAATTCACCATATTGATTTAAGATATCTTGAATATTTGATTTCAAATCAGCAACAGAAGTTCCTATTATTTTATTTTCTATATCATTTTTTCTGACTACAGTTGGACCAACAGCTCCAAATGAGATTCTAAAATCTTGGATTAAATTATTCTTTATTTTAACAGCTCCAGCAAATGAAACTTTGGAAATAGCATCCGCTTTTCTTCCACCAACTTTTTTAAAACTGAAATTAGAAAAATTATTAATAGGTATTTTTATTTCTATTATCATTTCATCTTTATGCAATTCCTTTTTTCCTGGTCCAAGAATAAATTCTTCAATCGGAATTTCTCTAACACTTTTAATGCTTTGTAAAATCACAAGTGCATTAAGAACATATAAGACAGGTAACGAGTCTCCCGCCGGTGATGCATTACCAATATTACCACCAATAGTCGCCATATTTCTTATCGCTGGCGAGGCCATTATTTCAAGTGCTTCAACTAATAGTTTAGGCGTTAATTCATGATGTTTTAATTCTTCTAGAGTCATCAAACTTCCAATATGTATATATCCATCTTCTTGATTAATATATTTCAATTCTTTTAAATTAGATATTAATAATATATCTTCTTTAAATTTTGGTAATGTATTACTCCACGCTCTATTTTGAACCATTAAATCTGTTCCACCAGCTAAAACTTTATAATTACCATCATTTAATAAATTTAATGCTTCTAGTAATGTTTTTGCGGTTATATTTTTCACCAAAGTCCATCTCCTTTTTTAGATGCACTTTTAACTGCTTTAACAATCATATTATATCCTGTACATCGGCAAAGATTTCCAGATAATCCAATTTTAATTTCTTCATCTGATGGATGAGGATTCTTATTTAATAATGATTCTGAAGCAATGATCATTCCCGGAGTACAAAATCCACATTGAACAGCTCCTTCTTCTTCAAAAGAATTTCTTAATATTTGATGTTTTTTTGTTTTGCTAAAACCTTCAATAGTTACAATGTTTTTTCCTTCTACTGTTCCTAGAGGGACGATACATGAATTAATAACTTTATCATTGATCAAAACCGCACAAGCTCCACATTCTCCTTCACCACAACCTTCTTTAACACCTGTTAATCCAAAATTCTCTCTTAGGATATCAAGCAATCTTGCGGTTGGGCTTTCTTCTATTTCAACTTCTTTATTATTTAAAGTGAACTTTATTTTACTCATTTTTCATCAACTCCATAATATATTCAGGGGTAACAGGAATTTTTGTTACTGTTTTATTAATCGCATTTTCAATTGCTAATGCAACCGCTGGTGCTCCCCCATCTAATGTTAATTCGCCAGCTCCTTTTGCTCCATATGGTCCAAGTGGGTAAGGATTATCCATCAATATTGTTTCCATTGGTGGAATGTCTCCTGTTGTTGGAATAATATAATCAGTTACTGTTTTTTGTTTGACACGTCCATTTTCATTTTTCATTACTTCTAAATATCCATAAGCTACACCTTGTAAAACTCCACCATCAGCTTGTCCCATAATAATTCTTTCATCAATAGCTTTTCCAACATCATAAACACTCCAAATACCTTTAAGTGTTACTTGGTAAGTAATTGGTGAAATTTCTACTTCAACGACGTTAATTCCCCATGAATATGCTGGATATGCATCTCCAATAAAAGTTTTTTCATCCCATTTAATATATTCAGGTTGTTTATATCTTTCTGAGACTGTTAGGGCTTCACCATCAACCCATTTTTCTTTTAATTGTTTTGCTGCACGGGCTATTAATCCTCCAACAATCATTATAGTTCTTGAAGCTACAGTTGGACCGCTATCAGGAACTAAATCAGTATCGGGATTATTATAAATAATTTGCTCTAAAGGAATTTCTAAGATTTGAGAAACAATTTTTTTCATTGTTGTTTGAACACCTTGTCCCATATCAACAGCTGCGATCAAGATATTTACTTTATCATCTTCCCCTTTAGCCAATTTCACTAAAGCCTTAATATGTTCTGCTTCTCCACTACCTGTAAATCCGCAACCATGTAAAAACCAACTCATTCCAATACCTTTATATTTATTATCTTTTTGATAAATCTCTAGTTTGTTTTTATAATCAGATATTTTCATTGCTTTTTCAATCATGTCGTTCATAATAATTGGATCTCTATATTTACCTCTTGTAGAAGTTTCATCTCCTTGTTTGGCTAAATATTTTAATCTTAATTTTAAAGGATCTATATTTAATTCTTTAGCGATATGATGAATAAACATTTCAACAGCAAATAACATTTGAGGTGCTCCAAATCCTCTAAAAGCTCCATTTGGAACAGTATTTGTTAAAAAGACATCTCCAGCAACTTCTAGATTATCAATTGTATACACTCCAGTACACGCGATTAATGCCCGAGACAAAACAACTGCGCTAAGACCAATTGATGCTCCTCCATCTATTTCTACATTAGCAATTATTCCATCAATTTCATTTTGATCATTAATGGCAGCTTCCATATGTATCCAAGAAGGGTGTCTTTTAGTTGTTACTTCCATGTCCTCTTCTCTTTCATATACTAGTTTGATAGGTTTTTTTATTTTTCTTAAAGCTACAGCTAACTGACATCCTATTAATGATGGAAATTCTTCTTTTCCACCAAATGCTCCACCAACAACTGATTGCTTAATTCTTACTTCATCATTATCAGCTCCTAAAGCTACTTTAACTGCATTATGAACATAATAAGGACATTGCACTGAACCTGTTATAGTTACTTTATTACCGTTTATTTCACCAATCATACCTTGAGGTTCAATATATAATTGTTCTTGATATCCTGTTTCATAATCAAATTTAATTATTTTTTTAGCCTCTTTAAAAGCTTTTTTGGAATCACCTTTTACAAAATTATAATTGATTGCGCTATTTGTTCTTTCAAACAAAGGAGTTAACTCCTCATATTCAATTTTAATCTGAGAAATAAGATTAGTAACAACACTTTTATCTTCACCAACTATTAACATTATTGGTTCTCCATAATAAGTTACCGTTTTTTCAGTAAAAATAGGCATATCATCAAAAACAATTGAAACAACATTCTTTCCAGGAACATCATGATAATCAACCACATAGTATCCTTTTGGCAACTCTGGTAAGGTAATACTTATAATATTTGCTTTTGATTTAGTAGATCTTACTGTTTTAGCATAAAGCATACCTTCAATTTTTATATCATCAACATATTTAGCTTTTCCTGACAATTTAATCAAACTATCAACTTTTCTTACTGATTTACTAATGTCTTTCATAAATTTTGCCTCCTTATAATCGTAATAAAAATACTTTAGTAAAACTTTTATTAAATTTCTTTATAGATCTCAAATCATCAAATATGAGTATTTATTGATAACTGTATCAATAAATACCTCAATTTCTTTTGAAACCGTCTTATCTCCAACTGTGTAATTAAATATTTTACGTTTTTCATCACGAACTTTAAACTGGTTTTCACTCAAACGAAGAAATCCAATATTTTTTGAATTCATAAAATCATGTTCATTCCAAAACAATGTAAATTTATCTTTTGCAGGTCGGCCATTATGCGGACAAAAAGTAACACAATTACCACATCCATTACACATACCATCAATATGAAGAATTTGTTGTTTTTGTTCAAATACTTCAGATGAAATATTAATACTTATATTAGCTCTGTTCGGACAAACATCTGAACATATATCACAAACTTGATTACATCCCAAACAACGTATTCCATCAAGTTTAGCTTCTAGTTTTTCTTCTATAATACCTTTTTTAGCATATAATATATCTTGATTTTCAAGGACAATCGCTTTAACAAAATCATTATTTAATTGTAATTTATCCAATATGTCAATTGCAACAGTTTTAGCATCCGCAACAGCTTTAACAATTGTTTTAGCTCCGGCTTTACCGTCACCTGCAACATATACATTTTCTAATGAAGTTTCGTTATTATTATTAATTACTGGGTAACCCCATTCATTTAATAAAATATTATTTCTTTCATAAACTGTTTTATCAACTTTAGTTCCAATAGCATTAATAATAGTATCACATTCCATATTGAATGTTTCTCCTGTTGATTTAGCTTTGTTATTTACTAATTCATTTTTTACACATGTCAAAGTTTTTCCATCAAATTCAACTGGAGATGTTAAAAATTTAATAACTACACCATCCTCAGTGGCTTCGTTAAACTCTTCACTAGTAGCTGGCATAACTTTTCTGATTCGTCGATAAATCAAGGTTACGTCTTCAACACCAGCTGTACGTATCGCACTTCTAGCGCAATCCATTGATACATCGCCACCACCAACTACTACAACATGCTTTCCGAGATTTAATGATAAGTTACTTGCTTTAGATTTTTCTAGAAAATCTAAAGCCTCAAGAGCTAATTCTTTTCCTTTTGTTAATGGATTAAATCCTTTCAGCCATGACCCAATCGCGATTACAATGTAATCATAATCTTTTTTCAGTTCGTTAATATTGAAATTGTCAGCTACACCAAAGTGAAAGTTAACACCAGCAGCTACAGCTAATTTATAATCTTTTTCAATCATTTCTGTAGAAATTCTAAATTCAGGAATTATATAAGTCACAACTCCCATCGGCTTATCACGTTTTTCAAAAACATCAACATCAACACCATTACGTCTTAAAAATAAAGCAGTCGAGGTTCCACCAACTCCAGCTCCAATAACAGCTACTTTCTTGGCAGTTCTAAGCTTTTCAATTTCTGTTTTTTCGATAAAATCATCTTGCGCAGCTAATACTGCTACTTTTTTGATGTCACGAATAGATAAACTTTCTTCATAATCTACTCTTGTACAAACATTTTGACACTGATGATCACATATTGTAGCGGTAATTGCTGGAGCTGCGTTATCAATAGAGATAACATTAAATGCTTCTTCATATTTTTCTTCTGAAACTAGTTTTAAGTAAGCAGGAATTTGTTGTTCTATTGGACACCCAATATCACTTGAATTACAAGGTGATTTAAAACAATCAAACAAAGGTAAATCAGATTCAGATTTTCTTGATCCAATTTCACGAATATCTTTTTGACTATATTTGTAATTTTGTAAACCTTCAACTATCATTGTAAGTTTTTCAAAACTTATTTTTTTGATTTCACCATCTAATAATGGCTCGCAAATTTCGGCCATTTGTTTAAGTCTTTCATATCCTCCTGGCTTAAGAAGTGTGGTACAGACTGTGACAGGACGAATTCCCGTTTTAAAAATCGTTTCAATATTTAAAGCATCAGCACCACCGGAATATGATAATGGCATCTCACCATTAAATGCTTTTGTTAATTTTTGTGCTAAGCTAATACTTAACGGAAATAATGCTCTTCCTGACATATACATTTCCTCACCAGGAAGTTCTAATCTTCTGATTTCTACAGGAAAAGTATTTGTTAATTTTAGTCCAAAAATTAATCCTTTTTCTGTTGCTAATTCTTGTAAATGTTTAAACATTGGGATAGCATCTTTCCATTGTAAATCATCATTAAAATGATGTTCATCAAACGATAGATAATCATACCCTAATCGATCTAAAATATTTCGAGCATAATTATATCCTAATAATGTGGGATTACATTTGACATATGTATGCATTCCTTTCACGGTAACTAGATGCTCAACAATTGAATTAATTTCTTCTGGTGGACATCCATGCATAGTAGATATAGTAATACTAGGTGAAATATTTCCTTTAATATTTTCAATATCTTTAATATTAACATTATCGAAAATATCAATATTTTCTAATAAATATTGTTTACATTCATTCCAAATTGCAGTGTTAGATGCATCAAGCATATCATTAATAAAAGCATCTATTTTTGGTGTTTTAATTCCTTCTAATGTATATCCTACTGAAATATTAAAAATAAAATCTCTCTCATTAGAAATACCTAATTCTTTTGATAGTACGTGAAGTGCAAACCAAGCTTTAATATATTCATCACGAGCTTCTTCAACTTTTAGTTCTGTCGACCATTCAACATTGTATCCTTCATCTTGAGCATTAATACAAGGTCGTGGAATACACGCCGCTAGTTCTTCACCATCCATAGTTTGTACCGTCTTTAGTTCCATAAATCTTGCGCCAGATAAATAAGCAGAAATTATGTTTTGGGCTAATTGAGTATTTGGCCCGGCAGCCGGACCGACTGGTGAACTAATTCTTTCACCAAACATCTCAATTGTTTTACCGGATATATTTTTATAAAATTTATTAGCGCGAATACCAAATATCGATTTGTCATCTTGGTATTCTGTTTTCATCCAATTGATTAATTTACTAAATTTAATTGGTGTCATATTTACGCCCATTGCTCTCCTCCTAATCTGTGATTATTATTTATTGTAAAATAATTAATATTTATTTTTAAATTCATAATTTTTTCCTTTTAATACTTCACTCCAAAACTTTTCAGAAATTGAAAAAGCTTTATTATATTTATTTTCTAAATCTTTACTTACTTTATAATTGTTTAAAACTTCTTCTCCTTTTATAAATACTGTTTTTGGCTTGAAATTATGAAATAATCCAAATAATAAATGACCTAATGCATTATCGTTATTAATTTCTGTGAATGGTGTATATTTAAGAATAATTAAATCAGCTTCATATCCAGCTTTGATTTTTCCTAATTTAACTCCTAATAATGAAGAAGCATAATTGTATGTATTATCAATCATTTTTATTAAGTCACCAAATCCAAATTTTCGGACATCTAAATCATTCAAATGTTGAGTAAAGAAAATATTTAGGTATTCATAAGCAAGTGATGAAGATATTCCATCATTTCCAATTATTACATCAATTCCTTTATCATTAAATTTGTGATAATTAGGTAATCCTACTCCATTATTCATATTAGATGTAGTGTTAAAAACAACTTTTGCTTTTCTTGATTTTATAATATCCAAATCCTCATCTTCAACAAATAAACAATGTGCTAATAAAGAATTCTCTTTTATTAATCCAAATTGATCAAATCGTTTTATCGGCGTTTTACCGTAATGTTTTAGACAATACTCAGTATCATATGATGATTCATCAACATGAACATGAATTGGTGCATTATTTCTTTCACTAATTTTTTTCAAGGTTTCATCACTCAAGGTAAATGCGGCATGAAGTCCAAATAATCCTCGAGTAATATCAGTTTGGTTATTATTAGAATAATCAATATTTTCTTTAATACATTCATCAACATTAAAACGATCACTTGTTTCAAAACAAAGAATACTTCTCACTTTTGCTTCATCCGTTAATCCTTTTTTAATTGCTGATAAAGATCCTAAAATATCAATTCCTGAAGCATGGTGATCGATTACTGTAGTAATTCCATTTTTTAAAAATTCAACGCCACTAACTAAAGCACTATAATAACTTACCTCATTATTAATATGGTAATCTAATCGCCACCACATTTGTTCAAGAATTTCTAAGAAGTTTTCTGGATTGTATGGTATTCCTAATCCTCGTGAAAATGTTGAATAAATATGAGTATGTCCATTTACAAGACCTGGCATAACAATTGATCCACTAGCATCAATTGTTTCAAGATTATCGTATACCATATCTTTCATGTCCCCAGTTTCAATAATAGTATTATCAAATAAAATATATTGGTTTTTCTTTAATACCGCAAAGTCGTATGTTGTTGCATTGATAATAACTTTTCTCATTTTTTTCACCTCGTTTAATATTTTGTTTAGTAAGGAATAATGTTATTGTAAGTTAATTATTATATTATCTATTTCAATTATTTTCTTATTTTAAGTATAGGTTTATTTATTTTGTGATAAATATTTTCCTTTACCCCCTAAAAATTTACCATCTTTAATAATAAATTTTCCTCGAGATATTGTTGTTTCTACTTTCCCTAATGTTTTTCTGCCATTATAGACAGAATAATCACACCTTGAGTGATTTTCTGAAATCACTCCAGAAGATTTGGTATTATAAATAAACATATCCGCATCACTACCGACTTGAATAACTCCTTTTTGAGGATATAAGTTATGAACTTTCGCAACATTTATAGTCATTTTATCAATTATTTTATTTTGAAAAAGACTATACATAATATCAAACGAATGCTCAATAGAACCTATCCCTAAAGGTATATCTTTTAATAGATTATGCGTTTTATCTTTTTTCATAAAAGGACAATGATCAGTTCCGATAGTATAGACACTATCAATATCTTCATTTAAAATATTAACTTCATTTTGTGTCCTAAGTGGTGGAGCTAATGTATATAAATATCCATCAGAGCGTTCAAACAAATCTGCGGTTAATGTAAAATAATGAGGACAACTCTCAATAAAAAAATTTTTATTAAGAATATCACTATATTGTTTTTTTAGTTTTTCTAATGTGTATCCACTGCTTAAGTGAACCATATATAATCTTCCGCCTAGTTTTTTAGCATAGGAAGCAAGTTTTAATGCTTCTGATGTTTCACTTTCGGTACTTCTACTCTTAAGTAACTCATTATATTTTAATGAATTATCAAGATTTATTAAATCGTCGTTTTCAATATGAGCTAAAATAAGAAAACCTTTTTCTTTTGATAATTCTAAAAGCTTTTTAATTTCATTATCATAAGTTCGACGATTTGAATTAGAGTATGTCGTAAAAAGTTTTACTGATGATATTTTTAAGTTTTTCATTTCTTCAGTAATTTCATCAAGTTTTCCTTTAGGATTTTTAACTGTTGCATGAAATTTATAATCAACAACACTGTTTTTTGCTTCAAGTAGTCTTTTATTAAAGGCTTTAATTAAATCTTTTTTATTAGAAACAGGTTCTAAAAAATCAATAAAAGTTGTTACTCCACCATACGCTGCAGCAACACTCCCGCTATAAAAATTGTCTACTGACTTAATAAATCCTAAATCTAAATTAAAATGCACGTGTGGATCAATTAATCCAGGAATCACTAATTTTTTATCGACAATATAATATTCTTTAGCATCAAAATGATCTTTAGATATTTTTGTAATAATTCCATCTTTTGTATATACATTTGTTTTTACAAACTTACCATTTAAATAAACTAATCCATCCATTATTGCTAAATCATACATTGGTTAACGCCTCTTTTCTAAAAATCAATCAACATCTATTAAGTTATATTCTTCTATATTATATTTCTTTATTATTTTATTTAATAAATCTTTTCTAATTGTTACATAAATTTCTAGTTTTGATTCAATCATTTCTTTAAAAATATTATGAAAACAAAGATTATCTAGTTCTAACAACCCTATTTCATCAAGAAATAATGGCGAAACTTTATTTTTTATTAATTCTCTTAGTTTTCTTTCAATATATTCAACAGTAGCTTTATTAAATAAATAAGGTCCTATTTGACAACATTTAATAAAACTATTATCGCTATAGACATCTCTAATAACTAAATTTTTTTTTTCATTAGTTGCTAAATGTAAAGCTGCATAGCTATGAACAGTATGACCATCCATTTTCTTTAAAGAAATAAATCCATCCCCTGCTTTTAAATTATTATAGATTTCTTTTATTTTTGTTGTCTTACTAGAATTAATCCTCCCAGTAACGATATTTAACATTTTTAATCATCTCTCTCATATGTTTATGTTCTTTTTTATTATATCCTACAGCTAAAATTTCAGCAGCTATTGAAATAGCAATTTCTTCAGGACTTCCACCACCAATGTCTAACCCAATTGGTGAATAAAAGTTTTTGAGATTCACTTCTTTTCCAAATTTTTCATATGTTGTTTTCAAATAATCTATTAATTTATCTGGAGAACAGAGCATACCCATATATTTAGGATTAATGTTCAATTCAAGAACTTTATTTATGACGTTATAATCGTGTTCATGAGAAGGTGTACAAACAATAATCATACTGTTTTCTTTAATTCCATCTTCTACAATAAAATCAACAAATGTTTTATGAACTTTAACATTAGCTCCCGTAAAAGCATCATAAACTACTTTTCGTTCATCGATAACAGTAATATGATAATTCATTTTATTTAAGACGTTTGTTAATGCTTGTCCAACATGTCCTGCTCCAAAAATATAAATATTATCTTTAACACCTATAAACTCATAAAATAATGTAACAATTCCTCCACAAACCATCGTTAAAGTTTCGGTACCTTCAACAGCATTTCCACCTGTAAGTGAATATTTTTTGATCATGCTTTCTCTTTTTTTAAGAAGGATTTTACAATTTTCACGTGCTACATATTCAAGTTGTCCTCCACCCACGGTTCCAAATGCTTCTCCAGTTTCACTGACGACCATTTTTTTACCAACTTCAACGGGGCTATCTCCTTTTTCTTCAACAACAGTAACTAAAACACACGATTCTCCATTATTTTTGAATCGCATCATTGTATCAAAAACTTTACTCATTCATATCACTACTTTCCGTGTAAATATTCAATGTAATACTATCCAAAATACAAAATGTATTTTGGATAGTATTTTTGTTTTAAAGAATAAATGTAGCTGCGGCAGCTATAACTAATAATCCAGCTGCGAATGCTGGTTTAATATCTAATTTAAAATTAAATTTAGATTTCAAATGTGAATCAAGGAAAATTAATCCAGATGCAAACAATCCACCAATAACTCCACTTAAAACAACAAATTCTAATAAATTAGCAAGACTTGCGATAGAATATGCAACATATCCTGTAAAAATAAATTGAATTGTCATAAAAGCAACATATCCAACTCTCCAACCAATACTTGCGATTTGAGCTGCGGCAATTTTGTTTGTAACTTTTTTGCTAGAAAATAATATTATAACTGCAAATACCAATAATGATTCTAAACCAATTGATACCATTGGATTAATTGTTTTAAAAACTGAATATGATGGTAAAAATAAATCAATTGATTTAATTGAAGCAGCAACCATACCAACGTATATTAAAGCTTTCTTAGAGTTAGTATTGTTATATACTTTTATTAAAATTAGTGAAGCAATTGGAAATAAAATAGTTCCAGCTATTAAAGTTGGTATCCAATGTAATGCATATCCTAATGTAGCTTCGATAAATCCCCACAAAGCTCCATAAAAGATTATTTGTGTTAATAATTTTGTTTTTTTATTTTCCATTGTCATTCTCCTCTTTCTTTCTTTTTAATTGCCAAAAGTATTTTTTCCGGGGTAATAGGTAATGTAGTAATTCTTACCCCTACTGCATTATAAACTGCATTTGCTATAGCAGCTGGAGGAGTATCTATTCCAATTTCTCCAACACTTTTAGCTCCATATGGTCCTGATTTTTCATAACTATCTGCGAATTCAGTTGTAAGTTTATGAATTTCACGACGAGTAGGAATTCGATAATTTAAAAAATCATTTGTTATTAATTTACCTTTTTTTGTGTAATTTACTTCTTCATACATTGCCATTCCGATTCCTTGTACAATTCCACCTTCCACTTGCCCTTTAGCAAGCATTGGATTAATTGTTGTACCACAATCAACAATACTAATATAATCAATTATATCGACTTCACCAGTTTCTTTATCAACATCTATTTCGACAAATCCTGCCATAAATGGAGGAGGTGATTTAGTTCCATAATAACTACTTGTTATTTGAAGTTGTTTTTGATCCTTATTATAAAACAATCGATTTGATAATTCTTTTAATGTTATTTCTTTATTTTTTGTTTTTAATGTAACACCATCATATTCAACATCTTCAGGATTAACTTCAAATACTTTTGCAGCCTCATTAATAATCATTTGTCTCATTTCTTTACCAGCTTTTAAAACAGCATTTCCTGAAACATATGTTGTACTAGATGCATAAGCTCCCGTATCATATGGTGTTAAATCTGTATCTGATGAATAAACTATTACTTTATCTAAAGTAGTTCCTAGCGCTTCTGCGGCTATTTGAGCTAAAATGGTATCACTACCTTGTCCAATATCGGTAGCACCAATCATTAAATTATAAAATCCATCATCGTTAAGTTTAATTGTTGCGGCTGCCATATCAACATAAGGTATTCCTGATCCTTGCATCGCAATTGCCATTCCAACACCTTTAACTTTTGAATTACCTAATTCTTTTCTTGGATATAATTCTTTCCAATTTGCGAGTTCTGCTCCTCTTTTTACACAGTAATCAAGTTTACAAGAGTCCATAAACATTTCAATACCTTCTGTTCCTTCACCCATAATTTTAAAAATTGGTGAAGTTTCTGTTTCTTTCATCATATTTTTTTGTCTGAATTCAACAGGATCCATATTTAATTTATGACATAAGATATCTATTGCTGATTCAAGTGCGAAATTCCCTTGAATAGCACCATAACCGCGGTATGCTCCAGCAGGTGTATGATTTGTATAAACTACATTTCCATGAAATCTTACTGAATCAACTTTGTTGTAAAGTGGGAACACTTTAGCTGCAACTACCATAAAAACAGTTAATGCATGTTCTCCATAAGCACCTGTATCAGAGGTAACCCAACAATCAATAACTTTTAAAATACCATCTTTTGTAGCACCAAGTTTAATATCTAAACGCATTGGATGTCTTGAATAACTTGATTCAAAAACTTCTTTTCTGGTATACATCATTTTAGAAGGTTTTCCTGTTTTTAAAGTAACAGTTGAAACGAACATTTCACCATGAATTGCTTGTTTTCCCCCAAATCCTCCCCCTACACGAGGTTTTATAACACGTATTTTACTAAGTGGATAATCTAGTGCTTGAGATATTATTCTTCTAACATGAATCGGTGTTTGAGTAGAAGAATAAAGAACTAAACGCCCTTGATAATCAATACGTGCATTTACATTATGTGGTTCGAGCATTGCATGTGCTTGGGCTTGTGTATAAAAAGTTTCTTCAATTGTAACTTCTGATTCTTCAAGTGATTTAGTAACATCACCAACATGCATATGATATGAAGCAGCTAGATTCTTTTTAGGGTCAAATCCAATTGGAAACATATCATGAATTTCCGGTTCTGGATGAACTAAAATTTTATTTTCATAAGCAGTTTCAAAATCAAGTACTGGTTCTAAAACTTCATATTCTATATCAATAAGTTTTAAAGCTTTTTCCGCTGTTTTGACATCCACAGCCGCTACAGCTGCTGCTTCGTCGCCAATATAACGAACATATTCATCAAGTACAAATTTATCATAAGGAGAAGGTTCTGGATAACCCTGGCCTGATCTTGTGAATGGTCTTCTATCAAAATCTTTATATGTTAAAACTAATTCTACTCCGTTTAACGCTTCTGCTTTTGTAGTATCAATTTTAATTATTTTTGCATATGGATGTGGACTTCTTAATACTTTTACAATTAATGAATGCGGTTCAGCTAAATCATCTGTATAAGCTTTTTTACCCAACATTAATCCTTTTCCATCTATTGAAGGAAGTGCCTGATTTACTACTTTCATTCTTCATCCTCCAAACATAATTTAATAGCTCTATGTTGAGCTTCATATCCAGTACATCGGCATAAATTACCAACTAAATATTCTTTTATATCTTCGTTTGTTGGATGCTTTATTTCAGTTTTCATTGCGTGAACTGTTAAAGCTAAAGATGAATTACAATAACCACATTGATCTGCACCTTGATGGCCAAAATATTCACTTAATTTTTTAGCTTCGTCTTGGTGACCTTCAATAGTTGTGATTGAATGTCCTTCTGCTTTCACGCTAAGAATTGAACATGATTGAACAGCTTTCCCATCCATTAAAACAGTACAAACACCACAACTTGAATTATCACAGCCTCTTTTAATACTATAAAAATGGTCTGCTCTTAATGTATCTAAAAGATATTCATCAGGTGCAACATCATAAACTTTTTTTGTGCCATTAACTGTCATTTTAATTTTCATTATTTAGTCACCTCTTTCAATCCTCTTTTAACATACACTTTTGCTAATTCTATTCGATACTCTTTACTTGCCTTACTATTTGTTCCAAATTTTAATTCTTCAATTGCAATTTTTGATGTTTTTTGTATTACTTCTTCGGTAATTTCTTTTTGACTGTTAATATATTCCATTGCTTTCACTGCAAATGCTGCAAGACTAGGTCGTGCTCCAACAACTATTTTATAGTATCCCGCTGTATTAGTAACTCCAACATTAATAACTGCAAAATCTAATCCTGTTTTTTTCATTTTATAATAATACCCTAAAACTTCTTCTTTTTTAATAATTATTTTTAAAATAATATCCTTCTCTTTTGATCTAAATTTTAAAAATTCTTCTAAAGACATCTTTCCAGCTTTATACATAACTACTTCTGTATTAACAGCTAATAATGGTGTTATAAAATCAGAAAAAGAATATTTCCCTGCGATACTGCCACCAACAGTAACTAAATTTCTTAAAGCTACTGCCATAATTCCATTAATACCTTTGTTAACAATACCACTAAAAAGATTTGAAAGTGATTCGTGTTTTTCAACTTCTCGTAAAGTAACATAAGCATCAATTTCAATGTTTTTTTCATTGTCTTTAATTTTATTTAATCCAACATATTCTAAATCGATTGCTGTATTTACGATTTTCGAAGATAACCTAAGCCAAGCTCCACCACCAATAATTAAATTAGAAGGATCTTCTTGTAATTTTTCGTAAGCTTCTTCAATTGTCTTTGGTTTAAAATAATTAACTATCTCCATTATTTATCTTTCCTTTCTTAATTTCTTTTATCTTCAAATAATCATCCATTGTGTCAACATCAATTAATATACCATCATCAGTTGTATTTATATATGATACTTGATGTTTGTCTCTAAATATCTTCAAATTTGAATCAATTGGTTCATTTAAAAGAGGTTCGATGAGTTTTTTTTGGATAAAAATAGGATGCCCTTTTCGATTGTTGAAAACTGGAACTCTTATTGTACCTTTTGCATTCAACAGTTTTTCATATGTTTTATTTTGAATTAAAGGATAATCTCCCGGTGTTAAAAAAAAATCATCATTAATTTCTTTAACCCCTGTAATAACTGAACTAAACATTCCCAAATTGTAGTTAACATTCCTTTTAACTATAACATTCTTGTAACTATTTACCACATCAAAAATTTCATCATGATAATGCCCAGTTACTACAACTATCTTCGTACAATAATCCATCATAGCCTCAATTACATTACAAATAATTGGTAATTCATTATATAAAAGAAGCATTTTATTTCTCTTAACTCTACTGGAGTATCCGCCAGCCAATATTATACCTTGAGCCATTTTCCACCTCTCTTTAATTAAGCGCTTACAATACTCTATAAAAAAATAATATTATATTTCATATAATTTTAACAAATAATAAATGATATAATGTTGTTTATTTATGAATATTTATGTTATATATTATATCATATATATTGTTATTTTGCTAGATTTTGTACCAAAGAATTCTACAGGATTATTTAAGTAATTATATTGAAAATACTTAGATATTATTTAAGAATGTTTAAGAAAATAAAAAGATGGAAAAATTCCATCTTTATTACTCGCTTTTTCAATGATCAATTTCATAAGTACATTTAGCAGCTAAATTAGCAAGTTCTTTTCCATCAAGTCTAAACTTAATCCACTCATTCATTTGAATCGCGTTCATTTTTTCATAAATAGCAATTGATGGCTTATTCCATCTCAAACAGGACCACTCAAAACGAACACATTTTTTAACTTGAGCAGTTTTAGCTAAATAAGCTAAAACTTCTTTTCCATACCCTTTTCCTCTCATCCCATTTTCAATAAAAAGATCTTCTAAATATAGAACTGATTTTCCAAGAAAAGTAGAAAATGAATAAAAATATACAGCAAATCCAATTACTTTATTTTCTACTTCCATGAATAAAACTCTTGCGTATCCTTTATCAAAAATATTAACTTGAATATCTTCTTCGGTCAATGTAACAAGTTTTGACATTTTTTCATATTTAGCAAATGCTTTAACAAATTTTAAAATTTCTGCGGATTCTTCTCTTCTAGCAAGCCTAATTTTTAATTCTTCACTCACAATTTTTCACTCCTCCTCATATTATAAAATTCCTTATATTAACTAATCTTTTTATTGTCAACTTCCAATTCATCTTTATTTTATCATATTTTTTTAATTTTTTATATTGAAAAAACAAGAAAATATATTATTGTAAAAAATATCTTTCCAATTAATAATAGTATGTTATAATATTATTGTTTGAAAACGTTTTTATAATATATATATATAAGGAGATTTGCTATGTTTAAAAACATTAATGAAATGATTGAGTATTGTAAAAGTAATAACGTTGAAATTATAGACTTTAAAGTTGTTGATTTAAAGGGAAGATGGCATCGCCTTTCTATTACAACTCCAAAGCTCTCAGTTGATATTATGGAGAAAGGTATCGGATTTGATGGTTCTAGTTATGGTTTTCTTACTATCGAAAAATCTGATATGGTAATGATTCCCGACGTTACTACATGTTATTTAGATTTTCATAAAATTCATAAAACAATAGTGGTAATCGCAAATATTTTTGTGATTGATGGCAACAAATTATCAAGATTTGACGATGATCCACGTTATATCGCAGAAAAAACTGAAAACTTTATGATTCAAGAAAAAATTGCTGATACATGTTTGCTTGGACCAGAATTCGAGTTTTTCGTATTAGATCACGCTTCATTTAAAAATACAAATCATCATATGGAAGTAAAGCTTGATTCAGAACAAGCTAATTGGAATATGGGTGATGATTCTAAACAAAATATTGGATTTAAGGTTCCTCATCATGGTGGTTATCATTTAGATTCTCCATTTGATACAAGTTACGAGTTTCGTACTGATGCAGCTTTAGAAGCTGAAAAAATAGGTATTCCAATAAAATATCATCACAGTGAGAATGGCGGACCTGGTCAAGTTGAAATCGAAGTAAATTTTGCTGGTATAAAAGAAATGGCCGATCGAACAATGAAACTTAAGAATCTTTTAAATTTAACAGCTGTTAAATTACGTAAAACAGTAACTTTTATGCCCAAACCTTTCGTTGATGAAGCAGGAAGTGGAATGCATGTTCATATCCAATTGAAAAAAAACGGAAAATATATTATGTATGACAAAAATGGATATGCTGGATTATCTAAATTAGCACTTTACGCAATCGGTGGTATCTTAACTCATGCGGAAGCTTTAGTTGCAATTACTAATCCTTCTACTAATTCATATAAAAGATTAACCCCTGGTTATGAAGCTCCTGTAACAATCGGCTATGCAGTTGCAAATAGAAGCTCTGGAATAAGAATTCCTGGTTATGCAATTTCACCAGACGAAAAACGATTTGAACTTAGAAGTCCTGATGCTACATGTAATCCATATTTAGCATATTCAGCAATTATGATGGCTGCGTTTGATGGAATCATTAATGAAATAGACCCGAGCGAAAAAGGTTTTGGGCCATATGACGTTAACCTTTATAATCTTTCCATTGAAGAACAAAAACATATTAAAAGTTTACCTTGTAATTTGCTCGAAGCAGCTAAAGCACTTGAAAAAGATCATGATTTCTTACTAAAAAATAATGTATTCTCTCCAAACATGATTAAAAATCATATTGAAAGAATAAAAAAAGATCACTATTTAGTAAGTAAAATGCCACATCCGATTGAATTTGAAATGTACTATAATTCATAATATTTTCTTTAAAACATTTACAGTATTAAAATTTGTAAAACATATCAAAAAAGGCAGATTTCTAATCCGCCTTTTTTTGTTAGACTAATTTATTTTAAAACAGTCTATATTATTTTTTTATCTGTAATAAATATCTATTCTTCATATTGAAGTTGTTTGTATGCTTTTTTTCGATCTTTTTCATCCAATATTTTTTTTCGAATTCTAATCGCATCGGGGGTAATCTCTACTAATTCATCATCAGCAATAAATTCTAGTGCTTCTTCTAAAGTAAATCTACGAGGATCAAGCAATTTCACTGCTTCATCTGTTCCACTAGCTCGAACATTTGTCAGTTGTTTATTTTTACATGGATTAACTACTAAATCGTTTTTTCTGGAATTTAACCCTACTATCATTCCAGCGTACACTTCTACCGCAGGCTCCACAAACATTTTTCCTCTTTCACTTAAATGAAATAATGAATATGCCATTGTTTTACCTTTTTCTTTTGCAATAAACACTCCGTTACGATGATTAATTATATCTCCTGAAAACGGGTAATAATCATCAAACGATTTATCTAATGTTCCCTTTCCTTTTGTTGAGTTAATAAATTCACTTCTGTATCCTATCAATCCTCTTGAAGGTACTAAATATTCGATTATAGTATAACCATTTTCACTATTCATATATTGCATTTTACCTTGTCGTAGATTAATTTGCGAAATTATTGTTCCAGCAAATTGATCAGGTAAAGAAATATTGACCTTTTCAAATGGTTCATATTTAACTCCGTTTATTTGTCGATATAAAACTTCCGGCTTCGAAACACTTAGTTCAAATCCTTCTCTCCTCATTTTCTCGAGTAAAATTGATAAATGAAGTTCTCCTCGCCCGTTTACTTTATATCCATCTATCCCATCTAACTCTGTAATTTCAAGTCCAATATTTGTCTCTAATTCTTTTTTTAATCTAGCTCTTATTTGTCTTGTAGTAACTAATTTACCGCTTCGTCCAACAAATGGTGACGAGTTAACTAGAAAATTCATAGATAAAGTCGGTTTTTCTATATCAATCATTTTCATAGGATCAATGTGATCAACTGCACATACTGTTTCACCAATTGATATCGTAGGCATTCCTGTAAATGTAACTATATCCCCTGAATAAGCTTCTTGTTTTTCAACCCTTGAAAGACCTTCATTAACAAACAATTGTGATATTTTAGTATTTATAACTGTTCCGTTTCTTTTGCTTACTGACACTAACATACCTTTTTTTATAGTTCCTCTTGTAACTCTCCCCGTTCCTAATCTTCCTAAATAATCATCATATCCAAGTGTTGATACCTGAAGTTGAAGCGGTTCGTTTCTAGTGTCAGGGTATGGTTTAACATGTTTAAGTAGTAGTTTAAACAACGGTTCTAAATCAACTCTCTCATCATCCATTTCATTAAGAGCGATACCCTGTTTTGCAATTCCATAAAGAATTGGAAAATCAAGTTGTTCATCAGTTGCTCCTAATTCACCAAATAAATCAAAACTCATATTAACTACTTCTTCTGCTCGCTCATCTTTCTTATCAATTTTATTTATAAAAAGGATAGGATTTAATCCTTGTTCTAATGATTTCTGTAAAACCACTCTAGTTTGAGGCATCGGACCTTCACTTGAATCAACTAATAATATAACTGTATCAACTGTTTTAATAATACGCTCTACTTCACTAGAAAAATCAGCATGTCCTGGAGTATCTACTATGTTAATTTTAGTTCCATTATGTTCAATAGCACAATTTTTAGAATATATTGTTATTCCTCTTTCGCGCTCTAAATCATTACTATCCATAACTTGTTCAATGATTACTTCATTTTCATGAAATACACCGCTTTGATTTAATAATGCATCAACTAACGTAGATTTTCCTGCATCTACGTGTGCTATTACAGCAACATTTATAATATTTTGTTTCTTCATTTTGACTCCTCCACTGCTTTAACTATCTGTTTTTTGATAATTTTATACTCTTTATTGTTAGCAAGAACTATTAGTAATAATTTATTATATATCTAAGATAAAAAAGCATCCTACTTACTATACCACAGTTTTAGAAGAATACTAAGTATATTTGCATATACTTGTATATTTAGAAGTATTCATAATTCTTATGTTATAATAAATTATTTTCTCATTTTAAAATAAATTATTAAAATATACATTTTCTTTTCAAGAAAAAAATGGTATTATATATTGTTAAATTCAATTATCTAAAAGAGGTGTAAAGATGAAAAAAATATTTTCTATATTACTGTTAATAATTATGAGTTTCACTATTACTTCATGTAGTTCTCCAACTAAGAATGAAGATGTTGATTGTGAATTATATCCAACACATGTTGATTGTTTAGTAGATACCGAACCAAAATTAAATTGTGAAACAGATCCTGACAATGAATTATGTGACATTAACAATCATGAGGATTTTTTAGATATATATTATCTTAATGATTTACATGGTGCAATTTTACCTGATAGCGATCAATTAGGACTGTCTTATATTGCTAATTTTTTAATAACAAAAAAAGAAGCTAATCCAAATAATGTTGTTATTCTAGCAGGTGGAGATATGTTACAAGGAACTGCGTTATCAAATTATTATGATGGATATTCAACAATAAGTATGATGAATAATATGTATTTCGATTCATTCACACTGGGTAATCACGAATTTGATTGGGGCCTTAATACTGTTACTGCTTACTTTGATGGGGATGACACAAATGGTGAAGCAAATTTTCCATTACTTGGAGCTAATGTGTTTTATGAAGGTACATCTGATATTCCTAACGGGATTGAACCATATACAATAATTGAACGTGCTGGTTTAAAAATAGGGATAATTGGTACAATGGGATACGGTCTTGAAAGTTCCATTGCAACTAGTAAAATTACTGGCTATGAATTTGTAGAGCCAGTTAATATTATTAAATCGTATTCTTATTATTTGCGAACAACGGAAAAAGTTGACTTAGTATTTGTTGTAAGTCATGATTCTGGAAATATTAACGAAGATGTAGCAGAATTGTCTGGTGATTACCGTGTTGATGCAATTTTTAATGCTCATTCACATAGAAATTATGCTCAAACAAATCTCGGGATACCAGTAATTCAATCTGGTGCAAATGGTGAATTTGTCGGTCATATACGATTCTTATTTAATGAAGATGGAGAATTATCAGCTTATTCAGCTGAAAATTTGGATTTTTACGATTCCGATTTATTTCAGACTCAAAACACGACTGTTCAAACATTAATAGATACTTATCAATTAGAAACTGATGAATTGTTTAATGATCCTCTCATTACTGCTGGTGAAGATTTATCTCAAAGTGATCTTACATATTGGATAGCTAGACTTATGAGAATAACAACAGGAAGTGATATTGCTTTTCACAATATTGGTGGTACACGGACTGATATTGAAAATGGAGATGTAATAAATTTAGGAGTGTTATACCAAATTTGGCCATTCGATAATGTTGTTAAAACTACTTATTTAACAGGAAGACAAATCAACTTATTTAAATCATCCGGTGATGGAAGATATTATGATACCGATGTTACTGTTTTTCTAGACGATGTTTATTACAAAGTAGCTACAAATGATTATGTTTTTGACAAAGAATATTATCCATTTATAGATGGAGAATATTCTGAAAATACCGGTTTACTATTGAGAGATATCGCTGTAAATGAACTTTTATTACAAAATATTTTATATTCTTCATTTTTGGAAAGTAATTCAATTTTATCTGTATCAGTATACCCTGATGAAGAAAATCCATATACTAGTCCAAATAATTAATAATGAAATCACACTTATTGATATATTTAAAAGAAGCATTACTTTAAAAGTTTAAAACATAATACATTTTCATTCATAGAGAATATTATTCTGATAGATTTACTTGAATTACATACCTTACTCAACAGATATATTCTCTTTTTGTTTTGAAATTTGAAAGTTATTTCAAATTTTCAATAATTAAATTATAGAGGGATGAATATTAATTATCATTATTTCAAAATCATCTTATAACAAAGTATTTATAATTAATATATATAATAAATTCCTAATGTATACTTTCATTTTACGTGTTATAATAGTTATGTAAAAACACCTAAATTATTATGATTTCATACGTTTTTCAATTTTACAATTTAAATTATAGTGTTATTAATTTTCAAATAGAAAGGACTCCTCTTATGATTGATAGAAATACCAAATTTATTAATAGATTTATAATAGTCTTATCAGTAATTATATTTATAGAGGTTTTAAATTTTATAGTAAATCTTTACGTAAGTATTAATGATATAGATGGATATACTGTTGTAGATATAATATCTATTATCAAATTCATTGGGCTTGTAACGTTATTTATTTCCCTGCTTTGGTGGAAAAAAGATAAAACAAATAATTTGTTGAAATATCAAGTTGTTGTTCATACAAAATACGTTTTTGTAATTTCTATTTTTTATTACCTAACTCTTTATTTGTATAAATATTCAATCATCTTAAATGTATTAGATATTTTGAAAAACAAAATGATTGAAGGCAATCCTGCACTTTTATTAAGTTTTGCAAAATACTCCTATACTACATTAAATTATGTACAAGGTGTATATCAAAATTTCAATTCAGAAGCAATCCTTACGATTGAATTACTATTTATATTATGGAACTTACGTAACTTTTTAACTTTAAAAACAGTGAAAGAAGAAACTGTAAAATACGATTCGTTTCTATACACTAATTACTTAAAATATTTTTCATTAGCTTTAATTTTATTCTCATTTTTATCTATTAATTTATTTGAGTATGTATTTGATTTAATAAACGCAATAATGTTTTTAGTGTCTTTCTTTCTGTTTAGCATCCAACTACCACTTTATCATTTCTTACGTCGTTTAAGTAATTTAGAGAATGATAAAATAACCAAAAATGAGTTTATGTCATTACACAAACTATCGTTATTCCTAAGTTTAATTTCCATGATAGGATTTATTATTTATTTTGGAATTCTTATTTATGCTCTTAGTAACGGAATTAATTCTTATCGATTAGTATCAACCTTTATCTCAATAATACTTTCATTTATTATCTTTAAACGAATACTGTATACTATGAAATTAACAAATAAGTAAAATATTAATGGTAAAAAGAACAATAACTTTAAGAGTAGTTATTGTTCTTTTTATTTTGCGTATATACGATTAATATCACAATTATTTTAGTTAAAAGTAAAAAAGATTGTGAAAATTTCACAATCTTTTAAATCATTTTCTTAATTTCTTCAATATGATAATTATAATACAAACTAGGGCTATACGTGTCTGAATAAAGTAATACAGCTTGATTAGACTCATAATGTAATCCTATGTTAATTGTAGAAATAATACCTGTTTGTGATCTTATAAATACTATTTCTTTGATACGTTGTTTTGTTTTATGATCAAGTGCATCTATAACCTTAATTTGTGTAATCAACAACTTTTCGACTTTCTTCTTTTCTTTTCTTAATAAATCTTGTATCTTTTGAATTTGTTCATCAATGACTTCTAAATAAAATTCTTTTTCTGAAGCATCAATATATACAACAATTTCTAATATATATCCTCTAAGCATTTTTTTAATATGATCTTTTTTAGCTCTATAATACAAAAAATAATTGCTTTGTTTAGAAAACATAATATAGTTATTACTTACTAAATAAGTATGTAAAAATTCTTTTGTTTTTATTCTCTTAATAGGCAATGGATCTCCAGCGTTTTTCCTTATCTTAATTAAATATGATGTATTAGTAACCGAATCTAACCTTGCTCGGAAAATTGAAGTTACAAATAGCGTAACTAATAATAACATAAATGTTACTGCATAAAGGACATTAGAGTTTGGGAAATGTAGATAACTATACCAAATAATAGATACCACTACTGCAAGGTATATAACAAATAAGGTAATTGTTAACAAGAATCTTCTGTTAATCATTTTAATATCTTTCATTAGACCACCTTACTAGCTAGAAAAATCGCAACTGCTAAAATGATAATAGCTATAATTAAAATTTCAAGATAAATACTTGTCTTATATTTTACAGATTTTTCAGTTTTATACTCAAGAAATGTAGGATATTGACTTCTGAATTCTTTACGATACAAAGCTTGTAATGAATATCTAATACCATGAAAAATTTCATAAGACCCCGATAATACAACAACTGAAGATAAAAACATAATTATACCAAAAACAAACATACAATTTGAAATACTTTCGTAAGTAAAATTAAATCCATACACTGATAAATGTAATCCTAAAGATGACACTAAAGCTACTAATAAAATTAGTACGATTCGAAATTTACTCATTATTTATCTAATTGTGATTTGTATCTATTTAATTCTTCTGTGTTACATAAAACTAAATGATTAGGTTCAACTTCTTGTAAAGTTGGTCCTTCTTTAGAGTAATCATGTTCTTTAGATGGATTATATCTTTTTAACTCGCCACGTAATTTTTCATAAGCTGGATCTGGTAGTGGAATAGAAGACATTAATGATAATGTATATGGATGAAAAGGATTATTAAATATCTTATCTTTATCTCCAATTTCTACAATTTTACCAAAATACATAACTGCAACACGATCACTAAAATATTTTACTACCGATAAATCATGAGCAATAAATAGAATCGTGATGCCTTTTTCTTCTCGTAGATCATTTAATAAGTTTATTACTTGTGCACGTATAGAAACATCTAAAGCCGAAATAGGTTCATCAGCAATAATAAACGATGGCTCAACAACAAGTGTTCTAGCAATCCCAATTCGTTGACGTTGTCCACCACTAAATTCATGAGGATAACGTCCAGCATGTTCAGGTACTAATCCAACAGTTTTTAATGCATCCTTAACAGTTTTATCTATTATTGCTTCATTTTTAACTCCATTAATACGTAATCCTTCAGCTATTATTTCTTTTACAGTCATACGTGGATTTAATGACGCAATTGGATCTTGAAAAATCATTTGCATTTTACGCATAAGCAATCTATTTCTATTAACTAAATTATATTTGTATCTTGAAATATCTTGCTTTTTACGCAATCCATTTAGTTTTATTTCTTTTTTTAATGAACTTAATTCTTTTTTAGCAGCAGATAATTCTTCTTTTGGCATATTTTTAGAGATTGAACTACTAAGTTGATTAATTTTCTTTTGAATTTCTTTATTCAAATCCAAGTACATATTAGAAATTTCAATATATTCTTTTGAATTTTCATTAAATTTTTGACTTTCCTTTTTAGAAGCAGGATCAACATAATGTTCGAATTTACGATCCCTTTTTTCTTGTTTTAGAATATTAAGAGCATCTAATTTAGCTTCTTCATATTCTTCATTAGCCTGACTAACACTTTCAGAATATTCTTGACTAGTAATATTTTCTGTTTTTAATTCTTCTTGTAAAGATGTAAGTTTAGCTATTTTAATTTCTTTTAATTCTTTTTTTGTAGCTTTGTAAGTAGCTTTAGCTCTTTTAACATCACTAATAATACGTGTTCCGTGGAAGTATACTTCTCCACCTGTTGATGGAAGCAATTTAATAATAGTACGTCCAGTAGTGGTTTTACCACAACCAGATTCACCTACTAATGAAAAAACTTCACCTTTGTAAATAGTAAACGATATATCATCAACAGCTTTAACTATGATTTTATTTTTTCCAGAACCATGTTTAAAATATTGTTTTAAATTACTAACTTTTAAAATTTCTTCTCTATTATTCAACTTGATCACCTGCATTCGTTTTAACTTTGCCATTTTTCAGAGCTTTTTTTACATCTCTATTTGCTTGTTCCTTGTAGCGATTAATACGTTCATTTATAATTTTAGGCATTTCAATTTTAGGTGCATCAGGATGAAGCAACCAAGTAGCTGCATAGTGTGTATCACTAATTTTGAAAAATGGTGGCTCTTCAATAAAATCTATTTTTAAGGCATGTTTATTTCTCGCAGCAAAAGCATCTCCTTTTGGAGGGAATAACATATCCGGTGGAGTTCCAGGAATTGATAGTAATTTATCAGTTGTATCTAAATCTGGAACACTTGACAATAATGCCCAAGTATATGGATGTTGTGGACGATAGAAAATATCAGCAGATTCACCATATTCAACAATTTTACCAGCATACATAACTGCGACACGACTAGCCATATTAGCAACTACCCCAAGGTCATGTGTTATAAAAATAACAGATAAATCACGTTCTTCTTTAATTTGTTTTATCAAATTTAAAATTTGTCCTTGAATTGTCACATCTAACGCTGTTGTCGGTTCATCACATATTAATAATTCAGGATTAGCAGTAAGTGCTATTGCAATTACAATACGTTGTCTCATACCACCAGAAAATTGGAAAGGGAATTGGTTGAAACGTTTTTCTGGTTGATCGATACCGACTTCGTTCATAATTGAAATTGCTTTTTCAAACGCTTCTTTTTTTGTAACTTTTAATTGTCTTTTAAATGCTTCTTTATTTTGCGATATTTGTTCTAAATCACTTTTGATTTGTTTTTTAATTTGATCTTTTTCAAGCTCCGATTTAGCTTTTTTCAATTCACTTCTATGTTGTTTTAATTGTGATAATAATTCTCTAAATTTTTCTTTTTGATCAACTTTAATTTGTTTTTTTTCAGCTTTAATTTGTGCTTTAGCTGCCTTTTTCTTAGCTAAATATTCAGTTTTCAACTCTGGTACATCTTTTTTCAATTCTTTTATTAGTGTATGTTTTTCATGTTTATATTCACTAATTTTACTATGTTTTTCTTCTTTTGATAAGCTATCATCTGACATAATTTCATTAACTCTATATTTAATTTTATCATGAGTTAATTTTATTAATGTTAGTTTATTTAGATAATCATGATATTCAGTATGATACAAATCATGATATCTCGTTTTGAAATGATCTCCATTAACTAGCATTGCTTCAGTAATTTGTTTACCAATTTTCATAATAGGATTTAAACTTGATAGTGGATCTTGGAAAATCATTCCAATCTTATTACCACGAATTTTATGGAAGTTTTCTTCAGATAGTTTTGTTAAATCTTGATTTCGGTATAATATTTCTCCTTTATCAATTACTCCATTACCAGCAAGTATACCCATAATAGCGCGAGTTGTAACAGATTTACCACTTCCAGATTCACCAACAATAGCCAATGTTTCACCTTTGTAAAGATCAAATGAAACTCCTCTTACTGCTCGTACTAACCCGTTAGGTGTCTTAAATGAAACAGTTAAATCATTAACTTCTAATACTTTTTCTCTATTCATTATTCGCTACCTCGCAATTGTGGATTCAGTGCGTCACGTAATGCATTACCAAACATATTAAATGTAATCATTAAGATTGATACAATAATAGTTGGATAAATAATTAACCACAAGTTTCCTGCAAAAATTTGTTGTTGTCCATCATTTAGAATAACTCCAATTGAAGTACCTGTTAAAGTAACTGGACCAATTGTTAATGATTGTCCATTCCCAATACCAAATCCTAAATATGATAAGTTAACTTCTAAGAAGATAACTGATGGTATACTTAAGATTACTCTAGTAACAATAGTACCAAGAGTATTTGGTAAAATGTGTTTAAAGATAATACGACGATCGGATGCTCCTAACGTACGTGCAGCTAAAACATATTCTCGTCCTTTATAACGGTAAAACTGGAGTCGTGTAACCTTAGCTACCCCTATCCATCCGTCATAGACCATGAAGATAAAGAGCGCGAGGAATCCGGGGCCAATTAAAACGGTTATAATCCCAATCATTGTTATTTGTGGGAAGCTTCCCCAAATATCAGTAAATCTTTCCATTAAAATATCTACTTGCCCGCCATAATAAGCACTAAATGCTCCCCATATAACTCCAATAATAATATTAGAAATAGAAGCCATAACACCTAAAAGTAATGATGTTCTTAAACCTAACCAGATTAATGTAAATAAATCTTTACCAAATACATCAGTACCGAATAAAAAATATGGTTCCGATTCAAATCCGATAGCGTAAGTACCATTCATCATTACATGATAATTACTATACACTGTACCAGCAATAGTAATAGAATCAACACTTGTTACAGCATGAAGTGGATATCCTTCTCCAAATGTCCATGCTTCATCGTCATCTGGATTTAATGTAATTGTATCTTCCATTTTTGGATTATCTAAAAGAATTTGGTTATATTCTTCTGCCCCAATAATTTTAGGAGCATCAGCGAATAAAGCAGCGTAAACATCATATGTGAACGACGCAACAGTCATTGCTGCATCTTTACGCAAATAACGTCCATTTTCTATTGCATTATTAATAACTATTAAAGAAAATGCTGATAAATCATATCCTGAAAATACTATATTGTTTTCAGGATTAGGATATTCAACAGTAATAGAATTTAAAGAAACAAATTCACTACCCTCAAGACTAGGTGTTGGTATTTCATATTTCAACACAATTTTACCAATATCTCCAGCATTTAACTCATTTAATAAATTAATATTATGAACACCAATACTTGAAAATGTACCAAGTAAAGTGAATTCATCCCACGAACTAGGATCAGGTATTGATGAATCAATGAAATAAATCTTAACATCTCCAGAAAGATCCATATCATTAATATCAATTTCTAAATTTGTTCCATCAACAATAGTGATAAACTCGTTTGATTGAATTGCATATGCAGTTTTATCAAAATTAATATATAAATCGTTCGTACCACCAATATACAGCGGACTTCTCTCTGATCCAATTATCTCTTTATTAGTTAATGTTTCTAAATCAATATATTTTACATCAAAGCCAAGTGTCGGGTATCCAAGACCAGTTTCAGGATCTATAGTATCGATATCTATAGGTTGATTGTCAAACTCTTTAGTTCCATCGAATATTCCAAAGTTCGATAGAAAAGGAACTTTCGGTGGTAATGTAGTTAATGAAGAATTTGTTTGCGTATATAAATTTTTCGGAGTAATCATTGGTACAGTAATCGATAAGATTACCATTATTAATAAAATTATTGATGCGATAACATTATATTTGTTTTTTGTGAAACGCATCATCGCATCTTGAAAATACGAAAGTTGTTTTGTTTGTAACGGTTTGTCAAGAAGTCTTTCATTATCTTGAACTAGTGAGAAATAATCTTTAGGAAATTGTTTGTTATCCATTATTTTCTCGCCCCCATTCTAATTTGTGGATCGACAATACCATATGATAAATCGACAATTAAAACTGTTACTAATGATATAGAACCATAAAAGGCACTAGAAGACATAATAACATTGTAGTCATAATTACCAAACGCTAAAGCCTGTAATGTAACTCTACCAACTCCAGGAATTGCATAAACACTTTCCATAATAAACGATCCACTTAGCAATCCAGCAAATGAACCAATAATTATTGGAACCATTGGTACTATCGAGTTACGAATAGCATGTCGCAGTACAGCTTGTGTATGACTTAATCCTTTTGTTTTAGCTAGTAAAACAAATTCAGAAGTTAATACTTCAGATAATTCTGCACGTAACATTCTTGTAAATCCAGCAATAGCTGGTAATCCTCCAGCTACAACAGGAATAATAAATCCTTTAGCAATATTTTTCCAATCCTCAATTCCAACAAGAGGGAATAAGGATGGTAGGAATCCATCCATCTTATAACTGAAAATAATAATTAGGAGTAATATAAACACTAGACTAGGCAAAGATAAAAAAACCATTATGATAATTTGGGCTATATTATCAATAAATGTGTCCTTTTTAAGTGCTGTTATTATTCCAAATGCGAATCCAAACGGTAGATAAAAAGCCAATGTTGCTAAATTAAGATATAGCGTTAATGGCATTCGCGCAGTAATAATGCTAAAAGCAGGAACATTAACGTGAATTTTAGTAGAAGTTCCCCAATTCCATTCTGTTAAAACGTTGTTCAACCAACTAAAATATTGTTCTGATATTGGAACTCTATAAAAAACTTTAATAATATTCCCATCTCGTACAGGGCTAACAATAAAAACCGTTTTATTAATCTCAGGATTATTGTTACGAATATCATTAATTATTACCATGTCATCTGGATTAGTTATATCATAGTATTCCGACGTGTAAAACCCATCCGATACTTGTTTTTCAAGCCATGTATCTTTTTCGTCGTTTTTTGTTGGCGGATATTCAGGTGCTAATTTCAACAAAACAAAAGTGATTGTTAATGTTGTAAACAGGATAATAAAAATCCAAATTATCCGTTGAATAATATACTTCGTCATTTAATCTCTTCCTCACTATTTGAAATTTATACTAACACAACAATTATATCAAACTTTATTATGAAAAACAATTTATTTTTATATAAAAATAAGGGGGATCATAGACTATTTTTTCAATAGTATTATGATCCCCTTATTAGTTAATTTTTAATTAGTTTTTAAAGTTTTTCTTAGTTATTATAACCAAGCCCAACCAATGAAGTAGTCACCAATGTGTAATACAACATAAGCATCACTCCATCCATTCCAATCAACAGCATAAACTTCAGTATAGTCTGCAGGAGAACCTTGATCTGCAGCAACGTCAGCTAATGTTAAATATGAAGGGAATGTCGCTGCGATATAAGCATTTGCAGCAATTTCTGCATCAGTTAATGGTCCAGTTGAACCAACATAATAATCTGCATATCCTGAATGATCCTTAATTGCATCTTCAGCTGAAGTAAATAATGCAGCTTGATCATATAATTTGTATTCTGCACCTTCTACAGACATTACATATAATACGCTCTTACCACTTTCAGTAACAACAATCTTAGCAATTAAATCATCAAATGCTTCGTCTTCAGCGATATTAGCTAGTGTATCTCCTAAAACATATTCAGAAAGAGCACTACCGTCAGATGAACTATCTAATACTTCACCATTCATATCTAAGTAAGCAACAATTAAACTATCAGCATCTGTCCATGCAACTTGTTCTTCTCCATCTAGGATATATACATTTCCATTAATAGCAGCTACTAATGCATTGTATCCCCAAATTTCAGAAACTTCTACACCATCTAAATTAGTATAAGTAACAGCAATGTTTGGTGTTGTAGTATCAATACCCCAGTTTAGAGTAAATCCACCTTTATTGTCGTCATTAAATACGTCTAAGAAACTAGGAGCGTCTAATAATGATCCACTAATTCCACCAATTCCAAGGTCCATATCAGCAATCATCATATGATCGTAATAGTTACCAGGGAAGTCAACATCATTTACATTAATAATAATTTTAACAAAGTTAACATCATCAACTAATAAAGCTTCATATTGTTCTTTTAAATTAGCAACCATTGCTTGTGCACCAGTGTTACCACTAGAAGCCCAATACAATTCTAAAGTAATTTCAGTATATTCATCAGCTGTACCAGCAGTGTAATATCCATCAGCAATTCCTTCAGCTACTGCTTGTTTGAATAAAGCAACAGAAGCATCTGGGAAGTAACCATAAGAGTCAGCACCAAAAGCATCTAATACTGCAGCACCAGCTTCAGTACCACGAACAGACATTCCTGATTCACCATCTAAGAAATATGTTGAAGCAAATAAAGTGTAAGCTGGTAAATAAGTTTTAACTACATTAACTGCAGCTTCATATCTATCAAATCCATAATATAATGCTTGTTTCATTTCAGTGTATTGAAGGATAGGTTCTGGAACCCAAGTTTCACTTAATCCGAATCCTGGATATTGTTCAATGTAAGCATCACGAACTTCTTCAGTACCGAATCCATTAATCATTAATCTCCAAGTAGTTGCATCTGGAGAAACTTTGACACGAGGGTCACCAGCGTAATCTACAACTTGAGATGCTGGTACACCAGCACTGTCTAAACGACCAGCTAAGAATTCAGCAAAAATTTGATCTGAACCATCAATGAAACGATATTGATAAGCTGTATAATGATACATTTCTGCATCTGGATGATTAGGATTTTTAACGAATGTTAATAATTGACCTGAAGTGTAAGTATCAAATACATAAACACCACTTGAAGCAACTGAGTCAGGACCAAGTCCGTATAAAGATTCATCACCGAAAGATTCAAGTAATTCTTGATTAACTGGACTTAATGAAGCACCAGCAAACATATATTTAATATCGAATGCACTCTTATCTGTAGTGAATTCTAATTCTAATACATTAGTTTCACCTGGAGCCATACGTAAACCAACTTCTGAAAAGTCAGTAACGCTACCATCTAAATATTCAGCAGCATTTTTAATACCACTAGAAATGAAGTCTCCTCCACCAGATCTAGCTCTAAACCAACTTTCATCAAGAGCATGTTGCCATGTCCATAAGTAGTCACTAGCATCTAGTTTTTCAAATCCATCAGCAAATCCTGAAGTATCGATTGAGTCTTTGAATGTCCATACTAAATCGTCTCTCATAGGAATTTGCCAAACTTTTGCATATGTTTTACCATTTACAACTTCTGGATTAACAGGGATAGGTTGATCTGAAGCTAAACTAGGATCAATTTGATATCCAGTTTTAGAAGCATCAAAGTGGAATTCATATAATCCACCAGTAAATCTACCAATAAAATCAGAAGAGTTACTGTCATCAGAAATCCAAGGATTTAAGTTTGTAGGATCAGTATTAAAAGATCCTCTCCAAGTATATTCTCCTGCGTTACCATATGTATCACCATACATTAATACAGTTGAATCATCTTGAGTAAATTGTGAGAAGTCAGTACCAAAACCTAATACTCCATTAAATTCTGGACTGTATAATTGTACTCTTGAATCAAACATAATACGTGAAGCACGTGTGTAAAGTGGAACACCTGCGATAACGTTATCAAGTAAATATGTTTCAAGTGCAGCAAATAATATTCCTTTTGAGTCTACAGGTAATTTTGATAAATCTACACCACTTAAATAATTTGCAAGTGGTAAAGCCACATTAACTGTTATAGTCATTGAAGCAGTATTATCGTCACTATCTGTTACTTCTAATTCAACAGTATATACACCAGCTGTTAAAGTATCAACATTATTTGATACAACAACGATGCTACTTGTTAAATCTCCATCCTCTGCATCTGCAGCAGTAACGCCAGCAAGAGGGTCAAAAACAGTACCAGAAACATAAGATACAGAAGTTTCTCCAGTTATAGTTGGATTAGTATCAGGTACGTCTACTACTTCTTCAGGTTTACAAGCTGAAAGCATAAAAACTGTTAACAACAATGTAAACATAAGAGCAATTCTTTTAATCATTTATATCTCTCCTTTTCTTTTTTATATTTAAATTATACCAAATGCTATACAAAAATACACTACTTTTTTGCTTTTTTTTTGCGTGAAAGCGCTATTTAGTACAACTTATTAAAGATTTCCTAACATAATTCCTAAAGATTTTGTATTATTACTTGTACTTAATGGTTATTATAAATACTATTTCTTACTCTGGTGAAATAATATCTAATAACGTATCAACATCATATATTAAATCAATATCAATTGGATAATCAGGTTCGATTCCAAACTCTGTATTATGAAAAACATAAGGATCTTCATCAGTACCTGCACCTGTACGGTAAGCCCCAATATTATTACTACTCATTGTAAATGCTGTTCCGTTTGGTAATAATACCGGCGTAATCGAGCAAGCTCCTCCACCAGATGTTACTCCAATAATTGGTCCTAAATTATTTTCCATGAAAATGGTTGCCATTTCATTTGCTGCACTAAATGTAACTGGTGTAATAAGTAAAGACCAATTTAAATTAGCATATGAATCAATACCTTCATCAATCACTACATAATAACTCGAATTACCATTTGTATCACCATCAATTGAACTAACTCTAAATGGTTGATCTGTAATAAATCCAACAATACGGTAAAGTGCTCCAATATTTCCACCTGTATTCCAAGACAAATCTAAAATAATATTTTCAAGGTTTGGTGATTCAATCATAATTTGATCCATCATCATTTCAACGTAAACTGCACTATCAGAATTAACAGTTTCTTCAACATTAACGATTAATGGCCAATTTGATTCAAAATCAACAGGAATAGAATTAACAACACCTACATAAAATAATTGATAATCTTCATCATATGTAATTTGAACCATATAATCAATTGTAGGATTATCTATATCTTCAGTTGCAACTGTTATAGAATAATACCCATTACCTTTTTCATCATCTGTTGTATCTTCTAAAATAAAATCATATCCTAGAGCTAACAAAGCATCCTTATAAGTATCTACATAAGCTTGTGATACTCCTTTAATAAGAACTTCTAATATATTTTCTTTATCTGTTGAATTATTATAATAGAAGAATTTATCTCCTTCACTAATAACTGGCAAAATATTACTTGCATCTTCAACATCTAAAATACCTTCAGGAAATGAAATATCAAATGTAGATGTTTCATCAATATCTGCTGTATAGAAATCATCTAAGATTAAAACTGCAGATGCATCATCTAAGAACCAGTAATACGGTCTATTTGGCGATGATGATGCCCAACCACCATTTTCTCCTGTTCCCCACTTAGCTTCAATAACATCATCAACTGCAAACAATCCATCATAATACCAACCAACAAATCGTGGACCGTAATATGATAAGTTATTAGTCTCAGGTCCATCAAAACGAATTGAATTAAAATATGAATGATATCCATAACTAGTATGTGGTTCATCAATTTGTTTTAATAATAAATCACGAATTGCATAATCAAAGTCTTCTGGATCTGTGACTAACAGACTATCCTTTTGATCATATAGAAGATTATAATAAGTATCAACTTCCATAATATCTTGTAATCCATATAAGTTGTCTAGATCAAATGCTAACATATTAAATGTATGAATTAATAAATCTACAGGAATATCTTCTCCGCTCATAGAACTACTTCTAACAGTGCGAAGTTCTCTACTACCATCTTCAGGTAATGAATAAATACCAAATAATCCATCAGTATTATAATAAACGTTGTAATAACTCAATCCAGCTAAAAGTTGATTAGCTACATAAAATGGTAATAATACTTCTCCATCATAAACAGTGATATCCATATTATAATCATCTAAATCATAAATAACATCATCACCATCTTCTGAAGAACTATTAGGATTATCGAAATCATATTCAATATGTCTACCATAATTTGTTTCTGTTGTATATACGTATGCCCAATAAAATCCTGGATCATTAACAACGACTGTATTTTCAATTGAATCGACAGTTAATATCATATCGTATGTTTCATCATAATCTTCATCATAGTATTGATAAGAAATAACTAAAACACCATCTGTTGTAGTTATTGTAAATTCTACACTTGGGTCAATAAATCCTTCAAGTAAACTGAAGAAATCTACAACCTTAATATATGGTACTGCTCCATCTTCTTCATAATACATATTAACGTTACCATCTTCTACTTCATATTCTGTTGTTAAATTTTCAAATGGCAAATTAACAAAATTGTCAATTACTACTTCCTCAATAAAGCTTAAAGGAATATCATATGTTTTAGAAATCACAGTATCATTAAGTGTGAAAGTTACTGTAATTTTTCCTTGTGTTATAGTTTCAGTTAATGGTAAAGGTAAAATAACTCCACCTTCTGAAATATACTTTGAATCTACATTATATTTCATTGAACTTCGATTTACTCTGCCTTTTTTAGGCATATAAATTAAATTATCAGATACATACATTTCACTTTCATATTGTATGATATCTTCATTAATAAGATCTTCATCTGTTACTCCAACCACTTCTTCTTGCCAATAACTATTTAATGTGATATCAGCAGTTACTTCAGTTGAAAAATCATATTCTACAGAATCATCTTCTTCGTACCAATACATAAAATTATAACCATCTCTAGTAGGGTTCGAAGGTTTAACTACTAATTCTCCTTCAGCTATAACTTGATTATCTACAGCACTTCCTTCATTGCTATTAAATGTCACTGTATAATTTGTTTTTTCTACAACTTCCTCCGGCTTTTGGCATGCAGTAAGTACAAGTGTTGAAAATAATACTAAAAATAATAAACTAATTTTTTTCATTATCTTTGCTCCTTTTTTAAGATCGTTATAGTATATCTTAATCTATTTAATATTACCCTTTAGATTGTAGATTGTCAAGAATATATGTGTATACAAATATAGAAACATAATGACCGTAAATAGTTATTTATATATCATTATTTATTACTATTCGTCATACTTCCAAATTGCTTTTCTTTACACTTATTGACAGTTTAATATTAATCATTTATAAATCATTCCTAATTAAGTCTTCTAATACTTCTCTTTTTTGAATAATAGAAACACTATTTTTCTTAATTAGTATTGTTGCTGGTTTCAACATTTTATTAAAGTTATTAGCTAGTGAATTCTCATATGCACCTGTTGAATAGACTGTAAGAATATCATTCGCTTGCAAATGTGGTAATAATACATTTTCAAACATTTTATCAGTTGATTCACACGCTTTTCCAACAATAGTATAAATTGTTGTTTTTTTGTTTAATGGTTTATTTGCAATTATAACATCGTATTTCGCTTGGTATAAAGCAACTCGTATATTATCTGTCATACCTCCATCAATTGAAGCATAATTCCTAATGTTTGGAATATTTTTTATTGAACCAATCGTATATATTGTAATCGCTGATTCTCCAACAATATATCTTCCAGGTTCAATTATTATCGTAGGAAATAATAAATTATATTTACTACTATTTTTTGAAACATTTTCATATATTGCATCAGTAAAATATGTTAATGGCTTAACATCATCTTTGTTTGTATAATAAATACCATACCCTCCGCCGACATTTAATTTTTGGCAGATAAATCCATATTTTTCTTTTAAAGAATTAATTAATTTGAATGTTATATCAATTGCGTCTATTATATTTTTATTATCATGTAATTGTGATCCAACATGAAAATGAATTCCCACAATATTTAAATTATTGCTTGCTAATCCAAAACTAAAAACTTTTTCTATATTTTCAGCATCAAGTGTTATTCCGAATTTGGAATCAGCTTGACCTGTAGAAATAAATTTATGCGTTTTTATTTTATTTAACATAGGTGATATTCTAATAAAAATATTCGGCTTTTTATTAAGTTTTAATGATAACTTATCTAAATTTAATAATTCATTATAATTATCAACAACAAATTGCTTAACATTATTAATTAATGCATATTCAATTTCTTCAATAGATTTATTATTACCGTGAAACATTATCTTTGACGAATTAATATTTGATTTCAAAGCAATAAACAATTCTCCCATGCTAGCGACATCAATTCCTAATTCACTGTTCTTTATAATTCTTCCCATTTCAAGGTTTAAAAATGCTTTTGAAGCATAATATACTTCTACATTTTTATATTTATTTAAAAAGTTTGTTTTTATATTTTGAATTCTATCATCAATTATCTCTTGATTGTAAACGTATAAGGGTGTTTTATATTTTTTAGCTAACTCTACTATATTTTGTCCTCCAAAATATAGTACATTATTTCTAATATCTAAATTATGCATTATTTTAACCTCGTTATAAAATATTTAATAAAGATAATACATTATTTACTTGTAAATTAATTCCTATTGATAAACATCTTTCATCAATATTAAATGTATTAGAATGAGTTGAAGAATATGGTCCTAATTTTTTACTACCTGATCCTAAATGGAAAAATGCTCCTTGTGCATTTTTTTGATAGTACCCAAAATCTTCTCCTCCCATTGATGGAAACTCTTTGATTAAAACTTTTTCTTTTCCTAAAATACTTGCTGCTGTTTCAATGATTTTATTCGTTACAAAACTATCATTAATCAATGCAGGATACCCTTCATTAAAAATAATTTCTGTTTTTGCATCAAATCCTAAAGCAATTGATGATGCTACTTCAGTTATTCTTTTTTTCATAAATTCTCTAGTTTTATTGTCAGTGGTTCTTAATGTTCCTTTTAATTCAACAAAATCACTAATTATATTTGATTTAACCCCTCCGTTAATCATACCGAAAGTTAATACTACTTGATTTAATGGTGAAACATTTCGACTAATAATTGCTTGTAAAGCAGTAACAATATTCGCAGTAATAACTATTGCATCTACTCCTGTATTCGGATAAGCAGCATGAGATGCTTTTCCATATACTCTTAATGTTACTCCACCTGTTGTAGCGTTAAGTTTTCCATGCTTTATTTCGATTTCTCCCACATTTAAATATGGCATAACATGTAACCCTAAAACATAATCTACTGGAGGATTATTAAGATGCCCTTCTTCAACAATTCTCTTAGCTCCAGCACTTACTTCTTCATCTGGTTGAAAAATACATTTAACTATTCCTTTTAAAGATGATTCCATCTTTTTTAAGATAATGCATGTTCCTAGTAGTATCGCGGTATGCGCATCATGTCCGCAAGCATGCATTACTCCATCAATTTTTGATTTATAAGGAACATCATTCATTTCTAAAATAGGTAAAGCATCAATATCAGCTCTTAAAGCAATACACTTTCCTTTGCTTATTTTACCAATTGTTGCGACAACTCCTGTTGTCGCTGCTTTTACGTAACCAATATGATAAGAATCTAAAATCTCTATTATTTTCTTTTGGGTATTAAATTCCTTTTTACTTAATTCTGGATACATATGAAAATGTCTCCTATAAGTTATTACTTCTTCTTCAATTTCTTTTATTAAACTATCAATATTCATGCAATTCACCTACCAATTCATCAAGGATATATTTTATTTTGTTTGATTCTTTGTATACTTTAGGAATTCTTGAACTAATTGTAGAAATTAATTCATTTTTATTTGTTTTTAAATTTTGACTTAATTGTTCTAATGTCATTCCATTTCCTCCAAAAAGAATGGCTTCATCTCCTTTAGATATTTCAAAATTAGAAATATCAACTGATAATTGATCCATTGAAGGGATTCCAACAATTTGACAACGGTGCTCTCTTATTAAAACATACGATTTTTCACTAATTTCACGTGGAATGCCATCAGCATATCCAATTGATAAAGTCGCTATTTTTTTTATTTTTGGATATTGTTTATCAGAATATCCAAAACCTTTCAAATCCACATCAATAATATTTGTTACAATTGTCTTCAATATTTGAACTGATGTTGTTTTAATTTTATTACTTTCTTTAATTGATGAAAGTCCAAACATTAATGATCCAATTCTTGGTAAAGATGTTTGAAATTTTGGATATCTTGTAAACGCAATACTATCTAAAATGCTTTCATATTTAAAAGAAACATTATTATCCTTTATTTTTTTACAAAACGACTTAAATATTTGATACTGTTCATTATCATATTTTAAACTAACTAATCGAAGATGAGAATAAATACCTTTTATAATAATATTTTCTAATTTACTTATTTCGATAATTTCATTTAAAAATCTATTTGACGGAATTTTACCTAGCCGATGAAATCCACTATCAACTTTAATAAATATTTTTGATTTACTAATTTTATTAATTATTTTCGCTTGAGAAACTTCAAAAATAGTTATAATAAAATGATTTTTAATCGCAACTTCTAAAAGTTCATCTTCTAAATATCCTAAAATCATAATTTCTTTATTAGTAACATCTTTTATTTTTAAAGCTTCATTTAATGTCGCAACAGCAATTATTTTTATTTTACTATATTGATTTAGTTCTTTAGCAATGACTGAAATACCATGACCATATGCATTCGCTTTTAAAACAAAACAAAAATCTGTAAAAGAACTATTTAAAATAGTTTTTACATTATTATGGAGAACATCTAAATCAATTTCTAAATAAGTATTTCGATATAACATAATAAAATCACACCTTTTTAATCATTATAATATATAAATCCTTCATAAAAATATTGATATCTACTTAATAAATCTTTTAAATAAAAACGATAGCTACTACCTGGATCATTAATTTTAAAAGAAATATCACCATTTTCATTATATTCATACCCTATAACAACAACGTAATGAGTAGTATTTCCTTTTATTTTAATAATTGGAGGAATTCCTTCATCTAGTTTTTCCTTTAAATGCATTTGAAATAACTTATAAGATAATTCATTACTGAAAGGAATCTCAGTTCTATATTGAGAATATGAAGGATAGTATGTTGGGATAATATTCCCATATTTTGGTATTTCTGTATTTACCCAATAAACTAATCCTCCAGTTACTAAATCAATATTTGTTTCTTCAGGTGTATATAAACTATTATTATAATAATTCACAATCATTGTTAAAGCAGTTAACGCGCAACCATATCCACTAATTGATAATGAACTACCATTTAAATTTCCTATATAGTCAAATTGATGTTGCAAAGGCACTTCTAAAAGCACGACCTCACCAAAAACAAAGCTATTGCGATTTATTAAGTATTCTGGTTTTGTCCATATTGTTATTTTATCAGATGATAATAATGATAATCCAATTGGATATTCTCCAGATAAACTAATTGCTTGTACTTCGAAAAACCCAATATTTGCTAGTAAATAAGATCCTTCAGGACTGTTTGTATAAAATCCTGACATATGAACCTCATCTCCTACAATAAAATCTAATCCCATATTTGGATATACAATAATTGTTCGATTAATTTCAATCGCTTGATTATCACTAGAATCACTGTAGTTATATTTTACTTCATACTTACCTACAATATTGGAATCAACCAAATCACCACTAATTATGACTATATTATTAATGTCATAATTATCACTTATATTTACGCCTTGCTCAATATATTTATCTCCTTGAAGAACATAAATAGTTTCATCACCAATTATTGATAAACCAGGAATTGTAGTATCTACAATATTAACAGTTAAATTAAAAGAAGTACTATTTCCATCACTATCAGTAAACCTATAAATAACTAGATAAGTATCTACGATATTAAAATTAATATTCTCTTCAATCATTTCATTTGTCACTTCTAACTCACCATCTTCAGCATCATGTAAGGTAACAAGTTGAGTTAAATCAACTCCACTTGAATATACTTCCAAAGTTAATTCTTCTTCTCCCCAGAAGAAAGGATCATATGAAGTATCGTTTACTCCACATGAAGACAAAAAAAAGATAAATATGAATAATAATATTCTATTTGATTTTTCCACTTATATCACTCTTCCTTAAATAATAAACACTTATATTTTCGAAAAAATAACCTCATTATTGATATTTTACTATTTTTAATAACACATGTATATATTATATTTCATTTATTAAAAAAAATGACTACGGAATAAACCTTTTAAAAGGTTTATCATATAGTCATTCTTAATAAATTGTTAAGTGCCAATTATGTTTAAATATTTGTTTAAATAGTTTTTTCGTTCTTCTATATTCATTTTATGATACAATTTTTCATTTGGTAAAATTACATAGCTTAATATAATTCCTCCAATTATTTTAGAGGTGGCTTGATAATCAAGTGTAATTTCATTCGCTTCAAAATATTTCTTTATTGCCTTACTAACATTTTCAAAAATAACATTAGTAAACTTAAGTTCACTTGGCAAATTACCAACTAAACTCTCAGATATAAGCATTCTAACAACTTCAATATTTTTAGAGACTACTAATAAGCGATTATTAAGTAATTCTTTTAAAAAATCAAATATACTAATTCCTTCTTTGAATTCTAAAACAGAACTAAACTTATCCTCAATAATACTTTTTATACTATTTTCAAAAAGATTTTGTTTTGTTTTAAATTTACGATATAAAGTTACTTCAGCAACATTTGCTTTTAAAGCAATTTCTTTAGTTGTTGCGGAAATATATCCCTTTTTTACAAAAACGCTAATACTAGCTTTAATTATTTGATCTGTTTTGTCTCTCATCTAAACACCTCAGTTGAAATTAAATTTATTAAGGTTACACTTTTTTTCTATGAAACAATGAAACAATACTTCCTTGAATAGATAATACCGCAGGCATTACTATAATCGTACTAAGTAACGCTAATGAAATATTAACTAAAGTCATTATACCAAAATTACTTAAGATTTCAAAATCAGAAATAACTAAAGCACTAAATCCTCCAATTGTTGTCAAGGCTGAAACAATAATTGGTTTACCCATTTTACTTAATGTTATAACAATTGCGTCGTTAGTATAAATTGTTTTTTGTTTTTCTTCAAAATATCTTTCCATTATCAAAATTGTATATTCAGTTCCAATTCCAATAATCATCGCTCCAAGGGTCGCGGTAAGTGGTGTATATTTTAAATCATATAAATACATTATTGCCCCACTCCATCCAACAATTAAGCTAATTGGAATTAACGGAATAATTGCTTTTAATGGATTACGGTATATGATTAGTAATCCAATAAATACAAGTGCCATTCCTACTAATGTTATTGTATACCTACCTGTAGTTAGAGCAGTAATCATTTCAACATCTATTACAGCTTGTCCTGTTACGGTAACATCCATATTTGTAATAGAATTATCTAAATATATTTTTAAGTTTTCAATAAATGTTTCTAATTCATCAGACTCTAAATCATTTATTGAAACAATAATTACTCCTTTTGTTGCATCTTCGTTCACTAGCATTTTTAATTGTTCTGCTGGTAAATTTTTAGTCAAGTTAGTTACTAAATTAGGTGTTAAATGTTCTGTTGTTAATTGATTTAATACACTGCTTATTGATTTTACTTTAATAATTTCATCAGGAAATTCTGATTGAAGATTATTTGTTATATCAACAATCCAATCAAGGTTATCATCAGTATAAATATCATAACTACTATAAACTATTGATAATTGCTCTGTAGAACCTATGATTTCTCTTAATTCTCGAATATCTAATAATTCTTGAGTATCTTGAGGCATAAAAGTTTCAATGTCAGTTTCTACACCAACTTTTTGATCATAATAAACTCCTAATGCGGCAGATCCAATAGCTAAAACAAGAATAATATATTTAAATTTTAAAACGGTTTTTGTTATTTTATTCATTATATTTTCAAACTTATTACTCTTTTTAGTTTTTTTCTTTTTATTTTCAATATGAAAGAAATAATCTCTAACAAATAAAACTGGCAATAATATTAATAATGCGACTATAAAACTAACAATCATTCCGATTGTAAGCATCTTACCAAAATCTTGAATCATCGGAACAGGAGAAATATATAAACTTAATAACCCTAAAGCCGTGGCTATTAATGCAGTTAAAATTGCTGGAGCTGATTTTCTAATTGTTTTTGTAATTGCTTCTTTTGAATTATTTTTATTATTCATTATTAGATCCTCCCGCTAGTTCTTCTGTATATCTACTTTGGAATTGAATAGCATAATCTATTCCTAGGCCAATTAATACCGGGAAGACTGCCATTGATACCAAGGTCAGCCCAATATTTAACCATCCCATTATTCCAATTGTAGCAATAACCGCAACTAAAATAATTCCTAGCGGTAATAATCTCCATTTAACTCTAAAGACAATTAAAAGTACTCCAATCATGATTAAAGCAGATAATCCCATCATTGATTGCATACTATCCATCATAGCGGTTTTGATTGACATATCTAAAACTGGTTTCCCTGAAACAAGTGTTATATCTGCCAATCCTTGTTCTTCTAATGATTCTTTAATTGTATCAATAATATTTCCTTTTATTTCATTTGATACTTCCCCATCAAGAATAACTAAAAACATCATATATTCTTCATCTATTGTAAATGATTCAAACGTACTTCTAACTTCTCCTGTTTCATCATAAATCATCATATCTAGTGTTGATTGTTCTGTTGGAATTGATGATGTTAAAACATTAAAATTATCATGTATCATTAATAAGTTAGTACTCATTAAATGTAAATTTGAAGCTATCATTGATAAATTATCTGATAACATTGCAATTTGCGAAGTCACCAATACTTGATTATCAATCATCCCGGTTAATCCTAAAATAATGTTTTGTAATCCAGCAATTGTATTAGTAGTAATCATTGGTAATGCTTGAGAATCATTACTAATAGTGCTCATTTGGTTAGCCATACTGATTAATTGGTTGTTAGCAGTAGTTAACATTGTTACTTGATCATTTAATGATGGATCAGTACTTAAATCATTAATTACTATTGTAATACTATCAGTAACAGTTAATATTTGTGTGCTAAATGTCGCATAAGATGAAATAAGATTTGTTACACCTATTCCTAAATTTTCTTGTCCATCAATCATTGAATTAACAGCTATTGTAAGCTGATTAAGTGTTGTATCTATATCATCCGTATTAGCGTTGGATGCTAGTAATTCACTCATTGTTTGTAAATTTACTGAAACATCTTCTAATCCGTTTGATAATTCTAATAATGCTGTTTCATATTGATCGGCTGATTTCCCAGCAAACTCTTTAACTAATGATACAGGACTATTTATAGTGAAAATTTCATCGTAATATGAAAGTTTTTCTTCTAATTCATTCATATAAGCCATATTCTCTACAGTAAATAAATCATTATATCCATCACCTTTATATAAAACAATGATAGGATCACTACCAAATTCAGTCTGATAATTAAAATTATCAATATATTCAGATGTATCAGTTTGAATTAATGTTTCGTTCCCAGTTTTCAGTTCTACCTTGGTAATACCAACTAATAAAACTAAAAAGATAACTACCCCAACAAAAATCATTTTCATTGGATATTTTGTAACTAATTTCGCAATTTTTTCGAGCATATATTTTCCTCCTTATGTATGTTAGTGATAACTTATATACTATACATTAGAAGATTTACTTTGTCAAGTCTTTGTCAAGTATAATATTTTCAATTTTATGTGTTATAACCTAGTTAATGAAAGAACTTAAATCTAATCCGTGTGATACTAAATCATCTATTTCAATATATCCATTATGTGATAGTTGAATTTCCGAGAAAGATATATTTAAATTCTCATTATCGCCATTATTATTAATTAATACCAAGGACATTAATGTTAAATCCATTGATTTTATTTCATTTTCCCCTACAAATAATTGATAAGGGTTCAACTCTGTTCCTTCTCCAACTAATCCAGTAATTATAATTGATGATACAGAAGATAAATCAGATGTTATAGGCGGATTAGCATCCTCACATGCAGATATTAATAAAATAGAATTTTAAATGTTTGCAAGTATTCATATTATATATTTCAAGTAAAAAGTCAGAATTTTAAAATACATTACTATTTTAAAATTCTGACTAGTTATTATTAATTTTTAATTCATATTTACGAACACATCTAATGCTTCAAAATGTTCATCGTTTTGGGATTTTCTTATTTTTAATCTGCGCCAAATTGTACATTTATCGCTTAAACTTAATTTTTTATATTCAATTACCCCTCCACAAAAAACAATTTTTGCATGATAGAAGATTTCCACAGGTATAGAGTCTTGAACTGCGATATTAAACTCCACTTTATTCATTCCTGAACAAAATAATCCAAGTTTAAAATCAAGTAAAATATTTTTATTTTTTTCGATAAAATCTCTGGTAAACTTTTCAATTTCTCCAACATAAATTGGTGCACCAATTAGAATATTATCATATCCTTTTAATTCAAATCCTCCTTCTTCAATATCAAATAAATCACTATCTTTAATTTTTTCATAGAGATATTCTGCACATTTTTTTGTATATCCTTTTCTAGATTCATAAAGTATTAAAGTTTTCATTAGATTCCTCCTATTTTTAAATTTAAAAATATTTTATTAAAATTAATTTGGCTTTTTATATCTACTTTCATTGTAACATACCACTATAATTATTCAATATTACAAATATATTGGCAGTTATAAAAACCGTATATTTCTAAACGAAATATACGGTTTTGTTTAATTATTTATTTTCTTCATCTTCTTGAAGTTGTTTTAAAACACCATCTAACATATGTTGAGGTACTTCGTCATAACGCACGAATTCACGTTGGAAAGATCCAGTTCCTTGTGTCATTGCCATTAAGTCAATTGTATAACTCATAATTTCTGCTTCAGGACATTCAGCAATAATTTTTTGTCTACCATTATTAAGAGGTTCCATACCTAGAACTTGACCACGTCTACGATTAATATCTCCCATAACGTCTCCTACATAATCATCTTTAACTATTATTTCAAGTTTCATAGTAGGTTCTAATAATGTCGGTACACATGTTTTGATTGCATTTTTAAAAGCAACTGCCGCAGCTAATTTAAAAGAAATTTCATTTGAATCTACTGCATGATACGCTCCATCAATTAATGTTGCTTTAATACCAATAACAGGAAATCCTGCAAGAGGACCTTTATGGAATGTTTCAATTAGTCCTTTTTCAACAGCTGGAAAATATCCTTTTGGAACTGATCCGCCATGAATTTTTTCATCAAATTCAAAATCAATTTTATTAGGATTAACTGGTTCGAAAATCATTTTAACAACACCAAATTGTCCAGATCCACCTGATTGTTTTTTATGACGTCCCTCTACTTCTACTTTTTTCTTTATTGTTTCTCTATATACGATTTTTTGTTCTAATTGGTCTACTTCAACTTTAAACATATTTTTAAGTTTTTCTAAAATATATTTAATATGTGTCATACCTTGTCCACCAATTAACAATTGGGCAGTTTCACGATTACGTTTATATTCAAAAGAAGGATCTTCAATTGTTAATTTATGTAATGCAGAAGAAATTTTATCTTCATCTTTTTTGTTTTTCGGTTTGACAGCTATATAAATCGTTGGTGAAGGGAATCCAGGTCCTTTATAAACTATTTGATTTTTAGGATCAGAAATAGTGCAGCCTGTAAAAATTTCATCTATTTTAGTAATAACACCAATATCTCCTGCATGAATCATATCTGTTTCTATTTGTTCTTTCCCTCTTAAAAAAGAGATTGAACCAATTTTAAATGTTTCATGAGAATTAGTTACTGTTATTTTTTGTCCACTTTGTAATGTCCCAGAATATACTTTAACTAAATTCATTGTTCCAACAAATGGATCAATCGTTGTTTTAAATACATATCCAGAAAACGGTTCTTCATCTGTTGTTTTTCGTTCAAATGTTTCTTCTGTTTTAGGATCTTTTCCTACTATTGGTTTAAGATCATTTGGAGCTGGCATAAACTTTTTAACCATTTCTAAAATATCGATAACACCAATGTCTTTAATAAGAGATCCAAAAACAATTGGTTTTAAATCTCCAGAAAGAACACCTGAACGTAATCCACCACATATTTCATCATATGTTAATTCTTCTCCACCGAAGTATTTTTCTAATAATACTTCTGATGTTTCCGCAACTGATTCAAATATTTTTTCTCTTAATTCTTCAACTTTATCAGTTAAAAATTCTGGCATAGGTTTTTCCACTATTTTTTGACCATCTAATACTTTAGCTTTCATGTCGACCATATCAACATAACCTTTAAAATCTTGCCCTTCAACTATTGGCCATAAGAATGGAACAGCTTTATTTCCAATCATTGTATGTAATGCATTAATCAATTCATCTATTTTTATATTATCTTTATCCATCTTATTAATGAAAATAATAGTTGGAATATTTAATTCACTTAAATCTGCTAGAACTTGTTCGGTACCAATATCGACACCTTTACTTCCGTCAATCATTAAAATAGCACCTTTCACAACTGAAAGTGCTTGGTAAACCTCACTTACTAATTCTCTATTTCCTGGAGTATCTAAAAAGTTAAACTTATAACCTTCATATTCAACTGGAATAAGTGTTGTAGAAATTGATGATAAATGTTTTTTCTCTTCAGTAAGATAATCCGATGTTGTATTGTTATCATCAACATTACCTTTCTTGTCTTTTGCACCTGTTACATAAAGCATAGACTCCATAAAAGATGTTTTTCCAGAACCTGGATGCCCGATAACAGCGATGGTACGTAAGTGTTCGATGTTGTATTGTTTCATCTCATAATCCTCCTTAAAAATACTTTCTTTTTTTATTTGACTTTACTTTATTATAACAGCAACTTAATTTTTTCAATAATGTTTTTTTGAAAATTAAAAAATAGGATAACTTTACCCTATTTTTTTAATTATATATCCTTTTTTAATCATTACTTTTTTTGGAGTTCTATCAAAATAATATATTCCCCAATTTTTTTCAAGATCTAGTGGGTTTCCTCCACCTTTCCATTTAGAATCAGCGGGACTTTGTCCATCACGATAACCGAATAACAAATTGATTTTCCAAATTCATCAATTTTTTTATAATTAACTCCTCTATTTTCTTTTTTATATTAAAATTCTAATATGGTTCACAAATATATAATGCAGCTCGAACATCAACATCTATTATTTTAACAGATTTAAAATTTTCATTTAATTCAGATTTAACATTTTTAATAAAATTAAAATAGTCACCTCTTTCCGCCCATTCTATAATATTTGTAAAAAACCCTCTGTTTGAGTTATAATCATATAAAATCACATAACGTTTCGACACTCTACTCATTTCTAAATATAGCGATTTTCTTTTATCGGCTTTTATTCCATGAGCAACATAAGAAGCAATTGAAATATCAAACTTTTTATCATCATAAGGCAACATAGAATTTGTTCCTGCTTGAACAAATTCAATATCTTTATTTTCTTCTTTTCTAGCTCCTATATTTAGCATTCTTTTAGCTGGATCAACTCCAGTAACACTGATTTTTGTTTCATTAAGAACTGAGCATAAAGCTCCAGTTCCACATCCAACATCAATTACACTATTAAAAGATGAAATATCAAAATCTTTTTTCACTTTTTCTAAACTAGTTCTATATTTCTTCTTTTGAGAATTATAAAAAAGTCCATATACTGGTGATATAAAATTAAACAAGAAATTACTTTCACCTATTTTACTCATATTAAGATCTCCTCTTTTTAGAATAACATATAAAATCATTTTGTTTATACATTCTATGCTCCTACTTTAGTACCATTGTTTCTTAAAAATATATTTTTATTATACTATATAAATATTTAATATAATGTTTATTTATATTTTTTTATACCTCATTTAGAAAAAAGTCTATTCTAACATTGAATAGACTTTCTAATTTGTTGTTATTTATTTTGTAATTTATCATATCGTTCTTCAATTACACTACAAATTCTTTTGAATTCTTTTTCATCAAACATATCACCTATATTTAAATAAAGAATCTTTTCTTTAGGAACTTGGTAATTTTTGAAAATACGATTTAAAACATCGTAATAATTTTTATAATGAAATTCCAAATAATCATATTGATCTTTTTCCATTTCTCGTCCACGTTTTCTAACATTATTAAACAGTTGTTCCTTGTTTCTTACTAAAACAAGATGAATATCAACATCCGGTAATCTTTTTAAGTGTTCATCAGCGATAGCGTAAGTTAAAGCTACTTCATAAGCTGACATGATTCCTTCTAAGCGTAAAAGTTCTGTAAAAACAAGATTTGAAAATAAGGTTGAATCAAAAATACATGCTTTGTAATGACGTGAATTCCACATTAATAAAAACAAAGAGGAATAAAAAGCATTTTGGCTTAACAATGCAAAAGTTTTTTTATCTTCATAAAACAAAGGTAAAAACTCATTTTTTTCAACTGGTTCTGCGACCATTGGTACTTTATAATGTTCTGATAATAATTTTGATAAAGTTGATTTTCCAGACCCAATTGGACCTATAATTCCTATTCTCATATTGTTAACCTCTTTCCATAAATTATAAAATAATTATATATAAAACAGTCAACTAAGTCAAAGGCAAGTTCAACTTGGATAGTGTAAAATGGTTTTGAAAAAGTTATTAAAAAGAATAAGTTCTTGTATTCTAATGAAAAAGTAATTAGTCAATCTAATATGGACCTTATGTTCATTGTTTGATTTTCATACCAACCTAATGTCAATCAATAAAAGTAGTATATTGTATATTCTAATTAGGTTACATACCAATTATCACTCAATATAATTTAATCTATCGACACATCTAATACATTACATTTTTGAATTGATAAATCGTGATTTTGAAGTGCTGATTTTTTATACCAATATTTTGCTTTTTCAATATTAATTTCAACTCCAAATCCTTCTTCATAAATCCAAGCTATATTAAATTGTCCATCTCTATCTCCATGCATTGCTGAACGTTCAGTCCAATATAACGCTTTATCTAAATTTTTTTTAACTCCTATTCCATCAAGATAAAAGTGTCCAACTTGACATTCCGCAAGTGCATATCCTGTTTCTTCAGCTAACTTTAAATGGCCTTCAAAACATTTATCATATTGTTTTGTATTCCAATATTTATCAATTAGTTCATTGCATATATCTAATTCCTTACATGGTTTATAATACTTTTCTACCACTATCATCATCTCCTCATATTGGTTTTTAATTTCTTCTTTAAAAGAAAAAATATACTATCAGCTCTCACCGACTTTTATATGACATAATTCCTCAAATGAAGTAAACAAAGACGGCTTAATAGAGCCGTTATTTTATTTTTTACTGGAGTTAATAGTACCTAAGAGATACTCTCGTCTACTCAAAATACTGATTTTTTATTTATTTGGCACAACAATAATTATGAATTGATTACAGTTTGTAAGAATACATTTTGTAATACATTCAATACAATAAATGATATTACAAATGATATTAATGGAGTTAAAACCCAACCGATTGCAATATTACCAATTTTAGATAAGTTAATATTTCGCCCACCTTTTGCTAGACCAACACCCATTATCGCCCCTACTACAGCTTGTGACTGTGATACAGGAACAAGTGGGAATCCAGGTAGATTTATTGAAGTAAGGAAATTGTTTAATCCTTCTGATGAAAAGACAAATAACACTAATGAACTAGATAGTACAACTATAAACGCACTAATCGGTGATAATTTAAATATATTATTCCCAACCGTCTTCATTACTTTTTTAGAGAACGTGAATACACCAATAGCGATTGAAATACCTCCAAGTAAGAACAATTGTTGTACTCCAGTAAATGTAATATTTCCAATTATAAAATCATTAAAAGGAGATACTTGTATAAATACACCCATAACGTTTGCAATATTATTTGAACCTAAACTATATGAACCAAATGCTCCAGCAATAAGTAGACCAATGCGTGTATACTTATCCATTTTTAAAACATGAACACTTGTATGTTCTATAATATATTTTACAATAAAGTAGATTGTAATAGCAAAAATAGCTGCTAGTATTGGAGTAAAAACCCAAGTTTTAACTATTTTAACTACAACATCAGAATTTGTTTGAATACCACCAAATACATTCCATCCAATTATAGCCCCTACTATTGCCTGAGATGTAGAAACTGGTAACCCTCTTTTAGTCATCATTAAAACCGTAAAAGCTGCAGACGTAGAAACTGCAAATGCTCCCGCAATTGCATTAATAGCACCTAATTCGCCAAGTGTGTTTGATGTTCCAGATCCGCCTACAACTGCGCCAATAATAACAAACACACTACATATGATAGCTGCTGTAGTAAAACTAATCATCTTAGTACCTACTGCTGTTCCAAAAATATTAGCTGCGTCGTTAGCACCGAGTGACCATCCCATAAAAAGCCCTGCTGAAAGGAACAAACCAGTGATTAACAACGTTTCCATATGTCAAACACCTCCTTGTTTCTAACCATTATTATATACTCCTTTTAAATCTAAAAACAGATAACATGCTTGCGATTGTTTCTGCTAAATCTGATAGTTTAGCAAAATCTGTTGCAAAGCTAGAAAGAAGCATTTTTTCACTTAAAGAATAGTTCAATTCATCATTAAAAATTTTGACTTTCAGTTCATGTAACAACATATCTGCTTCTGACTCAAATAGATTTACTTTCGTAATATAATCCTCAATCGTCTTAAACTCTGTGAAGTAAATTCTTACTGCCTTAATAAGTGTTTCAGCAGCTCTTTTTGATTTTTTTGCTAGATATCCAAAATCATCAACTAAAGATGAATCAATTCTAGGTCTTATAACTTGTAAATCTAAAAGAATTTCCTTTGATATATCATTAATATCATCCATAGAATCCATAAGTTCTAGAATATCTGCACTTAAATCTGGAATTAAATTGTATCTAAAAAGAACATATTTAATATTTACTAAATGTTCGTCCGCTTCTTTTTCTTGTTCTGTAATCATTTTTGTGCGTTCAATAAAGTGTTCACTCTCATCTCGAAGATATGCTTTGACTCCCTCTAAAAATGTATTTGCGCCTTTTTGCAAGGAATTAAGATACAACTCTATCTCTAACTCTAATTGTTTATTACGATCTTTGAATAATTTCATACTATTTCTCCTCTTTCTATAGTCACTGGCTAAAATGTCGTATTATGCCAATTTTTTTCTTTTAAAGTAGTATTATATAACTTTGGTAAGCTTATATAATACCAAATATTGTAAGCATTTTCAATGCTATTTCTATAAACTCTTCAAATACCTTAACATTTTGTGAATTTATTAGATTTATCGAATACTGTTTGTGTTATTTTGTTTTTACAATTTACTTTTACTTGCTTCCATCGAAAAATATTAACAAAAAGTTCAAATAAAACAGCTTTATTAAACCGTTATTCTTATTTTTAGCGGGAGTTGATGGTCCCCGAACGATAACCTCGGCACGAAACTAATCAGTAATCTTTTTCAGTAATTCATTTATTCGTATTGTTGCGATATTGTATATTAACACAAGATTAACACCCTCATATTCGTGTGGAATTAGATTGCGTAATCCTGCTATATTTATCCAATCAATATCTGTATGTGTTTTTTTATAGTTATCTGAGAGTTTTTTTACTGATTCACCAATTTGCTCTAGATTCAATATTACTGCATCTATTTTTTCTTCATTTAAAATGAAAGTTTCGTAATTATCTACATTGCTCATAAATCTATTGATTTTTTGTATGTACTTTATAACTCGTTCTAAATATTTAAGCTCTCTCATAGATTGCAACTCCTGTTTTCATGATTTCATTATATATCTTTGAATCAACAAGAACGGTTCTATTACTTAGAAGATTTATTTTTTTATAAGGTGCATTCTGAGTTTTTCTATTACTCCATAAAACTCTAATCCAAAAATATCTGACTCCATATACAAATCAATATCACTTAATGGTGACGCATCACCATCTACACTTAATTCAATGCTTTTTTGCATCTCAGCAGATAACATTTTATCAATAATTAAATCTACTGTCCATTCACTTGGTTTTCTTATACCTTGTTCCCAGTTTCGTAGTGTCTTAACTGGAATTCCTGTAAGTGATGATACTTGTTCCTGTGTTAATCTTAGATTCTTTCTTACGCTCTTTAAGATTATACTCATGCAATCACCTCAAATCTATTATATACCTCAATGGGGCTCTTGTTAACATTAAATGCCCCATTAGCGTAGTGGAAAAATCGCACTGCTATGAAAAAGCGAGATGTTGATTTGGATTAGTGATATCACATATATTAAAGTCAACTCAACCCATTACTACTTACATGTAATTATTGATATCTATTCTAGATTTATAATTGATTACACTCTATCAGAGAATATGGAAGCTATTAATATTGTTAGATTGTTTAAAAGAGCATTTAATAAAAGAAATAAACTAAGTAATCTAATATTCCATAGTGATCAGGGAGAGCAATACAAAGCTTCTATCTTTAAGAAATGCTTAATTGAGCATAATGTAACACAGTCATACTCCAAAACTAATTGCCCTTATGATAATGCAATTTGTGAAAGTACATTTGCCAATTTAACGCTTACGTCCTTTTACTGTTTCAGCCATTCTATACACCTTGTATAATGCAAGAGAAAAGCACATCAATTGATATGCTTTTTCGATAAATTAGTTATTTCCATTGTATGGTGTTAATCCAATATAAACTAATAATAACGAATGTACTAACTAAATATAAGATAAATACAACATCAATAACTCTTGTAGTAAATCTAAGTAACTTTTTTCTAAACATTAAAAAAACGATAAGCACTGGTAAAAAAACAAATAGTACAGTATTAAAACTATTTAGAAATTGTCTAAATGAGATTGAGGCTTCATCTAGTAAACTTAGTCCAAAATCCTCAAGAATATATAATATAATTCCGAATATAAAATATGTTGGTGGTATAAACCACTTTTTCATTTCCCTCACTCCTCGTATAATATTTGTATAAGATCTCAATGATTTTATAAATTTTTTGATTCTCTTCTTTTTACTTATATTTTTTAAAGAAGTCCTAGTGCTATAATTAAGTTAGATATAGCTGAAGGAAAGTACTTTCACTCCTTGCGGTCATACCGCTTATTAAGCTTGTAAACCTGTTTATCATATGTAATTCTTTACCCGGTTGTTGTTTGAATGGCCACGATTTTCTCACCCTAAAGCATAAAAATAGCGACATGCAACTTATCTTGTTATTTATATTATATCATTTATAATGAAAATTATGAATGATATCTACAAATCGATAGTGTAAAATGGTGTTGGAAAAGTATTTAAAAAGGATAAGCTCTCAAGATATAATAAAAGTACGACTAAAGATTGCAAAAATAAGAGAATATTCTCTTAAGTTAATGACACTATTTGACGTTTACAAAGGCTTAATCTCTAGCATACATTGAGATTAAGCCTGTTTTTATTTATTTTCAAACTTGGCAACACTAACATCAGTTATGGTAATTAATCTTTTACTAACATATTGACTAATTTCTGATAGTGCTTTAATTATTTTATTCTCATCATCTATAACTTCTATTATAATAGGTAAATCAAAACTTAAATCTAATATTCTAGTTGTATGAAGAACTTTATCAGTACCAAATCCTTCTATCCCACGAATTACTGTAACTCCTTTTAATCCTAATTCTCTTAATTTTAAAGTCAAAAAGTGATACAAATTATGACCATTATATTTTGTATCTTCGTTGACATAAATTCTTAGTATTTTATATTTTTCTAATTTCATTTGATTTTTCCTTTCTTTTTAAATTAACCACATAAAATAATATCCCAATGTAAAACCTATTAGTCCCAACAAGATTGTTCCAATGATATAAATTACAATATTCAATTTTTCATTTTCCTGAATTAATACAAATCCTTCATACATAAATGTTGAAAATGTTGTAAAAGCTCCTAAAAATCCTTCTGTAATTAACAAATATATATTTCCATCAATTCCTGAATTACTTACAATTCCCAATAAAAAAGCTCCTGTAATATTTATTATAATCGTTCCAATTGGAAGTGTGATTTTTGATTTGTTTGAAATATATTTACCCACGCTATATCTTGTGATACTTCCTAAAGCACCACCAAGCCCTATTAAAATTAACACCATTTATCATCACCTATTTTAGTTATATTGTTTACCTTTTCTATTAATAATTTCTCTAGCTAAAACAAATCCTATATATGCAAATAATAATCCTCCAATAATAGATATTATTACATTTAAAAATGAAGCTAAATATTCTCCATTAATCAACAAAAGAATTGAGTCTTTGCAAAGTGTTGAAAATGTTGTAAGAGCTCCAAAAAAGCCAGTTACTATTCCCATTCTTAAATTAGGATTAATTCCTCTATATTCAAAAGTTACAGTAAGAAAAAACGCTAATAATAAAGTTCCAACAAAGTTGATTATAAGAATGTTTAGAGGAAAACTTGTTATAACTAAAGGAGCTTCTTTAATAATAAATCTTAACATAGCTCCTAAAAAGCCTCCAATTCCTATTAATATAAATTTTTGCATTACTTTATCTCCATCTTCTATCTTTTATTTTTTTTAAACTACTTTATATCAAAATAAAAGACTCCTCTAATAAATTAATATACCAGTAGGAGTCATTAGCTTTCGCGTTTAATGACGAACTCCATCGTCTGTTGTATTATAAATGATTTTTTACAAAAATACAATTTTTTATTTAATTACAATATAACCATATTATTTCAGATTCAATTATAAATTATGAAATTAATTGAATAAATTTAGAATAATTCAGTGTAACAAACATGCTTTTATAACCGGATGAAACTCATTCCATTTTTTATTATATTCAATTATTAGTTTTTGCATGAGTTCTTGTAAAACCATATGATTTGGTGAGGTATGACCCCCTGCCCAGTGAGAATATACTTAATAATTAATTCTTTCTATGCTCAATTTCAATCTTTAATCTTTTAAACATCCAATCAGAACAACATAGATTCCATCTTGTCTTTGGGACGTTGTTTTGTCTTGCCCGTGTTGCATGCACTTTCTTGTTGTCAATAAATCATTGTTTCCTAACCTGATAGTGATTTCCTCTCTGAGCCAGTCCTAAAGGCTATGGGTTATAATAGATAGTCTACGATCATTAACAAGATTATTATAACATTATGGTTTATAGGTTTCCTTATAATAACATAAATCTATTATACGAGGAGCGTATTAAAGAGAACCTAGTAATCTTTACGAAATCAACAAGCATTTATAATTGTCCTGGTGATGATGATCCTATTACTCCTTCTCCTAAACTTATTAGGATTATATTCTCTTTGTGTAAAAACGAACTTACTTTTATAAAATAATTATGCTATGCTAAAAAGACTAATCGTGTAAATCCATATTAAATCGTGTATTCTGAAATGTAATCGTGTAGAAATTATATTGAAATGCCTAAAAATCTGTAAAATCAGAGTACATTTAAATCTTCTAAAATTCGTACAAACACTGAAACAGCCCTATATAGCATAAAAAAAGGCCTGATACAATTGTATCAAACCTATGCTTTCAATATGGGGTTAATGACCTATTTTAATACAATTATCCACCCCTACTTGATTTTATTCCACCCCTGAATTATGGCTTAGTTCAGACATTTCATTTTTTCTTAACCTTATTTACACACACTTTCTCGCTCACAATATGGCATTGCTTCCTAAGTCTAAAACGAGTTAAACGATAAATAAGCAAGTCTAGTATCAAAACCTCTTGTTTATCCTTTGACACCCCTATCCTTGACAAAGAACCTTTCTTCAATACTTTTAATCAAAGTATATGAAAAAACACCTTTTTTTACTATCAATTCTAAATAGTCAATAAATTATCTAATTTACATATCGCCAAACACTGCCTTTTATCTAAATTTAGGCGTGGAAGCAATATGGGATGGTCAAATTGTGTTGTCATTACTAAGTTTACGTTAATTTCAAGTGCTCTTGACCTAAGTTTACTATAGTGTTCGACCTAAGTTTGCTTTTTTTATGCGCTTTTAGTGATAGAACAATAGAAATTTTACTTTAGGTGTCCACTACCGCTATGTATGTCTTGTCTTTACGGAGTTTTACTCTAAAATCGCTCGTGTTCGACGGTAAGCGACAAATCTTGGATGTATCAATAAAATAAAAAACATAAATAAAAGGAGCGACAACTACATTTTAGTAGTTATTGCTCCTTATTCATATTAAAGTCCTTAATGATATTTTTACTGTAGGGTAAAATATCATTAATTTTTATTTGATTTATTTTATGGTTCGCTAAATAATCTAGCACGAATGCTAAGTATTGATATGGATTTATCTTGTTTAGTAAACAAGTTTGTACGATTGAATAAAGAATC